>Ga0209581_1000349_pt1 | contig 113606 bp, 104 predicted proteins | sample Coa_R2_FD_187160 | JGI IMG/M metagenome (GOLD analysis project Ga0209581, IMG submission 187160) | Surface soil microbial communities from Centralia Pennsylvania, which are recovering from an underground coalmine fire - Coalmine... | ecosystem: Environmental > Terrestrial > Soil > Unclassified...
GAGCGGCCACATTCGAGTCTCGGTTATCTGACGCCACATGAGTTCGCCGCCCGCCACCCCACCCCAACAAGGAGCACGGCCGCCGCGCGCACCGCTTTGCCAGCCAAACTACGGCTGGCAGGCGCGGTGCAGAGCGCGCCGTCCGTGGATCCAAAACCCGGTATTTTTTCGCCCGCCCTTTAAGCATGGAGGGCGGGACGAAAAAATGGGTGAAGAAGGAAGAAGCAGACAAACGAAAAAAAGTGGAACAAAAACCGGCAACCACTAACTTACGAGTGGGATACCCAAAGGGGTAAGCTCAATCCTGGCAACCCGACCGTGGACTTTCACGGCGAGCGGCGCAGCAACCAGACCCATCAATCCACCACCGACCCGGAGGCCCAGTTGGCGCGCAAGGGGCCGGGCAAGGAGGCCAAGCTCAGCTTCGCCGCCCACGCGCTGATGACAATCGCGCAGGGCTGGCGGTCGGAGGTCGCGTCACTCAGGCGGCGGGGCAGGCCGAGCCGCAAGCCGCGCTCCAGCATCAGTTGACAATTTCATCGTTGGAAACAACTTCATTCACTACCGAGCCTTTTTCCGCGCCCTGCTAGAAGACTTCGTTGCTTTTGCATTTGTCGGTGCCGCCCGAAGGCCGAAACGTCGCCGTCCGGTAGTCGTACACGAATCGCTTGGAATGGCAGTATTCGACGTCGGAGGCAGGGCCCTTGTAAACGATGCGGATGCCGACTTGCAGATTCGCCTTGCCCGCGACGATTTGCTTGTACGCATCCGCGGTCAGATGCCGATAGATGAAGTGATCGAGCTCCGGAGGAATTCCACCGGTCTCGGCGACGCTCATCGAATCGGGCATCGGATCGGGCGCGACCTTTCCGTCGATTCGCGCGGTCACGCTTACCAGCCCGTCAACGGCCGGGATCTTGCCGAAGTTCCGGTAGTCAACCGCGATGAAGGGCTGCGGCGAGTCGGTCGCCTCGAACTCGACCTTCGCGACGCCAACGAACGGGCGATCGGCGGTGGCGAAGACCAGGCTGGTCACCTGGGCGGTGCGCCAGGTTGCCCAGGCGCTCAAACCGGTCGCAATCACCATCAGGATTGCGACGAAATCCGAAAGCCGGATCGCGCGGGAGACTCGCCGCTCTTCGATTCGCTCGCGGCGGCGCTCGCGTTCAAGCTCGCGCCTGATCAGCTCCTCGTGTCCTTCGTGATCGTTGCCGCGGTTTTCGGCACCGTAACGATGCTCGGCCATCCGGCTCCCCTTCTCCGGTTGTGAATTTCCGGGGTTCAAATCTAGCGGTTGTCGGGCGCCACGAACCAGAGTGCGCTGAGCGGGGGCAGTTCAATCGATATCGAGTGGCTGAAGCGCTGATGAGGCATCGGCTGCGCCTCGACGCCGCCGAGGTTGCCAATATTGGCGCCGCCGTACATGGCCGAGTCGGTGTTGAGGACCTCGCGATACCATCCGGCGCGCGGCACCCCGACCCGAAAGCCGCTGCGGCGGACCGGGGAGAAGTTGCATACGCACACGATGGTTCGGCCGGTCGATGGCGCGATGCGCATGAATGCGATCACGTTGTCATCCGCATCATCCGCATCGATCCATTCGAAGCCGGCGGGATCGACGTCCGCCTCCCACAGCGCGGCTTCCTCGCGATAGAGCCGGTTCAGATCTCGCACCATCGCCCGCAGCCCGCGATGGGAGGAATACTCGAGCAGATGCCAATCGAGGCTGGAGTCATGATCCCATTCCCGCCACTGGCCGATTTCATTGCCCATGAACAGATGCTTCTTGCCGGGCCGCGCCCACATGTAGCCGTACAGGGCGCGCAAATTGGCAAACTGCTGGTCCATGCTTCCCGGCATCTTCGCCAGCATCGCGCGCTTTCCGTGAACGACCTCGTCATGCGAAAGCGGCAGCACGAAGTTCTCGCTCCAGGCGTAGAGCATGCCGAAGGAGAGATTGCGATGGTGCCACTTACGATAGATGGGATCGAGCGCGAAATACTCGAGCGTGTCATGCATCCAGCCCATGTCCCACTTGAGCCCGAATCCAAGACCGCCGGTGAAGGTCGGGCGGCTGACGCCCGGCCACGCGGTTGATTCTTCGGCGATCATCACGATGCCGGGATTGAGCGCGTAAACCTGCTCGTTCATCGCGCGCAGAAAAGCGATCGCTTCGAGATTTTCGCGGCCTCCGTGAGTATTAGGAATCCAGTCTCCCCCGCGCCGCCCGTAGTCGCGGTAAATCATCGACGCAACCGCATCAACCCTGAGCCCGTCGGCGTGAAACTCGCCCAGCCAGAACAGCGCGCTCGCGATCAGAAAGCTGCGAACCTCGTCGCGGCCGTAGTTGAAGATGTAAGTGCCCCACTCCGGATGATCGCCAAGGCGCGGATCTTCATGCTCGAACAGCGCCGTGCCATCGAAACGTCCGAGGCTGAACTCGTCCTTCGGAAAGTGCGCGGGCACCCAGTCGAGGATCACGCCGATGCCGCGGCGGTGAAACTCGTCGATCATGAAACGAAGATCGTCGGGACTGCCATAACGCGAGGTTGGCGCGAAATAGCCGCTGACCTGGTAGCCCCACGATCCAGCAAAAGGATGTTCCATGATCGGCAGAAACTCGACATGGGTGAAACCCATCTCCTGCACGTAGTCGCCGAGTTGCACCGCCATCTCCCGATAGCTGAGGCTGCGATTTCCCTCCTCGGGCACGCGCCGCCACGAGCCCGGATGGACTTCATAAATTGCGACCGGGGATCTGAGCAGGTCGCGTTTGCCGCGCGCCGCCATCCAGCCTTCGTCGTGAAAGCGGTACTGCGACTTGTAAACGATAGAGGCGGTGGCGGGCGGTGTCTCCATCCGCATCGCGAACGGATCGCTCTTGAGCAGGAGGTTTTTCGAGCGCGTTCTGATTTCAAACTTGTAGAGCGCGCCGGGTTCGAGTCCGGGTACGAACAACTCCCATACTCCCGAGCTGCCCAGCACGCGCATCATGTGCAGCCGCCCGTCCCATCGATTGAAACTACCGACCACGCTGACGCTGAGGGCATTGGGCGCCCACACCGCGAACGCCACACCGGCGATTCCGTCCACCTCGATGAGGTGGGCGCCGAGCTTGTCCCATGCGCGATGATGCTTCTGCTCGCCCCACAGATAGAGATCCAGTTCGCCGAGCGTGGGCAGGAAGGAATAAGGATCGCGCGTGGCCAGCACGGCATTGTCATCGCGATGAATTTCAAGCCGGTATGGAAAAACCTCGGTGCGGCCGGCAACGACTGCCTCGAACAGCCCCTGCTCGCGTTGCACCATCTCCCGGCGCTCCGACTCGTCGAAAAGCAGGTAAACCTTCGACGCGTCCGGCCGGTAGGCGCGGACCGTGACGTGGTCGTGGTCCGGATGCATCCCGAGAATCGAGTGCGGGTCGGGATGTTCGAGGGCGAGGAGGCGGTTGATGTCGCCGCGCTCGATTGCTTGAAACTCGGGTTTGCTCGTAAGCGCCATTTTCACAACCGATGCGGCGCCTTGGGCCGCACGATCCAGCAGTTTAAACTATACGTGCGCGGTTCGCATGGGTTCAGCCCGCCGCCAGGATGCTCGCCATGACCATGGCACGGCCGCTTGTAAAGCCAGGGAGCAAGACGCATGGAATCAGGCCAGACTCCGCTTAGACAGAATGCGTTCGACCCGATGATGGGCCGGCTCGAAATTATCGAACCCGGCCTCGCGATGTTTCACGGGTTCGCCAATGTCGCGTTTGCGTGGGGACGCGGCGAAATGATCGCGGTGGACACGAGTTCGCGACAGTTGGGGGCGATGGCGATCGAGGAAATCCGCAAGGTCAGCACCGACCCCGTAAGCATCATCGTTTACACCCACGGTCACGCGGATCACGCGACCGGGACCGAAGCGTTCATCAGAGATGCCGCGGCAAGAGGATATCCGCGTCCGCGCATCTGGGCCCACGAAGACGTCTCCGGCCGCTTCGATCGCTACATCCGCACGGCGGGATGGCAAAGCCATATCAACCGGATTCAGTTCGCGACCGACCTCTCCGCGAGCGCATTCTCCGAAAAATCGTTTCATCGCGCCGATCTGACTTTTCGCGGGATGCAACTCCTCGAACTCGTGGGAGAAGCGATCGAGTTGCACCATGCGATGGGCGAGACGGACGACGCGACGTGGGTGTGGATGCCGCTGCGGAAGGCGGCGATGGTCGGCGACCTGATCGTTTCATCGCTGCCAAACACCGGCAATCCGAACAAGGTGCAGCGCTACACGCTTGAATGGGCTCAGGCCCTGGAGCGAATCGCATCGAGGCGCCCGCGTTACGTTTTGCCCGGACACGGGCCCGCATATCGCGGCGAAGAAACCTGCCAGGAAGTGCTGATGGAAACCGCGCGGGCGCTCCGATTCCTCCACGACGGGGTCGTCGCGCGACTCAACGCCGGACAGTGGCCGATCGATATTATCGAGGCCGGCATCAAGCTCCCTGCAGACCTCGCCTCCAAGCCGTATCTGGCGCCGATCTACGGATGCGCCGAGTTCGTGGTGCGCGACGTTATCCGGCGGTATGCGGGATGGTGGTCGGGAGAGCCGTCGCAACTGTTCCCGGTTCGACGGCGCGATCACGCCGCCGATTTGATTGCGGTGTGCGGAAGAGAAGCGCTGCTGGATCGGGCGAGAACACTGCGCGACAGCGGGGAGCTAAAACGCGCCCTCGCGTGCGCGGAAATCGTCCTCGATGCGGATTCGGGAGATCGGGAGGCGGCGGACTTGAACGCGGAGATTCTCGAAGCCATGGCGCGTAAGGAGCCATCTTTCATAGCCAGAAACTTGTTCACGGGTGCGGTTCGCCATCTTAAACGTGCGTAGGCGTCTCATGGTCACCAAGGCACTAGCTGCGTGTCGCCCTTTGGATTTTCGGGTGGATGCAGGAAATTCGCGTTATGAGAAAGCCGGATCCGGCATCTGTCAGCGGATAAAGCCCGAAAACACGAAGCGCCCCGCAGGCACGAATCGTGTATCCACTTATCGTGACCGAATCGGAGGTATCGCAAAACCGGCGAAATCTCCGATGAAGGGAGCGGAATTAAGATGGATACCTGGACTGATACCGCCAACAGCACTCCAAAACGTAAGTATTGCCGACTGCTCGAACAGGTGCGGGATCACGAGGGACATATCCGTTTTGCGGAGGCAGTCGAAATCGTAAAAGAAATCGACAACCTCGGCCGCCACATGTTCCTGGTAAGGTTCAAGGACGGCGGAACCACGTTTGTGTTCCCGCATGAGGTCGAGCTTCTATCGGAACCTCCAGCGGGCAATCCGTCAAAAAATTGAGAGCCTGCGGCTTACACCAGGCCGATCGTGCGCCCTCCGCGGCGAGGTAGCCGGCGGTCCTCAGGAGGCCGATTTCAACTGCTTGATGTCCTCAAGCAGCACGCGCTCGTGGCCCTGCGGATTAACCTTCGCGTACACCTTGCGGACGACCCCTTTGGGATCGATGACGAAGCTGGTGCGTTCCCAGAACCTCATGCCGTTCCATTCAGCTTGTCCGATCCCGCAAGCTCCGATCAGCTCCTTGTTGGTGTCGGCGAGCAAGTCGATCGTGAAGCTGAACTTGTTGCAGAAGTTCTTGTGAGAGCCGACGTCGTCCTGGCTCACGCCGACCACGCTGATGCCGGCCGCGTCGAACTCGGATTTGCTCGCGGTAAACGACTTGCCCTGGATGGTGCATCCGGGCGTGTCGTCTTTGGGGTAGAAGTAAACGACCAGCCACTTCCCGGCGAAGTCGCCGAGCTTTACGGTTTTACCGTCCTGATTTGGAAGCGAGAAGTTAGGGAAAGCAGTTCCTGCTTCAAGCATGATTGGCTCCTTGTCAGCGGCGACACACTACCAAATTTTCAGTTGTCGTCCAGAACCTTTTAGCGCGCGAGCATCGGCGGATTGCGTTTAACCCATCCGGTCGCTTCATCGTATGCGGCCGCGAGTTGCAGGCAGCCTACTTCGCCGTGATTGGGCGCGACGATTTGAATACCCATCGGCAGCCCCGAAGCGTTGAATCCCGCGGGGACGTTCAACGCCGGGCATCCCGACATCGTCACGCCGATCGCGACTTCCATCCATCGATGGTAGGTGTCCATCGTGACGCCGTTGATCTCGCGCGGCCACCTTATGGACGCATCGAACGGGAATACTTGCGCCGAAGGAAGGACGAAGAATTCGTAATTTTGGAACAACTCGCGCAACGCATGGTACCATCCGGTACGCACCGCCGACGCATCCGCCACGTCATAGGCCGTGACTTTGAATCCGGATTCGACCTCCCATCGCGCCTCAGGCTTGATCAATTCCCGTCGCGCCGGGTCCGAGTACGGCTCCTTGAGGATTGCTCCTACCTGCCATGCGCGCAGCTTGAGCCAGTTGTTCCACACCCGATCGATCGGATAGTTCGGGCGCGCTTCCTCGACGACGCATCCGATCTCCTCGAAAGCCCCGAGCGCGTGGCGGCAGGTTTCGAGAACTCCGGGTTCAAACGGAAGATAACCGCCAAAATCGCCAAGCCATGCGATGCGCGTGCCTTTGAAATTTCTCTTCAGCGGGTCGAGGAATCTTGCCGCCTCCTGCCGATTCGACAGCGGCACGCGCTCGTCGTAGCCGGCGATCACTGAAAGCAGCATCGCGAGGTCGGGCACGTTGCGCGCCATCGGACCGTGCACCGAAAGCGACGGCATGAAGACCTCTCGCCAGTCGGCGGGGACTCTGCCGAATGAAGTGCGGAAGCCGAAGACGTTGTTGAATGCCGCCGGGTTGCGCAACGATCCGGCATGATCGCTTCCATCGGCCACCGGCAACATCCTGAGCGCAAGGGCAACGGCGGCGCCTCCGCTGCTTCCACCCGCGGTTCGCGTCTGCTCGTAGGCGTTGAAGGTGGTTCCAAAGACGGGATTGAACGTATGCGATCCCAGCCCGAACTCGGGGACATTCGTTTTCCCGATGATAATCGCGCCGGCACGCTTTATTCGTTCGACGACAATCGAGTCGGTGCGGGGCACGAAATCCTTGAACAGTGGCGACCCGAGGGTCGTTCTGATGCCGGCGGTGTTCTCCAGGTCCTTGATGGCGAATGGGAATCCGTGCAGAGGTCCGAGGTACTCGCCGCGGGCAAGTTGCGCATCGCGCTCCCTGGCCTGTTCGCGCAACCTGTCCCGATCCTGCAAGGAAACGATCGCGTTGACGCGCGGATTGATGCGTTCGATACGGTCGAGGTAAGCCTCCATCACCTCGGCGCAGGAGACGCGCCGCGACCTGATCGCGCCGGCCAGCGCGACCGCATCCATCTCGACGATCTCCGTATATTGGGCCATCGGAAGAACCCGCGAAGACCAGGGGCGCCTGCGCGGTCCGCCTCGCTCTACTCCATCGCGGCGGCCGCGCCCGATCGAATCAGGCGTTCGATCGCTTCCTTCGAGTAGCCGATCTCGCTCAGAACCTCGCGGGTATGCGCGCCGATTTCCGGGGGCGCGGCGGGTTTCCGCTTTTCGGCGCCGTCCATGAAAACGGGGCTGTTGATCGTTTCGATCGCGCGGTTCGGCGAATGCTGCATCTCGACGACCGCTTCAGCGGCTCTGAGCTGCGGATCCGCGACCACATCGTCGAGCTGCGGCAGAAGAGACCATTTGATGTCGTATTGCTTGAAGAGCTTGCGCAGGGTCGCGGCGTCGCGCGACTCGAACTGCGATTGCAGGATGCCGTGCAGCTCGGCGGCGTAGCGGCTGCGACCCGCATCGTCGGCAAACATCTCCGTTTTCGCCAGCTCAGGCATCCCAAGCGCTTCGCACAGGCGCGGGAATTCATGATCGGGATCGAGTTGCACCAGCATGAAGACCTTGCCGTCGCCGGTCAGGTAGCCCGCGGCAAGAGGATTGGGCGGCGGCCCGTCCGCAACGCGCTGCGGAAACTCGGCGTTGAGGAACTTCGCCTGCAGATCGCACGCATTCGCCCAGGCGCCGCTCGCCATCAGCGACGTACCAACCTTCGATCCGCGTCCGGTGCGTTCGCGATGGTAGAGGCCGAGCATGATCGCGCCGAACATCGACATCGCGGTCGGATGGTCGCCCATGCCGGGACGAGGACCGCTCGGCGTTCCGTCGCGCCCCGTCACCGTCATCATGAGGCCGGAGCGCGCCCAGTACGCGAGCGCATCGAAGGCCGGCTCGTCGGCGTCGTCGCCGCGATCGCCGTAGCCGGTCAGATGCGCATAGATGAGGCGATCGTTGACCGGCCGCAAATCGTCCCAGGTCAACCGGAATTTCCGGAGAAGCTGAGCCTGGTAGTTGGTGACAAAGACGTCGGACTTCTTCACCAGCGCCAGCAATGCCTCGCGCCCTTCGGAATTGGCAAGGTCGAGCGCGACGCTGCGCTTGTTGCGATTGGTCAGCACCCAGCACCAGTCGAGATCGGCCTTGGCGGTGCCGGGCAGGCGCGAGAACAATCGCCACAAATCGCCGCCCTGTGGCCGCTCGATCTTGATAACGTCGGCTCCGAAATCCGACATCACCGTGGCCGATGCCGGCCCGGCGATATAGGTGCCACAATCAATAACTCGGATTCCTGACAGAATTCCTCTTTGTTCCATGGCGAGACCTCAATCGGGGTTGTCGGCAGCGCCGCACATCATGAGGAACCTTCGGCGGCTGCTCCGGGCCGCCGCAACGGTCAGGAGCGGCCAGCCGCGACGCCGCATAACAATGACTCTCGTTTGCGGATTCAATAGTACAAACCCTTGCGGGTGGAAAAGGTCTTCCGCCTTCGACCAAGGACGGTGTTCAAGCGGCGGCGGATGGCGCCGTTGCGGCAAAGCGCGCTTCTTCGCGCGCCAGCGTGCGGCATCCCCACAGTGCCAGGGCGCTCAGGCCCAGAAGCACTACGAACGAGCCAATCGCGATCTGGTAGCTTCCGGTCAGATCGAAAATTCTTCCCGCAACGATCGGACTGACCGCCGCACCGGCCGTGTAGAAGATTCCGGTGACGCCGAGTAGCGATCCCAGCCGCTTCACGCCGAGCGACTCGATGATCACCAGCGGCATCTGCACCCCGAGCGCGCCAAGCGCGAAGCCTCCTGCCAGGATGTTCGCGGCGAGGCCGAGCGTGTGCGATGCGCCGAGCAAACCGACCGCGCCGATCGCACCGAGGATACACGTTGCGCTGATCGCGACTCTGGCGGAGGCACGGTCGGCGAACGGCCCGCCGAGCAGCGCGCCAACCGTGGTCATCAGCAGGTACAGGCTCACGACGGTCGCGGCGAACGCGGCGGTGTAGCCGATTCCCGTCAGGTACGCAACATAATGCGGCCCCATCCCGAGCGTGCCACCGATGAATAGCTGGGCGGCGCTGATAAGCCAGAACGATCGCGTCTTCGCGGCCTGTCCCAGCTCGAGCCCGGGAACCTGGGGAACGGCGGTTTCGCCCGAAGCTTCCGCATGAGCCGACGCCTCGCCCTCGCCCGGTTTTGCCGGCCGTACGAGAAAGAGAATCAGCGGTACGACGCCCAGCAAAATCGGCAGTCCCAGGGCCGCATAGCCCGCGCGCCAGCTTGCGCTGGCGATGATGTAATTGGCGATCGGCGTCATTACCGCGCCGCCGATGGGAGCCGCGGCGAAGGCGATTCCGATCGCCAGTCCGCGCTGGCGCTCAAACCAGCTTGCGATCACCAGGGAACAGGGGATGGTGGTGGATGCGCCGACGCAGATTCCAAACAGTGCGTTGATCGTGAAGAATTCGCCGAACGTCGTTACCCTGCTCAGCAGGATCCACAGCACGCCCGTGATTGCTGCTCCCACCATCATCATCCGCTTCGGATTAACCCGATCCGCGAGCCATCCGATCGCCGGTCCGGCCAGCCCGCCGGTCACCCAGCCGATCGAGAGCGCGGACGACAGTTTCGCCCGGGTCCAACCGAAGTGCTGCAGCACGGGGACAAAGAAAACCGCGGAACTGTTGATTGCCCCCCAGATGAAAAACATCGTGACGCAAATCGCGCCTACGATAATCCATCCGCGCCGCTGCTGATCCGTCATGCCGAACCTCGCGCTCCGAAGCGCTTGCGCGCGCATACTAGCCGCAAGACAGTCCAGGCGCCAGACGGTTTTCCGCGGGACTTCATGAAGCTGTCGTTACGAGCCGAAAAAAAACCGGCGTTCACCAGGGCATCATTTGACTTCCGGCAGAGCGCCGTGCTGATTGAGGCGCTCGAGCGCCGGCGTAAGCGGCATTCGCGGCGGCCTCGGCCAATCGCCCTCCGCGCGCGGCCATACGATTGGGGTGAGATCGCTGGCGATGGGCTCACCCACCTTGATCCCGGGCCGGTCGACGCTCGGATGCACGAACGGCCGGGTGCGAGTCGCCCCATCGCGAAAATAGATCATCGTATGCACGCGGCGGACGCGGCTGCTGCGATTGGGCTTGGCCAGATGGACGGTCAGCCCGTGATGGAAAGCGACCGCGCCGCGCGGCACCTCGACATACACCGGAGGAACGCCCGCAATCGCGGGTTCCTCCAAAATCCTGACCTTCTCATCGGCGGTGAAGATGTTGACGAACCTGCGAACCCCGGCGCGATGCGATCCCGGCACATAGCCCATGCAGCCGTTTTCATGCGTCGAGCCGTCGAATGGGATCCAAGCGGTCAGCGTATCTGGCTCATCCATCGGCCAGTAAGGCTGGTCCTGATGCGGCTCGGTGTACCGTCCGCCGGCATCCTTGTACAAGGCCTGGTCGTGCCAAAGCCGCAGGACCCGCACCCCGATAAGGAGCGCGGCCGCGCGCGAAATTTCAGGATGGAACGTGAGCGGGAGAACGTCAGGATGGTCTTCCCACAGGTTGATGCATTGGGTGAATGACTGCTCGTAGGGTGACTTTTCCTCGAGCCTGCGATGGTCGTGGCGGCCGCGATCGCGAACCGCCCGATCGACCGCGGCGCCGAATCTGTCGAGTTCTTTATCGGTGAGGAGGCCCGGCACGACTACAAACCCGTCGCGCCGAAACCGCTCGATTTGCTCCGCGCTGACAATCTTGCCGATGCCCAAAGTCGCCCTGCCTCGGGTGTTTTCTACTATGCGCGGCTATCGAATGTCGATTGCGGTCCGCTACCGGTTCCGGTGCGAGGTGAGCTAAGAATCGGGATGAGCTGGAGGTTCAGGCGATGGCCGAGATTTACCGCGCCGAGGTAATCGGCTCGTTGCTGCGCCCCGAATATCTCAAGCGTGCGCGCAGGCGATGGGAATCCAGGGAAATCAGCACACGCGAGTTCAAGGAGATCGAAGACCGCGCTGTTGACCAGATGATCGCGCTGCAGGAGAGCTGCGGCGTCGATGTGGTCACCGACGGGGAGATGCGCCGGACGCATTTCATCGCGCCGCTGACCGACGTGATCTCCGGCGTGAAGCCGATCCCGGCATTCACCCGCGTCTGGCGCCGTCCGCACGAGCAGGGCAAACCCGGGGAACAAACTGATATCCAGGTTCAGTACGCGGTGGTGGACAAAATTCGGCGCACGCGCTCGCTTACGAACGAGGAATTTACCTACGCGCGCCGCAGAGCGAAGCGACCCCTCAAGGTCACGCTGCCAAGTCCGCTGATGATGACGCTCAGGTGGTCGCCTCAATACTCGCGCGACGCGTATCCGGACCCGTTCGATCTGTTTCGCGATGCGGCCGCGATTGTTCATCAGGAAGCACAGGAGCTGGCGGCGCTGGGATGTGAATACATACAGATTGACGCACCCGAGCTGGGAATGCTTTGCGATCCGGAGCGGCGCAGGCAGGACTTCGCGGATCAAGGGATGGACCCGGATCGGCTGCTTACCGAAGGCATCGACATCGTCAACGGCGTCGCCGGCGTTCCCGGCGTCTCATTCGCGCTCCACATGTGCCGCGGCAATAACAAGGGCTACTATGTCGGCGAAGGCGGCTACGATCCGATCGCCCGGCAGGTATTTTCCCGGACGCGCAAGTTCGATCGCTTTCTGCTCGAGTACGACGATTGGCGATCGGGTTCCTTCGAGCCGCTGCGCGATGCGCCCAAAGACAAGTTCGTGGTGCTCGGCCTGATCTCGACCAAGCGCGCCGAGCTGGAGCCCGTGGAAGAAATTACCAAACGGATCGACGAGGCCGCGCGATTTTTCCCGCGCGAGCAGATGGGACTTTCGACCCAATGCGGATTCGGAACCGTATGGGAAGGCAACCCGATTCCGGAAACCGTTCAGGAAGCAAAGCTGAGACTGGTCGCGGAGATCGCTCATCGCGGATGGAAGTGATCGCCCGTTTTCCGAGCTGGGGCGTCCGCCGCGCCACGCGACCCTTGTTGCATCGACGGGAGGCTGACCGATGGAACACGTAATCGCCGAAATATCGAGCGGAAAGATTCGCGGAATTCGAAACAACGGCATCAACGTCTTCAAAGGAATCCCCTATGGCGGCCCGGTTGATGGACCCCGGCGATTCATGCCCCCGGTCAAGCCATCGCCGTGGGCAGGGGTACGCGATGCGTTTGAATACGGCCCGCGCGCGTTTCAGGACGACAACGCATTCGCGATGCCGCCCGCGCTGCTCAAGGTGTTTAACATCGCGGAACCGCTCCCGATGGACGAAAACTGCCTCGTCCTGAATGTGTGGACGCCGGCAATCAACGATGGCCGCAAGCGGCCGGTGATGTTCTGGTGCCACGGCGGCGCGTTCATCGCGGGTTCGGGATCGTCGCCCTGGTATGACGGCGCCAATCTCGCGCGCAGAGGCGATGTGGTCGTCGTCACGATCAATCATCGCCTCAACGTCTTCGGATTTCTCCATCTTGATGAACTCGGTGGGGGCGATGCCTTCGCCTCGTCGGGCAGCGCGGGGATGCTCGATATCGTCGCCGCGCTGGAATGGGTGCGGGACAATATCGCGGCCTTCGGCGGCGATCCCGGCAATGTCACGATCTTCGGCGAATCGGGCGGCGGCGCGAAGGTATGCGTGCTGATGGCGATGCCGGCGGCGCGCGGCCTGTTTCACAAGGCGATCGTCCAGAGCGGCCCGGCGGTGCGGATGGCCTCGCGCGAAGATGCGACCGCGACCGCAAGACAGGTGCTCGCGGAGCTCGGGCTCGGCGAATCACAGCTTGCGGAGCTGCGCCGCGTTCCGGCGGATCGGCTCAACAAGGCTCAATCCGAGGTGGTTCGCAAAGTCAGCCTGATGTCATTCGCCGACCGGCGGCGGATGGGCTTCAACCCGGTAATCGACGGCAAGAACCTTCCGGCGGGCCCTTTCGAGCCCGCGGCGCCGGCCATCTCCGCCGCAATTCCCTTGATGATCGGAACGAACAAGGACGAGATGAACCTGTTTTTCGGGCTGGCTCCCTGGCTGGACAATCTCGACGATGCGAAGGCGCGGGAGCGAGTGCGAATGTTCGTCGGCGAGCGAGGCGAGACGATCCTCGAGCGCTACAAGCGCGCGCGTCCCGGCGATTCCTCGCGCGATCTGATTCTCGCGATCACCACCGACCACGCGATGCGCATCCCCTCGCTGGCCATTGCCGACCGCAAGGCCGCCCAGCATGCGGCGCCGGTCTTCGTATATCTCTTCACCTGGGAAAGCCCGGTCCTCGACGGCAGGCTCAGATCGGCTCATGCGCTGGAGATCCCGTTCGTGTTCGAGACGCTGCATGCGGCGCCGTTCACGGGAGACTCGCCCGAGCGTCTCGCGCTCGCGGAAAAGATGAGCCGCACCTGGATTGCATTCGCGAAAACCGGAAACCCGAACAACGACGCGATCCCATCCTGGCCGGCGTACGAGACCGTCGCGCGGCCGACGATGATCTTCGATGTCAAATGCCGCATCGAGAACGACCCACAGGGCGCGGAACGGCGCGCCTGGCTTGATTAGAACCGCCGCGCGTTGACTTGAGCATCCGCCGATGCAACCGTGGATTGTGATGGCTCGCTCAAAAGCGAAATTGACGGGACGCCTGGTGATCGCATCCGCGGTGATATTGACCGCGGTTACCATGGCGCTGGCCGCAATCGGAGTGGGGCCGCGGTTCACGCGCGTGAACGGAAAAGACGCCATCCGGATCGCGAGCGCCGACGTCCACCGCGGAGACATTCGCTTTTTCTCCTATCGTGACGACACCGGCAAGGAAATCCGCTTTATCCTCGGGCGCAGCGAGTCAGGCCAGGCGCAAGGCGCTTTGGATGCGTGCCAGCAATGCGCTCAATATCGAAAAGGCTACACATCCTCGCGGGGCTTTCTGGTGTGCCGGTTCTGCGGAAACCGCTACCGCCTCGACGCGACTGCCGGTCTCGGGTCGTGCGCCCCAATCAAGCTGCCGCTCCATGAAAGCGGAAAGTCAATAACCGTCGAGACCTCCGATCTGATGAAGCATCGGGGACTTTTCTAGACCGCCAATGCGTCCGTCACTGGCACAGTTTCGGACACGTCCGCTCGCGGCACTGCTCGCGATCGCCATCCTGGCCGGCAGCTTTTCGGTCATGACAGGCGTGTATATCACGGCCGGCCCCGACCATCCTGAAGTCAGGCTCGACGTGTGCCATCCTCTGCAGGCACCGAGTCTTTCGGCTTACGTCCATGTGGCTATCCCGGCGTCGGGCCCGTCGGAGCCTTTCGTCCTGGATCGAGGTTCGATTTTCGACGGGACCTTTACGGCCCCTCGCGAAATACACTTCACTCCCGATCCTCCTCCACCCAAGACGCTCGCCCGCGTCTAACATTTTTCAAACATTCGGTTTTTTTCCAGGGCCGGACGTTCGCATGCCGGCGCTGTCGGGTTGCGGACGCGTCAATCGGCCCGTCGTGGTGGAGATTGTGATGAGGCAATCCATTTTGTGTGTGTTTGTCATTTCGATACTGATTGTGGCTGGAGCGGAACCGTGCCGGGCTCACGGGACCGTTGGCGATTACACGTTTCTGGAACCGCTGGTAGCGGAAGACGCCAACCCGAAAAACGAATTTGACATCCTGCGTCCTCAATGGACGCGCAGCGCGGAGGGGCGCGACTTTTCGCTTGGCTATTCGCTGGAAAAAATCATCGTACCCGCTCCCGCCTGGATGTCCGACGGAGCGCCGGGGGGCGGCCTGGTAAGTATCCTGGTCGGAAACTCGTGGAACTATCAGTCGCCCAAAGAAGGACCGCCGGCCAGCGGTTTTGGCGAGCTTGAAACGATGGCCAAATGGGCTTTCTGGACGGTTCCGCAGCGCGAGTTTCGGTTGTCGATCGCAATCGCGATGGACATCCCGGTGGGAAACGCGGCGGTCGAGGAGCAGCATCATACGCAGCTCGGTCCCGAGTTTCTGTGGGCGAAAGGCTTTGGCCGCGATTTTCCGGAAAAAGGCATTTTCAAGTACCTGCGCCCTTTCGCAATCCAGGGCGACTTCGGCTATGCACCGGCCCTGGGGGGAGCCACGTGGCACGAGATGTTCGCGGACAATGTGATCGAATATTCGCTTCCGTATCTGAGCAACAACGTGAAAGACCTCGGGCTTCCATGGCCCATCCGCAATATGTATCCGTTCGTGGAGTTCAACTATGACCAGTTGATTACCGGGCCGTCAGGCCAGACGTTTCCGCAAATCAACGTCACGCCGGGGATCGCATTCATGAACAGCTCCCTCGAACTCAGCGTTGGGACTCAGTTGGCGGTCAATCAGGCGACCGTGCCGAACAACCACGCCACCGTCATCGGGCTTGTCGATCTTTTCATCGACGACATCATCCCGCAGACGAACTGGACTCCGTTCAATTGAAGCACCCTCTGACACTGGGTGTTCTGGCGCTCGCTGCGGCAGCGGCCGCAGCGAGCGCCCTCTCATCTCCGGCCTGGGGACACGCATTTCCATCCGCCGAGGAGCCAGGGGCCGGCTCGACGATAAAGCCCGCCCCCACGCGCGTCGTTATCAGATTCGACAGTCCAATCGAGGCGCTGTTCGCAAAGCTGCTGGTCACCGACGATAAGGGCAACGACGTTACGGCCAGTGCTCCGCAACGATCGAAAGACAAGCGCGAGCTGGCCGTTGCGCTGAAACCGCTGAAACCCGGCGATTATCATGTGTCCTGGTCGATAGTTGCGGAAGACGGTCACCGAACCGAAGGTTCTTACCTTTTTACGGTCGAGGACGGCTCCTGATGGGCCCGCTGTATGGCAGAGCAATCCTCGAATGGCCGCTTCTGCTCGCAAGCGCGACGGTATTCGGAACGGCATTTTTCGCCATCGTCGTGGGAGATCAGGATGGGCTTCCGCGCGATGCGATGGTTTGCGCAGTCGCGCCGGTATGGCGAATGGCCGCGGTTGCGATCGCGGTGATTTCCCCATTCGTGCTCCTTGGCATCACGGCGGAGATGGCGGGAACGTCGCTGCGAAGCGCGGTTGCGCTGGTTCCGGAAGTGATGGCTCAAACGCACGCGGGCGAAGTTTGGCGCACCTTCCTGCCCGTCGCAGCAATCCTGGTGTTCGCGGTGCTTTTGCCGATGAGCGCCTGGACGAGAATTCTGGCGGTGTGCGCTTGCGCCGCATTGCTGATTTTTCTCGAAGCGCTGGCCGGCCACGCCATCGACAAAGGTCCCGTCGCCGTCGCGATCGACTTCGTCCATGAAGCCGCCGCCGGGACCTGGATCGGGGCCCTGATCGCCTTCCGGATGACCGCGCATCGGACCGCGCCGCCGCCGCTGTGGGTCGAGAAGGCCGCGCGCAAGGTTTCGACCACGGCCGCGTGGAGCGTCGCGGCGATCGCGATCAGCGGGTCATTCAGCGCGTACCAGGAACTCGGCCTCGATCTCTATCGTCTGCTCTACTCCACCTATGGGCGTACGCTGGTGATCAAGGTCGTGGTATTCTGTGTGGTGCTGTCGATCGCGGCCTACAACCGGGAACGCCTGATGCCGGAGGTTTCCAAGGCCGACGTTCAGAGCACCTTGCTGCGCAATGTCGGTTTCGAATCGCTCATTTTGGGTTTGGCGGTGATGGGGCTCGCGTCGCTTCTCGGCAACACTCCGCCCGCAACCGGACATATGATGATGCATTCACACGCCGTTGCCGATCGCCCGGTCGCGCATCACGCTGAAATGCACCTGGAACCAATCAAGAGCAAGTAACGTCATGCACTCTTCATCACGATCGCCGCTTCTCTGGCGCGCCCTGCTTGCGATATCGCTGGCGATTTCGCTCGGAGCCGCCGCGCCGGGCTGCAGGCGCGAGGAGCAACGCGCGGGAGCTTATCGCGTAAACGGCAGCGCGGACTGTCTTCCCGACATCACACTGACCGACCAGAACGGCAAAAAGGTCTCGCTGTCCTCGCTCAAGGGCAAGCCGGTGCTCTTCGACTTCATCTATACGACCTGTCCGGGTCCTTGCCTGACGCTCACGTCGCGGATGCGCACAGTCGCAAACCGGCTGGGTCCGATGCTCGGAAGCAAGGTCTGGTTCGTATCGGTTACGGTTGACCCCGAGCACGACAACCCTGCCCGGCTGCTCGATTACGCCCGGCAGTTGGGCGCTGACCAGAACGGATGGTTGTTTCTAACCGGTTCGCCTGCCGATATCGACCGGTTGATGGCGCAATTCAAGCTCGTCCGCCAGCGCGAATCGGACGGCAGCGTGGATCACGTTCTCGAGTTTTTTCTGGTCGGTCCCGACGGGCGGCAACTGTACCAGTACGTCGGCTCGCGCGCCGACGCCTCGACAATCGCGCGCGACCTCGAGCAGGCGGCGCAAGCGGGAGCGGTTGCCAGCGGCCGGCCATGGTCCGTACATCTGTAGCGAAATCCCCGAGCCGCTCCCTTTCGGCGATCCCTCTCCGTCACACCAGTCAAAGGCCAGCTTGAACCGCACGCCGATGTTCGATTTCGATGTGGTCGTCATCGGCGCGGGCGCCGCGGGGATGATGTGCGCGATTGCGGCCGGGCGGCGCGGCAAGCGCGTCGCGCTGCTCGAGCATCTGGACCGCCCCGGAGCCAAGATTCTCATCTCCGGCGGGGGACGCTGTAATTTCACCAATCTCGAAATCTCCCCGGAGCGGTTCATCTCGGCAAACCCGCATTTCTGCAAGTCGGCGCTCAGCCGGTTCACGCAATATGATTTCATCGCGATGGTTGAGCGGCACGGGATCGCGTATCACGAAAAGACTCTCGGACAACTTTTCTGCGACGGATCCGCGCGCGAGATAGTTGGCATGCTGATCGCGGAGTGCCAGGCGGCGCGCGTGGATTTGCGCATCGGCTGCAGGGTCGCGGACATCAGCCGCACGGATCGATTCAATATCGCAACCGACCGTGGAATCTTCATCGCCCCCGCGCTGGTGATCGCGACCGGCGGCTTTTCGATTCCAAAAATGGGCGCGACGGGCTTCGCCTACGAAACCGCGCGGCGCTTCGATGTGCCGGTCGTCGCACCCCGCGCCGGACTGGTCCCGCTCAAGGCGGGGCCGGCGACGGCACTACTCTGCCGTTCACTGGCCGGCGTATCGTTGGATGCGATCGTGACGTGCGGCCCGACCAGCTTTCGCGAAGGCATCCTGTTTACCCATCGCGGGCTGTCGGGTCCCGCGGTTCTGCAGATTTCCTCGTACTGGAGAGAAGGCGAATCGTTGGCCGTCGATTTGATGCCGGGGATCGATGCGGAAGGTTTCCTCAGGGATCGCCGCCGAAGCCGCCCGCGGGCCGAGTTGAAAACCGTGCTCGGCGAATTGCTGCCGAATCGTCTCGCCGAAGCGCTCGCCAAGCCGGGCCAGATGGCACATCTGTCCGACCGGGCTTTGAAGGCGGCAGCCGATGAATTGAAGCGATGGCGGTTCACGCCGGCGGCATCGCAAGGATGGTCCAAAGCGGAGGTCACCGTCGGCGGCATCGACACCGCCGCGCTGTCGTCGAAAACCATGCAGGTCCGAAACCTGCCCGGACTTTACTTCATCGGCGAGGCGGTCGACGTCACCGGATGGCTCGGCGGGTACAATTTTCAATGGGCCTGGTCGAGCGGTTGGTGCGCCGGCGAGTCGGTGTGAGCGCTTCCATCTGAAGCACGCGGCTCTTTGGTTTCGCGGCCGCCCGCCTATCGAGCATCGGGCGGTAGCGTCCGTTCCGTTGAGCCGTTCGGCAGGAGCGGCTACGCTGCGCAGCATGGCGGAACGACCTCGAACCGGCGCAGATCGGGTTCTGCGATCGCATTATCGGGAACCCGTGCACTTTCAGGACCTGACGGAACGCATGACAATCCGGCTGTCGGCGATCTCGAATTACAGCGGGCGATCGCACTTCGCGCCGTGGGGCCGCATCCTTGCCAGTATCCATGACCACGCCAACCACGGCGGCATCTTCACGCCGCTGGTGTATGTCGAATATGAGACGGCGGATGTCCCCTGCGATACGCGCGAGCGAATCGAAGTGCGGGGCGAGTCGTGGCTGGCCAGGAGCCTGGATGAAAACGGCGCGATCCGACATATCGCGCGGGAAGGGCGCCATACGATGCGCGACGATCGTGGAACGGTCCTCGGCGGGGCGCGGATGGTGAACGTCTTTACGCGCTACGATCCCGACCCCGCACGACGACGAGTCACCGAGCTTCCGGCTGAGCTTGGCCTTGGGCCCTGCCCTTCGCGCCTGACGGAGATTCCCACCGTCGAATCGATGGCGGACTTCGGGCGCAAGCCCGACTTTTCCGATTCGGAGAGTCACGTCTGGCACTACGGCCAGACCGATCCCAACCGGCACGTAAACGGGACCGCCTACTTGCGATCGATGGAGGAGTTTCTGGCCGATTCGCTGCGGCGCGCGGGCCACGACCTCAAACGGCTTTACTTCGCCCGCGCGCGGATCGTGTACCGCAAGCCATGCTTTCGCGGTGAAACCTTTCGCAGGGCGGCGTGGTTTCGCAGCGAAGCGCCGCTGATGCTGACCGGCGCCTTTTTCAAGGAAGCGGATCCGGCCGGCGCGTCACCCGCCACAGCCGTCGAACTGACTCTGCTTCAACATAGTTAGATTCCCGCCCCTGTCTTCACAGCGAGGTTCGATTCGTCGATCTCGCTGCGGCGCCGTCGAAGGCGCCGGGATCAGGAACTTCGAACTTATCTCCGCCTGGTGGCCGATGGCGCCAGTTAGACCGCCATCCTCACCTTGGTTTGCGAGGCGGGGCGGCGGGCAGGTTCTTCGGCCTGCATCCCGAAATAAGTCAGGTAGGTGGCGTAGCGCTTTCGCTCGACCGCCGGATTGAGCCCAAAATCCTCGAAGCGATACAGGTTGCGCCCGTAGCCGCCATCCGGCCGTTCGGCGATTGCGCGCTTGATTCGCGCTTCGCCCTCAGCGCTCATCGTAAGTCCGAACTGGCGGTAGATATCGGAGACGATCTCGAACGGCTCTCTTATAAGTTCCTTGTATCGAACGTGGAACACGCGATCCGGAGTGGAGTTGAGTTGTTCGCTGGCTTCAACCAGCAGCATCGAACCCAGTTCCCATCGATCGCTGACCTGGCGGCCGATCTGAATGGGATCGATTTTGCGCGTAAAGGGCTGGCGCAGAATCTCGGTCAATCGCGCCACTGACGGCAGCACCTTCATCGGATCGCGATGCACAAACACAAAGCGGGCATCAGGGTACACCTGCCTGAGCGCGTCCATCGCGAAAATATGGTCCGGACTCTTGAGCACCCATCGGCCTTTGCCGCTTTGATGCTGCAGATGCTGGAGGAAACGCTTATGGAAACGGTACGCCTCCAGATGCCCCTCCCGGTCGAGCCACTCCTGATAGGATGGGATGTAGTGGGTGGTGTCGAAGCGCAGGCTTCGAAACACGTGTCCGGTGATTTCAATACACTCCTGCGCCGCCCGCGCATCGAGAGGATGCAGGCTCGGCAGCTCGGGGGCAAGCATCAGGAAGCGCGCATACTGGCGCGCGGTCATATCCGGACGGGGATCCGGCTTTCTTCCGTCGCCAACCGGATAGGGAAACAGCGTCTGCCAGCATCGCGGCGCCAGATTCCCGGGATCTTCGGCAAGCAGATTGTGCAGAAAGGTGGTTCCGCTGCGCGGCAGGCCAAGGATGAAGATCGGCTGCGTTATGGGCTCCTCGACGATGGAGGGATCTTTCTTCTCTTCCGCGCGCAACCGGAGCAGATTGGAAAGGAATCGCAGCGTGTCCCATCGCACCGCGATTCGTCCAAAGGCCCGGAGGTTTGATTCCTCCTGATAGGCCTTCAGAAGCACCGCGAGGGGCTCTTCAAAAGACCAATCTCCAAAATCGTCAAATCCTGAATTCTTTCGCGCCCGATCGATGAGTTCGCCGGGCCGCAGCGGCCGATTGAAGAGCCCCAGACCATCCGCGATTCGATCGATAGCGCGGAAGATCCGGGCCGGCAGGTTGGACAGTGCCGCAGAAGAAACCAATTTTCACCAAACCTTTCTAACCAAGGCGCCCAGTCTAATCGAACCTGGGAGAGGGACGACAAGACGCGACGCGGGAAAGCACGATGCTCAGGCTCAGATTTTAAGCTCAGCGAATAATGCGTTCATCCAAAAATAACCGGTCGCTTTGAGGCATTTCCCGCAGTTTCACGTTATTTGGCGTTTTCACCGTTCGAAAAAGCGCATTTTGACCTGACAACAGCCTTAATGACTGCTGCCCCCACTTCGGCGATCACCTTAGATTAAGTCACTTTCGCAACGAAGCAAGCAGACGGCGGGCTTGTTTCAGGTGCGGCATATCCAGCATCTTGCCGTCGAGACCTACCGTTCCAGCACCCGACGCAAAAGCCTCGACCACGCGGCGGGCATACTCGATTTCCTCGGCGGTCGGCGTAAACGATTGATTGATCGGCTCAACCTGGTCGGGATGGATCGCGATCTTCCCGGTGAAGCCCGCGCGGCGCGCGGCCTGCGATTCACGAATCAATCCATCGACGTCCTTGAAATTGGTGAAGACGGTATCGATCGGCTCGACCTCCGCCGCGACCGCTCCCAACAGGCACATCGATCGAGCCAGCCGATAAGTGAACTCCAGTTCTCCGGACTCGTCCCGATTCGTGCTTGCGCCCAAGGCTGCCGAGAGGTCTTCGGCTCCCCACGTCATGCCCCACAGCCGCGCGGTCAATCCGCCGAATCTGCCCAGATTGAAGACCGCGGGAGCGGTTTCAGTGGCGACCAGCAATATCTTTATCGATCCGCGCTCGACGCCCTCGCGAACTTCGAGCGCCGTGAGATAGCTGTCGAGCAGGGTCAAATCGGCCGGGCCGGTCACTTTAGGCAACAGGATTCCATCGGGCGCCCCGCACACGATAGCGGCAAGATCGGGCAACGCCTTTTCCGTCGAAAGCGGATTGATTCGGACCCACAGGCGCGTGCTTTCGCGGTCGCGATGGGCCTGCAGGTATTCGCGCACCATCGCGCGGGCGATCTCGATACGGTCGGCAGGAACCGAATCCTCAAGGTCGAGCACCAGCGCATCCGCGCCCGCGGCGGCGCCCTTAGCGAGCTTGCGCTCGCTGTCTCCCGGAACGAACAGAAACGAACGCATCGCAGCACCTACCGGGGCTTTCGGCGCATCAGGGCCGACCGCTTGCAGTAACCGACTTCTTCGCCGCGCTGATTGAAGCACTTGTGCTCGAACACCACTATTCCGGCATCGGGACGCGATTTGCTTTCGCGCATCTCCAGCACCGTGCTTTGAGCCCTGAGCGTATCGCCGATGAACACAGGATGCGCGAACCGCACGTCGTTCATGCCCAGGTTCGCGACGGTGGTGCCAAGCGTGGTGTCGCCGACCGACACGCCGATCATCAGGCCCAGGGTGAAAATGCTGTTCACCAGCCGCTGGCCGAATTCGGTTTGCTTCACGAATTCGACGTCGAGATGCAGCGGCTGCGGATTGTGGGTCAGCGTGGTGAAAAGAAGGTTGTCGGTTTCGGTGACAGTGCGGGTGATGGCGTGATTGAACACCTGCCCGACCTTGAATTCATCGTAGTAAAGTCCGCTCATATGAAACGCACTCCTGGTCCGCCTCTACTAGCCCGGCTTTGATGCCGCATCAACCTGCGGACGGCTCGTAGCTGATGAACTCGAGCAGGTTGCCGTCCGGATCTCGGAAATAAACACTGGTTCCGCGGCCGCGCCCGCCGATGCGCGGGACCGGCCCCTCCACGATCGCGACGTTGTTGCGCTTCAGATGCTCGATCGCGGAGGCCGCGCTGCCCGGCCATACAAAACAGTAATCGCCCCCGCCGATATGAGGGGCGGCGGCTTTGAGCGTGATGGTGTTGTCGGGAGGATGCAGGTTGAATTTCTGCCGGCCGAAGCTGATGCTCACGATGGGCCATTTTCCCGCCCGCCATTTTTCCAAATCGATCGGCTTCGCGCCCAGAACGCGAACGTAAAACTCAACCGTTCTTTCGATATCGCCTACCGGCATCGCGACGTGGTCGATCTCAATTTCCATCGATTTGCTCCTGAAAAGGCTTTCCATCAAACCGGCGGTTTGCACGCGGCTAGCGCATCCCGCACTTCGGAAGCCGTCGCGGGCTCGCCGCCGGCTTTCTGAATGGCATCGACAGCCGCTTCGACCAGTTCCAGATTCGATTTCGCCGAGCCATGCGGGGCATCCTCAAGTCCGACGCGCACGTGACCGCCCATCGCCACCACCGCTGGAATCAGCGGGATGACGTCCACGGCCAATCCCGCGGCCATCCATTGCGCGCCCGGGGCGACCTGCTCAAGCAGCTTGACGTACGCCTCCATCGCCCAGACCTCGGGCGGGAAGCTGAACGTGAACCGCGACGAAAACATGAAGCGGTAGACCGGCGCGGGAGTACGGGGATGCCGCCGATGGAGCATCGCGCCGTGGCGCACGAAACCCGGCTCATAGCAGGCATACGCGGGATGAAAACGATATTTCTCCGCCAGGCCCATCGCGTATTCGACGAAGCCGGGCGAATTCGCGTAGATGCCGCGATCGTCGCCGTACTCGGGCGCGTTCGGCGCGTCAGCGCGCCACAGATTGACGCTGCCCGGATCGATGAAGCCCCATTCGGCAAGTCCGCGCCGGGCGAGCTCTTCGATGGTCGAATAGCGCTCGCGCCAATCGAGACGATTGGGAGGCGGCACCGCGGTCGGATAGACAATCGCGTCGGCCTGCGAGCGAATGCCGGAGATGAATGCCTGGCAGTTCTCCACGTCGCTGTTCTGGCGGCCGGTTTCGGGTTCGAGCGTGTGCGCGTGAACGATCGCGGCTCCGGCGCGGACGCAGGCGACGCCTTCGGCGATGATTTCCACGGCAGTCACGGGAATGCGCGGCTGAATGCGCCGCGTCCAGGCTCCGTTCAGAGCGACCTCGATCCAGGTCTTTTTCGCCATCGAAATACTCCGATTCGGCTTGTCGGGTTTTGTCGGTCCGATGCTACAATCCCGCCGCGTCAGGGGGAAAGAGCGCACGCGCGCGATAAGTCTCGCATAACGCTAACGCGGACAGGAGGGCCACGATGAAAAGTAAAGACGATCTCTTGAACGAATTGCTGGATCGCGAGGCGATCCGCGAGCTGCCGGTTCGATACTGCGACTGCGTGTGGCGCGGCGATCTGGACGGCTTGGTGAACCTGTTCGCTCCCAATGGCGAGTTCACCGTAAAGGGACGCGAACGCTCGGTGACCCAGAAAGGCCGGCCTGAATTGAAGAAGATGTACGCCGAAGCGCTGGGCGACCTGAGCCCTCGCCCCTTCATCCACAATCACGTCGTCGATCTCGGCGGACCAAATCGCGCAAGCGGACGATGCTATGTCGAACTGCGCAGCATCGCGCGAAACATGGATTGGATCGGATCCGGTTTTTACGAGGACGAATACGAAAAAACTTCCGAAGGATGGAAATTCGCGTCGCGCACCTTTACCCGGGTCGGCCCGGCACCGGACGGCGGCGCTGGCCGCAGGTAGCACAGATCGGCGTATCGCCGCGGTTTTCGATTACGAGTCGCTGAAGTCGCAAGGAGACTGAATCAGATGAGCGGAATACTTGATGGCAAGGTCGCAATCATAACCGGGGCCGGCTCCGGCATCGGACGCGCCGCTTCCCGCGTTTTCGCGCGCGAGCGCGCCAGGCTCGTGCTGGCGGATTGGGTCGAAGCAGGCGGAAACGAGACTCTGCGGCTCGTTCAGGACCTGGGCGCCGACGCGGTCTTTATCAAGACTGACGTGTCGCGATGGGAAGATGTAAAGGCGGTCGTCACAAAGGCGGTCGCGACATTCGGCCGCGTCGATTGCGCCTTCAACAACGCGGGTATCGAAGGCGAATCGGCCGTAACTCATGAATGCAGCCTCGAAAACTGGAACAAGGTCATCGCCGTCGACCTGACCGGCGTGTGGCTGTGCATGAAGGCCGAGATCGAGCAGATGCTGAAGCAGGGCCATGGCGGCGCGATCGTTAACACCTCGTCGGGAGCCGGTCTGGCCGGAGTACGCGGGATGCCCGCATACGTCGCCGCCAAGCACGGCGTGGCAGGCCTGACCAAGGCCGCCGCCGTCGAATACGGGCGACACAAGATCCGCATCAACGCGGTCTGCCCGGGACCGATTCGCACGCCGATGATGGCGCGGCTGCTCGGCGAGCGTCCCGACGCCGAGCAACGCTTCGCGCGCGGCGGCCCGCTCAAACGGCTCGGAGAGGCTGAAGAGATCGCCGAGGCCGCGGCGTGGCTCTGCTCCGACCGGGCATCGTACGTGACCGGAGTGCCGATGCCGGTGGACGGCGGCTTCATGGCGCAGTGACCGCCCGTCGCGTTTTTCGCGGCTAAGTCCGCACCAAACTCCCGCCGAGGCATCAGGGCTGGACTCGCTTGATGCCTCGGCGATGGGAAATCATTTTTCGATTGCGCAAGGAGCCCTATTCCCGTGGATGCTAGATACTTCGATGACTGGCGTGTTGGCGAAACTATCGAGACGATGGGACGCACCGTGGGAGAGGCGGAGATATCGCAGTTTGTTTCGCTGGGCGGATTTTTCGAGGAGTTGTTCACCAACCAGGACTACATGACCAAATCGGGTCCGTTCCCGAATCGAATCGCGCCCGGAGCGCTCACTTTCGCCTTCGCAGAGGGCTTGATTATCCTTACCGGCTGCATCCATCGCGTGGGGCTCGCGCTGCTTTCGGTGGAGAAGATGAGTTTCAAGCGGCCGCTGATGGCGGGCGACACCATTCATGTCCGCGTGACAGTTGCGGATGTGCAACCGACCAGCAAGCCGGACCGCGGCATCGTGACCTTCGATCATTCAGTGATAAATCAACGCGGCGAAGCGATCATGGAATGCACGGTGAAGCGGATGCTCAGGCGCCGCCCGTCTTGAAGGCATTCGGCCACCCGCGCGTATCCAGGGGCGAATAGCGCGGACTACGCCGGCAACTGTTCGCCGGGCACCCACATCGCGTGAAATCCGACCGGTACGCGCTGCGGGATCTTTACGCGCGCGATCGGACCGGCCTCGATGTCCCTGGCGCTGAAAATCACGACCCGGCCCTCGTCGCCGAGGCTCGCGTCGGCAACGAACGCCACGACGTACCCGTCGTCCTCGTCCCGCGCGCCGACCCGGGGCGCGAATGGACACTCGTTGGCGGTGATGCCGGGACCGAAGAGGTATTTCCGGCTCGTGTTTCGCTCGAGATCGTATTTGACCAGACCCTCGAAATGGGGGACCAGCGAGGTGTACGCGTAGCGGCTCCGCTGCCCCATCCTTCCGCGATGAATGGTCGGCCACTCGACGCGCTGATCATCAAGCTTCTCTTCCTTGACGGCTCCCGTCGCAAGGTTGAACCGCCATCGATAGAGTTCCGCTTCGAGCCTCAGAAACGCCTTCATCCGCGCAAGCTCGCCCTCGCCTCTTGTGCTCTTCGGCTCGGGATCGATCACGCGGCACGCATCCATTACAATTTCGTCTCCCTGCTCCCACGCGTTGACTACGTGATAGATGTAGCAGGGCGACGCTTCGAACCATCGCAACTCGCCGGCGGTTCCGTGGCGCGGCACGATCGCAAAGCGGCTGGGCAACTCCGGAAAGTACGTGACCTTGTGGATTCCGCGGGTGAGCAGCGCCGGGTCCCAGAACAGGGGCAGATCCATCAGGATCGAGAAGCGTTGCGTGAAAGCCATGTCATGCGGGAGCCGCGGTCCGGGTACATCGACCGCGAGATGATGAATCAGCTCGCCGCTTTTCGACACGACGTTGTAGGTGAGAAAGGGCGGCGTGGTCGCGTAGTCGAAGAACAGCAATTCGCCGGTCAGCGGATCGACTTTCGCGTGAGCGGAGACGGTGCGCCTCAGCGCGCCGTGGAAATTTTCGATGCCGAGCGTGTCGAGCGTGCGCGCATCGATCTTGTAAGGAAGCCCGCACTGGTACCAGAGCGCGAGCGCGTGGCCATTGTGAAAAACCAGGTCGGTGTTCGCGGTATCCTTGAGCCATCCGTCCGAACCCGCGCCCCGCGGTGCGGAAGGGTCGGGCTTGTCCATCAGCCCGGGCCATATGGAATGCCCCGCTCTCTGCTCAGCGAGAAATCCCTCGGTCGCAATCCAGCGATTGCGATAGGTCGCCTTGCCGTCGCGAAACTCGATCGCATGGACCATCCCGTCGCCGTCGAACCAGTGATAACGTCCGCGCGGCTGAAAGATCGGATTCGGGCCATTGCGCAAATAGATGCCGAAAAGATCCCGGGGAATTTCGCCTTCGACTTCCAGATCGGCGGCGCTAAGCTCGCGGCTGGTTGGTGCGAACACGCCCCGCAGAAAAAGATTCTCGGTTGGACCGATCCGGATTGGAATTTCGCGCTCGACTTTGACGGCAGCGGGCATTTTCACGGCACCTTCCCCAACCCTAGCACATCGCAGCCAAACCGCGGCAAGAAACCGCGCGGGCTTGCGAAGCTGGCCTGCTGACCGTGGACACCCGCGCGGTTCTTTGACGGCGCGCACCGGTTGGAACTAAGATCGCTCCCGATCGCAAGTCTCATCGCGATTAAGACTAATGTTCCGGGGGTTAAGCCATGAGCGAGCCACTCATGAACGAGATCGACGAACCTAATCGATGGAGACTGAAGACGCCGGGACATCCTGGATGGAAGCGTACAGCGCGGCCGGATGATCCCAACAAATACTTCATGGTGTCGGCGGACTGCCACGCCAATGAGCCGGCCAATCTGTGGGTGGAGCGGATCGACAAGAAGTACAGGGACCGCCTGCCGCGGATTGAAATCGATGCCAACGGCGTGAAGTGGCAGATCTCGGAAGGATGGGCGCGATCGCGCCTGCTCGACAGCAATCTGGAAGGCGAGGACAAAATCCGCGCGAAGGCCGGGGCCACTCCCGAAGAGCGTCTGCGCGATCACGATCGCGACGGTGTCGATGTCGAGATCATCTTTCCAAACAAGGGGCTCACGATGTGGGCCACGCCGGATGCGCAGTTCGCGCAGGCGCAATGCCGCATCTACAACGACTGGATCGCCGAGGCGTACGGTCCCTATCGCGATCGGTTGGTGCCGATGGCGGCGATTGCAACCGCCGACCTTGAAGGCTCAATCGAGGAGATCAAGCGCGTGGCGAAGATGGGGTTTCGCGGACTGACTCTGCCCTGCAAGCCGGTGTTCGGTCCCCACGATGCGCGCCATCCCAACTACAACCTGCCGATGTACGATCCGATGTGGGCGGTGATCCAGGACTGCGATCTCGCGATCACCTTTCATGTGTCCACCGGACGCGACCCGCGCGCCGCGCGCAAGGACGGCGGCGCGGTCATCAACTACGTGTCGCACTCGCTCGCACCCACGATCGAGCCCATCGCCAACCTGTGCGCATCAGGCGTAATCGAACGGTTCCCGCGCCTGCGCTTCGGCTCGATCGAGGCGGGCATCGGATGGGTGCCGTGGGCGTTGCAGGCGATGGACGAAGCCTACCTCAAGCATCACATGTGGGTGCTTCCGAAACTGAAAAAGCTCCCGAGCGAATATTTCCGGTCGAACGGCTTCGCCTCATTCCAGGAGGATCCTCCGGGACTCGACCTCGCGCGCCAGTACGATCTGAGCAAGAACTTCCTGTGGGCGAACGATTATCCTCATCACGAGGGCTCGTGGCCGCACTCGGCGGAAGCTATCGAGCGGCAGATGGCGCATCTGAGCGACGATGAGCGCGCGCAAATCCTCGGGTTGAACGCGGCAAGGATGTTCAAGCTGGAGGTGAAGAGGCTGGCGCGAATGCCGCAGGCGGCGGCGAACTGAACCGATCGAAGACCCGATGTGTGCGGCGGCCGGAGCGGACAGCGTCTCTCCGGCCGTTTTTTTGGCCCGTCGCGCCCTGGGAACAGCTAAAACAGCCGCTGGCCGAAGAAGAAGGCGTTGATGTCGCGCTTCGATTGCGCGATGGCCTGCGCGGGCTTCTTCGCCATCGCCTGTGCGAGTTCGCGCGCCGCGGGCATCAACTCTTCGCGCGCCACAATCCGGTTGATGACGCCCATCGCGAGCAGTTCCGGCGCTCTGTAATGGCGGCATTCGAGGATTGCCTCGCGCGCGCGCCATGGACCCATCCGAGCCGCGAGCAGTTGCGCCGGGGCGCCGCGATACGGGACTCCCATCTCGACCTCGGGCACCCAGAACTCCGCATCCTCGACCGCGATACAGAAATCGAACGCCAACGCCAGCGACCATCCGCCACCGATCGCATATCCGTTGACCGCGGCAATCGTGATGCATTCGAGATGCGCAATCGCCTCGAACACCCTGCCGATCAGGCGTGGAAACTGCCCCGCCCTTTCCCTGGCCACGCGGGCTCGCTCGCGCGGGTCCTCGATCCCCTTCGTCGCGGACAGATCGGCGCCCGCCGAAAAGGCATTTCCGGTGCCGGTCGCGATGAGAACGCGCGTCTCGCGATCGTCGCGCACGTCGTACACCAGGCGTTCAAGTTCGAGGATGACCTCGTCATCGAGACAGTTGCGCCGCTCTGGGCGATTGAAGGTGATCGTCGTAACGACGCCGTTCTTTTCAAACAGAAAGTGCTTTGGCATCGGCCGGCCTCATGATGCTGAGCCGGCACAACCGGCCCCTCGTAAAAGCTTCCGTGCGTTTCAATTCCACGACGCTCCCACGATGACTTTCCTATGGAATGAACCGGCCGCGCTGCGTAAAGATTCCGCCATGAAGGATGTGTCCATCTGGAGCCTCGTTGTGCTGGCGATGGCATGCTGCGCGTGGGCGGCCGGATGCTCGAGTACGGAGAGTAACTCGACAACCCCGGCCGCCACCGAAAGCGCCGCGTCCAGCGCAAGCATCGATCCGCGCATCAACGCGATTCTGGAAACCTCTTGCTACAGTTGTCATTCCACCGGCGGAACCGCGCCCTGGTATGCGGCGGTTTCTCCGACTTATCTAGCATCCAACTCCGCGCGGCATGTTCTCAATTTTTCCGACTGGCAGACCTACGATGCCGAAAAAAAGGCGGCCGAACTCAAGAGCATCGCCAAGTCTGTCAGTTCGGGTTCGATGCCTCCGGGAGATTATACGGTTCTCGACCACTCCGCGCGCCTGAGCGATGCGGACAAGCAAGCGCTGCTGAACTGGGCCTCGCAATCGACCAGGCCTTGACCTGTGTTTTTCAATGCCGGCAATCCGCGCTTGCCCAACGGGCTCCGATTTTTCTACGTTCAGCGCAACAGAGGTTGTATATCATGAAGGGCAGGATTGCGTTCATTCCCGAAGGCCACAAGATCGACTTCTTCGAATACGACGTTCCCGCTCCGGTCCCCGGCGGACTAGTCGCAAAAGTCACGCAGACCAACGTCTGCGGCTCCGAAGTGCACATGTGGAAGGGCGAGTTCGGACGGCGCGGCATCATGCCCGGACATGAGATGGCCGGCGTGATCCATGCGCTGGGACAGGGCGTGACGAAAGACTGGGCCGGAGTGCCGGTTAAGGAGGGCGATCGCATCGCGCCCGTGTACTATACGGTGTGCAATCGATGCGACAATTGCGTGGCTGGAAATCAAGCGGGATGTCTCAACCGGGTGATGGGCGCGGCGCATCCGGACAAACCGCCGCACTTCACCGCGACCTTCGCGACGCATTACTTCATCAAACCGGATCAGCATTTCTACCGGATTCCCGACAACGTGCCCGACCTGATCGCCGCTTCCGCCAACTGCGCGATGTCGCAAGTGTATTGGGCGCTCGATCGCGGCCGGGTTTCCTACGGCGAGAAGCTGCTGGTGCTCGGCGCGGGCGGTCTGGGACTGCACGCGATGGCGATCGCGAAGGCGCGCGGCGCGCGCGTGATCGCAATCGACGGGGTTGACTTGCGCCTCGCGCAGGCAAAGCGGTTCGGCGCCGATGAGGTCATCGACCTTCGCCAGTACCCGGACTTCAAGGCGCGCCAGACGCGCGTGCGTGAGCTGACCGGCGGAGCCGGTCCCGATGTGGTGCTGGAGGTGGCGGGAATTCCGCAGGCGTTCGTCGACTCGGTCAGCCTGGTGCGCAACGGCGGCCGCGTGCTCGAACTTGGCAACATCTCGGGAGGCCTGACCGCGCCGCTTGCTCCCTCGATGGTGACGTTCAAGTCGATCGAGATTCACGGCATCGCGACCTATCCTCCGCATTACCTGAAGAAGGCGCTCGACTTCCTCGCTCAGCACATCGACCACTATCCGTACCTGGAGCTGTGCGATGCGAAGTTTCCGCTGACACGCGCAGCCGAAGCGCTGGACAAAAGCGAACGCAAGGAAGTAACGCGCGCGGCACTGCTGCCGTAACCAGGCTTGCGCTCGGCCGCAAAATAAATCGCTGGCTCAACGGGGCGCGGGCTTCAGCCCGCGCCCCCTGACCGCGAAAGCGCCCGCGCTTGTGCCGGCAATTTTCCCGAACACCGCCCCCGCCATCAGTCCCGAACCGCCCGCGTAGTTGAAGTAGAAAAGCCCGCCGACCAGCTCTCCGGCCGCGTACAGGCCGGGTATCGGCGCTCCTTCGGTATCGACAACTTCACCCTGGCGGGTGATGCGCAGTCCGCCGAAGGTGAACGTAATTCCGCAGGTCACCGCGAATGCCATGAACGGAGGCTCGTCGATCGTATTGGCCCAGTTGCTCTTGGGCACGGCGAGCCCTCGCGTGCATCGGCCGTCCTTGATGTTGGGATTGAAAGGAATCGATCGATCGACCGCGTGATTGTATGCGGCGATCTCGGCGAGCGCCGCGTCCGCATCGACGTCATCCAGCCGCCGGACCAGATCCTGCAGCGAATCGGAAGTGACTTTGGTCACCTGGCGGATGCGGTATTCGTCGCGCAGCAGATGCGCCACCTTGCGATCGAAGATTTGCCAGGCGAATTGCCCCGGCTGCTCGAGGATGGCGCGGCCGTATCTGGCGTAGGTGTAGTTGCGGAAGTCCGCGCCTTCATCGACAAAGCGCCGTCCGCGGGCGTTAATCATGATTCCCAGCGGATAGCTGTGTTTCTGGAACCCGTCGCCGACCGCGAGATCGCCGAATTCAGGCGCGTTGCGATCCCATCCGACCGCGTGGCATCCCGACCAGTGCCCGTACGACATCGCGCCGGCCTCGAGCGCCATCCGGATGCCGTCGCCCGTGTTGAAGCGGGTGCCACGCACCTTGGCGAGATCCCAGTTCTGGCCGAGGTAGCGGGCGCGCCACTCGGCGTTGGCCTCGAAGCCGCCGCTGGCCAGCACCACGGCACGAGCGGCAATGTCCTCGGTCCTGCCGCCGGCGCGCACCCGCACTCCGTGAACACCCTGGTCGTCGGCGAGAAGCGCGACGGCGCGCGTTCCGTAGCGCACTTCGATATTCTCGCGGCGCGCCGCTTCGTGCAGCGCGTCGATAAGGCCCCGGCCGCCACCCCAGGCTTCGACCGTAAGTCCGCCCCAGAATTTGAAGCGCCCTTCGACCTTGAAAGCCTGCCGCCCGTACATCGGAACGAACCTCACGCCCTTGGTTCGCATCCAGAGCAGAGTTTCGCGGCTGCGCCGCACCAGCAGCTCGGCCATATCGGGATCGGTGCGATATTCGGTCACGCGGCCTATGTCTTCGAAATATTGATCATCCGTGTAAGTCCCGAAGTCGGTCGTGTTCCTTTCCTCTTCGGACAGATCCGGCATCAACTGCATCAACTCGTCGAGGTTGTTGTAAGCGACGCGAAAGCCGCCCGCGGTAAAGGCGGTGTTGCCGCCGCGCTCGTCGCGCTGCGCCCGCTCGAGAGCGATAACTCGGGCGGCTCCCTGCTCGCGCGCCGCCAGGGCGGCGCACAGAGCGGCGTTGCCGGCGCCGACCACCAGAACGTCACAATCGGATGTCAACGCAGAATCCCCCATACTCGCGTATCCTACCCCTTCGACCTTCCAGTTTCCCGCGCCTCGCGCGGATATATCGTGAGGTATAATTCATTCTGATTGGAAGCGAATGCCCAGGTTCCGCGCTTTGCGGCCGACCGGATGCTCGCGCGCTTGGCGCGATGGCTCAGGCTGTGCGGTGTTGACGTAAGCTTCGATCCGAACGTGGGCGGCGCCGAGCTTCTGCGCGCCGCGCGCGCCGAGCGGCGAGTTGTCCTTACGCGCGACAAGCGTCTGCGTACGGCGCCGGATGCCTTGTACCTGAGATCGGAGCGGGTTCGGGATCAGCTTCGCGAGGTGCTGCACCGATTCGCGATCGATCCGCATCGCAACGCTCTGACGCGGTGTTCGCGATGCAACGCGCCGCTTAGGGAAGTCAGCCGCGAAGCGGTGGCGTATCGCGTGCCGCCGTTCGTGTATGCAAGCCAGACCCGTTTCTCGCAGTGCGATTCCTGCGGGCGCATCTACTGGCGTGCGACGCATCCCGAGCGGATCATGGCCGAACTCGCCCGCATGGAAACGTGAGCGACGCTCAGCGCGGGTGGCTCAGCTCGTCTATTTCGCGGGCGGCGCGTATACCTGATTCGATCGCGCCTTGCGCGGAGTTGCGAAGCAACAGCGACGAGGTGTGCTCGCCCGCGAAATGCACGCGTCCCTCGGGCTTCCCGATGTCGGGATACATCGACTTCATCTCACCGGGTTTGAACCACGAAAATCCGCCCAGCGAATACGGATCAAGGTCCCAGCACTTGGACACTCCGCCTTCGCAAAGGCTGGCGATGCCCGGGTAGACTCTCTCCGCCTGCTCGAGAGCGAAAAGGACGCGCTCGGGCTCGCTCATCGCGGCAATGCGCCGCGCGTGCTCGCCCATCGTGAAGGCCTGAAGGATTCCGCGCGTCCTTCGCTGGCGCGCGGCGCCGTCCCAGAAGAAAGAGGCCGGCAGATCCGTGAATGCATAGCCGGACAGTCCTTCGTCGCGCCAGAAACGCCGCGAAAACTGCAGAAACACGCGCGAGATCGAGGCATAGGACAAATCGTTGATGGCCTGGCGCTTCTTCGCTGAAAACGGCGGCGACACTTCCAGATGCCGCAATACCGAGAACGGCAGAGTACACAACACATAGTCAGCAGAGACTGTCTCGATGGTTGCGCCGCGCTTCACCACCACCCGGGCTTCCCGCTCATCGCGCTCGATGCGCAGCGCCTCGCTGCCATAAGTGACCCGATCGCCGAGAGCCGCGGCAATCGCCTTGGGGAGAACGTCGTTGCCGCCCTCTATCGAATAGCGTGTGCCCGTAAACGCGCTGTAGGTCGTGGTCTGGCACAGCACGTCGAAGGCGGACTGGGGATCGGTCTCCTCGCCCACCAGGTCCCAATCCTCGACCGCAAGCAGGCGGATTGCGTCGGGCGACGCCCCGGCTCGGGCCAGAAACTCATGGAACGAGATCGCGTCGTATTTCGCCATCACGTCGCCGATCGCGCCGTCGGCGTGGGCCCGCACGATTTCGTCCACCGCGGGCTTGATGTACCGGGTCCGCATCCCGAGCAATCCGAGCGACCGCTCCTCGGGCGAGAGATCGAGCGGCCAGGAAATCGGCGATGCCCCATAGTCGATGATTCGCGTACCTCTGAAGTAGTGGATAAAGGGGAACTCGCGCGGCTCTGGCCCCGCCAAAGCCAGGTTGAAAATCCGCGTGTAGCGAAGCACGAGATCCGGCTCGACTGGAATGATCCCCGCGGCGCCCGCTTCCGTATAAAGCCCGTCGGCGAACGGATCGGCCCAGGTCTGCACGCGGCCGCCGGGGCGCATCCGAGCCTCGAAGACTGTCACCTCGTGCCCGGCCTGCATGAGTTCATACGCACCGACCAATCCCGACAGTCCCGCGCCAAGCACGATTATTTTTCGCGGTGGAGACGGCTGCTTCATGAGGAGAAATCCGTCGCCCGCGCTCATCGCGCAGACCCTGAATGAATTGTCTCGCGAACCACGGCTTCACGAAAGGCCGCACGACCCTGCCATTCGAGCGGCCAAATGAAGACAGCCAATGCCTCGACCAGGCGTTGATAGCCCGGATTGATACGTCTCGGCCCAGGCATTTCTTCCGAATTGCGGCCGGATCGGCGAAGATCGGTGACAACCGGTGATTCGCGAGGCAAAATCGAGGCGTGTTTCTTACCGGCATCAGGCAAACGGAAATGCCGCGCCCAAAGGACCAGTTTCCGTGGTCGATGCGGCTTTTTCACGACTTGTCCATGCTTGAATTCTCAGCTCGCGTCACGTTTTTGGTTGGCGAGAACGGATGCGGCAAGTCGACGCTGCTGGAGGGGCTTGCGGTTGGAGCCCGCGCGATCGCCGCGGGCAGCGCGGACATCGATCAGGACGAGTCGCTGTGGGCCGCGCATGAATTCGCACGCGGATTCCGCTTTGCGCGCAAGCGTCGTGCGTCACGGACCTTGTTCGTGCGCGCTGAGGACGTGCTCGGGTATTCGTTGCGCGCGGCACGGCTGCGCCAAGAAGAGAAGATGACGCTGGAAGAACTCGACCAGGAGCGGATCCGCGATCAGACCCTGCCCCGCACCGGTTCCGCCGAGTACATGAAGGAACGCCTCACGCGCAAGTACGGATACGACCCGATGGCGCGTTCTCACGGCGAAACCTTTTTGGATTTGCTGAGCGACCGGCTCGCGCCGCGGGGGTTGTACTTCCTCGACGAACCGGAAGCCCCGCTCTCTCCGAAGTGGATACTTTCCTTGCTGGCATTGATCGCGGGTCGTGCCCGCAACGACTGCCAGTTTGTCATCGCGACACACTCTCCAATCCTGATGGCGCTGCCGGAGGCGCAGATCCTTTTACTCGAAGACGATCAGATTCGAGTCATGCCCTACGAAGAACTCGATCACGTGAAAATTACCAAGGCCTTCCTGAACAATCCGGCCAAGTTCCTGCGCCACCTGGTTGGCGATGACTAAGCCAAATCGGAAAGGGATTCCGCATTTGGCGGTGAACAGACGGCCGCCGCGGGCTTTCTCATCCTGCCGGTTCGGCGGCCGTTATGATCGATCGACTGCGGGGCTGTAACCGCCGCATCGGGCGTCAGGTGAAAAGAACGCCCTTCATTCCATCTTCGCGCCACTTACGGACGATCTGGAAGAACTCGATCGGGCCGCCGCCATACATCTCGCCGCCGAGTCCGCTGCCCTGACCCGGCTGGCCTTCGTTGTTGTAGTAGCCGGGCGTGCATTCCTGGAGAAACCCGAGGTTGTTGATCGCTTTCCGCCTGATCGTGGCGATCCACTCGGCTTCGGCCTCGGCGGTCGGCTCGATGCATCGGGCCTCTTGCTCCTTGGCGTGCTGGATAAGCGCGGTGATGTGCTGCGATTGCTCCTCCAGCATATGCGGAAAGTTGGCGGTCAGCGAATTCTGCGTGATTCCCATATGGAAGCAGTTGGGAAATCCGTGGCTATAGAAGCCGTGCAGCGTCCTGAGTCCGTTCGCCCAGTACTCGGTCAGTGATTTGTTGCCGCGCCCATAGACTTCCAGACCGGCGCGCCGGGTGTAGGCGGTGCCGACCTCGAAGCCGGTGGCGAAGATGATGCAATCGACCTCGTATTCGACTCCATCGAACACGAGGCCTTTGTCGGTAATGCGGTCAACGCCGCGGCCCCGGGTATCGACCAAAGTGACGTTAGGCCGATTGAACGAGGGCAAGTATTCGTCGTTGAAGGTGGGACGCTTGCAAAACTGCCGATACCAGGGCTTGAGCGCCTCGGCAGTCCGCTTGTCCTTGACGACCGCATCCACCCGCGCCCGGATCTGGTTCATCTTCTTGAAATCCGCCAGCTCCATCATCCGGGCCATTTCCTCCGGCGACGTCACACCCTCGCTCTTGCGCGGGAGGATCGCCCCGAGGTTGCGGATGATGTCGGTCCATCCGTCGCTCACGAGATCTACTTCCGCGTTGCCTCCCGTCACCAGCGTGTTGAAGTTCTCCATCCGCCGCTTCTGCCATCCGGGAGTGAGCGATTTTACCCACTCGGGATCGGTGGGGCGGTTGCCCCGCTCATCGACCGATGAGGGCGTGCGCTGGAAGACATAAAGATGCCGCGCGTGGCGGGCGAGATGCGGCACGCACTGAATCGCCGTGGCGCCGGTGCCGATCACGGCAACGCGCTTGTCGCCCAGCTTGTGCAGATTTCCGGTGGTATCGCCGCCGGTGTACTCGTAATCCCATCGGCTGGTGTGAAACGTGTGGCCCTTGAAAGTATCGATTCCGGGGATGCCGGGAAGTTTGGGGCGGTTGAGCGGCCCGCTGGACATGACCACGAAGCGGGCGCGCAGGCGATCGTCACGATCGGTCGTGACAATCCATCGGCATTCCTCGTCGCTCCAGACCATGTTCCGGATCTGGGTCTGAAACAGGGCTCCGCGGTAGAGATCGAACTTCTCTCCGATGCGCCGGGCGTGCGCCAGGATTTCCGGCGCGAACGAATATTTCTCTTTGGGGATGTAACCGGTCTCTTCGAGCAGCGGCAGATAGATGTACGACTCGATATCGCACTGCGCGCCCGGGTAGCGGTTCCAGTACCAGGTCCCGCCGAAATCTCCGCCCTTCTCGATGACGCGAATGTCCTGGACTCCGGCCTGACGCAGCCGCGCGCCCGCGAGCAAGCCGCCGAAGCCGCCGCCGATGATCAACACTTCGACCGCATCGTTGAGCGGCGCCCTCGTAAATCCGGGCTCAACGTAGGGATCGTCTATATAGCGGCTGAAGTCGCCCTTGACTTCGACGTACTGATCGTTGCCGTCGGGGCGGATGCGTTTGTCGCGCTCCTCGCGATACCTGGCGCGCAAAGCATCGGGATCGAAGTCGAGACCGTCAATTCCGTGGTTGGCGGAAACGCTGACTGAATCACTCATATGGCAAGCTCCCTAACCGTGGCGGGCGCACACGCGAAATTTCCAAAATACCGATCGTTCAAGAGGACGGGTTTCTCGTAGCCAAACGGGCCGGAAGAAGTCAAGCGCGGATGCGCGCGCCGCGATGCCCGCGGCTGGCGGCAGGCATCGCGGTGCGCGCGAGGGCGGCGGAAACCACTTCAGTTGCCGAAGTCCCAGCTCTCTCCGTTGTGATAGTGGCTCAGCACGTTCTTGGCGATGAGAATCTTGTGCACCTCGTCCGGTCCGTCCGCGATTCGCAGGGTCCGGGCGCCCGTGTACATCGCGGCAAGCGGCAGATCGCCGGATACACCCGCCGCGCCCCACACCTGGATGGCGCGGTCCACCACGCGCTCATACGCCGCGGGGACGAAAATTTTGATTGCGGAAATGTCGGTGCGCGGCTCTCCTCCCCGGTCCATCCGTTCCGCGCAATGGATGGTCATAAGCCGGGCGGCCTGGATGTCGATATATGAATCGGCGATGAAGCCCTGAATGAATTGCTTGGTTTCGAGCTTGCCGCCATGCACCTCGCGCATCGTGGCACGCTCGACCATCAGATCAAACGCGCGCCACATCTGCCCGACCGAGTTCATGCAGTGATAGACGCGCCCCGCGCCGAGGCGATCCTGGGCGGCCTGATGGCCCGAACCGGCGCGGCCGAGCTGATTGGTCAGCGGCACGCGGACGTCATCGTAGATGATCTCGCAGTGGTCGCTCGGTCTGCCCCACACTTCGACCCCGCGCACGATACGAAGGCCCGGAGTGTCGGTAGGCACGATAATTTGGGTCATTCGACCATTGTCAGCGCCGCTGCCTTCGGTGCGGCACATCACGATCAGGAAATCGGCGCGAAATCCGTTGGACGTGAACCATTTGTGGCCGTTGATTACCCACTGATCGCCTTCGCGGCGCGCGGTGGTCCGGATGGAGCGCGGGTCGGAGCCGGCGGAGTCAGGCTCCGTCATCGAAAATCCCGACTCCATCTTGCCCTCGGTAAGCGGTACCAGCCACTTCCGCTTCTGCTCTTCGGTGCCGTATTTGAGAAGGATCTGCTGATTGCCCGAATTGGGCGCGACCACGCCGAACAGCGCCGCCGCCCCCATGCTGTAGGCAAGCACCTCGTTCATGTAGGCGTGTTCGAGGAAATTCAGCCCGGCGCCGCCGTACTCGGGGGGAAGATGGGGAGCCCACAGGCCCGCCTGCTTGACCTTTTGCTTGATCGACTCGCGCAAAGCCCGCGCCTCGCGGCGTTCTTCGTCGGTCGCCCCATCGCGCCATCCCGCCCACAGCTTGCGTTCGTTGGGCAGGATCTCACGGTTGACGATTTGCGCCGTGAGCGATCGGATCTCATTGATCCGCGGGTCGAGCGTTGGAACTGGCTTCACATTCATCTGCATAGTGATCTCCTTCGCGCGCCGGGCTTGCCAGGACGCGTGGAACTGTCGCCCCAAAATCTCGAAACGACCAGGGCCTTCGTCAGCTCCATGTGTGCGGTTATCTTAACCCGCGAAACACATACCACAACAGGGACTTGGGAAGGCCGCGATCGCGGAACAGATGCGCTCCTAGAACCCGATTTCCCGGATAAACGGCGTCAACGCCTCCAGCAATCCGGCGGGATTGTCGCCCTGAATCGTATGGCCGGCGTTGGGAACTTTAACCCAGCGTCCGCGCGGCAGTGCCGCCGCAAATTTCGCGGCATGTTCGTCGCTGAACACGTCGCTGCGCTCCCCCCGCATCACCAGCGTCGGGCAGGTTATCTGGTGGGCGCTTTCGAGGATCTGTTTGGCGCGGGCGAGCCGCTCCTTTGCGAAATCTCCCACCATCGACATCCGATTTGGATCGTGCTTCCAGGTCCACTTGCCGTTGGGTAGCTGGCGCAGATTATGGAGGAGGCTGCGCCTCAGCAGGACCGGATCGCGCCGCGGATTGAACGCCATCGCGCGCTCCACGAACGCATCGACGGAATCCAGCACGCGATCCTGCGTAATAAAGTCGCGAATCCGCTTCGCTCCGGTAAAGTCCAGCTCCGGCCCGACATCCACCAGCACCAGTCCGCTCAGCGTCGCGGCGTGCCTGAGCGCATAGCCCAATGCCGCAAATCCACCCATCGAATGAGCGACGATGAGCGGCTTGTGGAGCTTGAGTTTGGCCACGAACCCTTCGACATCTCCGACCTGGCTCTCATGGCTGTAGTCCGAGGTCGGTTCCCATTCGCTGTCGCCGTGGCCGCGCTGATCGAGCGCCAGGCAGTGATAGTCCCGGCGCAGCATCAGGCAGACGATGTCCCAGGTGTGGGCGTTCAGCCCTCCCCCGTGCAAAAACACGATCGGCGGGCGTCCCGCGGCGCCCCAATCGAGGTAATGAAACCGCATCCGATGGATAACGATATGATGTGACTCGGGGAGAACGATTTCGGGAAGGTCGAGTCCGGCGTGGCGGGCGGTAAGCTCGAGATGCTCGAGCTGCTCAGCATCGGTCAGCATTCCTCAGCACTCCTGGTCTGTTTCGATGGCGATAACAGCCTCGCGAACGTTCGAGGTATAGCAAGCCGGAGAAAAGCGGAGCAATCGCAAGGGGGCACATCTCGATCCCGCCGATGGCGCTCTCTGCGAGTATCAGGATGGCGGATCGAAAGCCTGATGGTATTCTAGGCGCGGAACGAGTCCGAGATGTCGCCGCTTTCCGCCGCCGAGAAGGTTTCGAACAGCCTCGCCTTCAAAGGCCGTTCGCCGCTGTTGTTTTTCATTTTGATTTTCCTTCTGTCCATTCCTTTCTGGTTGATCGGCGCTGCGACGAACCGCGAGCTGCTGCCCGGTCTCCCAATAAGCTCGTTCGAATGGATCTGCCCGGTGACCGCGGCGGCCATCCTTCTCTATCGAGAAAAGAAGATCGCCGGAGTGATCGAGTTGCTGAGGAGGTCCTTCGACTACCCGCGCATCAGGGCGAAGGTCTGGTATGCGCCGGTCGTGCTCCTGATGCCCGGCGTGACGGTTCTGGCGTATGGACTGATGCGGCTGATGGGGCGGCCGCTTCCGATTTCACACTTCTCGATGCCGGCAAGCTTGGCGCTGTTCTTCTTGTTCTTCATCCCGGCGCTGTGTGAGGAGCTGGGATGGTCTGGATACGTCACAGATCCGATGCAGGACCGATGGAACGCGCTCGAAGCCGGCATTCTTATCGGGCTGGTCTGGGCCGTTTGGCACTGGATCCCGCTGTTGCAGGCGCATCGGTCGGCGCAGTGGATCGCCTGGTGGTCGCTCTACACGGCGGCATCGCGGGTGCTGATAGTCTGGATCTACAACAGCACCGGCAAGAGCGTATTCGCGGCGGCTCTATATCACGATGTGATGAACCTGTGCTGGCAGCTCTTTCCCATCCGCGGCTCATATTGGGATCCGTGTATTACAGGCGTCATCGTCACCTTCGCAGCCGCGGCGGTCACGGTCGTCTGGGGACCGCAAAGGCTGGCTCGGTACGGGATCGCGCACTGATCGATTTCGGTGCCGGACGTTCATCCATTTCCTCGCGCTGAACGTTCGACGGTGCGACATGAGAGACGGCGTTCAGGGGATGTGGTCAGAGCTGAGATTCAAGGACGCTCTTGATCACCACGGCCTGGTTGTGTTCCTCGTCTTTGGCGCTGTAGACGAGAGTCAATTTTCCTTTCCGGGCGATTTCGAGAAGCTGGTCGAGGAGAGCGCGAGCTTGCGGCCGTCTAAGCTCCGCCACATACTGCTTTCGAAATTCGTTCCAGCGTTTCGGATCATGGCCGAAGAATTGCCGGAGTTCGTTGCTTGGTCCCAGCTCGCGCATCCATTGCTTCACGTGAGCTTCTTCTTTTTTCACTCCGCGGGGCCAAAGGCGATCGACCAGAATTCTTGTGCCGTCACTCCGGGTCACCGGTTCATACGCGCGCTTAATTGCAATCATCTTGCCTTCTCAAATCGCGCCATGAAGATTTACTCAATCGCAGGGGCCGGCGATTGATGCCGCGCTCATCGTCGCGAGTCTTGTTGCCAGAGCTTCGCGGTTTCATCGGCTCTCGCGCTTCCTTCCGACCGTCCTGCCTCCATAGCCGCGCCGGCGCGACTGCTGTCTCCCAGCGTACCACCGAATGCCTTCATACTCGCAGCGTCCGGAACGACAAGTTCAACCTTGCATCCGCTGTCGCGCAGGACGCGCAACTCACGGTTGAGCGGATCGACGGTGACTTTCGCGAGCCCGTCTTTCGGCCCTATCGTCGGCGCGAGCACGATCGCGCTGAGGCATCCGCGCGCCAGGTCGGCATTGGTGGCGGAGCGCATCCCACCGTCCATGTATTCGCGCCCGCGGATGGCCACCGGAAGGAAAAGACCCGGCAACGCGCAACTGGAAGCGACCGCCAGCGCCGGCGAAATGTCCGACGATCTGTCCCAGACGCGCAGAGATCCGTCCGCCGCATCGACGCTGACGCACTCATACGCGCGACTCGGCCACTCTTCTTTTGGAAATCGCCGCCGGAAGCTCGCGACGAACTCGGCCTCGCTCACAATCGGATGGGCGGCGCGCGCCCACGCGCCGATTTTCGCTTCAATTGATTGCGCCGGCGCTTCCCCTTTGTTCATCTCCTCGAGCTCGCTAACAAGGAACGAGAAGTCCGGCGGGGGAGGAGGCCTCTCGGGGGAAGGTGGCGGGCTCCGGAACTCAGCGAGAGCGGCTTTGAGCAGATCCGGCGGCGGCATCCCGAGCGCGACCCTGGCTCCCACGATCGCCCCCGCCGAGGTGCCGATGATCTTGTCCGCGCCGTACACATCGACCCCCTTCTGCATCAGCCTCGCGATTACTCCCGATTCCCACGCCTCTCCGACCGGCCCTCCTCCACCCAGGATCAGGGCACGCCGGATTGGTTTTCCGGTGCCGGCCGCGTTCGCGACGGACGCCGCGAACAGACCGACCCCGATCAGCACCGTCAGCAAGGCGGCGCCTTTGCGCCATATTCGGCTCGGCAATGCCGGCATGCGCCGTTGACCTCGATGGGGCATACGATAGATCGTTGCAGCAATCTTGTTTGAAGGAAATGAGGGCGAGACGTCCATGACTGCAGCGTTCGATCAATCGCTTTCGATTTGCGGAGAATTCCGCCGGCCACGGCAAATGCTCGCGGAGCAATCCTACGACGGCCATCTTTCGCTTCACGACGATGGGACAGCGCAGGCGCTCGGTTTTCGCGCCGGACCGATCGAAGGTCCGACGCACTTCAGCCAGTTCATCCCCCTGCTCCACCATATTTTCGGCGATGCCTGGTTCGAGCGGGGATGTATCAGCGCGCACTACCAGAACATGGTGGTCGAAGGCGAAGAAGTCCGCGCTTTTGCGCAACTGCCCGCGAAGGACGCCGCGCCCGTTCATATCTGGGCCGAGAAACGCGACGGCACTCCGGTACTGACCGGGACGGCCTCAGTCGGGCCGCAATACGGCGAGACAGAGATCGCGAAGCGGATCGCGGCGCTGCGCCCATCGCGGCAGCTCGTGATCCTGCGCGATCTCAAGGTCGGACAGAAAGGCGCCCGTAGTCCGGAGAAGGTACGGATGGGCTTCGACCAGCACATGGGCGCCCAGTACCCCTTTTCGCTGAATGACAAGCTCAAGGTGATTACCGAACCAAGCCCCTGGTACACATCCGAAGGCGGACCGGCTTCGCCGTGGGGCCGCGCGATCATTCCATTCGAGATGATCAGCGTTCTGCTGCAGTACACCAGCGGTCAAGCCGGGTTCCGCATCCGGGGCCCGGTGATCGGCCTGTTCGCGGGCCAAGAAATCAAGCTCGTCAAAGGACCGCTGTTCGTCGATCATCCTTATGAAGTGGAGCGCGAGATCATCGCGCTTAGCGAGAGCAAGCGCACCGAGTCGAACTGGGTGCGCACGCGGGTCTTCGACGGCATCACGCGCGAGCTCGTCGCGGAAATGATCCTGAACAGCGCGACGCTCAAGAACTCTTACGCAAAGTACGACGAAGAGGCCAAAGCCCTCGGAAAATCATAGTGCGCCGCGACCAGCCCCTGCCCTGTAACGTCCGTGGCAGTCATTCCGCCAGGCGGCTCGGCGGAGTGCGTGCGTTGGTACAGACGATGCTTGCCTGAATGTGCAGCAACGCAGCATTCGAGGTCATCAGATGGCTATTCTCAAGCGCAGGGCGCCGCGCAAGCGCCGGATCGTAAAGCTTGAAAACCATCGCGGCATCCATTGGCCGCCGGGTGCGGAACCCAATCCTCCCTGGGTCGGTCCGACTTCAGAATTTCCGAATCCGCTTCTGGTTACGCTCGGCGAAGTGGAGCTTGTGAAAGGCAGCAAGGATTCTGAGCGTCACCTCAGGCTCACCGGTACGTACGATGGCAATCTGTACCGGACCAGCTTCACGGTCGATGACCCGGCCCTGCTCTTCAATCTGTTCGAGCTGCTTTCAAAGCGCGCCGGCGAGACGATTGGCGCAATCGGCGGCCAAATGGTCGATCTTTCGCTCAAACCGCTTCCAGCAGGACGGGCAGCGTAGGCAGACTTCTCCGCGCCGGCACCGCCGCCATCGCATGACTTTTTTCCCGAGGTCTCAGCATCAGGCGCCGGCTTCGCCGATTGAGAGCGAGAGGCGGCGGGTTCCCCACGCGCCCGGCGCTCCATCGAACACGCCCGCGCAGCGAGTCCCGCATCGCCCGCATCGGCCATCGGAGGTCAGATTCCAGGAAGTGATCTGGTACCAATCGCGGCCGCTGAGCCGCAAGCCGCATCCGCGGCAATAGGGAGCCGAATGGAGACACGCGAAGTCATCTTTGTCGCGAACCGACCCACACCTGAGATCATTTTCCACTCGTAGTGGCCAAAAGTTGCCCATTCCACTCCGGCACAAACAATGCTCCGGCCCTGAATCGATTTGAGCCGGGGCAAATCGGACGCAAGGAGAAGCAACCGATGAAGGTGAAAGACTTGATGACGACCGACGTCAAAAGCTGCCGCGAATACGCCACCCTCAACACGGCGGCGGAGATAATGTGGGAGAATGACATCGGATGCGTCCCGATCGTGGATCCGGAAAACCGCGTTCTCGGGATGCTGACGGACCGCGACGTGTGCATGAGCGCATTCCTGCAAGGCGCGCCGCTGACCGCCATCGCGGTCACGACCGCGATGTCGAAAGACGTGTTTTCGTGCGGGCCGGCGGACGACCTCGTGTCGGTGGAGAAGCTGATGCGCGAAAAGCAGATCCATCGCGTTCCGGTCGTCGATGACCAGGGGCGCCTGATGGGAATAATCGCGCTGAACGACATCGCGCGCGAGGCCGCCCAGGAAGGCCAGGCAAACAAGCCGCGCCAGGTTACCGATGCGGAGATCAGCAGCACCATCGCGTCGGTCTGCGCGCCGCGCCATCGCATCATCCAGGCGCACGCGGCGTAAGAGAAGCGCCACCGAGCCAGGCAGACAGACGCCGATCTGGCTCCGATGGAAACATCCGGCCGGGCAGCGGAAGAGGAAACTTCAATCCCGCGCAAGGCCTGCGGGGCCTCGCCGATGGCGTAATCCTTGCGTGCCGGGGAATGATGGAACATCCGATGGCATCCCGGCCGACCATTGCAGGCATCCCCGTAGCCCGGTTCCTCCGGGCCCTGGCCGATCTCGTGAAGACCAAGGCCGTCGGGGCTCGTGCGGTGTTCGGCGGCGCCGGGGACGAGCGTGGCGAGGAGCCGATGCCCGCGGCGTTTCAGCCGGACGTGATGCTGCCGGTGCAGTACTTCGAGGCGCTCAGGCGAAGGCCGTTTCTCGAAGGAGAAAAGCTCCTCTTCTTCACGATCCTGAAACAGGCGATTGACGACTACATGGGATACGTGAACGCGGTGCGGCGGCGAGGTCAGCGCAAGTTTCGGGAAGCCGAGGAATGGATCGATCGCGAGGACCGAACCTCGCTGTTCTCGTTCGAGAACGTCTGCGCGGCGCTCGATATCGATCCGGATTACATGCGCCAGGGACTCCATCGCTGGAAGCTGGCTCATCAGCAAGAAACGGAATCCCTCGCTGAGGCCCATTGAAGAGAACGGGAGTTTGCAACACCGGCTCGGCGTCGGCGGAGAATTGCGAACCGCCACGGTAGCTGCATACCGCGATGAGCATGCGAGTGTTTGAAACGATCCTCTGTCCTGTCGATCTCGACAAGATCTCGAAATCCGCGCTGGAGATCGCCCGCAAGCTGGCGGAACAGAACAACGCGGCGGTGCACCTGGTGCACGCGGTAACGCCGCCGCTGCCGCGCCCGCTGGAACCCGTCCCGGGATGGGAAAAAGCTCTGAACGGGCGTCTGGAGCAGATCGCGCATCAATATTTCGGCGACAAGGTAAGGTGCGATGTCAACGTAGTGCGCGGCGAGCCTGCCGCGGCGATAATCCGCGCCGCCGAAGACCTTGAAGCCAGCCTGATCGTGATGGCAACGCACGGCCATACCGGCCTGAACCGCGTGCTATTGGGCAGTATCACGGAGCGGGTGGTCCGAGAGTCGCGCGTTCCCGTCCTGACCGTAAGACCCGGCCCCGCGACAAGGCGTTAAAGTCGCCCCGCCCGCGTTGCGTCACTTGTGCATGAGATGCTCGGTGAACCAGTCCAGTGCCATCCTGGCGCTTTCGCGATAGTTCCTTTCATAAATGTCGTAGTGCGTTCCCGCAAACACGTGATACTTAACGATAGTCGTGCCGGGTATCGCGTTTTTCGCGGCGAGGCCGGAATTTTCCCGCCCACCGTATTCTTCCTGTTCCTGGTCGATAATCAGCGTCGGCGCCTTGATGTTGCGCGCAGCGACGCGCGGACGGTAACGCCACATCGTCCTGAAATCGCCGATGCCTTTCAGCGACTCGGGCTGCTCCTTCGGCCGCGGCAGTTCCTTGATATCGCCGCGAGCCATCGCGCTGGCAAGCTGCTGCACTTGCGGCCCAGGCGCGACGAAGCCTCGCTCGTCAGGCGCCGGACCCATCCCCGGCACCTGGCTGACCACTGCCTTGATGCGCGGGTCGTGCCCAGCCACGTACAGGACGTGCCCGCCGCCGAAGCTCGACCCCCAAAGCCCGATGCGCGATGAGTCGACCGCCGGCTGGCTAATCAAAAAATCCAAGGCGTTGTTGATGTCTCGATTCTGATCGAGGGGATCGACTATTTCCCTGACCGGCTTCCCCCGCAGCGTGACGAAACCGTCAGCATCCGGCGCCGGCTGTTTTTCGAACGTCGCGATACGCGCGTCGCTCTCGAACCATCCGCGATAGTCGAACGTGAGGCAGACGAAACCTCCCTTGCAGAAAAATGGAGCGTACGTCGAGCTGAGATGGGACTTGGGACCGCCCCATCCGTGACAGAGGAGAATTGCGGGCCGCTTCTCCTCTTCGCGCAGGTCGTCGGGAAGGAACAAATCCCCGGCCATACGCGTCCCTTCGCTCCAAATGGTGACTTCCTTCTTCATGCTCGCACCTTTCCGCGATGTAGCGGCGGCTCAGATGTCTTTCATGATCGCGTCGAAACGATTCCTGATGTACTGCGCGGTTTCTTTGTGCGGAATGATGTAGAGACGACCCTGCCGGATTCCCTCGTCGAAGACCGCCTCCGCGATCGCGACTGGAGGAGTCGCGTTCTTCATGACGTCGCGCAACTGCTCCCATCGTTTCAGCATCTCGGCGGTTGGCGGCGCTTCGGCCTGATTGCGAAGGCTCTCGGGCCGGTTGCGTCCCGACTCGTTGATGCGAGTCCGGACCCAGCTCGGGCACAGGACTGAGGCCTTGATTTGTGCGTTGATACGTTCGAGCTCGACCGCGAGCTGTTCGGTCAGCGCCACCACCGCATGCTTGGTAACCGCGTATGAAGCGCTGTGATGACCCCTGGTCAGCCCGGCGATCGAAGCGGTATTGACGATATGCGCCGGGCGATTCTGCTCGAGCATGATCGGAACGAAGGTCCGGATTCCGTGAATCACGCCCCACAAATTGACGCCCATCACCCACGTCCAGTCGTTGAGGGTGCTCTCCCAAATCGTCGAACCCGCGCCGACGCCCGCATTGTTGAACAGCAGGTCCACGCCGCCGAATGCTTCGAGAGTCTTGCGTGCAAGCGCTTCGATCGCCTGCGGCTGCGCAACATCGGTCAGGACGGAAATGGCCCTGGCGCCACTCCGTGCAAGCTCCTCCTGAAGCTGGGCCAACGGCGCCTGCTCGACGTCCGCCAGAACCACATTCATCCCCTCGCCGCACGCCTTCGCCGCCAAGGATCTGCCGATACCGCTGGCTGCGCCGGTTATGACCGCGGTCTTTCCCTTTAGATTCTCCATAGTCACTCGCTTACCTATGCGGCGCTGTTGAGCGGCGCGAACCCTGGGTTCGCTTCGAGTTCCGGGCGATCGGGCGACAGCTTCAGGATGTTGCGATGAAATTTGAGCAGAGTCGGGCGATGCCCGGAACTCAGGAATCGTATCTGTTGTTTGTTCAGCAGCTCATACATGAGTCGCTCGTTGTCCACGTCGAGCGCACTGGTCGCCTCATCGAGAAAGGCATAGCGGGGATGGTTGAGCAAAAGGCGCGCGAACGCGAGCCGCTGCTGCTCCCCCGGCGAGAGCACGTCCGCCCAATGCATCTCCACGTCAAGTCCGCCGAACCGGTCCGGCAGGTTTTCCAGGTTCACCGCCTTCAGGATTTCGCGCAATCGCACGTCGTCCGCTCCCGACGCCCTAGGGTAAGTCAGCTGATCGCGCAGGGTGCCCAGAATCATGTACGGCCGTTGCGGCAGAAACATCACGTCCTGCAGGTCTGGCCGGGTCACGGTACCGCTGCCCTCGCGCCAAATCCCGGCCAGCACCCGCATCAGCGAAGTCTTTCCCGTTCCGCTGGGGCCCTGAACCAGCACCGGTTCGAGCGCGCTGACGTCGGCGGTTAAATCATGGATCAGGGTCTTGCCGCCGCCCGGAGTCATCACGGTGACATTATCGAGAGCCACACGTTCGCCATCGACAATTCCGATCTTCGGACGCCCGTCGCTTTCGGCCTCTCTCGCGACCTTCACCTCTTCGAGGAATTCGCTCAGACGGACAACCACGTTGGCGTAGTCGGCCAATTGCGGAAAACTGGTCACCACGATTGAGAGCGATGCGTGCAGCGACATGAACACCGTCGCAGCCTGCACCACCTGCCCGAATTGAAGCCGCCCGGTGGCGTAGGTCGCCGCCAGGAACCAATACGGTACCAGGGCGGCTACGCCGCCGTAGGATTCGGTGAAAAAACCGAGATTGCGCTGCCAGAGAACGAGCTCCTTGAAGTTCTGTACGACCTTGGAGAACCGGCGCTTCAACTGGAGCGTCTCGTGCTGCTCTCCTCCGTAGATGAGAATCGGCTCGATGTTATCGCGCACATGAACCAGGCCGAAGCGAAAATCAGCCTGGTACCTTTCCTGATAGTAGTTGAGGCTTACCAGCCGCCGTCCTATCACGACCGACAGATATGAGCCCACTATCGCATATACAACCAGGGTCGATGCGAGCGCGGCGGAGATGGACCACAGAATCGCGAAGTAGGTAGCAACCCCGGCGATCGCGAATAATACCGTCACCGAGAGCGTGAGCGTCGAGGAGACGAAGGAGCTCAAGTCGTCGCTGATGCGCTGGTCGGGATTGTCGACCTTGCCGACCGCTCCCATGCGGTAAAAGGCACGATGGGCAAACCCGGCGTCGACGAAATAGTGCGTCAGCCATTCGCGCCATTCGATGTATAGGAGGCTGCCCAGGTAGATTCCCAGGACTCTCGCGATAACCCCAAGCGCGGTCACCCCCACCCAGAAGAGCATCAGATGGTAGAAGAGCGGCAGATGCTTTCCGACCAGGGCGTTGGTGGAATCGCGATTGAGATAGGAGCTGTAGGCGCCCAGCGTGATCCCCAGACCACTGAGCACGGCCACGCAGGCCAGCAGCTTCAGCCCGGTCCGGCGTTCGCCGGAAAACCAGTAGAGTTTGATTAAGGAACCGACCTTTTCCCAGAAAACTCTATCGAACCTGTTCATTGAAATGCCCGGCTATTGGCCGCGTGCAGACTGGTTTAACACCCTTGCGCTGGAGGCCACTATCTCGCATCGACTCGCATCGTCCACGATGATCCCGTCCTTGATTACGATTTGTGAAACTGCGTTCTCGCCGCTCAGGCGCGGCACAATCCCGCAAATTTTGGCGCAGAGGTATTCTCGCACGGGTTGAGAACCCGCAGACCCTCCGTGGCCTGAGCCTGAAAACGGCTATTCTAAAACCAATCGTCTCGTCAAGCCAAAACCGGAGCGGCGAAGGAAATCGCCGCGCGACAATCGAAGCGCGAATCAAAGACTCCGGCTCCCGCGACCGTACTCGGAGTCCGCTTCGACGACAAACTCGACGCGATCGCCCCCTGGAGCTTGAGATGCCGCCGTATTTCGCCCGGTATCGTCGTCCGCGCTTTGCTCGTGATCGTGGAAACTGCCATTCGCCATACCCGCACAGCTATTCCTTGCCCAGGGCCCGTTGGTGCGTCCAAGCATCAGCCGTTTCGCTCTCTGCGGCGAGCGTTCCACTGTCGCGGCGACACGGACCCGCGCGGCGAGCCCCCGCGGGCGCAATTCGCGCAGCCGAAGACCTTGAAGCCAACCTGATCGTGATGGCAACGCACGGCCACACCGGCCTTAACCGGTGCTGTTGGGCAGCATCACGGAGCGGGTGGTCCGAGAATCGCGGGTTCCCGTGCTGACCGTAAGACCCGGCCCCGCCACAACGCATTGGAATCGAGCCGCCTCTCACAAAGCGGCAAAGCCGCCGCGCCGACTCGCTTTGCGATCAAAGGTCACCGTTCGCTCGCATCCGCGACGGCAATTAACGGCGCCGATGAGAGAATCGGCGAAGTCAGCACCATCCTGATACTCGCGAAGGGAAGACCATGCCTCCTGATGGTCCTCGATCGTAAACTGGGCGGTGCGCAGGATCCGTTCCAGCGCCAGCGCCACTTTATCGCGCGCATAGCCGTAGGCAGTCTCCAGCACCCAGACCAGCTCGCAAAGAACGATCCGGTTGATGAATCCGGGATCCTCCGACGAGCACTCGTTGGTAATAAATCGGGTGGCCTTTCTCGCCTGCTCGGGGTCATCCTGCACGAGGTATCGGACGAGAACGTTCGTGTCGATTCCGGTCATCGCCGTCCCGCGCGCTTGCGGATCGCCACCTCCATCTCATCGAGCGAAACTCGCCGAGGAGCCGGAGCGAGAAGCCCCTTTAATTCGCGCACGTCCACCGTCGCAGGCACCAGGACCACCTTGCCGTCACGTTCGACTATGAACTCGACGCGATCGCCCGTTTTGAGCTTAAGATGCCGCCGGATTTCTCCAGGTATCGTCGTCTGCCCTTTGCTCGTGATCGTGGAAACTGGCACTTGCCTTACCTATGTGGATATTCCTTACTCCTAACCTTACATGAGCCCGTTGATGCGTCCAAGCATCGGACGTTTCGCTCTCTCCGGCGAGCGTTCCCCTGTCGCGGCGACACGGACCAATCCACTATGACCGCAGAGAACGGCCAAAGTTCAGCCAGTGTCGGCCTCCATCGCACCGCACGTCGCGCTCGACGTCTCGAGGTCGAGAGCTAAAAACCCAATCATGACACGCAGTCTAGAATGCCGGGGGCGGGATTCGAACCCGCACGGACCTTTCGGTCCAGGGGATTTTAAGTCCCCTGTGTCTACCAGTTCCACCACCCCGGCGGTTGGCCCTTATTTCTAACCATATTTGCGGGGTTGGCCGAAGAGGGCTGCGTCACGGCAGCGCGGGGGTCAACTTTTGCCGATACGACCCGGCGTTAGTTCGCGATTCCTAGCAGGGTTGCGGCGTTTTTCCCGCGGATCGCGGCGCGGTCGGCTTCTGAGAGCGATGCGACCTGGTCGAGGCGCGCCAGCGGATCGGGTACGCCCATGTCGAACGGGTAGTCGGTTCCCAACACCACCCGGTCCGGGCCTGCGTGGCGGATCAGGAAGCCCAGATGCTCGGGCGTATAGACCAGCGAATCGAACCACAGGCGTTTCAGATATTCGCTGGGGGCGTGGAGGCAGGTGTGGGCCTCGGGTCGCACGCGCCATCCGTGGTCGAACCGCGCCGAATAGAACGGGAAGTAGCCGCCGCCGTGCGCCGCGCAGATCTTCAGCCGGGGGCATCGGTCGAGCACGCCCGCGAAAATCAGATGCGCCAGCGCCATCGTCGTCTCCAGCGGATTGCCGATCACGTTGGAAAAATAGTGCGGAACCAGCCGCTTTCCGATCGCGCATCCGATCGGATGGATGAAAATCATCGCGCCGAGTTCCTCGGCCTTTTGCCAGAACGGCAGATGGCGCTCGTCCGCCAATTCGGCGCCGTTCACCTCCGTCGAAACCATCACGCCCTTGAGTCCCAGCGTTTGGATCGCGGTTTCGAGCTGCGCGACGGCGAGATCGGGATGCTGCAGCGCGGCGATGCCGAGTCCGGCGAGCCGCTCCGGATGCTTGCGGCATAGCGCCGCGATGCCCTGGTTGGCGGCGGCGACGATACGGGCCGCCAGTTCGCGGTTCGCCCAGTAGTAATACTGGGTGGGCGCGACGCTGACCGCCTGCATATCGATTCCCATCGCGTCCATCGCGGCGATGCGCCTCTCGGCGCGAGTAAGCGCCGGCCGCCATTCGTCCGCCATCACGCCGCGATTGTGGCGAAGCGAGGCTTCGCCGACGATTTCCGCCGCGCGCGCCGCCTCATGGGCCCATCGCGGGTCCGCGCGCGCGATGGTCTCGACGTCTTCGATCAGGGCGTGCGCGTGCATATCGATAGCAAGTGATTTCACCCGTTCGCTCCTCCGGCAATCGAATCAGTCCGGCCGCGCGAGCGTGCTGACTATCCGTTCGCGGGTAATAGGCAGGTCGCGGATTCTGCAATCCAAAGCGCGCGCGACCGCGTTGGCCACCGCCGCCGCGACCGGACCCTGCGCGGCTTCGCCGACCCCGAGCGACGGAAGATCGGGCCGCTGAATCAGCTCGACCTGAATCTCCGGCGCCTGCTCGAAGCGCAGGATCGGATATTCCTCCCAATTCCGCGCCGCGATGCCGCCGGGGCCGAACGCCGCCTGCTCGATCAGAGTCCAACTGATCGACTGGATGATACCGCCTTCGATCTGGTTGATGACTCCATCGGGATTGACCGCAAGGCCGGCATCGACGGCGCAATCGACGCGCTCGACGCGCACGCGCTCGTTGGCGTCCACGCGGGCGACCGCGGCGACATAAGCGGCAGTGGTCTTGTAGCGGGCGAAGCCGATTCCGGATGCGCGGCCGGTTCCGCGCGGCGCCCGCCGGTCCCATCCTGAGATTCGCGCGGCCGCCTCGATCGTCTCGCGGGCGCGCGGGTCAGAGAGGTTCAGTAACCGGAATTCGACCGGGTCGATTCCGGCCGCATCGGCAAGTTCGTCGATGAACGACTCGACCGCGAACACGTTGGCATAGCCGCCCAGCGTGCGCAGGGCCGAGGTTCGAAACGGCAGATTCGGCAGGCTGTGAAGGACGATTTTCCGGTACGGAAGGTCGTAAGGCGGTTCGGAATTGCGGGCGGCGCCCGCGAATCGATTCATATCCTCGTGCACAACCGGAAACGCGATGGGCCGCTCGAGCTGCGCCGCCGCGAGCAATTCGACGCCGAAGAGATTGGGCCGCCGGCCGTGCGGCCCGCTCCAGATTTCACTCGACCATTCGAGCAGCTTTCCGTCAGGGCCGACCGCGCCTTCGATCGCCACCGCCATCGGCGATCCGATTGGGGCCCACGCGAATTCATCTTCACGCATCCATTGAACGCGCACGTGCCGCGTCGGCACCTGCATCGCCAGCAACGCTGCATCCATCGCAACGTCGTCGGCGCCGTTGTGCCCGTAGCATCCGGCGCCCTGCGCGTGGATAACCTCGATTCGCCGCGGATCGACGCTGAGCGCCTTCGCGAGCGCCTCGCGCAATGGAAACACTCCCTGGGAATGGGTCCATACGGACAACGCGCCGTCGTTGAAGCAGGCGACGGCGCAGGAAGGGCCCAGCGATGCGTGCGCGATCGGGGGCTTCGAATAAATCGCCTTGCGGCGGATTACGTCGCCCTCGACCGGGGAGCGGCGTCCGGTTTCGGATTGAGAATCGACGGCCAGCCGCGTTGTCAGCCAGTCTTTCCAATTTCCCGCAATGAGAAGGCGATCGTCGTGCGTCCAGCTCGCGCTCGCGCGCAGAGCCTCGATCGCCTTGACGGCCTGATACTCGCGTTCGCAGCAGACCGCGGCGAAATCGCCGCTGCGCCAGACCTTCACGACGCCCGGACGCCGCTCGGCCGCGGACAGGTCGATAGCGGTGAGATGCATGTTCGCGGACGGAGGGCGAAGCACGCGCGCATGCAGCATCCCGGGGAATTCGAGGTCGTGAACGAACGCGCCTCCCGCGACCTTGGCCGGCAGATCGAAGCGGGCGGTACTGCGGCCGAGATAGGTCGCATCCTTCGGATCGGTAAGAGTCGCGGTTCCCGAAACCGCGCGGTTCATGTCTATTTCGGGGGCGAGCTTCCAATAATCGAGGTCAGATTGCCGGCCGTCCAGCAAAATCGATCCTCCCGCGACGCTAAGCCGGGCCTTGTCGGCCTTGAGCCGGCGCGCCGCCGCTTCGATCATCAACTCGCGCGCTTCGGCGCATGCGAGCCGGAGCGAGCTCCCACCGATTTCGATGGACATGCTGCCGGCGGTGTAGCTTTCGTTGGGAGAATGGCGCGTGTCGCCGGAGACGACCGCGATCCGCTCGATCGGCAATCGAAGCTCGTCGGCCGCGATCTGCGCGAGCGCGGTCAGGATTCCCTGCCCGAGCTCGACCTTGGCCGTGAACACTCGCGCCGTCCCGGGGACGGAGAAATCGACCCATTGGCGCAGGATCGGGTTATCGCGCAAGCTCCATGGAAGTCGAACCGGCTCACTCATTTGCCGCCTCCGGCTGAGTCTTCCTTCCATGCGCGCTCGATCGCGTTCAGGATGCGCGCATGCGCGCCGCATCGGCACAGGTTTTCATCGAGCGCCGCCGCGAGCTTTTCGCGCGAGGGCTGATGGTCGCGTTCGATCAGCTCGGCGGCCTTCATGATGATTCCCGACAGGCAATAGCCGCATTGCCCCGCCTGGCCGTCGATGATCGCGCGCTGAAGGGGATGCATCCGGCCGGCGGTTGCGAGCCCTTCGATGGTCGTGATCGGCCGGCCTTCGACCGACCATACCGGAAGCTCGCAGGATCGCTCCGCGCGTCCGTCGATCAGAACGGTGCATGCGCCGCACTGTCCAGCACCGCATCCGAACCGGACTCCCTTCAGCCTCAAATCGTCGCGCAGGACGTACAGGAGCGGAGTGTCGTCGTAATCGACGGTGACGCGATGGGATTGGCCGTTGACCAGTAGCTGAAACGTGCTGCTCATAACGAGTTACAGGACCTCGGAGCAAATGAAGTTTCAGATCTGTGCGGGTCGCGAACAACAGCATAGCGGCAGTCGCGGCGGGAAGCAGCAGATCATCTCGATCCGCTTCGGAAAATTCCAAAGAAGCCGGGCGGAGCGAAGCCGGCGGGCCTAGCGAACCGCGCGCAGGCGGCGGGACTTCGATTTCGATGCGCGAATGGCGGCGAGGCGGTCGAGGATTATTTCCGCGACTTCGTCCTTCGAGAGCTTCGGGCAGTCCTGGAAGGATCCGTCGGCGCCGATCAGCGTGACGATATTGGTGTCCACGCCGAAGCCCGCGCCTTCCTTGGTCACATCGTTGGCGACGATAAGGTCGAGGCCTTTGCGCTTCAGTTTGTCGCGCGCGTTCGCTTCGAGATCGTTGGTCTCGGCCGCAAATCCGATCAGCACCCGCGATCCCTTTTTTTCGGCGAGCTTCGGCATCTCGTCGGCAATCGGCGCCATCCTGAGGTCGAAGCCGCGCGCGTTCTTCTTGACCTTGTGCGATGCGGGTTCGGCGGGGCGAAAGTCCGCGATCGCCGCCGCCATCACCAGGGCGGTGCACCACGGGAAATTGCGGGAAGTCGCACCGAGCAATTCGGCGGCGCTGACGGTGTCGATTCGTTCCACGCCGGAGGGCGTTGCGAGGGAGGACGGCCCCGCGATCATTCTGACCTGGGCGCCGCGATGCGCCGCGGCGCGCGCGATCGCGAATCCCATCTTTCCCGACGATCGGTTCGACACGAACCGCACCGGGTCGATCGCTTCCTGGGTCGGCCCCGCGGTCACCAGCACGCGCTCGCCGCTCAAGTCCTGCGGCGCGAGCATCCGCTCCAGCTCCTCGACGATTGCGGCCGGATCGGCAAGGCGGCCCTTGCCCTCGTATCCGCAGGCGAGCTCGCCTTCGCCCGGCTCGATTATCGTCACGCCGCGGGCGCGAAGCCGCGCGAGATTCTCCTGCACGGCGGGATGCGCATACATATGCACGTTCATCGCGGGAGCGAACGCGACTTTCGCCTGCGTCGCGAGCAGGACCGTGGTCACGATGTCGTCGGCGATACCGGCGGCGGCCTTCGCGATCACATCGGCGGTAGCCGGAGCGATCAGCACGAGGTCGGCGGCATCGGCGAGGCGGATATGGCCAATCTGCGATTCCTCGGTCAGCGAGAAGGTGTCGGTCGCGACTGGATTTTGTGAGAGCGCCTGGAGCGTAAGCGGCGTAATGAATTCGCGCGCGTTCGGCGTCATCATCACGCGCACTTTCGCATCGCGCTGCACGAGCATCCGCGTGATCTCGGCCGCCTTGTATGCGGCAATGCCGCCGGTCACGCCGAGAACGATGGTCTTGTCCTTAAGCCGCGACATCGTGAGTCGGATTCTATTAATCGCCGCGCCGCTTCGCCATGCCCTCCGGCTCGGGCAGGCTTTGGAGACTCGCGCTCATCCGATTGACGCCGCCGTCCCACGCGGGGGCAAAGGCGCCCCGGCGGGCACAGGCTGAAAGCCCGGGCCCGGGGCGCGACGCTGGATTATTTCGGAATGCGCGGGCGTTCGCCCGCGCAGCGAAAGGCCTTTTACTTCTTGAATCGCGAAGGGAAGTCCGGGCCGAAGGTCTGATCCGGATGGAGCTTCTTGGCGCGCTCGATCAGTACTTCCTCGCTCTCGGGAATGTTGGGGTCGGGGATACAGCAATCCACGGGGCAGACCGCGGCGCATTGTTCCTGGTCAAAGAAACCGACGCATTCGGTGCATTTCTGCGGAACAATGTAATAGATGTCTTCCTTCAATGCGGCGCCCGTTTGTCCATCGAGCTCCCAGGCTGCGCCGCCTTCATAGATGGCGGTATTCGGGCACTCCGGCTCGCACGCGCCGCAGTTAATGCATTCTTCCGTAATCAGTGTCGACATATCCTGACGATTCTCCAGCCACAACGCACACTTGCGTGAACTAAACTCGATCCGGAGGGCCTGATGAAGGGGCCGTCTTTCCTCTCGGTTTGAAGGGGAAGAATATCGGCGGACTCCATACCGAGCAAGCTATCGGAACTGTTTTTCGACCTCATTCCGGCATCGCCGCCACCACCCGCCGGGCCAGATCCTTGAAAGCAATACTGGCGGGATGCGAGGGATTCCTGATCACCAGCGGCATCCCTTCATCGCCCGCCTTCCTGAGGTCGGTCTGAATCGGAATTTTTGCGAGCAGGTCGATGCGCTCCTGCACCGCCATCCGCTCTCCGCCTCCGTGCCCGAACAGTTCGTCTCGCTCGCCGCAGTCGGGACATTCGAAGTAGCTCATGTTCTCGACGACGCCGAGCAGCGGGCAATGCACCTGCCGGAACATCCGCACCGCCCGGAGCGCATCGAGCAGCGCCACATCCTGAGGGGTGGTGACGATGATAGCGCCGTCCAGCGAGACCTGCTGCGCCAGTGTCAATTGCGCATCGCCGGTGCCGGGCGGCAGATCGACGATCAGAAAATCCTGCGTGCCCCAGAGGGTGTCCTTGAGAAACTGGCGCACCGCGCCCATCACCATCGGACCGCGCCATATGACGGGGGCGCGTTCGCCGAGAAAGAATCCAATCGAGATGAGCTTAACGCCGTATTTTTCGATGGGATAAAAGTTCTGTCCGCCCGCCGATTTGGGCCGTTCGTCTCCGGTCCCAAACATCATCGGCACCGACGGCCCGTAGATGTCCGCATCGAGAAGCCCGACGCTTAGCCCGAGCTGCGCGAGCGCGCAGGCAAGATTGGCGGCCACGGTGGACTTGCCGACACCGCCCTTTCCGCTCGCCACGGCCACGATGTATTTCGTTCCTTCGAGCCGGACCCGACCGGTCTTTTCTCCGAGTTCGGCTTCGAGCTTGCGTACGCGCAGCTCGAATTCCTCAATTCCGATTCCGTGCACGAGCGTGTGATGAATCGCATCGGCGAGATGCTGGATTACGCCGTCGCGCTCGGTTGCCTGCCTTAGCAGGATCGAGAAGCCGCCCCCGGCTTTGGGAACGACCTCCTCGATGATGCCGAGGGTGACGATATCGTCCTGGTAGCCGGGGTACTTTACCTGGCGTAGAGCTTCCAGAACCGATTGCGCTGATGCCTTCGCAGCCACTTATACATTTATCGCAGATGTATTAGGCGCACGAAAGTATGCCGGCGCGGGCCGGCGCGCGCGACCTGTCGCCCGCCACGGCAGGCTACGTGCGATAGACCCTGTAGATGATGCCGCCCTTGATGGTCTCGCCCTCGGCCACCGCCTGCACGGAGTTTATCCAGGCGTACTTGCCGTGCGTGGAGGTCGAGAAGGTCGGAGCGGTGCGCGTTCGGAGCGGCTCGCCGCGCTGTTTCGGCATCTCGGCGCGCCCCTGGTAGGTCATGTAGATGAGCTCGCCGTCGTCGGTGCGCAGAAGCAGCCGCACATCGAGGCATCCGACTCCGTCGGGCCGCTCGACGAACCAATCGCCGCCGCCGGGCAGGACCTCGCCCTTCAGGTTCGGTCCCTCGAACGTGCCGCCGCCGATGTACGCAATCGTGCGATTGCCTTCGGGCGTGTTCTGGAGCGCGTGCATTTGACCGATCGTGATGGTGGTTTCGAAAAGCAGTTCCGGCTCCATGCGCGTTCTCCGGGCCGAGTAGGCCAGCTTAGAGATTGAAGGCGCGGACGGCGTTGTCCCACAGGATTTTGCGTTTGCTCGCGTCGGGAATCGGCTGCTCCAGGATTGCGCTGACGCCCCACGGGAAGGTTCCGTCGGGATGCGGGTAGTCGGTGTCCCAGAGAAAGTTGTCGTCGCCAACGATCTCGATCGCCGCTTTCATCGTCGGCTCGTCGCCGCGAAAGGCCACGAAGAAGTTCGATTTGAAATATTCGGTCGGACGGCGAGTCAGATATTCATGCTCCGCGTTGCCGCTGTAGTTCCAGTGCTGTTCCATCCGCTGCAGCCAGTACGGCACCCATCCGCCATCCGCCTCGACCTGAACCACCCGCAGCTTGGGATACTTCTCGAAGACTCCGTACCAGATAAGCCCCGCCATCGCGGCCATCGCTTCGAACGGATGCGACAGGATGTGGCCGCTCACGTGGGTGTCCATGCGGTCGCCGAACGAATCGACCGAGGCGGAGGCGGAGTCGTGGGTGGAGATGGGAATTCCGATCTTCTCGACCTCGCCCCACAGCGGCAGGTAGTCCTGATGAAAGATGGTGCGGCCGCGCACCGGATTGGGCCGCACATAGAAGCTGACCGCGCCGTTTTTGGCGGAGCGATGGGCTTCCTTGATCGCCTCGTCCGGATCCTGCATCGGCAGAATCGCGGCCCATCGCAGCCGCTTCGGATCGTGCGAGCAGAAGTCCGCGCTCCAATCGTTGTAGGCGCGGCAGCACGCGGCCAGCAGCTTCGTGTCCCTGAACTCGCGTCCCATCATCTGCCCGGCCGCGGTGGGATAGATGATCTGGACATCGACCCCCTGCTCGTCCATGTCCAGGATTCGGCTTTCGGGGCTGAATCCGGTTTTGGCGGCGCGCTCGAAGCGCTTCATCGCCTTGCGCACGGATTCGAGAAAGCCCGGCGCCGCCATCGGGTACTTGCCCTTTTCGCGGGTGAACGCCTCACCCTCGACGAGAAACGTGCGGCGTCCGGAGTCGGGCGCGATTCCCATTTTCGGCGCCTGCGACTTGTAGCGATCGTCGATGTACTTCTCGAAGACGTAGTCGGGTTCCATCAGATGGGTATCGGTATCGACAATTTTGAATCCGTTCCTCATGAGCGTACTCCCGAATTAAAAGCATCGCGCGCGGATCATCCGTGCGGCAGAATCAGCGCTTTGACTCCCTTGCGTTCGCGCAGCAACTCGAACGCATCGACACCCCGAGCGAGTTCATATCGATGCGTCACCATCGGCATCAAATCGATCGCGCCCGAAGCGACCAGCGCGATGGCTCGCCGCCAGGTCTCGGGCGTCCGGATTCGCGAATTAATCCATTTTACACCGTGGAAAAAGAGCCCGCGAAGCTCCGCGGAAGAGAGATCGCGCGCGGGCCATCCCACCTCGATGAACTCTCCGCCGCGGCGCAGCAGATCGCGCGGCGAATCGATTGAGCCGGATGCGTCGAACAAGGCGTCCGCGCCTTCGGACGGAAGCTGGTTGCGGACCTGTTTTATCCAGCCTTCGTCGCCGGCGGTCACCGTGGTGAATTTCAGATCGCGGGCCAGCGCGAGCCGGTCCGCATCCTGGGGAAGCCCGGTGATGACGATCGAGCTGACGCCGAGCGCGCGCGCCGCCATCGCGATCGAAAGACCAATCGGTCCGGGACCCTCGATTACCGCACTATCGCCCGCCTTGAGGGAAGACTGCTCGACCGCATGAAGGCCGGTGCCGAACGGTTCCAGCAGCGCCGCCTGCTCGAGATTCATCGACGGCGGCACCAGATGCGAATTTCCCACGGGCGCGATGGTGAATTCCGCGAATGCGCCGGAGAGCGTGGTCGGAGAAGAGCACAGGTTGAAACGCCCCGCGCGGCATGGTCCGCATCGCCCGCAATGCCCGAATGGATCGAGCGCGACGCGATCGCCGGGCTTGAAGCCGGACTCGCCGGGCCCCACCTCGACGACCTCGCCGGCCGGCTCATGGCCCATCACGAATGGCATCCGGGCGACCATCCGGTCGGCGCCCAGTTCCCATTCATACAGATGGAGATCGCTGCCGCACACTCCGCACGCACCCACGCGAACCAGCAGCTCGCCGTCGCCGGGCTTTGGGGTCGGCAGATCGATGACTTCAGCGCCGTATCCGGATTTGGTCTTGGCCAGAGCCTTCATCGCGGTCGCCTCGCTTCTTTTTCAATACGACTTGACGGCGCCTCGCGTCAAAGCATCGAAGCGCCCTCCGCGCAGTCAAAGAGCACGTTGCACGAGAAGTCAATCCGAGATGTGATGGAACCGCGCGGGTTCCGCGGCGCTATCAGGGCCAGCCGCGCGACGAATGACCGACGATGCGATCGTGGGATGCTCTTCCGGACGATGTTCTCAAGCCCGCCGGGGCGGTAAGCGAGGCGTTTCTCGATCTCGGCATCGGCGATTATCGCGCCGCCGCGCGCCATGTGAACCTTCTTCCGTATGGACGCAACCGCGACCGCAGCGATCCGATCGCGGTGCTGCGCGAGCGGCGAGGAACCTGCAGCACCAAGCACGCGCTGCTCAAACTGCTTGCGGCCGAACAGGGGCTGGAAGTAGCGCTCGTGATCGGAATCTACGAGATGAGCGAGCGCAACACTCCCGGCGTCGGAATCGTGCTCGACCGCCACGGTCTCGACCGCGTGCCCGAGGCGCATTGCTACCTGCGCTATCGCGGGGAGCGAATCGACATAACCCGCGACCTGAAGGGCGCATCGGCGGAGCCGATCGCACGCTTCCTACATGAAGCGGAAATCGAGCCGGCACAGATCGGCGATTACAAGAAAACCCTTCATCAGCAGTTTGTCCGGCGCTGGATAGCGGACAATCCCGATGTGGCGGGGGGCAAGAGCTTCGATCGGGTGTGGCAAATTCGCGAGGAATGTATCGCCGCGCTTGGCCAGGATTGATCGCGCGGCGCGGGATCAATCCCCCCAGGAATTCCAATGGCGCAGCGGGCTTCCGCGATAGCGCATCCGCGGCCGAATCAGGCGGTTGTCGGCATATTGTTCGAGGACGTGCGCGATCCATCCCGCGCTTCGTCCGACGGCAAAGACAGCGGCGGGTATTCCGCGCGGAAATCCGAGCATCCGCGCCGATACCGTCAGGTAGAAGTCCAGGTTCGGGCGCAGCCGCTCGCGCTTCCACACCGCTTCCTCGATGCGCAGGGCGATATCGAGCAGCTTGCGGCCCTTGCGGCGGGCGATAGTCTCCGCGTGCTTGCGGAGCAGCACGGCGCGCGGATCGCCGTTGGGATAGATGGCGTGTCCGAAGCCAGGGGGCAGCCGGTTCTCCCGGGTGATCGCATCGAGACAGTCGCCGATTCGCGCCCCGGCCACAATTCGCGCGAACAGCTCTTCGATCCGATCGCACGCTCCGCCATGAATCGGTCCGGAAAGCGAACAGAGCGCCGAAAGCACCGATGCAAACAGGTCCGCGCCGGTGCTCGCGACCACCCGCGCCGCGAAGGTTGAGGCGTTGAGTTCGTGCTCGGCGCAGGCCACCAGCACCCGGTCCATCGCGATCACTTCCCACTCCGCCGCCGACGTCCCCGCCACCGATTCGAGCAGCCGCTCCGCCATCCCGCCGTGATCCGGACGAACGCCATATTGACGCTGGCGCGCGAGCGCGAGCGGGAGATGGCTGATGACGAGCTTGGCGCGATCGATCGGGCTGCGCGGCGCCTGCCGGCTGTCCCACGCCGCCAGCGCCGGCATCACCGCCGCCAGCCGAAGCAGCGGAGGCGCATCCTCGCCGACGGCGGACAGGGCCGAGGCGACCTGCGGCGGCATCCGCGCATCGCGAATCTCCGCCCTGAGCGCGGCGATCTCGTCGGCGGAGGGACGCTCGCCGTTCCAGAGCAAAAGGCAGACCTCTTCAAAGGAAGCGTGCTCGACAACTTCTTCGATCGGATAGCCGCGATAGGCCAGTCTGCCGTCGATTATGGAACTCACACCCGATTCCGCGACGATGACTCCCGAGGTCGCCGTCTCCGCGCTCTTGGGCTGCGCGACCGTCACCCACGACGAGGCGTCCGGCAGGCTGCGCCCGCGCCGTCCGCGCTCGGGCGTCACCACGCCGCGCAGTGCCTCGATGTCGGCGCGGCGGTAGAGAGCCTGCCTGCCGATGCGGCGGCGGTAGCTTTTCAGCCATCCGCGGCTCACGTACGCGTACAAAGTGCCGAGCTTGACGCCGAGGGCGCCTGCGGCCTCGGCGGCCGTGAGCATCTGCGCGCGGTCGGAGGTTCGATTTCCCACGTGCAGATGACGCCATCCCCGAACCGCGCCGTCAAGACTGCCTTTGGTGTTCAAGTTGAATACAGCAGTGCAAAGATATATCAAGTCAGAAGTCAAGGCCACCTCCAGCCGACCGCGAGGAGACTTCTGATGTCGTCGGCAGAAGTGAAAGCCGGCAGCCTGAGAGCCGACTTCGGACGCACCGCCGCCGATTACGGCAAGCATCGCGCGGGCTTTCCGCCGTCGTTCTTCGAACGGCTGGCCGCGATGGGGGTTGTAAAGGCCGGGATGCGAACGCTTGACCTGGGAACCGGCACCGGCACTATCGCGCGCGGTCTCGCCGAGCGCGGATGCGAATCGGTCGGGCTCGACCGATCGGCGCCCCTGATGGAAGAAGCGGCGCGGCTCGACCGCGAGGCCGGCGTTGCCGTGCGCTACGTCGAAGCCGCGGCGGAAGCGACAGCACTGCCCGATCGCGCATTCGATCTGGTGATAGCGGGACAGTGCTGGCATTGGTTCGACCGGACGCGTGCGGCCGCGGAGGCGCGCCGCCTGCTCAAGCCGGGAGGACAACTGGTGATTGCTCATTTCGACTGGATTCCGCTTCCCGGCAACGTCGCGGATGCGACCGAAAAGCTGATCGAGAAGCATAATCCCAAATGGAAGCTGGGCGGGGGCGTCGGGATGTACCCGCAATGGATGGCGGGATTGGCGACTTCGGGCTTTCGCAACCTCGAAACATTCTCCTTCGATCTCGACGTGCCCTACTCTCACGAGGCGTGGCGCGGGCGCATCCGCGCCAGCGCCGGCGTGGGCGCAAGCCTGCCGGCGGATGCGGTCGCGGCATTTGACGCCGATCTCAAGGCAACGCTGGAGAATCGGTTTCCGGAGGATCCGCTGATGGTGCTGCATCGGGTGTTCGCCGCGATCGCCACCGCTCCGTGACCGCGATCTCATAGCGATCTGATTGCACCGCGGTTGCGCGCGGGCGCGGTGCGCGCTTTGCGCATCGCGCTCTCCGCTTCAATGGCAGACTTGATGCTCGAATAGGTGGCATCGCGAGGGCGCGCGAAAGCCCGCGATGCTGAACCGCCGTGCACTGCTGCCCTGTTGGGCAAGGCGGTTTTGGCGGGATTATCGGGACGCTCGCAGCTTCAGCCTGAAACTCCATCGAAAGTTTGACGACCGGTCATCCGCTCGATCGCGACTCGACTCCGCCATCCGAGCGAGAGCTTCATCGCCGGTTCGAGGCACGCGCATTGCTGATGGCCACGGGGCCGCCATCGAATCGGCGACCATGTCATCGAGATCAGCTTTGGAGGGAATGCGAGGAAATGAAAAAAGGACCAGGCGGAGGGGGAATCTACGAGCGGCTTCGCGAGGCGCTCAGCGATTCAGAGACGCGAAAGAAAGCCGGCACGCTGCTGCTGGCGAAAACGATCGGTCTGGCGATCGTGCTCACGCTCATGACCAAGTGGTACCTGCCCGGGCAGGCGTACGCCGACGCGGCGCCGCCGCTGCCCCCGCCCCACATCAACGCGATCAATACCGTGTGGACGCTGGTCGCAGCCTACCTGGTGTTCTGCATGCAGGTCGGCTTCGTGATGCTGGAGGCGGGGTTCGCGCGCTCGCGCGAGAGCGTCAACATCCTGGTCGAAGGAATCGCCGACACCTGCATCTGCGGCGTCACTTTCTGGCTATGGGGCTTCGCTTTCATGTTCTGCCCGGGAACGCCGTGGATCGGCACAACAGGCTTTATGCTGCACGGACTTCCCGCGACTTACGGCACGACCGGGGTGCCGCTGCTTGCTTACTGGGTCTTTCAGTACGCATTCGCGGACACCTGCTCGACGGTCACTTCGGGCGCGATGATTGGGCGCTGCGACTTTATCGGCGACCTGCTCTACAGCGTCGGCGTGACCGGCTTTATCTACCCGATTATTGGGCACTGGGCGTGGGGTCCGGACGGATGGCTGGCCAACATGGCGCCGATGGCGTTTCATGACTTCGCCGGATCGACCGTGGTTCACACGATCGGCGGCACGATCTCGCTGGCCGGCGCAATTGTGCTGGGCCCGCGGCTCGGACGCGTCTTCAAGCGCGACGGCGGGCAGCCGATGAAGCCGCATGACCTCATCATCGGCGCAACCGGCGGACTCATCCTGTGGTTCGGATGGTACGGCTTCAACCCGGGAAGCACGCTATCGGCGCTCGACGCGCAAGGCATCGGCCGGGTCTCCTTCAACACCACGCTGGCGGCCTGCTCCGCGGGTCTCACCTCCCTCTTCTACTCATATATCAAGGGCGGGAAATGGGACCTCGGACTGACGGTCAACGGGTTTCTGGCCGGCCTGGTCGCAATCACATGCCCCTGCTACTGGGTCGATCCCGAAGGCGCGTTCCTGCTCGGCATCGTCGCGGGCATCGTCGTGGTGTGGGGTATCGATCTCCTCGAATACCTGCGAATCGACGATCCGATCGGGGCGGTTCCAGTGCACATGGTTGCGGGAATCTGGGGCACGCTCTCGCTCGGCCTGTTCGCGGCCGGCAAATACGGAGCGCCGACTCCTACGGGCGCGGACACCAGCACCGTGCTTACGGGGTTGTTTTATGGCGGCGGTCTCAGCGTTCTGAAAGCGCAGATCATCGGCAGCTTCTCGATCACGATAGCTACCTTTATCGCCTCGATGGCGCTGATGTACGGAGTGCACCTGGCGTTCCGCCTGCGCATCCCGACCGAGGGCGAAATCGAAGGGCTCGATCTTCACGAGCACGGCTTCCCGGCCTATCCCGAGTATGTCGTGACGGGCGAAGACGGATGCCCGAAGAGCATCGACGACGTTCCGATCGGAAGACGTACGCTGGCTCGCCCGAGCAAGCCGAAGAAAGTAGCGTAAGCATCTCTCTCCATCGACCGAAGGGCCGGCCCCGATGCGGAGACCGGCCCTTCTCTTTTTCATGGCATCGCCGCCGATCGGGCTTGAAACAGTAACGGGCTCGATGGATTATCGCGGTCGATGTCCCAGGTGAAGATTCTGCTCGATGAGTCCGAGATACCGGCGCACTGGTACAACGTGGTCGCGGACCTGCCCAATCCGCCCGCGCCGCCGCTTGGTCCCGATGGCAAGCCGATAGATCCGTCGGCGCTCGCGGCGATCTTTCCTCAACCGATTATCGAGCATGAAGTCTCGCGCGAGCGATGGATTGCGATTCCCGATCCGGTGCGGGAAATCTATCGGCAATGGCGGCCCACGCCGATGTTCCGGGCGCGGCGGCTTGAAGCCGCAATCGGAACCCCCGCGCGCATCTACTATAAGTACGAAGGCGTGAGCCCCGCCGGCTCGCATAAACCCAACACCGCCGTCGCGCAGGCCTACCTCAATCACATCGCAGGCGTGCGCCGCCTAACCACCGAGACGGGCGCCGGACAGTGGGGATCGGCGCTGGCGATGGCGGGCCGGATGTTCGGGATCGAGGTGCGGGTCTTCATGGTCCGAGTCAGTTACGACCAGAAGCCGTTTCGCCGCTCGATGATGGAAACGTGGGGGGCGGAAGTGATCGCAAGCCCGAGCTCGCACACGCGATCGGGCCGCAGGATTCTCGATCTCGATCCCGAGTCGCCGGGCTCGTTGGGAATCGCTATCTCCGAGGCGGTCGAGGAAGCGGTCTCGCGCGACGACACGAAATACGCGCTGGGATCGGTGCTCAACCACGTCCTTCTCCATCAGACCGTGATAGGTCTCGAAGCGAAGCGACAGTTCGAAAAAGCCGGCGACTATCCGGATGTGGTAATCGCGTGCTGCGGCGGAGGGTCGAACTTCGGCGGCACCGCGTTTCCGTTCCTCGCGGACAAGGCGGCGGGCCGCAAGGTTCGCCTGATAGCGGTCGAACCGGAGTCGTGCCCTACCCTGACGCGGGGCCATTATGCGTACGACTCGGGCGATGCTTCCGGGTTGACGCCGCTGATGCTGATGTACACGCTGGGCCACAACTTCGTGCCGCCCTCGATCCACGCGGGCGGTCTGCGCTATCACGGCGATTCGCCGCTGGTCTCGCAGCTCTGTCACGAAAAGATCGTTGAGGCGGTAGCGGTGCCACAGTTGGCAACTTTCGAGTCCGGACTCACGTTCGCGCGCTCCGAAGGGATCATCCCCGCACCCGAAAGCAACCATGCGATTCGCGCCGCAATCGACGAGGCGATCGCGTGCAAGCGTTCGGGCGAACCGAAAACGATCTTCTTTACGCTCTCGGGCCACGGCCATTTCGACATGACCGCCTACGACCGCTACCTTCACGGCGAGCTCGAGGACATCTCGTATCCGGCGGACGCGATCGCGGCGGCGCTGGATCAATTGCCGAAGGTCGCGCCTTCATGATCGAGCCGTACACCGCCGTCGGTCTTATTCCCACCGTGCGCGGAATCCGCACCCGCCCCGACATCGCGGTAAATCTCGATCATCTGCACCATCTCGCCAGGGCGGCGGCATGGCTTTCGAGCCTCGATCTGCCGGTGCGCCTGATCGCGATACCCGAAGGCGCGCTGCAGGGCTTCAACGATGAGGTGCTCGATCTCGATCACGCAACCTTCGCCCGCGAATGCGCGATCGACATCCCCGGCCCGGAAACCGAATCGTTGGGCGAGATCGCCCGGCAATACAACGCCTTCGTGATCGCGCAGGCCAAAGCGCGTCATCCTGAGTGGCAGGACCGCTTCTTCAACGTCGGTTTCATCCTGGATCCCCGCGGCGAAGTCATCCTCAAGCATTACAAGGTGTCGCCGCTCTTTCCGGTCGAGCATTCAGTCTGTCCTCACGACATCTTCGATTGGTGGGTTGAGCGATACGGCAAGACCCTCGATGCGTTCTGGCCGGTCGCCGACACGGAAATCGGCCGGCTCGGCATCATGATGGCCAACGAAGGGTCCTATCCTGAGAATGCGCGAGCGCTGGCGCTCAACGGCGCCGAGATTGTGTACCGGGGATCGTATCCTCATCCCGCGGCGGGCAACGAGATGTTCGAAATCCAGAGCCGCGCGAGGGCGCTGGACAACAACTTCTATGTCGTGGCGCCCAACATGGGGACGTATTACCTGAGTGCGAGCGACAATACGCCCATCGATACCTTTGGCGGCCGCTCGTTCATCTTTGACTATCGCGGGCAAATTGTGGCGCGCCAGGAATACGGCGGCGGCTCAACCTACATGGCCGGCGTCATCGACGTCGAAGCGCTGCGCCACCATCGGACTCACGCGCAGTGGGACAACTGGATGAAGGATCTGCGCACCGAGCTTTATCAACTCCTGTACAAAGCGCCGATTTATCCGAAGAATCTGTACCTGGGCCGTGCTCCGATGAAGCACGAAGAGTATCGCCGCGAAGTGCTCGAGAACCAGATCGCGCTGCTGATCGAGCGCGGCATCTGGAAAAAATCGTCGCGTGGCGGCTGATCCCCCTTGATTGCCGGGACCGATACCCATACGCTGTGTCACAGCCGATGAACGGCGAACGCGCGTCGGATTCCGCGACGCATTAACCCTTTAACCCCTCAGAACCTTCGTTCGGCCTCACCGCCCAACGGGAATCCGCTGGCTCTGACAATGGAGTTCGTTTGTCCTTTTCTGTCCTCTCCCTATCTCCCGAAATTCTGCGCGCAGTTCGCGACCGCGGACATCACAATCCAACGCCGATTCAATCTGAAGCGATTCCGGTAGCCCTGGCGGGCCGTGACCTTGTCGCAACCGCCAGCACCGGCAGCGGCAAGACCGCGGCGTTTCTGCTGCCGATGCTCGATCGGATTCGTGGCGCCGGCTCGCGCGAGCTGAGCGCGATGATCCTGGCTCCGACGCGCGAGCTGGCCGCTCAAATCGCGCACGAGTTTGCGCTTCTCGCCCGCCATCTGGGACTTCGCGCCGCGGTGGCCGTGGGCGGTGAATCGATGAATCGCCAGATTCACGAATTGCGATCGGCCCACGTCGTCATCGCCTGCCCCGGACGGCTGATCGATCATCTCGAACGCGGCACCGTGCGGCTCGATCGCATCAGGACCGTCGTGCTCGACGAGGCGGACCGGATGCTCGACATGGGTTTCCTTCCCCAGTTGCGCCGAATCCTCAAGGCGGTCACCGCAGAGCATCAGACCCTGATGTTCTCGGCGACGATGGATGCGGGCGTGGAAGAAGTCGCGCGAGCGTTCCTGCGCGACCCGGTGCGCGTGAGCGCCGGCAAGGCCGCCACCCCTCCCGCAAGCATCCGCCAGGCGATCTACGCGGTATCTCGCGAGAACAAGGGGCCGATGCTGATCAAGCTGCTAGCGCGCGAGGAAGTCGATCGCGCAATCGTGTTTACCCGCACCAAAAGCCGCGCCGACCGTGCCGCAAAACTCCTGGTCCGAAGCGGAATCAAAGCGGTCGCGATCCATGGCGATCGCTCCCAGAGCCAACGCAACGCCGCGCTTGCGGGCTTTCGCCGGGGCCAGTACGACGTCCTGGTCGCGACGGATGTCGCGGCACGGGGCCTCGACGTGCCCGACGTTTCTCACGTCATCAACTTCGATCTCCCGGACACCTCGGAAAGCTATATCCATCGCATCGGCCGGACGGCCCGGATGGGCAAATCGGGCGAGGCGCTCAGCCTCGTGATGCCGGAAGACGGGCTTTTGCTGCGCGGGATCGAGAAGACGCTTGGCGTCAGGCTGGGCCGCGCGACGCTCGAAGGATTCGAGCATCCTGAAATTCCCAGCGGTCCGCGTGTGCAGCCCGCCAAACCATCAGCCGCCCACCATCGTCAGCCTCGCGGTTATCGGGGCGATCGAGGATATCCGGCACGTGCAAGATACGTTTCGCATGGTGAAAGATGATCAACGCCGCACTTGAGCAAAGCCCCGAACACGAACCCGCGCAGCGCGGATGGGAATGGCCGTGGTGGCGCACCACCCGCCACGACTTCATCATCCTGCCGTGGTTCATCCTGATTCATGTAACCGCGCTGATCGGGCTGATTCTCTTCCCTCTCCCCGGATGGCGGATCCTCGTGGGCGCGATTGCGCTGGCCTGGATTGGCGGACTCGGCACGACGGTTTGCTATCATCGCGCGCTCGCCCATCGCTCGCTGAAGCTTCATCCGGCCCTGAGCGCCGCGCTGACGTTCTTCGCCGTGTTCAATGGTTCCGGATCGCCGGTGACCTGGACCGCGAGCCATCGCGTTCATCACGCGAGCGCGGACACGCCCGGCGATGTCTCCAGCCCCGCGCTGTACGGCTTCTGGTGGGCGCATCTGCGATGGCTCTGGCAGGCGGAGGCCCCGTCGATCGAACGCTACTGCCCGGATTTGAACCGGCTGCAGTATCGAATCTGGAAACCGCTTCAGCCTGCGATTTTGACGCTGGCGTATTTTGGAGGGCTGTATTTCGGCCCTGCGGCATTTTTCTGGCTCGGTTCAATCCGCCTGGTGTTCGCGCTTCACGCACAGTGCTTCGTAAACAGCGTGTGCCACATGGAGCCCAACACGCCGTTCGGGCAGGATTCGAGCCGCAACGTCGGATGGCTCGCGCTGATGCATTTCTTCCAGGGCGAGAACTGGCATCGAAATCATCATGCCCGCCCTTCGCTCGCGCGGCTCGGATGGAACTGGCGCCAACCTGACATCGGCTATGCGCTAATCTGCCTGTTCGAGAAGCTCGGGCTGGCGAGCAATGTTCGGCACGCCCCGGCGACGAACGCCGCTCCCTGAAGTTCCCGCGGCGAGAATCGCGATCGGCCCCGACTGCGTGGTCCTGCGCGAACGCTGCGCTTAGTCGGCCAGCAATTCGGGATCGAAGCCGGCGCGCGAGATGGCGCGCCGAGCCGAGGCTTCGACCCTGTCGCTGTCAACGTGGTTGGCGGCCGGAACTTCGGGCGCTTGCCGCAACCGGTCGAGAATCGCCTCCCGCTCGGCACCCGCGATACGATCGCATTCGGCATAGACGCCGCTCAGACCCTCTTCGCCGGCATTGTGCATGGCAAGTATCGCCTTGAGCGCGCGCAACACGGCGGGACGCGGGCTCGGCACCAGCAGCGCCGCGATTGCGCCATGCTCGAGCCTGATTTTTGCCGCGATTGGCAGGGGTTCTCCACCGCGGAGTTGCTGGATGGCGGGCAGGAGAATCTTTTCCTCCATCCCGATGTGCTTGAGCAGGCCGCGGCGAAATTCTCCGAATGCCGCAAGATCGATCTGACCAGGCTCGCGCCCGGCGCGCTCGAGTAACGCATCGAGCCGCTTGTGATCGCATTCAAGAAAATCCCGGATCGTTTCCTGGTTCATGAGCCGGTGAATCGCGCCTTTCCCGCTTGCCAGACGCCCGCGTGGCGTCTCACGCTCGATAGTGGCATTGATCTTCCCTGCGGTTACGTCAAGGAGGCGCCTCGCGCATCGCCCCTCTCCCTGTGGCATTATTAGGAGCGGCCGGCAGAGTCTCGCTCTCCGGCCGGTGAACAGGACGTTGTTTGATGGAGCAGCCGAAAAAAACCCAGTCGGTCAAAAGCCGCGCCGCCAGGACCCTACGGGACATTTTCGAATCCGGGCGTCCGCTGACTTATGTGAGGACGACCGAAGAGCACCGGATCGCCAAAGTGTTGCGCGAAGCCGGGCTGGGATTGTTCGGCGACACGCCGACGCCTATCTGGACCTGGACTCTGACCGAGGGGATGCGCCGCGGCGACGGGAAGCCGGAGGCCGGAGCTTCAAGCCCGCGCGAGGCGCTCGACTTTATCGCCGTTCTCAAGGACGCCGCGATTTTCCATCTGAAGGACTTCCACGAGCCGCTGCGGGAATCGCCCGAGGTGCGCCGCCGGCTTCGCGATCTGTACCAGTTGTGCCTCGACCAAAAGAAGTTCGTGGTCATAAGCTCTCCGGTTCGATTCGTGCCCGAGGAACTGGATCGCGATGTGGCGTTCGTCGAACTGAGGCCGCCGGATCTGGTCGAGTTGATGGATTTTGTTCGCGAGGAAGCCGAGCAGGCCCACGCGCGCGGCGCAAAGGTCGATAACGACAAGGCGGCGCTGGAACAACTGGCGCGCGCCCTTCAGGGACTCACCATCGACGAAGCGCGCCACGCGGTGCGGCGCGCCCTTGCCGCGAACAACCATCTCGGGATGGAGTCGATGCCGGCGCTGCTCGAAGAAAAGCGCCTGCTCATCAGCCGCACCGGAGTCGTCGAGTTCATTTCCGACAATACCGATATCGGGCAGGTCGGGGGGCTGGAAAACCTGAAGACCTGGCTGATGGAGCGCAAGAAGCTGTTCGAGCTGCGCGACACGCTCAGCGCCGATATCGTTCCCAAGGGCGTGTTGATGATGGGCATTCCCGGGTGCGGGAAAAGCCTTTCGGTCAAGGCGGTCGCATCGCACTTCGGGCTGCCCCTTTATCGCATCGACATGATCGAAATCTTCTCGGGACGCCACGGACAGCCCGCCGCGACATTCGTTCAGACCTGCAAGATGCTGGAAGAGATGGCGCCGGCGGTGGTGTGGTTCGACGAGATCGAGATGGGCATAACTTCGTCCGAAGCGAGCGGCGAGCAGGGCAGAATCTTCGCCTTCTTCCTGACCTGGATGCAGGAAAAGGCGCGCGGACTTTTCGTCGCGGCCACCGCGAACCGAATCGACCTTCTGCCCGCCGAGATGATCCGCAAAGGACGATTCGACGAAGTGTTCTTTGTCGATCTTCCGCTTGCCAGCGAGCGGGTTGACATCTTCAGAATTCATCTGAGCCGCCGCGGCGTTGACCCGTCGAAGTTCAATCTGCAGGAACTGGTCGAGTTCACCAAGGACTGGACCGGCGCCGAAATCGAGCAGTGCGTCATATCGGCGCTAACCAAGGCGCGCCTCAAGGAGCATGAACTGACGCGCGAGGATCTGATCGGCGTGGCGATGGGCACAGTCCCGCTGGCGCGCACGATGAAGGAACAGATCAATCATATTCGCCAGTGGGCGTTCGATCGCGCGATGCGCGCGACGCTGCGTCCGGTGGGCCGATAGGCGCTCCTCGCCTGCATCCGTAGGCGCCACCGCAGTCCGGTCCTGACGCCATAAGCCACAATCAGCCGGCGACGAAATTGCGGCTGCCCGTGCGATTCGCCGCGCCCGCCGATGGCATGCGTGATGCTTTTGCGCCTGGGACGGCTGGGCATGACGAGTCCATTCCACAGAATTCTGTGCGCTGTCGATTTCGACGACAATTGCACCGCTACGATCAGAACCGCACGCGGCCTTCTGCCCCCCGGCGGGCAACTCTTTCTATTTCACGCGATGAGATTTCCTTTCGCATTGACGCGTGACGAGGCGGACCTTCCGATCTTGAACGCAAAGGAGCGCCTTCGCGAGATCGTCGATGAGCAGCTTGGCAAAGGTGCCGCCTGCGAGATGATTATCGAGCCCAGCGACGATGTCGCCAAATCCATTCTCGAAGCCGCCCGGCGCCTTTCCGCGCAATGCATCGTCATCGCGACGCACGCTCGCAAGGGCATCGACCGATTCTTTCTCGGAAGCGTGGCTGAACAGGTGGTGCGCGCGGCTTCATGTCCGGTCATGACCATTCGCCCGCAAGAATCGGCGGAACATGGCGACACAGGCCATCCTTCCCGACGGAACGCCGAGTGATCCTGGCGCGCATCCTTGCATCCGCGATGCTCCTGCCGGCAATCGCGCTCACTCTCGGCATCGCCCGCGCGCAGGAAGACGCAACCGTGCTCGTTTATCATCGCTTCGGGCCGGTGGTGGCCGACAGCATGACGGTCACCACGCCGGTGTTCGAAGCTCAGTTGAAGTTCCTGCGCGACCACGGCTATGCGCCGGTCCCGCTTCGCGAGGTGGTGGAATTCGTGGCTGGACGGGGCACGCTCCCCGCGCGGGCGGTGGCGATCACCGCCGACGATGGGCATCGCACCGTGTTCACCGAGATGAAGCCGCTGGCCGAGCGTTATCGGGTCCCGATAACGCTCTTCATCTATCCGTCGGCGATTTCGAACGCGTCGTACGCGATGACCTGGGAGGAGCTGGCGGAGCTTAAAAAGACGGGGTTGTTTACGATCGAGTCGCACACCTACTGGCATCCAAACTTCCGCATCGAAAAGGCGCGCCTGTCGGCGGACGCGTATCGCAGGTTCGTTGAGACGCAGTTCACCAAGTCGCGCGAGGTTCTCGAGCGGCGGCTCGATATCAAGGTGGATTTGCTCTCCTGGCCGTTCGGAATCGTGGATGACAGCCTGATCGAAATGGCGCGCGGCACAGGTTACGTCGCCGGCTTCACCATCGAGCGCCATCACGCCTCGCGCGCTGACAACGTGATGGCCATCCCCCGCTATATCGTGACCGATCATGACCGGGGCGCGGCTTTCGCCGCCATCCTGGAAGGAAGGTAGCCGTGCGAGGAACGCGCCGGTTAAGGAATGCAATTGCGCTGCTGCTCTGGCTCGTTATCGCCGCGGCCGCGGCACGCGCTCTCGCATACGAAGGAAAGGTCTTCGACGCATCGACTCATCTGCCGCTTGAAGATGCGATCGTTACCTTGGGCGACAGGATGGTTCGCAGCGACCATAACGGGAGCTTCAAGGTGAGCGGTCCCGGCGACACGCTCGGCTTCAGGGCCTACGGTCACTTGCGCCAATCGGTTCCGGTCGGCGAATGGGACGGCGGCACTCGCCAAGTCGCGCTGACCCCGTTTCAGCCGAAAGCCTTGTATCTTTCCTTCTACGGAATTGGCAGCAACATCCTGCGCGAAGCCGCCCTCGATCTGGTTAACAAGACGGAACTCAACGCGGTCGTGGTCGACGTCAAGGGCGATCGCGGGATGGTGGCATTCAGAACGTCCATTCCGCTTGCGCAGAATTCCGGCGCGCAAAAAACCATCACCATCGGCGACGGCAAGGCGCTTGTCGATCGGCTGCACAAGCAGGGACTCTATGCGATCGCGCGCATCGTGGTTTTCAAGGACGATCCGGTCGCGACCTCGCGCCCCGATCTCGCGGTGAAGAGGAGCGACGGCTCGCTGTTTCGAGACCGCGAGCATCTGGCCTGGACCGATCCCTTCAAGCGGGAAGTCTGGGACTACAACGTCGAGGTTGCGGTCGAGGCCGCGCAATTCGGTTTCGACGAAATCCAGTTCGACTACGTTCGGTTTCCCGATGCGACCGGGCTTCAGTTCTCGGAGCCGGTCAACATGCCGAGCCGGATGAGCGCGGTCGCGGGCTTTCTCGATCGAGCCTACAAGCGGCTCGCGCCCTACAATGTGTACGTGGCGGCCGACATCTTCGGCTACGTGATGTGGAATCTGGACGACACGCATATCGGGCAGCGGCTCGAGGAGTTGGCGCCGGTGGTCGATTACATCTCGCCGATGCTTTACCCGTCGTGCTTCCAGTTCGGCATTCCCGGATATCGCCTGCCGGTCGCGCATCCGTATGAGATAGTTTTTCTGTCGCTGCAGAACGGCCGTGAGCGCGTGGGCATCCCGTCGATCCGGTTCCGCCCGTGGCTTCAGGCCTTTCGCGACTACGCGTTCGACCGGCGCGAGTTCACCGCCAATGAAATACGGGCGCAGATAACGGCCGCGGAGAAATTCGGGTCGGACGGCTGGATGCTCTGGAATCCGCGCAACCGCTATACAGAGGCGGGCCTCAAGATCGAGGGATCGGCGTGCAAACAGGATGCTCCATCGAAATGACCAGGACCGCCGGAATTCCGCTCGCGCCGCGCGATTGATCGCGCGAGCGGCCGCGAGCTGGACCAGAGTTCGCCGCGAATGGAAACAGCCGTAGTCGAAGTCGACGGATCGTTTGGCGAAGGCGGCGGACAAATCGTGCGGACGGCCTGCAGCCTCGCGGCGGTTACGGGAAAAGCCTGCGGTATCTTCAAGATTCGTCATTCCCGCCGACAGCCCGGGCTCAGGCCGCAGCATCTGGCGGGAGTCCGCGCGCTCGCGCAGTTGTGCGACGCTCGGCTCGAGGGCGATCAGATCGATTCGCGCGAGCTTTTCTTTCGCCCGGGGCAGGATCGCGCGCGCCATCTGATGGTCAAGGTGGAAACCGCCGGAAGCATAACGCTGATAATTCAGGCGTTGCTTCCCGCGATCGTCGCGGCAAAAACGCCCGTCACCGTCGAGTTCGAAGGCGGCGGGACCGACACCTCGCGCGCGCCAACGCTCGACTACCTCGAGCAGGTGTTCCTGCGGCTTCTTCGGCGCGTTGGAGTAGTTGCAGAGATAAGCGTCGCGCGGCGCGGTTACTATCCCAAGGGCGGAGCCGCCCTCCGCTTCCAGTCAGGTTCGGCGAACCTCGGGCGCATCGAGCTGCTCGAACGCGGAGCGCTGCGGCGGGTCACCCTGACCTCGCGTGCATCGGAGGCCCTCGCCCGCCGCCGAGTGGCCGAAAGGCAGATCGAGGGCGCGCTGGGCGTCCTCGGAACACTTTCGGTTCCGGCGCGATCGGACTTCGAGTATCACTTTAGTTTTTCGCCGGGCAGCTCATTTTGCGCCGTCGCGGAATTTGACAACTCGGTGATAGGCGCAAGCAGCCTCGGCGCCCCGGGGAAGATGGCGGAAGATGTCGGCAGGGAGGGTGCGGCCAAGCTTGCAGATCAATTGCGCGAGTCCGCCTGCCTGGACCGCCATATGGCGGATCAGATTCTCCCTTATCTGGCGCTGGCCGGCGATCGGAGCGCAGCGACGGTCTCGGAAATAACCAGCCATTGCCGGACCAACATGTGGGTCATCGAGAAGTTCCTGGAGGGACGGTTTGAGGTGAGGGAGCGCACGATAACCTGGGCGGGCCCGGCTCGCAGGGGCGGCGCCCGGTAAGCTCGTCTCAGTGCGCGGAAACCGCAACCAATCGGGAGAAAGCGATGCTCGACGTTTTCAACAAGCGGCACTCCGTCAGGAGTTTCCAACCGCGTGGAGTCACGATGGAAACGCTGGCTGAGATCCTCGATGCGATAAACACCGCGCCTTCCGCCGGCGGTCTCAAGGCGCGCGAAATTCACGTTATCGCCGACGGCGAAATAAAGCGGAGACTTGCTCGCGCCGCATTCGGCCAGGATTTCGTGGCGCAGGCGCCCGTCGTTCTCGTTTTCTGGGCCGTGCCCTCACGATCCGCCGCAAAATACGGATCGCGCGGCCGCGACCTCTACTGCATCCAGGACGCGACCATCGCCGCCAGCTTCGCGTGGCTTCAAGCGGTAGCCTCGGGGCTCGCCGGATGCTGGGTCGGCGCGTTCGGAGATGATGAGGTCAAAGCGATCTTCCGCAAGGAAATTCAATCCGACTGGCGGCCCGTTGCCCTGCTTCCGATCGGCTACCCCGCCGAGTGACCTCGACCAACTCCGCAATGATACAATCCCTGTCGTGACCAGGCCGTCGATCATCGGTTGGCGAGGCGGCATTATCGTCGCGCTGCTTATGGTGATGGCGGCGCCGGGGCTCGCGAGCGCCCGCTTCTCGCCGGCGCTGACTGCGGCCGCATTGTCGCCGATCGACAGTATTGTCCAAAGCGAAATCGAGGCGGGCAGAATTCCCGGCGCGGTCATCGAGATCGGCCAGAGCGATCACGCGGTTTACCGGCGAGCGTTCGGTTATCGGGAGTTGGCGCCGAGCCGCGTCGCGATGACGCCGGACACCGTCTTCGATCTCGCGTCATTGACCAAGGTCGTCGCCACCACCGTCGCGATCATGCAGCTCGCCGACGCCGGAAAGCTCGACCTCGACGCTCCGGCGGCGCGCTACTGGCCGGCATTCGGCCGATACGGCAAAAGCGGCATCACGATCCGCCAGTTGATGACTCACTACTCGGGGCTGAAGGCCGACCTCGATTTGAGTGCTGGATGGACCGGCTACCGCAGCGCGATGAAAATGATCGAGGCTGCGCATCCCGATTATCCACCGGGCTCACATTACGAATACAGCGACATAAATTTTGAAACACTCGGCGAAGTTGTAAGGCGCGTTTCCGGAACGCCGCTCGATTCGTATTGCCGCAAGCACATCTTCGGTCCGCTGCGCATGAACGATACCGGCTTCGACCCGCCCCCATCCGTGTATCCGCGCATCGCCCCTACACTCTTTGTCAACGGCAAGCTTCGCGTGGGTGTGCCGCACGATCCGACGGCCGCGCGGATGGGAGGAGTTGCCGGACACGCGGGTCTATTCTCGACCGCAGACGATCTGGCGGCCTTTGCCCGCGCGATGCTTGACGCGTCCGCCCCGAATCGCGCTTGTGTTCTGAGCCGCCACGCCATCGATGAGATGACAATCCCCCGCACGCCCGCGGGAGCGGCACGGTTGCGCGGTCTTGGATGGGATCTCGCGGCGCCGTTCGCTCCCAACCGCGACCAACTGCCCCCGGTAGGCTCCTACGGACACACGGGCTTCACCGGAACGATGCTGTGGATCGATCCGCTGTCCAGTACCTGGGTGATCGTTCTCACCAATCGAACCTATCCGGATGGCCGCGGCGATGCGGGCCCGCTGCGAAAGAAGCTTCTCGCGCTGGTTGCGGACCAGCTTGCGCCGGTCTCCGAACAGGAACTCATCACCGAGCGTCCGGAACTGAGGCCATATTGCCCGTCGCCCGGCCGGCCGCGATTGCCGGAGTCGAACGTGGCAAGCGGTGCCGATGTGCTCGTCGCCGACGGATTTGTCGAAATGAACGGCAAGCGGGTCGGGCTCATTACAAATCAAACCGGCGTGACGCGCGCGGGCATCAGCGACATCGATGCGTTCTCGCGAGCGCCGAACGTGAAGTTGAGTGCAATCTTCAGTCCCGAGCACGGCCTTTACGGCGATGTTGACGATGCGGCCGCATCCGGAGTCGAGCCGCGCACGGGGCTGCCGCTCTTCAGCCTCTACGGACGATTAACGCATCCCAGCGACGCGATGCTCGAAGGCATCGATGCGCTTGTCTTCGATGTTCAAGACTCGGGCGCGCGCTTCTACACGTATATGACCACGATGGCGTACGCGATGGAGGCGGCGGCGCGGCGCGGAATCGATTTTTATGTTCTCGACCGCCCGAATCCTATATCAGCCGCCGTCGTGCAGGGACCCGTGCTCGACGCGAATCGCACATCGTTCACCGGTTACTTTCCCCTGCCCACGCGCCACGGAATGACCGCGGGCGAATTGGCAGGGATGTTCAATCGCGAGAAACGAATCGGCGCTCGCCTGCATGTGATCGAGATGCGCGGGTATCATCGCGGCGAGTGGTACGACGCAACCGGACTCAAGTGGATTCCCCCCTCGCCGAATCTCAGAACTCTTTCGGAGGCCGTGCTTTATCCTGGTGTCGCGATGGCGGAAGGCGCGAACGTGAGCGTCGGGCGCGGCACTGCAACGCCATTCGAGCTGGTCGGCGCGCCGTGGGCAGATGCGAACCAACTGACAGACTACCTGAACCATCGGGGGATTGCCGGGGTGCGGTTCGAGCCCGCAGCGTTCGCGCCCGTTGGTGATCATTACGCCGGCCGCACGTGCAAAGGATCAAGAATCATCGTGGAAGACCGTGATGCACTCGATTCTCCGAGGCTCGGAATCGAGCTAATCGCCGCACTCCGCCATTTGTACCCGGACACTTTCGATACGGACTCGACGCTCGCGATGGTGGGATCGGCCGAGGTCCTGAATGAAATCAAGTCCGACGAGGATCCGCGATCGATCGCCGCGCGCTGGCAGCCGTCGCTGCACAGATTCGAATGGTTGCGGTCCGCCTATCTGCTTTATGATTCGGCGCCTACAGTCGTTGCGGGAGCGGAAAGTTCCGGCAATCCGCCCCTGGGCCACCAAAAGCTACGCCTTTCAGGTCTCGATGAACCAGTCGCGCGCGAGGTTGGACGCGGGTGGTAACACTGGTCATAAATCGCGCCGTGCTTGCGTATCGAGCCGGGGCAATGGCGGCTTCGCCAGGATCAGAAAATCAAAATCGTAATCCGGTGCGAAGCACCAGAGTTGAATAGAAGTACAATTCTGCGTCGAGCGCGCGCTTGATGTTCTCCGACTTTCGAAAACCGTGCTGCTCGCCGGCGAAAAGCAGATAGGCAACCGGCAAGCCTTTGGCGCGGATCGCCTCGACCATCTTCCCGGTTTGATCGGGCGGAACGATTCGGTCTTCATCTCCCTGGAAGAATATGACGGGCGTCGAGAGTTGTTCCGCATGGTTGACGGGCGACCGTTCGATATACAGATCGCGCCGCTCGGGGTACGGCCCGACCAGGCGATCGAGATAGCGCGCTTCGAATTTATGGGTGTCCTTCGCCAGAGCTTCCAGATCGCTCACGCCGTAGTGGCTTGCTCCGGCCTTGAAGAAATCGTGAAAGGTAAGCGCGCAGAGAACAGTGTAACCGCCCGCGCTGCCGCCCGTGATCATCGCGCGCCGGGCATCGATGCGTCCGGATGCCGCGAGGCTCTTTGCGCCGGCGATGCAGTCCTCGACATCGACGATGCCCCATTGGCCGCGCAGGCGATTGCGATATTCGCGCCCGTACCCGCTGCTGCCGCCGTAGTTCACGTCGAGCACCGCGATTCCGCGGCTGGTCCAGAACTGGATCAGCAGTTCGAGCGTGCTGGACGAAGCTGAAGTCGGACCGCCGTGGCTCCTCACGAGCAGCGGCGGGGCCTCGCCGGCCGGCCCTTCATAGTCGGGATTAGACGGAGGGTAAAACAGGCCGTGCGCAGTGAGGCCGTTTGCGGTGGGAAACTCGATGGGCTCAGGATGCGAGAAACAGGCGCGAAGCGCCGGATCGCTCGCCGCGCGGCTCGACCGCCGCAGCACTTCCGTCTGTTCCGCCGCCGCATCCATGGTGACGATGCTCATGCACTCGCTCGGAGCGCCGCCCTGGAACACGATGCGTCCCCGCGAGGCGCGCAGATCCGCGATGTCGGTGTATGGAATGTGGATCGGCGCGAGGCTTCCGGTCGAGGGAGTGAGCCAGGCCAGTTTGCCGATCCCGCGCTCCGAGAACGTGCAAACGACCCGGTCAGACGACTCGAACGCGTAGGTTGACAAGCCGAAGACCCATTGCGGCCGGCCGAACTCGGCCTCGCGCGGGCATACCGGCTTCACGCCGCCGCCCTCGTAACGGTAGATGTTCCACCATCCCGTGCGATCGGACACAAAATAAAGCCGGCCGTCAGGAGACCATTCCGGCTGGCAGATCGACTCGTCATCCCCGCCCGCTATCTTTCCCACAGACCGGAGCGAGCCGTCCGGTGCGATCGTCCCGATCCACAATTCGGCTGCGTCCCACGGCATGTTCGGATGGTTCCAGGTAAGCCACGCCAGATGGGAACCATCGGGGCTTAGCCGCGGGTTCGAGTAGAAATCGTTGCCTTCGATGAGCACGCGCTGCGGGCCGGATCCATCCGCATCGATCGCGACAATCGTGTTGGCGACGCTGTCTTCCCCTCGGGTGTGGTCTTCGCGCACGCAGATGATTGCGTTGCGATAGCTATCGAAGACGCCGTCCGCGTACCTGAAAGCAAGTGCCGGTGTGATCGGTCGCGGAGTGTTGTTGGATCCGCGCAACTCCTGGCGGTACAGCCGCTGATCCGTGAAATTCGAGAACCATGCGGTCTCGCCCGCGATGACGACGGCTCCGCCGCCGTACTCATGAACGCGGGTCCGCACGTTGAAGCCATCGGGCGTTACGTCGGCGACGCCGCCATTGGCATCGCGCCTGACCAGCACACACCTGCCGGCTTCGCGCGGTCTCATCTCCAGCCAGTAGATATCCGAGCCGTCGATGAAGACGCCCGCAAGTCTAATCATCTCGGACGCGATCAGATCGGAAGTGATGGGCGATTTCCAGGAGCCGTACGGCGCGACTGTCATAGATAATTCTCCGTCACATTACGCCGGGATATCCGCCGGAGCATCGAGCGCCTCGCCGCCCGCGATTGTCTCCTAACGCGCCACTCGCCGCGGTGTGCGATTGGCTCGAATTGAATCATCGTCTGTAACTCGTCTCGCCGGCAGTAGACTTTTCTGGGCCCTTCTTCTGGCATTTGACTTGCTGATTTTTGTTCGAATCCGTCGATGCGTTCAAACGCAACTCCACGGCGGTAAGGAAGGCCCCGATGCGAATTTCGTTGATTTACGAGCTTCAAATGGCGAAGCCGTGGCATGAACTCTCCGAGTACAACACATATTGGCAGGCGATCGCGCAGATCGAGCTCGCGGAAGAGATGGGATTCCACGGTGTGTGGTGCGTCGAGCATCACTTTCTGACCGAATATTCCCACAGCTCGGCGCCCGAGGTCTTCTTTGGCGCAATCAGCCAGCGCACGCAGCGGATCCGGCTGGGACACGGCGTCGTCCTGCTGCCGCATCGCTACAACCATCCGGTGCGGGTCGCCGAACGCGCGGCGGTGCTGGACATTCTATCGAATGGACGTGTCGAACTCGGCACCGGCCGTTCAATTACGGAACAGGAGCTGGGCGGGTTCGCGATCGACCCGGACGAAACGATCGGCCAGTGGGAAGAAGCGGTTCGCGCCATCCCGAAAATGTGGATGAAGGACAAAGTAAGCTTCGACGGAAAGTATCTGAAGATGCCGGAGCGGTCGGTCCTGCCCAAGCCGCTCCAGAAGCCGCATCCGCCCCTGTGGCACGCTGCCACGCAGCCCTCGAGCTTCGAGCGGGCGGGCAAGCTCGGACTGGGACTCCTGTCCTTCGGATTCCTCGCTCCTGGGATGCTCGAGGCGCAGCTCAAGATTTATCGGGACGCCGCCAATGCGTGCACCGAGCCGGCGGGCGCGTTCGTCAACAATCAGGTTGCGGCATCGGCGATGGCGTGCTGCGCGGAGACCAGAAAGAAAGCATACGAGGTTGCCGAAACGAACATGCGTTTCTTCTGGGAGCTCGGCCAGCAACTCTACATCCCGAAGACCGCCAAGACCTACCAGTACTACTCGAATATCACTGACGCGCTCATTTCTAGCCGCGGCGGGAAAAAGGACGAGTCGAAGCCGCTGACCGCGGCGCCGATCGCGCCCAGCGCTTTCAACATCGAGGCCGCGGCGCAAAGCGGCACGGTAATCTGCGGCAACCCCGACGATTGCATCAGCGGCATCCAGAAATATCCTGAGGCGGGAATCGACGAGCTGCTGCTTCTGGTGCAGGTAGGCCGGATGCCTCATGCGGCGATTATGGATACTATCAAGTTGCTGGGCCGCCACGTGATTCCGTATTTCCGCAACGTGGAGGCGAAGGGCGCGCGACGGCAGGAACCTGCGGCGGCGGCGGGAAGATAGCTGGTTTACTCGTTTGTACAGATCAGGCATAAGCGGCGCATCGGCGCCGCTTATGCCTGCTAACCAAGGAAGAGGGACGAGGCGATGAAGATCGAGATCGATCTCAAGCTATGCGAAGGCAATGAGCGCTGCGTAGCCGCCGCGCCCGAAGTGTTTGAAGTGCGCGACGATCAGGCGCACCTTCGGATCGAAAATCCACCGGACTCGCTGATTGAAAAGGTGAAGCTGGCTGTCCGGATGTGTCCGCGGCAGGCGATATCGCTGCGCGAGAAGTAGGTTGCGCGCCGCACATAAGACCAGCATCGGAGTATAATCAATGGAAGCACGGACAGCAGCCAACCCGGGCGCCAAGCCTCGCGAATTGTCGCTCGACACCATCGACATCGTCAGCCCCGAACACTACGAACAAAACGGGTACCCGCATGCCGAATGGGCCTACCTGCGCAAGCACAAGCCCGTATTCCACGTCGAACATCCACGCACCGATCCGTTCTGGGCGATCACCAAGGCCGCCGATATCATGGAAATCAGCAAGCAGCCGCGCCTGTGGCTGAACGGCCCGCGGCTTGCGGTGTTCGTGCTCGCTCCCGGTGAAGAAGCGCTGCCACCCGAAGCCCTTCCGCTCAAGCATCTGCTCAACATGGACCCGCCCGAGCACGGCGAGTATCGCCGGCTGCTCAGCACCTATTTCACCCCCCGATCGGTCCGTGCGCTGGAGCCGGAGGTCACGAGAATAACCACCGAGGTTCTGAACGACCTGATGGGTCGTACCGAATGCGATTTCGTCACGGAAATCTCGGCAAGGGTGCCGGTCGCGGTAATCGCTGAGATGCTCGGGGTGCCGCGCCCGGACTGGCCGCGGATGTTCCGATGGACCAACGAAATTATCGGCGGCGGCGACCCCGAGTTTCAGCGCGGGGAGAATCCGACCGAGACCTTCGCACAGGCCCGGATGGAGGTCTTCGAATACTTCACCAACATGGTCGAGGAGCGCCGAAAGCATCCGACCAACGACGTCACCAGCATCCTCGCCAACGCGAAGATCAACGGCGCGCCCATGCCGACGCTGGAGTTGCTGTCGTATCTGCTGGTGCTGGTCGTGGCCGGGAACGAGACCACGCGCAATGCGACCACTGGCGGCTTGCTTGCGATGATCGAGAATCCCGACCAGTTCGAGCGCCTCAAGGCCGACCCCGGGATGATCAAATCCGCGGTCGAGGAAATTGCGCGCTGGACGTCTCCGGTGATCCAGTTCGCGCGCACCGCGACTCAGGACACCGTCGTAAGAGGGCAGAAGATTCGCGCCGGCGAGTCGGTTTGCCTGTTCTATCCGTCCGCGAACCGCGACGAGGACGTGTTCGACGAGCCTTTCAAGTTCGATATCGGCCGCAACCCGAATCCGCATCTGGCCTTCGGTATCGGCGAGCACTTCTGCCTCGGGTCGAACCTGGCGCGGCTGGAACTCGAGGTCATTTTCCGCGAGCTGGCGAAGCGGCTTGAATCTGCGGAACTCGCGGGACCGATTTCGAGGCTGCGATCGAGCTTCGTCGGCGGCATCAAGCACATGCCGATCCGCTACAAGCTCAGCCCCGCGCGCAATTGAGCGCAGTCGAGCGCGGCCGCCCGGCTGCGCTCGGCATGTCTCAGTCCCTTCATCGGAACACTTTCCGCAGGCGCGCTGAGAGCCCTGGCAGGAGCCGCTGCTGGGGCCTCGGTTCAACGAGGATTCGAGGCCCCCAGAACACTCCGTAGCCCTCCGCGAGAAAAGCTTTCAAAAGGTCGCTGGTCGTCACGATTCCGACCAGCTCTCCGGATGCAAGCACAGGCAAGCCCCCAATCTTGTGCTTGAGCATCAGAGTCGCCGCGTCCCGCACTGTATTGTATGGAGACACGGTTATGACGGGGCTGCGCATAGCGGCGTCAACTCGGGTCGATTCCAGATAACCCGCGTGCCCGCGGATATCGCGCTCGGTCAGGATTCCGACGAGCTGGCCGCCATCAACGACTGGGACCCGCCGGAACCCGCCTTCATCCATTACGCGCTTAGCGTCGGCAAGTTTGTCATTCGGACCCACAGTTATCGCGTCAGAGGTCATGAGATTGACGATCTGCATGGTGTCGCACCGCCTGATTCGCGAAATAAAGGAGCAATTCGTCTGCCACTCGCGAATCGGAGGGTCGCCGCCCGCGGTGCGAGTGTGAGCCGCATTCGGACTTTCGATTGGCGCGGACGGAAACATGATTCCATAGGCATCACTATCAATACCGCGCACTTATCAACTGAACGGTTGGTAATCGCATGTTTTGCTCGGCATTTTGTTCATCGAACACGCGCCTACGGATGGCACATTACGTGCAGCCTATGCCGCGCGAGGTTGATTTGTTTGTCTGATGGAAGGCGGAGCGGTGGGTGCTGAAACCAGGCTGGCGCCCGAAGAACTCGAGGCCCTGCTCTTAATCATGAACTTCTACCGGGATGCCGAGCTTCGGGGGGCGCGTCTGCTCCTGAATCTGCATCGCCATCTGCGCGACCCCGATTCCCAGGCCAAGCTCACGCGCCATCTCGCTGACGAGACTCGCCATGCATGGCTCTGGACCCAGCGCATCTGCGAGTTGGGCGGAGCGCCTTCGGATGTCGTCGGCGGTTATCAGCATCGGATGGGGCAAAAGATCGGAGTGCCGCGCGACGTAGTCGAGATTCTCGCATTGACCATCGTCGCCGAGAATCGAGCCCTTGAACGATACAACGAGCACGCGATGCGCACGGGCGTCGACAAAGGCACGCTGGAAGTACTCGAAGCGGTGACGGCGGACGAGCAGTGGCACCTGTCGTGGGTCGGAGAAAAATTGTCCGAATTGGCCCCTGGCCGCGGCGGGCAGGACCGGGTTGCGCAGCTACTGGAACGCTACCGTGCCGCCGAGCAGGAGGTTTATGCGAGCTTCCAGGCTGACGAGGCCAAACTGCTGGACTTAATCAGGAGAGAGTCGCAGTGATCGCAAGCCTGTTTCCGCAAAGCGTGTCCACCTTCGGCGGGGAGATCGACCATGTCTTCTGGATGATCTTCTACATCGTCGGCTTTTTCTTTATCGTCGCCGAAGCTCTGCTGGTCTATTTTGCGATTCGCTACCGGCGCGGCGCCCAGACACGGGCATTTTACAATCGCGGCAATACGCGCAGGGAAGCGGCGTGGGTTCTGGTGCCCGCGCTAATCGTCCTGTGCTTCGACCTCGGAATCGATTCCGCCGGTCATCGCGCCTGGCAACTGGTGAAAGGCACCCCTCCTCCCTCGCAAGTCGAGGTCAAAGTCACCGCCAAGCAGTTCAACTGGAATTTCACCTACCCGGACGCCGCCGGGAAGCTGGACAGCTCGAACAACGTCACGCTGGAAAACGAGCTCCACGTTCCGGTCGGCAAGGTCGTTCGTCTCACGCTTTCGTCCGAGGATGTGATCCACAGCTTCTGGGTTCCCAATCTGCGGCTTAAGCAGGACGTGGTCCCCGGGCGCAAGATCATCGCGTGGTTCGAGGCGACCAAGCCTGGCCGCTATGAAATTGCATGCTCCGAATTGTGCGGTTTCGGCCACTACTCGATGCGCGGCGAAGTAATCGTGCATACGCCTGACGATTACGGGAAATGGCGGGCCGAAAATCTCGATAACAAGAGCGCTTCCAACTGACGAGCGCCTGAGGCAGACGCGGCGATGAACGTAAAGTCGGCAGAACACGATGAACACGCGGCAGGCTTCGTCCGCCGCTACATCTTTTCCGTCGATCACAAGGTGATCGCCAAGCAGTACATGGCGCTCTCCGCGGTGATGGCGCTGATCGGCGGCGGTTCGAGCTACCTGATTCGATGGCAGCTCGCGTGGCCGGAGACTTCGATTCCCGGCTGGGGGCCGATCGGGCCTGACAACTACAACGCGCTCATCACGCTGCACGGCACGGTGATGGTGTTTTTCGTCGCGATGCCGTTTCTGCTGGGCGGTTTCGGCAACTACCTGATTCCGCTGATGGTCGGAGCGGACGACATGGCGTTTCCCCGCCTCAACGCGATGTCATTCTGGACCCTGTTCGCCGCGTCCGCCGTGCTGATCGCGTCATTCTTCGTCCCGAACGGTCCGGCCGCGGCTGGATGGACGAGTTATGTTCCGCTGTCGGACAAAGCGGTCTACACCGGAGTGACCTGGGGGCAGAATCTCTGGATTCTGGCGGTGGCGCTCGAGTTTGCCTCGTTCCTGATGGGCGGGGTGAACTTTCTTGTGACGGGCCTCAACCTTCGCGCACGCGGCCTCACCTTGATGAGGCTACCGATGCTGGTGTGGATGGAGATGACGGCGGCGGTGGTTTTTCTGCTCTCGGTCGGACCGCTGGTAGCCGGCGCAATAATGCTGCTTCTGGATCGGGTCGCGGGTACTTCGTTTTTCCAGCCGGACCGCGGCGGCGATCCAATCCTGTGGGAGCATCTGTTCTGGTTCTTTGGGCATCCGGAAGTGTACGTGGTCGCCCTGCCCGGCTTCGGGATCATTCTTGAAGTGATTCCGGTGTTTACGCGCAAACCGATCTTCGGTTACTCGATGATCGTCTATTCAACGCTGGCCGCCGGGCTGCTCAGCTTCATCGTTTGGGCGCATCACATGTTCGTCTCGGGGATGGACCCACGCCTGGCGAGCCCGTTCAGCATCACGACCATCATGATTTCAGTGCCTTTCGCGATCATCGTATTCGCGATGATCGCGTCGCTGTGGAAGGGCGCAATCAACCTGGCATCGCCGATGCTGTTCGCGCTGGGCGGTCTGGCGACATTTATCATCGGCGGGGTGACGGGAATCTTCCTGGGATCGGCAGCCAGCGACATCTACATGCATGGGACCTACTTCGTGGTCGCGCACTTTCATTACACGCTCTTCCCCGTGCTGTTCTTCGGGGGCTTTGCCGGGATGTATTTCTGGTTCCCCAAGATGTTCGGCAGGATGATGAACGAAGCGCTCGGCAAGATACATTTCTGGGTTTCGTTCATCGCCTTCAACGGCGTCTTTATTCCGTTGTTCCTGGTTGGAATCGGCGGGAGCCCGCGGCGAATCTACGAACTGTCGTCGTACGAGATGCTGAAGCCGCTGCAGCCGTTTCACGTAATCGCGACGGTTTTCGCGATCATCCTGCTGCTCGGCCAGATTCCATTCATCGTGAATTTCTTCTACTCGATGGTCCGGGGGCCGGTAGCGGAGAAAAACCCCTGGCACGCGAACACCCTGGAATGGACGGTCTCCTCTCCGCCGAAGCATCCGAACTTCTCTCCGCCGCCGCGCGTATATCGCGATCCGTACGAATATAGCGTTCCGGGCGCGGCGCACGATTGGATCGCCCAGAATGAACTGGACCAGCAAGGTGCGCAGGCCGCTGGCCGGTAGAGGCTATCTGCCTTCTGACCTGTGAGGAACTGGCGATGAGTGCAACCGCGGATGTAACCCGGACGATACTTCCGGAAAACGATTCAATTCACGAGATCGCGCCCGGCAAAATTGCCATTTGGTGGTTTCTGGCCTCGGAAATCATGGTGTTTGGCGCGCTGATGGGAGTGTTTGTCCTGTTCTCCTTTTCGCATGACTTCGCCGCCGACGGCGCTCATGTCAAATGGCGGCTCGGCGCCTTTAATACACTCGTGCTGGTTACCTCCAGCCTGACGATGATCATGGCGCTGGCCTCGGCGCGCAAGCACAACCTCACTCAAACCAGGATGTTCCTGCTCGCGACCGTGCTGCTGGGCTTTGTGTTCCTGGGCGTCAAGGGCTTCGAATACACGACCGAAATTCGCGAAGGATTTACGCCCGCCACGGGTATGTTCTGGTCGTTCTACTTCGGAATGACCGGCCTTCACGGACTTCATGTGATCGGGGGAATCGTGGTCAACCTGGTGCTGCTGGTTGCCGCGCTTAGCCGCAAACCCTGGGATTTTCTCGAACGGCGAATCGAGTTCGCCGGTCTCTACTGGCACTTCGTGGACGTAGTGTGGATTTTTCTGTTTCCGCTTCTCTATTTGACCTGAGGTTCGGCCGATGAGTCATGGAACGCTCGAGAGTGTGCCCGCCGACAACGAAAGCAGGCTTTACGTCATCGTCTGGGCCCTGCTCGTGGTCTTGCTGATCGTTGGATTGGCGATCTTTATCTTGCCGATTCCGCGCGAGGCGGCAGTGGCGCTTATCTTCGCGGTCGCTGCCGTCAAGGCGACGCTGGTGCTTCGCAACTACATGCATCTGAAGCACGAGCATCTGCTTATCTACATCATTGTGGCGGTGCCGGCCCTGTTCCTGGTGGGATTCGCGATCACGCTCATTCCCGACATCGTGTTTCGGCACGGCGGTTGACCTGATGTTCCGCCGACAATCTCTCACAGGGATAAGCCGCTCGGTTTGCGGCGCTCTGGCGATCACCCTGCTTTGGTCGTCCTTGGCTCACGCATGCCCGGCCTGCTTCGCCGCCTCGAGCGGACGCGGCCTTCACGCGTATTATCTGAGCACCCTTCTTCTGACCGCGATGCCGTTTGTCATGATCGGAATGATCGGCGCAGTCGCGTACGTGGCAAAGCGTTCGACCGCGAGAAGAACGGCCTCAACGAATCAGCAGGGCGCGTAGCCGCCTGCATTCGCCTGATATCGGTTTGCTTTCTCTCGGGCGGCCCGCGCCGTTCAGGCTGAGTCGCGTATTCGCCCGACCAGCCGCAACAATCCGTCCAGAATCGTAACCGGATGCGGGGGACAGCCCGGAACGAAGAGATCCACCGGCAGGATGCGGTCAGCGGGCCCCACGGTTTCCGGATGGCCGCGAAATGGTCCGCCGGAAATCGCGCAGGCCCCGACCGCTATCACGACCTTCGGATCGGGGACCGCGTCGTGAGTTTTTTCCAGCGCGGCCAGCATGTTGCGCGTGACCGGACCAGTGATCAGAAGGCCGTCGGCGTGCCGCGGAGAGGCGACGAATTGAATTCCGAAACGTCCCAGGTCGAACACTACCGTGTTGAGCACGTTGACATCCGCTTCGCACGCGTTGCATCCGCCGGCGCTTACCTGCCGGAGCTTAAGCGATCGACCCAGGACGCGATAAAGCTCATCCGCCATGCGGCGCGCGAGCTTTGGAGTTTCGGCGCCGGTGAGGATCAGATCTTCTCGCCGATTTGCGGCCATCCGGTAATCGTTTCCCGGATGAATCGCCTGTTGGGGGCACGCGATGGCGCACTCCGGGCAGAATAGGCATCTGCCAAGGTCAAGTTTCACCGCCGCGCCGTGAGAAATCGCATCGGTCGGGCAAACCTCCGCGCACGCGGAACACCCGGAAACGCAAAGCGAGGAATCGATCTCGGGAATTCCGCGAAATCTCTCCGGCAGCGCCGGCTCAACCTCGGGAAACGGGATTGTGCGTTTACCCTGCCGTATTCGAGTGAAGATGAGACTGGACAAGTGCGCTCCTCAAAGATCGTGGCCGCAATACGAGAGATTGAAGCTCTTGTTGCACAGCGGAAAGTCGGAGATCTGTTGGCCACGCATCGCCAGCGCCAGGCCCATCCAATTGTGAAACGATGGGTCGACGACCTTGTAGTGGGCGAAGCTTCCCTGCGAATCGGTGATTGCAACGTGGCAGATTTCTCCGCGCCATCCTTCCACCATCGCCACCGCCAGATGATTCGGACGCAGAGGCCCCGGGCGCTCCAGTTCCGATCCGCCGGGAAGCGAGGCAATTTGCTCACGTACAAACGTTTCCGATCGCTGGATCTCCAGCCATCGCACCCACGCGCGCGCGAACACGTCGCCACTGTCCCATTTGGAAACCGGAATCTGTACCGACCGGAAGATTCCGCTGGGAAAGTCGCGCCGAACGTCTCGCTCTATCCCGCATGCGCGTGCGGCCGGACCAACGAGACCGAGCGCGATGCAATCCTCGCGGGACACTGGACCGGTGTCCTCAAACCTTGCCTGAACCGAAGGACGATCCCAAAGCTGAACGGCCGCATCGGACAGATCGCGGAAAGCATCCTTCAGTCGTTTAAGGAACTCCGCTGTCCGATCGCGAGCGAGCCCGAATCCAACTCCCCCTGGCCGTATCATCCCCCGGCCGAACCTGCTCCCACAGAGCATCGCCGTGAGGTTGAGAAAATCTCCGCGGATTCGGCCGAAGTAAGCTGCGCTGGGGAGATAGCCGACGTCGCCCGCCAGCGCGCCAAGGTCTCCGCAATGATTTGCCATCCGCTCCAATTCGAGCGCGACGCCGCGCAACACCTGACCGGCGGGAGGAACCTGCGTATCGCTCAATGCCTCAAGTGCTTCGCAATACGCGGTTGTATGCCCGACCGTCGTGTCGCCGCATAGCGTCTCGGCAAGATGGATGGTGCGCTTGTCAGGCCCGCTCGCCAGCGCGCGCTCGACTCCCCGATGCTGGTAGCCGAGCGCGATCTCCAGATGGAAAACGCGTTCGCCGTGGCATTGAAACCGGAAGTGTCCGGGCTCAATGATCCCCGCATGCACGGGGCCCACCGCGACTTCGTGAACTTCCTCGCCGCGCATCGAGAAAAAGTTGGTTACACCAGGCGCCGGCGCTTCCGCGACCACTCCGTTGCGGTGGAGAGCATGGAAGCGAATCGGCTTCAGCCACGGATGGCCTTCCGGGATGGCGCCCCATTGCTCGGCGATTTCCCGCTCAAACCAATGCGCCTGCGGACAATCGAGCGTGAGGCACGGATATGCGCCGTCCGCCGTGGTGCGGACGATCGACAGGCGGCCAGTGGCCGCATTCGCCAGCACCGCTAGCAATTCAAGGTATCGGCCGTCGCGTTGGCGGCCAAGCAGCGCGGACAGCGAAGCGCCGCCGTTCACGGAGGATACGACCGCATCCCTGAACTCGGGCATCCGCAACTCCGGAACGTTTGCCAGCGGTATTGCTTCGGCGGCGTGGAACGATGGGCTCGATGAGGACATCTCAGCCTCGGCTGAACAGGTGCGCCGCCTCATGCAGCGAGCGGTTCAGTACTGGTGGCAGGTAGATTCCGATCACGAGAATGGCGGCACAGCAGAGGGCAGGAACAGCGCTGAACACGATGCTTTGGCGCACCGGTTCCGTGCCGCCAGTTCGCGGGCGGCCGTACGCCATCGCCATCGCCGGCGCCGACATTCCGGCCACGACAATCGCGAGCACCGCCAGGTACGCCATCGCGACAAAGTTGCGACCCTGATCCAGCGCGGCCTTCAGAATCACGAATTCGCTCAGAAACGGACCAAACGGCGGCGCGCCGATAATCGCCAGAATGCCAAGCATCCACAGCAGTCCCGAAACCGGAACTATTCTCAGCGCGCCCGAGACGTCGTTGCTGGTCTTGGTGCGGTACACCGCGAGCAGATTGCCCGCGACCATGAACAGCATCGCCTTGGCGAACGAATGACCGACCACATGAAGAATCGCGCCGAATGCGGCGGCGCCGCCAATTCCCGCGCCGACCGCGAGGATGCCCATGTGCTCGACGCTTGAGTAGGCGAGCATCCGCTTGTAATCGCTCTGGCCGACGATGAAGGCTGCCGCCACTCCCATCGAAAGCAACCCGAAGCCGAGCAAAAGACCGCCACTGAAAGCTCCCAGGCCGCCGGCAATACAGACCTCGTGCGCTCGCAGGATCCCCAGGAATGCGCAATTGAGCAGCGCTCCGGACAGCAGAGCGGATGCGACCGACGGAGCTTCGCTGTGCGCATCGGGAAGCCAGGTGTGAAACGGCGCCAGCCCCATCTTCGATCCGTACCCCACCAGCATCAGCACGAATGCGGCCTTAAGCCAGATCGCATTCAGTCGCGGCGCGTCCTTGAGCAGATCGGCGAGGATCAGCGATACGGCGTTGTCCCCGGGCCTGATCGCGGCGACCGCCAGGAAAAACACACCCAGCAGCGCGAGCGCGATTCCAACCGAACAAATCAGAAGGTATTTCCAGGTCGCCTCGAGAGAACGATGATGGCGGTGGAAGTAAATCAAAGGAGCGCTTGCCAGCGTGGTCGCTTCGACCGCCACCCACAGCAGCGCCAGATGCTGGCTTAGGGCGACCAGCGACATGGCCGAAAGGAACAATAACAGGCAACCGGTGAAGCTGGCCTCTCGCGCGTTGGAAAAGAAGAACCCTTCCTCGATATCGGAATGGACTTTCTCGCGCTCCTCGCGCAAATAGGCAACCGCATAAACGCTGCACGCCAGAAACAGCACGCTCGTCAGCGTTACGAACAACCGCCCCAGGGCATCTTCTGCAAGCCAGCCGCCGAACTGAGCAGGCGGAGCGTTCACCCATGTCGCGATCGAGAGCGCGGCCTCGAGAGCGGCGGTCACGATCAAAATCGCGCGACGCGCGGGGTCCGACGCGATCAGCAGGCAGACAAGGCCGGCGGCGGCCGGCAGCAGTATCAAGGCAAGCAGCATCAGACGCGATCGTTCAGGCTTGCGAGCCGCAGAGAATCGATATGGTCAAATTGCCGGCTGATGTGGAACACCGCGATGCCCATCACAAACACCCCGACGAAGACGTCGAGCAGGATGCCCAGCTCCACCAGCACCGGCATCCGCAGGGCGACCGCGGTACCAAACACATACACGCCGTTTTCAAGCATCAGATATCCAATTACCTGGGTAATCGCTTTGCGCCGGCTTACTATCACGAGCAATCCGGCGAGGATGGTGAATATCGCGGCCGGCACAAAGAACGATGAAACCGGGTCCGCTGGAAGCCGCAGATGGCGTCCAATCCAGAGCGACATCGCGAGCTCGAGGGCGCCTGCCAGAACCGACAGATTGAAGCTGATCAGCGGCTCGACTTCGCGAGTCGTGTCCGCCTCCCGCATCGCGCGGAACAACAACACCGGCAGCAGAATGCCTTTGACCGTCGCGCCAATCAGCGCAAGCACCACGCCGGTTATCGAGAGGTCGCCGCTTTGCACAACCAGCGCAAGCAATCCGAGCAGCGCTCCCTGAATACCCACGGCCTTGATACAGGCGGCCAGCCTGCTCGACCCCAACAGGACAAAGCCCGTCAGCGTCAGAAGAATCAGGATGGAATCGATAACCTGGTTCATCGCTTCACTTCGCGACCATCACGAATGCCAGCGCCGAAAGCATTGCGGCGGTGAGAAGCAGAGTCGGGACGCGCAACAGCCTGAGCCGCGCCATCGATGCCTCGATAAGCCCGGTCACAATTCCCAGCGCCGCGATTCCGGCAAGGGCGCATGCCGCATCGGCCAACGCATTCCCGACGTGCCACGGAACGGCGATCGCCACGATGATTGCGCCGAGAAACCACATCTTGAGCGCCGCCGAGTACTGGACTATCGCGAAGTCCGGGCCGCTATGATCGAGCACCATGACTTCGTGAATCATCGTGAGTTCGAGATGCGTAGTCGGGTCGTCCACTGGAATTCGCGCATTCTCGGTGAGAAACACGATCAGCAATGCCCCGATTGTCAGGCACATCGATGGAGCCGCGTGGTTCCACACGTTGATAGAGACCGCCCCGAGCGCTGGCGTGAGCGAAAGCGAGCCGGTTTCGCGCACAATCGCAGCAAGCGCGAGAAACAGCGGCGCTTCCGCCAGTGCGGCAAAGGCTATCTCCCGGCTTGCGCCCATCCCCTCAAAACTGGAGCCGGTGTCGAGCGCGCCGAGGACTATGGCAAAGCGGCCCAGCGCCAGAAGATAGCCAAGGAGAACCAGATCGCCGCCGAAGTGCGTAAGCGATGGAAAGGCAGCGAAGGGGATCAGCGCTCCCGCGCAGATGATCGCGGAAAGTCCGACCGCCGGGGCGGTCCGAAACACCCATGACGCGGTTTCGCTGTAGACCGCTCCCTTGCGAAGCAGTTTGGCCAGGTCAAGATAGGGTTGCATCAGCGGCTGACCCGCCCTGCCCGCCACGATCGCTTTCGTTCGATTGATGATTCCCTGCACCATCGGCGCCAGTGCGATCGCGAGAAGAAGCGGAAATGCGGACTGCGGCTTCATGGGTCAGGCGAACTGCCAGAGTAAAAGCGCGATCAGCGTGATCGCGATGTACAGGACGTAAAGTTGAACCAGCCCCTGTTGAAGCGGCCGCAGCATCGAGAGTCCGCGGCCGATCGCTCCGAACAAGGACGCAAACAGCCGGTCCTGATAAGGATCGCGCGCTTCGGTCGTGAGGCTCGCATCGGATGGGAACAGACCGCGCGGCTCGATCACGCGGATTCGGGTTCCGAGTACCGCGGCGAACGCAGCCGTCAGCGGTTGAACAAATGACGAGCCCGTGTACTGCATCCGCGGCGCCGGCCGGTAGTAACCGCAATCCCACGTCAGCGCCGATCGGACTTTTCGGCCTGCCAGCAGGCGCGAGCGCGCCGCCATAACCACCAGTGAGATTCCGGCCAGTGCTCCACCCACGAATGCAACGTGCGCGACCGCATTTGCGGCGCCGCTCAGATAGCTCTTCGCATCGGGCATCCCGGTGATGCTCGCGATCAGTGGCGCGATGGCGGCAACCAGCCGTGCGCCGAAGCTTCCCGCAAGCGCGCACGCCGCCGCCAGCACCGTCGCGGGCGCGAGCATCGTCCATCCGGGGTCTCTGGCATGCTCCGCCGATTCGCTGCGCGGATGGCCCAGAAAGGCGATGCCAAAGGCCTTTGCAAAAGCAACCGCGGCAAATCCCCCGGCGGCCGCCAGCGCGGCAAACGCGGAGACCAGAACCGTCAGGCCGCCGCCGTCGAATTCCGCGATCCCTCTCAAGCTCGCAAGATAAACGAGAAACTCGCCGATCAGGCCGTTGAGCGGCGGCAATGCTGAAACCGCCACGGCTCCGACCGCGAACAGAACGCCCGTAACCGGCATCCGTTTGAGAAGCCCGCCAAGCCGGTCAAGATCGCGCGTGTGCGACCCGTGCACGACCGCGCCGGCGGTCAGGAACAGCAGGCTTTTGAAAAGGGAGTGGTTGAGCAAGTGAAGCAGCCCGCCGGCAAATCCGGCGCAGGCCACCAGCGGACTCTTCGACGCAATTCCGATTAGGCCGACGCCGATCCCAAGCGCGATTATTCCCGCATTTTCGACCGAGCTGTACGCCAGCAGGCGCTTCAAGTCGCGCTGCGCCAGCGCGTGTAGCGCGCCGGTGAGCGCGGACAGAATTCCGACCACGCACAGGAGCCATCCGCACCACGCGGGCAGCGGCCCGATCAGCGTGAACACTCTCAACAATCCGTAGATGCCGGTGTTGATCATCACCGCCGACATCACGGCTGAGACGTGGCTCGGAGCGGCCGGATGCGCTTGCGGCAGCCATACGTGGAGCGGAACGAATCCCGCCTTGGTTCCAAACCCAATCAGCGCAAGCGCGAAGAGCAGGCCCGTCCCCGCGGACGCATCAAAGCGATCGAAGTCCAGCGAACCGTGAGCGCGTCCGAGCAGGATGAAAAGCGCGAACAAAAACGCGGTTCCGGCATGACTGGCAACCAGATAGATCCATCCCGCACGCCGCACCTCTTCCTTCTCATCCTCGAATGTAACCAGGAACAGCGACGACAGCGCCATCATCTCCCACGCGGCCAGAAACAGGAGTCCGTTTCGCGCGACGATGACCATGGCCATGCTGGCGGCCAGCAAGTTGAACAGGAACCAGGGAGGCGCAAGCGACTTCTTTGGACGAAACGCTTCCAGGTAGCCAGCTCCATAGATCGCCGCGAGCGGACAGATCGCGAACACCGGCAGCAGGAAGAATCCCGACAACGCGTCAAGCCGCAAGAAAAAGCTGCCGTATGGCACCGCCCATCCGGCATGAATTGACTCGACAGGCCCACCGAGGGCGGCGCGAAGCGCGGGCACTATCCCAACCGCGCATCCAGCCACCACACCGCCGACTCCCGCATAAGTGGTCCAACGGCCATGATTGGCGAAGATAAGCGCGCCCGCAGCGCCGGCGCCAAAGAGCGCTATCGAAAGCAAGAGACCGGCCACGGTTTAGAAACTACCCGTGGCTGGCTGCGCCTTCGCGCCGCGAACTCGCGAGGTGGTACCGAATTGAGACCGGATCGGATCGCCGGACTCTCCGGCGGCGAGCGGCGATCCGGGCTTTGAATCGCTTGATTCGAAGAAAAGCTGCAAAAACATACTCTGACGACTGGAAGGTGAGGCTCGAATGTCCCGATAGACTTGTAAAGCGGCCTAGCAGCGCATCGACATCCTGCGACTGACACGATTGCGCATCCCGCATGCGGTCCCGGCCGTTCCAACCGTCGCCGGGAGAGGATTAATCGGGAGCTTGCCGAGCCGTTCTACAGGCCGAAGGCGAAGGGTCTCAAATCGGGAATGCATTTGAACGTAAACAATTGCAGTTCTAGGTAATCTGACGTAATACTAGGTCGGTGTCAAACAAGGTCAGGAAAATGACCCAGGCAGCGGCGCCGATAACCGATCATCTGATGACGGTGCGGCAGGTCGCGGCATACCTGAACGTGAATGAAAGGACGGTGCTGAAACTCGTCGCGGAAGGAGCACTTCCCGGCGTCAAAATCGGAAACCAGTGGCGCTTTCGCAAGGCGATGCTGGACACCTGGCTCGACGATCAGATGCTGGGGGTGACACCGCCGCAGCCCGAGGTTAATCCGGCCAAACCGGTGCCGCGCCGCCTGCTCACGCTGGACAGTTGTTTTCAGCCGACCCACATAATTCCTGAGCTGCGCGCGACCACGAAGACCGGGGTAATCGAGGAACTGGCCGCGCTGGCCATGAGCCTCAAGCTCGTCCGCGACAAAACCTGGTTCGTCGGCGCGCTCATCGAGCGCGAGAACGTAATGCCGAGCGCCACCGGCAACGGCATCGCATTCCTTCACACCCTGCAGCGGCATCCCGAGCAGGTTTTCAAGCCATTCATGGTATTGGGGCGATCGCGCGGCGGCGTCGATTTCGATGCGCTGGACGGCGGCCTGACCCATCTGTTCTTCGTTCTCGGCCTGAAGTTTCACGAGTTGCATCTTCCGTGGCTGGCGAAACTTCCGCAGATGTGCGCGCGGCCCGAAACCCTGCGGACCCTGATGACGGCGCCCACGCGCGAAGCAATTTTCGCGGCGCTTTCAAGAGCGGAACGGAATCTGTCTCTGCCCCCGTGAACCGCTCCGGAAACGAGGATTGACCTTTTCAGAGATTGCTTTTAACCAGTGTCAAATAGTTCGCATCCACAGTAAACAGACGATGAGTTGCGGCATCAAATTGAAGTCCAATGCAATGCGTTGTGCACTGGCATCGAAGTCCAAAAACGGGAGCGTTGTCGATGCGTTCAGGGCAAGTGCAGAGCCTCAAGGTGGGAGCAACGGTCTGGATCTGGGTAGTGCGCCTTGGCCGGGGGCGATGGTGGCCCGGCACGGTTGAGGGCCTGAGGACAGTAGAGAACAAAACTCGAGTCGTGGTGCGCTTCGAATGCCGGATGGCAAACGATCGCGACGGCACTCCTCCCGTCATGGTCGGCATCACAACCGCCGCGGTTCGTTATCTCGAACCGCGTGACGTGAATCTGATGGGAGTGGACCAGCCGCGCTACACACCGGTCTCGCTCCTGGAACTCCCCGAGGAAAGCGACTCAGTGTAGGGCGCGGGCGCCGCAGGCGGTTCATGCGACATCTCGTTCAACTTCCGCGGTAAAGAGCCGCGTTGAAACCTGTTCGCCCGACACGCGCGCCGCACTCGGATAGATCACGCCGCGGACGCATAGAACCAGGAGCGGCAGCGCGCCACCCACGATGAACAGCACGTCGCCCGGCAGCCGCAGCCATTCGAGCGCATGCACCCAGGGTGTCTCGATAAATGCGGCGGCACGCGCGTGCCAATAACCTACTTTCACCGCGTCGTAGAGCTGAACGATCCCAACCGGAAACAGATTGCAAAAGGCCATCCACGCAAGGCCGAGATTCAATGACCAGAACGAGATGCCGGCCAGCCGGTCGCTCCACGCCTCGGGACGCATCTGATACCTGAGGCAAAACAGCAGCAACCCCACAGCCAGCATCCCGTAAACACCCATCATCGCGGTATGCGCATGATTGGCGGTCAGGCCGGTTCCGATCTCGTAGTAACTCACCACCGGCAGGTTGATCAGGAAACCGAACACCCCGGCGCCGAGAAAATTCCATAGGCCGGTCGCGATCAGGAACCATACGGCCCAGCGATGGGGATGCTCGTTCGGAGCCATCGAACGCTCGCCGGAGCGTATGAACGCCCAGGCCTCCAGAGTGAGCAGCAGCAGCGGAATCACTTCCATCGCCGAGAAGGCGGCGCCCAGCGCCATGTGCGCGGCGGGTGTGCCGCTGAAGTAAAGATGGTGCATCGTCCCGATCACGCCGCCGACTGAATAGAGAATAATGTCGAGGTAGATGACGCGAATCGCGGTGCTCTCGCGCACCGTCCCAAGCAAGACAAACAGGTAGGCAACCACTACGGTGGTGAACAGTTCAAGGAAGTCCTCGACCCACAGATGGACTACCCAGAATCGCCAGAAATCAATCACGACGAATCCGCTGTTTGGGCTGGCCAGCAGTCCTACCGCATAGAAGCCGGGGATCGCGAGCGCGGCGTAGAGCAGCAACCAGGGGAGATTTCCGAATGATTCCGTAGCGAGCTTTCGGCGCAATCCACGCCACAAGATAACCACCCACAGCACCAGGCCGGCTATCAGCAGCACCTGCCAGAGCCGCCCGAGGTCGAGATATTCCCATCCCTGATCGCCCAGCCAGAACCATCCTTTGGTCAACCATCCCCTGATGCTCGCGTATTCTCCCGCCATGCTGCCGAAGACCACTATCGCCAGCGCGCCCAGCAAAACCACCGACAGCGCCGCCTGTCCCTTCGGCTCGTGGCCCGAGATGAGCGGTGCGAGGAAGATACCCGCCGCGAGATATGAAGTCGCAACCCAGAAAATCGCGAGCTGGACGTGCCAGGTCCTCGCGAGGTTGTAGGGAATCAGCGCCGAAATGTCGAAACCGAAGAAGTTCGACGGTTCCGCCCGGTAGTGCGCGGTGAGCCCGCCAACCAGCGTTTGCAAAACGAACAGCGCGGAAGTCACCAGCAGATACCATACGACCACCCGCTGTGCGGGTGTCAGACCCACCGTCTCGACCGGCAGAAACCTGATCTCAGCCGCGCTCTCGGTCCATCCGAGCCAGTCATAGCGCCCGAAGAAAAACAGCACGATTCCCATCCCGCCCAGCAGGAAGATGATCGATATGACGCTCCACGCAACCGCATCGGCGGTGACTGAGTTGCCGGCCAAAGGTTCGGGCGGCCAGTTGTTGGTGTAAGAATAATCGCGGCCGGGGCGATCCGCCGCCGCCGTCCACGCCGTCCACGCGAAGAAATCGGCGAGCTTGTCGATATCGGCGCGGTCGGCGATCGAATGCGCCTGCAATCCCGATTCCGAGGAACTCGCCCCGAACATCCGCTCATAATAGCCGCGCAGCTCTACGAACGCGGCGCCGCGCGCGTCACTGACGGTCACCGTTCCCGTGCCGGGATCGTAGGTGTTGCGATGCAACTCTTCAGCGACGCGAGCGGCGGCCGATTGCGTCGCGCCCGCGGCATTCTCGTAAGATTGAACGAGCGACTCGGCTTCGCGATGCAGATACTGAGCGGTGAAGTCCGGCCCCAGGTACGCCCCATGACCGTACACGGTGCCGTATTCCATCAGCCCGTAGCGTTCGAACACATGCATCCCGTCCATGACGTCTCGCGATGTAAACAGGACGTCGCCGCTTTGCGTAACCATTCGCGCCGGAAGCGGCGGCTCGTCGGAGTAGGTCATGTAGGCGAGGATGCCGAGGACGAGGAATCCGAACAGGTAGGTCAGGATCGCTCCCTGCAACCACCAACGAGAAATCAGCATCGGCCGGCGCGCCATAGTCTCTCCTGGCTCAAGTGTTACATCCCGCGGCGGGCACCTGGCAAAGTACCGCCAGTTTCACATCCGTTATTTTCTTTGGCGGGCGCAAACCGCTTTGCGCCGCGCGGCACGAACTGGCCTGCTCCTAGAAGCCCATCGTGATGATACCTGGATGCTCCTGCGCATAGGCTCTGGCAGTTTCGAGCTGTTCCGTGCTGCAGGCGTGAATCTCGAACAGAGGCTCGCCCTTCGACAATATGTCGCCGACGGATTTCAGCATTTTAACGCCTGCCGCGACGTTGGCAGGCGCGCCGGCGCGTTTTGCCACCCGGGCGATTTCCCAGCAATCGACATTGCGAATGCGGCCGTCAGCGGGGGCGGTGACGGTGTAACGATAAGGCGCTTCCGGAGGCAGGTCGCGCGGACCTTGCGCGTCCACGATTTCCGAAAACTTCGCCATTGCCGCGCCGCAATCGAGGGTGCGCCGCACTTCGCGATATCCGGCGCCGGGCAGCACCCTGCCGCTCATCTCGATAATCCTCGAAGCGAGATAGAGCGATTTCTCGCGCAAATCCTGGGGCGCATCCGCGTCACAACGCAGCACGGAAAGGACATCCAGGGCTTCAAGGCGCGGGCCGATCCCGCGTCCGACGGGTGCGCGCGCATCGGTGAGCGCCACCTCCAGATGGAGATCGAGATGCGCCGCGACCGCGCGAAAGAGCGATGCGAGCTGATCCGCGGCCGCGTAGGTGCGCACTTTCGCTGACGGACCCACGGGAATATCGATCAGCACGTGAGTCGCGCTGACGGTCTTCTTTTTAGCCAGTATCGACGCGACCATCTGCGCTTCCGTGTCCAGTTCCATCGGCCGCTCCACCGTGATCAGTACGTCATCGGCCGGCGCCAGTTCCAGCGCCCCTCCCCATGCGATGCAGGCGCCGGTGCGGTTGACGACCTGATGGATGCGATCCGCGGAAAGCGATACATCCGCCAGCACGCCCATCGTGTCCGCGGTGCCGGCCGGAGAGGTTATCGCGCGCGAGGACGTTTTCGGGATAGTAAGGCCGAGGGACGCGAGAATCGGCACCACGATCATGGTCGTGCGATTGCCCGGAATACCGCCGATACAGTGCTTGTCCGCGACGATATCGGCCTCGAATTTGAGCTGGTCACCGGTGTCAATCATCGCGTGCGTGTAATCAACCAGCTCCGCGAGATCGAGGCGCTTGAGCGCGCACGCCAGCACAAACATCGCCAATTCCACGCGCGAATAACGCCGCGCCGCGACGTCCGCGAGGATCGCCGTGAAGCCCGTCCGATCGAGCCGCTTTCCGGCGAGCTTGTCGCGGACCAGGTCCACGCTGTGAGGAGCGACGGCAAGGCTTGCGCTGACCAGCGTGCCCTCGGGAAGCCCGAAATCGTGAAAAGCTTCGTCTGAGAGCCCTACCTCCTCGGGGCCGACCAGGGCATCGCGGCAGAAGTTCAGCACTCCGGTTATCTCGCGAGACTTTCCGGTCGCCGGATCGCTGCCCGAGACACGCACGCGATCCAGCGGATTGAAGCCGAGATTGCCGCTTCTCACCGCCTGTTCATGGATCATGATCACGTGCTCGCGCAGAGTGTCGACGGGAAGATGCTTCAGGCGGAACATATTGTCTCCTAGTCAAGTCTCACGCGTTCGAGATAGCGCGGGACGACCGTTTGCCACCGGAGCTCCGACTCAATCCTCTGTCGCAGCGCGTCGATGGCTCCGGGGTCGCCGTGGACCAGGTACACGACTTCGGGGCACGCTTCGGCGCTCTTGAGCCAGCTTATTATCTCTGACTGGTCCGCGTGGACTGAAAACGCCGGAATACTGACGATTTCGGCGCCGACCGCAACGTACCGTCCCAGCATCTTCACCGTTTCGGCGCCGTCCAGCATCGAGCGCCCGCGCGTCCCTTCGGCCTGGTAGCCAACCAGGATGACGGTGTTGCGTTCGTCCGGGAGGCGATTGGCGAGATGATGCAAAACGCGCCCGCCGGTCGCCATCCCGGAAGCCGAGATAATGATCATTGGCCCTTCCCTCTCGTTCAATGCGATGGATTCCTCAATCGTTTTCACCTCGGTGAGATTCTCCGGATGCAGGATGTCGGGTTTGCCGGCAATTTCCGGAGCGATGGACGGCTCGCGCGATGTAATCGCGGCCTTGTAGAGTCTCAGCGCCGCGAGCGCCATCGGACTGTCCACATGAATCGGGAGAGCGGGGATGCGGCGTTCCTGCTGCAAGCGGCGCAGATGCAACAGGACGACCTCGGTCCGATCGACCGCGAATGAAGGCACGATGATCGTGCCGCCGCGCGCCGCGGTGCGCACGATCGCATCCGCAAATGCCGCGAGTGCGCCGCTGTCGTCATGCAGGCGGTCGCCGTAAGTCGATTCGACAACTATTACATCAGCCTTCGGCGGCGGCTCCGGCGCCTTCAGGATCGGATGGCGCGGACGTCCCAGGTCTCCGCTGAAGAAGATTCGGCGGTTTCCCAGTTCGACGAGCACCGACGATGCGCCCAGGATGTGGCCGGCGCGACGAAAACTGACGCGGCAGCCTGCGATCTCGAATGGCGCTCCGGACGATACCGGATGAAACCGCTCGAGAGCCTTCCATGCCTCCTCTTCGGTGTAGAGCGGCAGCGCCGGGGTGTGCTTCGAGTAGCCTTTGCGATTGGCGTAGTCCGCTTCCTCTTCCTGCAGCCGGCCGCTGTCAGGCAGCAGTATTCTGCACAGGGAATGCGTTCCGGCGCTGGAAAATACGTTGCCCTTGAAGCCGTTGCGGCAAAGCGCGGGCAGGTAGCCGCTGTGATCCAGATGCGCGTGGGTCAGGACTACCGATCGGATCGCGCGGGGATCGACCGGAAGCGAATCCCAGTTGCGCAGGCGGTTTTCCTTCAAACCCTGGAACAGGCCGCAATCGACAAGCACGGCCGCACCTCCGCGCTGAACCAGAAACTTGCTTCCGGTAACGGTTCCGGCGGCGCCAAGAAAACGAAGCGTGGGCGACGATTGAAATCCGGATGCGATCCTTGTCTCCATCGATCTCCGCCCTTGCGCGGCAAAAGGCGCGTCAATCCAGCGACTTCTCGAAGCGCGCCACGCTCACCGCGAACATCGCCACCCCCAGTATCGCCATCGCCACCATCTGCGGCCACAGGATGGCGAGCCCGGTTCCCTTCAGAAAGGTTCCCCTCAGCACCACAAGGTAATAACGAAGCGGATCCAGATAGGTGATCCACTGCATCACTGTCGGCATGCTCGAAATGGGGAACGCGAACCCGGACAGCGTAAACGCCGGCGTGAGGTAGAAGAATCCCGATGCGAACGCCTGCTGCTGCGTCCGGCAGGTCGTTGAGATCAACAATCCGACCGCCAGGCTGCTTATCAAAAAGAGCGACGTGCCCAGCAACATTACCAGCGGGTTGCCCCGAAACGGCACTCCGAACCACAGGGCGCCCGCCACCGCGACCAGCGCGACCTCGATCAGGCCCAGCACAAAAAACGGAACGGTCTTGCCGAGAATGAACTCGATCGGCCGAATCGGCGTGACCATGATCTGTTCGAGGGTTCCGATTTCGCGCTCTCTCACGATCGCGAACGAAGTGACATTGACGATCGTCATGAGCGCGATGCTTCCGACCAGACCGGGGACAAAGAACCACTGGCTGTCAAGGTCCGGGTTGTACCACGGCCGCTCCTCCATTTTTGCGCTCGGGAGCATCACCTGGTATTCGGGAAAGATTCGATTCATGTAGTCGCGCTGGTAGTCGGAGGAGAATCGGGCGGCGATTTGCCCGACGTAGTCGAGCGCGAGCAGCGCGGTGTTGGAATTGGTCCCGTCCACTATCACCTGCAGCGGCGCGGTCTGTCCCTTGCGCAGGAGTTCGCCGAACTGCGGATTGATGCGGATGCCGACGGTTATCTTGCTGCGATCGATAAGGCCGCGCATCGCCTGGCTGCTGGAGGGCAGCGCCTCCACGTCAAAGCGCCCGTTGCCGGTGAAGCGCGATACCATCTCGCGGCTTTCCTGGCTGTGGTCGAGATCGAGCACCGCGGTCGAGACGTGATAAACCTCGAAAGTCGCCGCGTACCCGAACAGCACCATCTGAATCAGCGGAGGGACCAGCAGGCGAAAGCGCTCCCACTTGTCGCGCTTAACCTCGAGGAACTCCTTGAGCAGCATGTGAAAAATTCGTCCGAACATATTCAATCCAGCGTCTTGCGAAACGCGCGCGTAGCCAGCAGCCCGATCACCGCCGCATAGACCGCCAGCGCCGTCATCTCCGCGCCGAGCGCCTTCACTCCGACACCCTTCAGATAAATCGCCTTGAGTATCGTCACGTAGTATCGCGAATAGACCAGGTACGTTATCGCGCGCACCGCGGCCGGCATCTGGTCGATCGGAAACGCGTAGCCGGAGAGCAGCGACGTCGGCATCAGGGTAACCAGCAGCGCTATCATGCTTGCTCCGAGCTGGTTTCGGATCGCGACCGAGATCATGAACCCGATCCCGAGAATCACGATGAGAAAGAGCGCGGTCGTGGTGAAGAACGACGCGAGGGTTCCGCGGAACGGCACCCCGAACCACCATACGCTCATCATCAGGCACAGCGCCGCGTCCGCCATCCCGACCATGAAATAGGGAATCAGCTTTCCGAGCATCACCTCCGAAGGAGTTATCGGCGTGGACAGAAGCTGTTCCATCGTTCCCCGTTCCCACTCGCGCGCGATGGTGAGCGAAGTCAGGAGCGCGCCCACCAGAGCCATGACGAGCGCGACGATGCCGGGGATGATGAAGTTGCGGCTCTCGAGGTCCTCGTTGAACCAGATGCGAGTATCAACCGAGATGTTGCCGTTGGATGCCGCGATGGGCATCCCCTGGCGCTGAAGCCAGTTGTGCTGAACATCCGCCGAAAAGCGCGCGATAACGGCGCGCGCGTAGCCTTTCGACAGGTTGGCGGTGTTGTCGTCGGTTCCATCCACGATAACCTGCACCGGCGCAAAGCCCGTGTCGCGCAGCTTCCGTGAGAAGTCGAACGGGATGACGATCGCGAGCTTGCAGCGGTCGGAGTCGATCGCGTACCGCAGATCGCGATAGCTGTTCACGGTCTTTCGGACGTCAAAATAGGGAGACGCCTGAAAGCGCTTGAGAAGCGCCTGGCTGTCCTGGCTTCCTTCCTGGTCGTAGACGTAAACGGGGATATTCTTCGCATCCAGACTTACCCCGTAGCCGAGCAGAACCATCTGCATCACCGGCATCAGCAATGCGATGAGCAGGCTGCGAGGATCGCGAACAATCTGGATGAACTCCTTGCGCGACATCGCGATTAGCCGCCTTGGGCTCATCGGTCCGGACCTCCGCGGACGGCGGACTGTTCGCCGGCAAGCTGAACGAAAACATCTTCGAGTGACGCCTCTATCGGCTTAAGCGACACGCACTTGACGCCACGGCTTTCCAGCATCGCGGGAAGCGTGACCAGGGCATCCTCGGCTTGTTCAACCCTCACATGCAGGCTGTTTCCAAATACGGCAGCCTCGGCGACGCCGGGGCTCCCCTGGAGAATCTGCAAGGCGGTGCCGAGCGGCTCGCACTTCGCGAGCAGCAGCGCGCCTTTTTTCACCAGATGGCGCAGTTCGGGCGGAGTACCCATCGCGACCACTCGACCGCGATTCATGAGCACGAGGCGGTCGCAATACTCCGCTTCATCCATGTAGTGCGTGGAGACGAAGACGGTTACCCCCCGGCCGGACATGCCATGGATCAGGTCCCAGAACTGCCTGCGCGACATCGGATCGACCCCCGAGGTCGGTTCATCCAAAAACAGGATTTCCGGGCGGTGCAACAACGCGCATCCGAGCGCGAGCCGTTGCTTCCATCCCCCGGCGAGGGTTCCGGTCAGGTCGTGCTCGTGACCTTGCAGCCCCGCAAGAGAGATTGCTTCGCGGATGCGATCGCCGGCGATCCCGCGGTCCACACCGTAGAGTCCGGCGAAGAAGCGCAGATTCTCGCTCACTTCCAGGTCGTTGTAGAGCGAGAACTTCTGCGACATATAGCCGATATGGTGGCGCACTCCTTCAGGGTCCTTGCCTACATCGACTCCGGCCACGATCACCGAACCCTCACTTGGACGGAGGAGCCCGCACAGGATTCTGATCACGGTGGACTTTCCCGCGCCGTTCGGCCCCAAAAACCCCAGGATCTCGCCGCGATACGCGCTGAAGCTGACCCTATCGACCGCGGTGAAGCTGCCGAACCGCTTGACCAGTCCATCGACCCGGACCGAAATGTTGCCATCGTTCGGCATTGCGCTACCGCCCCTGCACGTACGCCACGAACAGGTCTTCGATCGCGGGTTCACTGGCAGTTATCTCATCGAACGCGATTCCCGCGGACTGTATCCGGGCTTTCAGCTCCGGCACGCGCCGGTCCGCATCGTCCACCACCAGATGGAGGCCGGCTCCCACCAGGATCACCGTCGAGACACCTTCCGCACCGGCGAGCAGTTCGCGCAGATCGCGCGCCTGCGGCGAGCTGACGACCACGGTCGCGCCGGGCATCCGCTTTTTCAGATTTTCGGGAGTATCGCAGAGCAGCAGGCGGCCTTTGTGCAAGAGAGCGAGCCGGCTGCATCGCTCGGCTTCATCGAGGTAGGCCGTCGAAATGATTATCGTAACGCCTTGCGCGAGAAGTGAATAAAGCACCTGCCAGAATTCGCGGCGCGACACCGGATCGACTCCCGTGGTCGGCTCATCCAGCAACAGCACGCGCGGGCGGTGGATCAGCGCGCATATGAGACCGAGTTTCTGCTTCATCCCGCCCGACAACTTGCCTGCAAGCCGGTCGCGAAACTCCGTCATCCCCGCTGCTTTAAGCAGCATCGCGCCGCGCTCCCGGCGTTCGGTCCGGGCGACCCCAAACAGGTCGGCGTAAAACCGGATGTTTTCATCGACGGTCAGGTCTTCGTAGAGCCCGAAGCGTTGCGGCATGTAGCTGATGCTGCCTTTTACGGCTTCCGCGTTGGCGGCGACGTCGTGCCCGGCGACTTTCATCCTGCCGCCATCGCACGACATCACTCCGGCCAGCATCCGCATGGTGGTCGTCTTGCCGGCGCCGTCCGGTCCGACCAGGCCGAAAATCTCGCCACGATTTACCGCGAAGCTGAGGCAATCAACGGCGGATACCGGTCCGAAGCGCTTGCTCAATCCCTCGACTGCGATCTCAGGTTCCATGGGTGCGCCTGGTCCGTAGTGCCATTCAGTTGAATCTCGGCATCCGCCGGCATTCCCGGCACCAGCTCATGCGTCGGGTTGTTGATGTCGATTTTGATCCGATAGACGAGCGTTACCCGCTCCGTGTGCGTCTCGACGCTCTTGGGGGTGAATTCAGCGCGCGAGGCAATCGACGAAATGCGGCCGTCGTAGGTTTTGCCAGGAAACGTGTCAGTGGTGATGGCAGCCGGCTGGCCGAAGCGAACCCTGCCGATGTCGGGCTCGTTGACGTAGCCGCGCAGCCAGACGTGGTCGAGGTCCGCCAGGGTAACCACCGGCGCGCCCGGAAGCATCACCTCTCCGAGCTCGGCCTGGCGGGTCAAAATCACTCCGTCGAATGGAGCGGTCAGAACGGTATAACCAAGAATGATCTTCTGCAGCTTCAGATCTTCCCGCGCAGTTTTGACCGCGGCCTCCGCGGCGGTAACGCTTCTCTCGGCCGCGGCCCTAAGGGCAACGTCGCGCATGTACGCAGCCTTGGATTGATCGTACGCGGTCTCCGCCAGGTCCCGGCTCTGGGTCGAGGTGGCTCCACTCTCCCACAGCGCCTGAAAGCGGCTGAAGTCGATCGTCTTCTGCTTCAAATCGGCTTCATCGTTGACGACGACCTTGCGTGCAGCTTCGAGGTTGGCCTGCGACGCCGCCAGTTGCTGCACGCTCTGTTCAACCTTTGCCTCCGCCGTGGCGACGTTTTGCCGGTAGTCCGAATCATCAAGCCGCGCGATTAGGGTGCCCCTCGTGACCCACTGACCCTCGTCAAAAGGCAACTCGACGATGCGTGATTGAACCGCTTTGAAGCTGAGAACGCTCTCGTGGGCCTCGATGTTGCCGGACACGAGGAGCGTGTTGCTCCGGTCGGAACCGCCGAAGAGTCCCAGGAGCCATGACGGATTATCCAGCGCCGCTACCAGTCCGCCCCCGAACATTGCGGCCGCGATAGTTGCCGCGATCACGCTCCTGCGGAACATCGCCACACCTCAACGTTCAGCGTGACGCCAGACCATCGACAGCGAGCGGCGAACAAATTCAGCGGACAGAGGCGGGCCGGAACCAACGATCGGCCGGCAAGCGCCTTTCGCCGCGGTAAGAGAGGAATTCGGAACAGGCATGAGGAATGTTCTGAAGAGATAAGGCACCATACGGCTCCCGCTCTGAATTGCTTCCACTGGATGCCTAAGCGAGCGCCGTGCCAGCGAAATTCCAAGAAACGCGGGAGCGTTGATGGTTGCCTGTCCTCGCCGTGAAGGCCCGCTGTATCCATCGGAGCCACTCGGTCGTCGCGTGATGATGCGAACTGTCACGTAAAACTCCGAATTTTGCGCCCGAAGTGCGCCGGGTCTGGCAGGCGATTTGCGTTAACCAAACGCAGAGGAAGAAGAAGGTGTTGCCACGAGTGGCGATCGGGCGCCCCAACGCTTCAGTGCGCGCCAATGTCGATCGGTACCGGCTGCTGGTCGGTGACGATCTGATGAACGAGGTTGCGGCGCTTGCCCGCGAACTTAACGGCGTTCGTATATGCCATATCAATTCGACCGCGTACGGCGGCGGCGTGGCCGAACTGCTTGGCCGCTATCTGCCGATGCTGCAGGGGCTTGGAATCAGCGCCGAATGGCGGCTGATTCACGGTGACCCCGAGTTCTTTACGGTAACCAAGGCGTTTCACAACGCGCTTCAGGGCGCGCATTACGATCTACCCAAATCAGCCCGGCAGCTTTACCTGAGCGTCAATGAAGAAAGCGCAAGGCTGCTCGAGGACGAGTACGACGTGATTATCGTGCACGATCCGCAGCCGGCCGCGATCCGCCATTTCATCGGTCGTAACAAGGCGAAATGGATTTGGCGTTGCCACGTCGATAGTTCCGCGGCCGACCCGCAGGTAAGCGAGTTTCTCGTCCCGTACATCAACGAGTACGACGCGTTCGTCTTCACGATGCCGGAATTTTTGCCGCCCCACCTCGACCGATCGCGCGCAACCTACATCGCCCCAGCCATCGACCCGTTCTCGACAAAAAACATCGAGCTTCCAATCGAGCTATGCCGGCGCGCAATCGCCGATTCGGGTGTTGATGTCGACAGGCCGCTGCTTCTCCAGGTCTCGCGATTCGATCCGTGGAAAGATCCGTTGGGAGTGGTTGATGCCTACCGGCTGGTGAAGCGCGAGATTCCCGAGGTTCAATTGGCTCTGATCGGAGCGATGGCCGGGGACGACCCTGAAGGCTGGCGTCTGCTGGATCTAGTGCAGGAAGAAGGCGCCCACGACCCCGACCTTTATGTCTTCACTAACGTCGCCGGCGTCGGAAGCATGGAAGTTAATCTGTTCCAGCGCGGATGCGACGTCGTCATCCAGAAGTCGCTGCGCGAAGGATTCGGGCTGGTCGTCTCGGAAGCGCTATGGAAGGAAAAACCGATCGTGGCAGGCCGCGCGGGTGGAATTCCGATGCAGTTTCCCCCCGGATTCGAGCGATACCTGATAGACAATGTCGAAGACTGCGCGCAGCGGATCGTTCATCTCTTGAACCATCTCGGTGAACGCGGCGAGTTCGGGCGGGCTGGACGCGAGAGGGTACGCGCGCAGTTTCTCCTGCCTCGGCTCGCGCGAGATGAGCTCCGCCTGATCTGTGACAAAATCCGGACGAAACCGCTGTGAACGCGAGCCTGTCGATGGCAATCGCAAATCGTCCTTGAGGTCACGAAAATGGACCCTTATCACGAGCTGAACCCGCAGGTGTCGAAGCAATGCGAATCGTTGCGCGACGAAGCGCATCGCTTCGCCGCCGAAGTGATGCGTCCGGGGGCCGCCGCAATCGATCGCCTCGACGATCCGCGTTCGCTCACCGCTCCCGATTCACCTCTGATGCAGGTATTCAAAGCGGCGTACGGCCTTGGTTATCACAGCGCCGCAATCCCCACGCATCTCGGAGGACTCGGACTGTCGCCGGTAGGCGTTCACATGCTGCTCGAGGAACTGGGCTGGGGCAGCGCCGGAATCACGCTGAGTCTTGTGGCGTCGAGCGTGCCCGCGATGGCGATGATCGCCGACGGCAGACCGGAACTGATGGAAACGTTCGTTCGGCCCTTCGCGGAGAACCGCGACGCCTCGTGGATCGGATGCTGGGCGCTCAGCGAATTGCGGCACGGCTCGGATCATTTCCTGGTAGGGAGCGACGAGTTCCGCTATCCGACCAGCGGCGCTCAGCTCGTCGCGCGTGTGGCCGGCCCGGACTACCTCGTCAACGGAAGCAAAGCTTCGTGGATAACCAATGGCGGCATCGCGACCCACGCGCTGTGCTCGGTCGCGATCGAGCCGTCCAAGGCTGCCCAAGGCTTCCTGATCATCCCGCTCAACCTGCCGGGAGTTTCCCGCGGAGAGCAGCCGCGAAAGATGGGCCAGCGCGAAATGAATCAAGGCGCACTGATGTTCGAAGATACCAGGGTTCCGCGACATTTCATGCTCAAGGGCGAAGGGTTCGAGCTGGAAGTCGTCAGAATGCTCGCATACGCCCATTCGTGCATGGGCGCGGTAATCACCGGAACGGCGCGCGCCGCCTATGAAGAGGCCTTGGAGCACGCGAAGCGCCGCCGCCAGGGCGGCCGGCGCATCTGCGACCATCAACTCGTGCAGGAGCGCTTGTTCGAGATGTTCACCGAGGTGGAAGCTTGCAGGGCGCTCTCGCGCGCCGCGCTGATTCATAACCTCGAAGCCGCGACGCCGTCATTGGAGGCCGCGATCGCCGCCAAGAGCTACTGCACCCGCACGGCATTCCGGATTGCCGATACGGCAATGCAACTCTTCGGAGCGGACGGATTCACGGCAGGCAACCTGATCGAGAAACTGTTTCGCGACGCCCGGCTCTCGACCGTCGAGCAGGGCACGAATGAAGTCCTTGCCCTGGCGGGTGCGCGCCGCATCCTCTAGCGGCGAAAGTCAGCCCTCGTTACTGCGCGGCTTGCCGGTCGCCGCCGCACCCGGCCGCGAATGGCCCCTTCATTCCAACCCGTACTTCGCGATCTTTGCGTAGAGCTTCTTGCGGGAGATCTTGAGCAGCTTGGCCGCCTGCAACTTGTTGCCCTCGGTGGTCTCGAGCGCGCGCTGGATGATCGCCCGCTCCGTGTCGGCGAAGCTGCCGACCGGCAGGTCCTGGACGATCGACGAACGCTCCCGTACCGGACTGCCAGACAACACCGTTGGCAGGTCCTCAAGACGGATGCTTGGCGAGCGACTGAAGGTGAACGCGCCCTCGATGGCGTTGGCGAGTTCGCGCACGTTGCCCGGCCACGAGTAACGGCGCATCGCCTCCAGCGCCGCCTCCTCGATTCCCGTCACCGGCTCCTGGCGCATCTGCCGCGCGTTGAACAGATCGATGAAGTGCTCCACCAGCAGCGGCACATCCTCCAGCCGCTCCCGCAGCGGCGGGATATAGATCACCCCGGCCT
>Ga0209581_1000359_pt1 | contig 108715 bp, 89 predicted proteins | sample Coa_R2_FD_187160 | JGI IMG/M metagenome (GOLD analysis project Ga0209581, IMG submission 187160) | Surface soil microbial communities from Centralia Pennsylvania, which are recovering from an underground coalmine fire - Coalmine... | ecosystem: Environmental > Terrestrial > Soil > Unclassified ...
AGAAGGCGCAATATCGGAGGGTTTGCCAACTTTTGAAATTCCGCGCGGCCAGCTGGCCCAGGGAATTCCGGTCGCCAATCTCGCACAGATGTCCGGCCTGACATCTTCGGTGGGCGAAGCGCGCCGTCACATCGAGGGCGGTGGGCTTCGGCTGAACGACAAGCCCGTTGGGGATGTCAAAGCGGTCGCGACGCTGTCCAATCTGACGCCCAACGGCGTCATCAAGCTTTCCGTCGGACGCAAGAAGCACATGCTCATCCGCCCGGTTTAGGCGCCGGAACGGGTTGGGAGCCGGTATTGCTGCTCTGGAGCGGCGGGGGCGGGACGCGCGTGCCCTCGAAAATGCGGCGGAAGATGCCCGGCGTCAGAACCGACAGGGGGTTCACGCTGACATCCGGTTCCTCCGCGTTGCCGCTGACGCTGTAGGTCATTCCGATCACTCCCTCGCCCTGCTTGGAGACCAGAATGTTGCCGAGAACCGGGATCGAGCCGAGAAGACCGTTGATGCCATATATGGGTGCGAGCGTGCCGCCGACCGAAACCTGGTCTCGCGTGCGGTCTATGTATCCTTGTGCCGTGACGCCGAGCGACGGCCCCGCCGCACGCGCTTCCGAAATCGAGATCATCCCATTGTTGGCGCTGAACGGCACGACCATCTTGTCGAAACCGATTCCCTGTTCCTGCAGGAGATTGGCAATGCCTTCCAGCGAACCGGCCGAAAACAGCCTGACGAGAAATGGCTGATTGGTGATCTTGAAGTTGTCGATCGTAACCGTTCCTTCGAAATCCACCGGCTTCGCATCGCCCGGCGGATCGGCTCCGGCTTGCGATGGAAATGTGATGGAGGCGTCCAGCTGCCCGCCCTTCATGCTCTTGAAATCGAGTAGCCCTCTTATCAGGGTTCCCGCATCGGGGGTCTGAATCGTCAACTTTCGCCCGGACGCATCTGCCGTAATTCCAGCCGATACTTTCTGGTTCTTTGGCATTGTAGCGACCAGCGACAGCGTGTCCGGCCGGTCGCCCACGCCACTTACGGTCAATACGAAGGGTGCAAGCGCGACCCTGTTTTTCAAGTAAAGCGTGTTGAACTGTGCCGATATGCGGAAATGTTCCTGCGACTCCGAAGCAGACGGATTGCCGCCCTTGCTGGTTTCGTCCAGGATCGTCGCGGCATCGAATGAACGTCCAGAAGCGGAAAGGCTGAGGCCCGTCGACGCGTTGCGCGTGAGCTTGACCGAAAAGTCGTTCAGCGGTCCCGCACGCACAGCCGGAAGATCAAGCGCCACGATTTTGCCGTTTGCATCCAGCGCTGCCGAGCCTGTGACCTGGAGCCCGCTGCCGGAGAGCCGCAGACTGTCGGCCGACATGGCGCCATCGGGGGCGACATGCACGCGGAACTGCGCATTGGCTGGCGCACCTGACGGCTTCTTGTAGTCGATCAGGCGAACGTCGAGCGCCGTGGGCGTGAGATCAAGCGAGACATTTCCCTGAACGATCTTGCCGTGGCGGCCCTGCAGCTTGGCGCTCAGTCCAACCGGACCCTCGAGGTAATCCGACATATCGAGCCCCAGCGCCTTGCGCGCGGCTTCGTCCAGCTGGGCATTCACGGAGAGCGAGGTACTGAACGGGCCGGATGGCTTGAAATCCTCCGTCCAGTCCAGAGCCATCCTCGCGCCGCCAACCGAGGCCGTCCCCACCGCATGCAATGCCGTGCTGCTGACGGTCAGCGTGGCGTTTCCATCAGCTATCTGCGTATGCGGTCCCAATGCCAGCGCAAGCCCGCCAATCGCCGCTTTTACGGAAATGCCAAGCGAATCGACACTTTCGTCCTTGATCATTGGCACGCGGAAGTCGAGGTCAATGGAGGCTGTGCCCTTGGTTTCTGCCGGCTTGATCCCGAAGCGCGTGGGATATTGCAGCGGTTTCATGTCGATCAGGGCAAGGGCGTCCGGCACGGCGCCTTCCACATGCGCCGTGATTGCGCCGACCGCATCAGGGGAATGCAGATCGGCAATCACCACATGGCCGTTGGTTATCGAAAGCGGCCCGACTCGCGCCGAACCCAGATCGAGTTTGAACGTGTCGCCCGTGAGCAGGGCCGTGCCCTGCCCGCCGGTGATCGGCGTAAGCCCCTTTACATAGGTCGCAGACGCTCCGGAGATCGCAAACGAAAGATTCACATCGTTCTCGGGCAGCGCAGCGCCGCTCAACGCGCCCATGGGGATATGCGTGACCAGTGTCACCGGCCCCACCCGGCCGGCGGACATGTTCTCGTCAATCCATGCGCGCGCACCTGCGGCCATGTCCATCGGCCAATAAAGCAAAAGATCGCGCACATCGATCGCGCCAATCTTCCCTTGCACGTCGATTTCCGGAGTCTGGGTCTGCGCGAATACGATCTTGCCAGATACATCAACGCTCAACGGACCGCCGGCAATGCCGACATGTTCAAAATCCATTTCGCCCGTCGAGGGGACATAGCCGGCGCGCAGGGCGACGCGCTTGAATGTGACCGGCCTCGGCAGAAAGCCTGGAATGTTCAGCATCATGTCGTCTGCGTCGAGGTCGGCTTCGACCCGCGTCAACAAGCCGTTGGCGTCGACCTCAACCTGGCCCTGTCCGCGCAAGTGCGCCCTTGCGTGATTGGAGACCAGCGAAGCATCGCTAATCAGAACGCGGCCGGTGGATCCGTCATAGTGCACGAGGGCCGTGAGGGAAGACACATGCGCAGGACCGCCCGGCAGGCGCGGATCGTTGATCGTTCCGGCACCCGTAACCGAAAGGTCGGCGGATCTCAGCCGCGTGCCATGTTCGAGCGAGAAATTCCCCGACATGTCGAGCGAGAGATCGGTGTTTTTCAGTGCGGCAAAAGCGGGCGCGTTTAACCCGAGGCCCTTGAGGTTGAATCCGCGAACGGAAAAGTTGCCGGTAGCCGGTTCGCTCCCGCCGGGAAGCCTCATGGCCGCCACGACATGGGACCGGCGGCCGGAGACCTCCACGGCAGCGTCAACATTGGCCTCGAGCATCGGGTTGTTCTTCGATCCCGTGTTGGTGACCGAGAGGCTTGCCTGCGGAGCAACCACAAAAAGCCCGCTCGCCTGCCCCAGAAATGCGACGCTGGCGTTGCGCACGGCGAAACTCCGCAATGACGATGCGTTGCTCTGCCGCGCGATGTCCTCCGTGAGGCGCTGCAGAACATCGCTCGTTCCATGGCCGCCCTCGACACCGAGGCGCAGCATGCCGTCCTTCGTGCGCACCATCGTCAGCTGCACGCCGATGAGCGTGATCCGTTGCACGGCGATTTCGCCGCGGAAGAACGGCCCGGCGGCCAGGTCGATGGCGGCTTTCGGGGCCTGTGCAACGACCCGATTTCTGGAGTCGTAGACGCGCGCGCCGAGAATCACGACGTTGACCCGCTTTTCGCTGCGTGACCACTCCAGGGCCGCCTGATTGAACTTCACCTGAATTCCCGGCAGCGACCGCGCGATTGATTCGCTCAATTGCGTGCTGAAGGGCGCCAGCGATACGGGGCCAATCAACAGGCGAAGAACCGCACCGATGACAAAAAAAACGATGGCCGCCACGAGTCCGGCAAGAACCAGGCCGCCGTGATGGAGGTGGCGCCGTCTGATCTTAGGAAATTTCAAGGAGCACGCGCCTCACTCGCCCTGCCCGCCCCCAAACCTGTTTGTGGGTAGCCGATTCAACCGCCCCCAACCGGTCCGCCCCTTGCGCCGGACCGCGCATCAGCTTATCGCCTATAGGGTCTTTTGGGTAAACAGCGAAGTTCGGCATCCGTTCGAATTCTGGAGGACTCATGGCGAAAGAGCTCGTGCCCGGAGACCGGGCGCCTGCCTTCAGGCTGCCCACGGACGGCGGCGGTCAAGTCTCCCTTTCATCGCTCAAGGGCACGCCCTTTGTCCTTTATTTCTATCCCAAGGACGACACCTCGGGTTGCACCAAAGAAGCGACCGGTTTCACCGAAGCAAAAAGACAGTTCGACAAGCTTGGCGTGCAAGTGATCGGTGTTTCAAAGGACAGCACGGCAAGTCATGACAAATTCAAGACGAAATATAAACTGAAGATTACCTTGGCGTCCGACCCTGAAACCGCCGTCGCGAAGGCGTATGGGGCCTGGGTTGAGAAAAGCATGTACGGCCGCAGGTACATGGGCATGGACCGGTCCACCTTCCTCGTGGACGGAAAGGGCACAATTCGGGAAATCTGGCGCAAGGTGAAAGTGCCGGGGCATGTGGAGGCCGTGCTCGCCGCGGCGAAAAACCTTTGACGGGGCGCAAAAACCGCTTCGGGCCACGATTAACCGCGAGCTCTTTTTTCTGGGCTAAGAGGTTGATCAAACGCCCCGAATTGGGTGAAATGGGTCCGGTTGGGACTGGCGCCTCAGACGCCGCAAGGGGACATTCCGAGATGGCCGAACCGCTCATCGAGCGCGCATGGGCCTGGATTCATGCGACGTTTCCAGAGCGTCAGATCTATATCCGCAGCGAAGGCCGGGTGCAGTTCTTCACCTTTGCGCCGCCGTTGCAGGCAACTTTGGCGGGCCTTTCCCTGATCTTCCTCGGCTGGGTCGCATTCGCTTCCGTGAATGTGATTTTCAAGGACCGGATCATTGCCGCCAAGGACCATCGCTATCAGGAGATGACGTCGGCCTATGAAAACCGCGTAGCCGACCTGCAGATGTCATACGATGAACTCAACGGCGCGCTGGTTTCGGCGGAAGACCGTTTCAAGGCGACGGCGGACGAATTTCAGGCCAAGCAATCGAGCATCGCCAAACTGCTCAACCGCAAGACGGCAATCGATGCAACCCTGGCGAGCCTGCCCGCAGCCGGCGGTATACCGGTCTCTCGCGATGCGGATGTTTCAGACAGCGATTCTGCGCCGGCGAACCCAGCCGTCGGGACCGGCGACATCTCCCAAAACGCCGCGGCGCCAGCTCCGCCGTCCAACGCCGGGCAATCGCCGGATTTCAAGTCGGGCGGCAGTTCCGAGCTTAATGTTTCGCCGCAGCTGGCCGCACCCCAGCCAAGGACCGCAAAGCCCATGCGGGCGAGCTTCCTCGACCTTGGCGATGCGATGGAAAAGCTCGGCGCGCTCTTCCATTCCACGCAGCGCCCCGTCTCGACGAAAGCGATGAACCAACCGGTGCTGCGTCAGCTTGCTTATCAAGAAGCCCGTGTCCGCCGGCTGAGTGCCGCAGAAAACTCGTTGCTTGCAAAAACGGAAGCCCAGCTGGAACAGCGGATTTACAGCCTGCAGTCGGTGATGCGCACCGCCGGAATCGATCCGGACAATTTTGAGCGGGAAGTTGCCGGCCAGTCGGGCGTCGGCGGCCCGCTCATTCTGATCCAGTCCGTTCATATCGACGGGATTGCCGACCAGGCGTTTGCAGCCGCCTACACCAATGCGCTGGGCCAGATGCAACAGCTTGTCGAGCTTTTCGCGGGCATTCGGCATGTGCCGCTGACCACGCCGGTGCATGGTTCATCCTACGAAATCACCAGCGGCTTCGGCGCCCGCGTCGACCCCTTCACGCGCCACCTTGCCTTCCATTCCGGCATTGATTTCGCCGGACCCTGGGGTTCGACGGTCGAAGCGACGGCGCCCGGTGTCGTCGATTTCGCGGGTCCCCGCGGCGGATACGGAAATATGGTGGAAATTGACCATGGTTTCGGAATCAAGACGCGATACGGTCATTTGTCATCGATATTGGTGAAGGTCGGCGCTAGAGTGAGTAAGGGCTCGCCCATCGGCAGACTCGGATCGACGGGGCGAAGCACAGGACCGCACGTCCACTATGAGGTGTGGTTCGCCGACGTCGTAAGGGATCCGAGCAGATTTATCGAGGCAGGCCGTCATGTTCTCCAGTAAGAGTAAAGACACAGCACCCGCCGCCCCCGCGCCGGCTGCGCCCCTTCCGCAAGCCAAGCGTGGTGCCCGTTCCGCCGCACCGTCGATAATCAGCGCCGATCTTGTCGTGAACGGCACGCTGACGTCGACCGGCGATATTCAGATCGACGGGCGCGTTGAAGGCGATGTCCACAGCGCCGGGCTCGTTATTGGCGACAAGGCGTTCATTCACGGCGAGGTATTGGCCGAGGATGTGACGGTCCGCGGCCGCGTGCAGGGCAGCATCCGCGCCAAGAAAGTGCTTCTCTGTTCCTCCAGCCATGTGGAAGGCAACATCCTGCACGAAGCTTTTGCGGTGGAGACAGGAGCCTTCTTCGAGGGGAATTGCCGCCATTCGGACAATCCGCTCGCAGAAGACGCCATGCACAGTTACGACCGCAAACCCGCGACAGCTTCCCAACAGACGATCCTGAAACCGACCGGTTCGCCCGCCGACATGGCGATGAACCGCCCGGCGGCCGCAAGCACTGCGACCTTCGCGCCGCTCAAGACTGGCGCCTGAACTTCAGAGACGCCCAATACCGAAGGCCCCGCTCCGGCGAGGAGCGGGGCTTTCGTTTTTCGCTCCTGAACGGCTGCGCCCCTACTCGAGGTCCTTGACGACTTCTTTCGGCTTGCCGCCGATCGCCTGGGCAAGCGCGGCCGACATGAAAGGATCCAGTTCGCCGTCGAGTACGGCCTTGGGATCGCGGCTTTCGACCCCCGTGCGCAGATCCTTCACCAGCTGATAGGGCTGCAACACATAGGAACGGATCTGGTGGCCCCAGCCGATGTCGCTCTTTTCGCCGATAAACGCACCTGTCTCCGCCTTCTTCTTTTCCAATTCCAGCTCGTACAACCTCGATCGCAGCATTTCCCAGCAGATGGCCCTGTTCTGGTGTTGTGACTTCTCGGACTGCGAGGCGACCACTATGCCTGTCGGAATGTGCGTGATCCGCACAGCGCTCTCCGTCTTGTTGACGTGTTGTCCGCCTGCACCCGAAGCGCGATAAACATCGATCCGGACATCCTTCTCCGGAATGTCGATGTTTATGCTCTGGTCGATGACCGGATAGACCGTGACGCTGGAAAAACTGGTATGCCGGCGCGCGTTGGCATCGAAGGGTGAAATTCGCACGAGCCGGTGCACGCCGGCCTCCGTCTTGAGCCAGCCATAGGCGTTCGGCCCCTTCACGAGGAGTGTTGCCGACTTCAGGCCCGCCCCCTCGCCCGCGCTCTCCTCGATGAGCTGCAGCTTGTAGCCATGCTTTTCCGCCCATCGGGTGTACATGCGGAAGAGCATTTCCGCCCAGTCCTGGCTTTCGGTGCCGCCGGCGCCGGCATGGATCTCCAGATAGCTGTCATTTCCATCGGCTTCGCCGGAAAGCATCGATTCCAGCTTCAGATGCTCGGCCCGCGCGGCGAGGTTCTCAATGGACCTTTCCGCATCGGCTACCACCGCGGCATCGTTTTCGCCTTCGGCCATTTCCAGAAGGCCAAGGCTGTCACTGAGGTCGCGCTCGAGTGCCCGAACAGCCGAGAGCGATTGCTCCAGCCGCTGCCGTTCGCGCATGAGGCTCTGCGCGTTCTGCGGATGGTTCCAGATGGATGGGTCTTCAGCCTTCGCGTTCAGTTCATCGAGGCGGCGGATGGCGTTATCCCAGTCAAAGATGCCTCCTCAGCAGGGCAACCGCCTGCCTGATCTCTTCGGCCGTACGGGCGATTTCCGGGCGCATGGCATGAATCCTCCGCGCCCCATATGGGCGGGCGGCTGCCCGTTGTAAAGAGCCTGTTACTTCTGGGTGCCGCTCTGCGCCTGCTGCGGAAGCTGGTAGACCAGATGGAGCGTCGTCCATTCATCCACCGTATCGCCGTTTCGCCTGGCGGGAATGTAGCGCCAGTTCAACACGCTCTCGATTGCGGCATTATCGAGATCGGGGTAGCCGCTCGACTTGGCGATCTGCACGCGATCGGTCTTGCCGTTTTCGTGCACATAGACTTTCAGATAGACATCCCCCTGCTCGCCGCTCCGCTGCGCGGTAACAGGATAAATCTGATCGTGCGGCCGGCTGGTATCGATTTGTGGCGGGGTTGTCGAATCGTCGGCGGCAAGCGCAGACGCCGGCACAGCAAAAGCAAAACTTGCGGCGAAGGCAGTTCCCAGGAACAGGTTTCTCGTGATCATGCTGAGCGTCCCGCGAATTTGATTGCGCACAAATGATATCGGTATGCGGGCGGTTGCCAAGCCTCGACCCATCACGTCGCCGCGATTTGAGGCCCAGGCCAAGGGATTATCTCAATAGATTCCGCCGGTCCCAGGCCCGATTTTATTGCCCATATCCGTGCTCGGCGTGGTGCTGCTGGCCATATCGCCCCCGGGGGTCGGTGTCTCTGGGCCGGTACCCGCCTTATAGGCCTCCATGATGGCGCCTGGCGCACCGGGCGAGGATGGTTCGCCTGTGACGCGGTTCACCGCAATCAGATCGATCCCGCCCGGGATGCGGAACGGCGTGGCCGGCTCGTCGGCCAGCGCCCCTTCCATGAAGTCGCGGAATATCGGGGCCGCACAGGTGGCTCCCTGCTCAAGTTTGCCGAGCGTGCGCGGATCATCGAAACCGACAAAGACGCCCGCCGCGAGATCCGGCGAAAAGCCGACAAACCAGGTGTCCTTGGAATCGTTCGATGTTCCGGTCTTGCCGGCGAGCGGCTTTCCAACAGCCTTTACTGAAACGCCCGTCCCGTACTGCACGACACCCTCAAGCAGCGAAACGATCTGGTAGGCGGTCGTCGCATCGATGATCTGTTCGTGGTTGTCGGCCAACAGCGGTTCGTCCTGACCATGCCAGGTCGGCGAGTTGCAGTCCTCGCAAATGCGCGTGTCGTGCTTGTAGATTGTCTTGCCGTTGCGATCCTGAATGCGGTCGATCAGCGTGGGATTGATCTTTTTTCCGCCGTTCACGAATTCGGCATATCCGGTCGTAAGCCTCAGAACCGTGGTTTCGCTTGCGCCCAGCGCGTTGGCAAGGAACGGCTCCAGATGATCGTAGACGCCAAAGCGGACAGGATACTGAATGACCTTGTCCATTCCGACATCGTGGGCAAGCCGGACCGTCATCAGGTTGCGCGACAATTCGATGCCGCGCCTGAGCGTGGCCAGTCCGATATATTTTTTCTCGAAATTCTCGGGCGCCCAGACCGGAAGCCCGGCGCCCTGGGAAATCACAAACGGTGCATCAAGAATCTTGCTGGTTGGCGTGTAGCCGTTGTCGAGCGCGGCGGCATACACGAACGGCTTGAAGGCCGATCCAGGCTGGCGCATGGCCTGCATGGCGCGATCAAACTGGCTCGAGGCAAAGCTGAACCCGCCGGAAAGCGCCAATACGCGGCCGGTGTGCGGATCCATGACGACAATCGCGCCGTTGACTTCGGGCACCTGCCGCAATCCGTAGGTGCCGCTTTTGTCGAGTGGCTCAACGTAGATCAGATCGCCGACCTTTACGACCTGCTGCGGCTGCGTTGGCGCAGGACCGACTGTAGCGGATTTTTTTATCTCCGGCCGGGCCCACGCCAACTCGCCAAAGGGAATTTCGCCGGTGCTTCCGTTCGCAAATCCGATCCTGACGGACTTGTCGCCGCCATAGCCGAGCACGACAGCCACACGCCAACTGTCAATTCCGGACTGGTTGCCGGCGCTTGCAACCGCATCCTTCCAGTCGCCGGATACGTCTATATTGCTGACGGCGCCACGCCAACCGTGCCGCCGGTCATAACGCACCAGGCCTGCGCGCAGTGCATTCACCGCGATGTTCTGCAGCCGCGTATCTAGCGTCGAACGAACCTGCAGCCCGCCGTCGTAGAGCTCGTGCTCGCCATATTTGGCGTAGAGCTGCCGGCGCACTTCCTCGACAAAATAGTCGGCATCTTGCACCTGGCTCCCGAGCGGCCGAATCTGCGTTTTCAGCGGCTCGGCCATCGCCTCACGCGCCTGTTCGCGCGTGATGTATCCGTTATCCGCCATTTGCCCAATGACCCAGTTCCGGCGATCCAGCGCAGCCTGATAGTTCGTGCGCGGATCGTAGTTGCTGGGCGCCTTCGGAAGCGCCGCAAGGAATGCCGCCTGGGCGACGTCGAGCTGATCCAGCGATTTGCCGAAATAATTCAGCGCCGCGGCGGCCACGCCATATGAATTCTGCCCGAGAAAAATCTCGTTAAGATAGAGTTCAAGTATCTTCGGCTTGGAATAGGTCGCATCAATCCGCACGGCGAGCACGGCCTCGCGGATTTTGCGGGAAAATTTCACGTCGCTGTTCAGCAGAAAATTCTTGGCAACCTGCTGGGTGATAGTGGACGCGCCCTCAAGCCTGCGATGCTCGAGCACGTTGAAAACGTCGTTGATCGCGGCGCGAACAATGCCGCTTGGATCGATGCCGGGATGGGTGAAGAAATTCTTGTCTTCGGCGGAGACGAATGCCTTGATCACAAGCGGCGGCACAAAGCCAATCGGCACGAATATGCGCCGCTCACGCGCAAATTCCCCGATCAGTGTGCCGTCGCCCGCGTAAACGCGTGTAGTGACCGGCGGGCTGTAGTTGTTCAGAGCATCGACACTCGGCAAGTCCGAGGTAAGCTCGTAAACATAGATGCCGACCGCAACCAGGCCGAGCACAACCACGCCCAAAAGGCCCAGCCCCAAATACTTGAAAATCCGAGTCATACTTTGGGGCCCCTCCACAAGGCCACCATCTGGCACGCAATTATGGCGCGCCTTTGGCGCCCAGTCACTTGGCCGCCTGTTCGCCCGCCCCGGCGGCAACAGGCGGCTCGGGCGCAAAATGACGGTCAACGGCGGCGGCAATCGCCTGCGCCACGGCATTTCGCCAGCGGTCAGTGCGCATTTGTGCCGCATCCCCCGGATTCGACAGATAGCCCAACTCGATCAGTACCGCCGGTACATCGGGTGCCTTCAACACAACAAATGCTGCAGACCTGTGCGGTTCGCGGGGCAGAATATCGGTCGCACGAGAGAGCTGCCCGAGCGCGGTCATGGCGAATCGCGTGGAACGATTGATGGTATCCCGCTGCGCCAGGTCAATCAGGATCGAGGCCACCGGGCTGTCCTGCTGCGAGAGGTCGACACCGGCGATGATGTCGGACTGGTTTTCCTTGCGGGCAAGCGCGGCCGCCTCCGCATCCGAGCCGCGTTCCGACAGCGTGTAAATGGAAAGGCCGTTGACCTGCGAATCCGGATTTGAGTCTGCGTGGAGCGATATGAAGAGGTCCGCGTGGTCGGCCCGGCTGATCGCCACACGTTCCGTCAGCGGGATGAAAATGTCGCTATCGCGCGTGTAATGCACGTCATAACCGCGTCGTGCGAGCAACCGGCCAAGAATCAGCCCTTCGTCGAGCACGAGGTCCTTTTCCTGCATTCCGTTGATACCTGTCGTGCCGGTGTCGATACCGCCGTGCCCCGGGTCGATCACGACAATCTTTCGCGCAGACGGGCCCCGCGCCGGTAGGGCCGGCGGGGCCGAGGCCACCTTCTCCGCTGCTGCTTCGCGCGCCCGCAAATCCGCCGGCCAACCGGCGCTCGCATCAAACTTCGCCTGCGTCGTCTCGAAGAGATCAAGCACGATGCGATAGCCGTAACCGTCCGCCGGGGGCAACACCATCGGCTGCGCGACCGATACGGGCCTGTTGAGATCGATGACGAAACGGGAGTCACCGGGACGGAAGGGCCCGTAGCGGTAGCTTCTCACCGCGCCTGTTCCGGTCGGCCGGTCAGCATTCTGCAGCCGCCACAAGACGTCGGGCAGGTCAATGACAACGCGATCGGGATTGGCAAGCGTAAAGACGCGAAGCTGTACCGGATCGGACACTTCGATCACGAAGCGCGTACGATCGGGATGCTCGCCAATTCTGGCATCCATGACGACCGGCGCCGCCTGGGGCCGCGCTGGGGATGATGAAGCCGGCGGCTGCGCCGGAGCGGGCGCCGCGGCCTGCGATAGTTCGTTGATGATGTCGTTGGTAGCTTGATCCGTCGCCGTCTGGCGTGCTGACGGTCCGCGAGGGGGTTGCGGTGCCGGAAGCGTACTTTCGGCTCTGTTGAGTTGGGCTTGGGATGGTCGCACAACGGGCAAGGGGCCGGCATTTGCGACACAAGTGGCCGCCGCCACAACCAAGACCATGCCAGCCCGGCGAATCATTAACCTCTGCCGCCCCACTTTGCCGCCATTCCCGGCCGAACCTGCCCTTAAACCATTTACGTCCGGTTATCACCCCGCCGACGCCGCCAAAACCCTTGCCCCCAGGCCGAAGGCCACCTAAAAGAAGTTGTGCTGCGTTGCTAAGCCTCGCCACAAGTATAGGACGCTCTGCGAGGCGATTCCTGCCGGTGCCATTGGCATAGCGCCAAGCCCGGAAGGCCAAAGCGACCTGAAAGCAGCTCTCGCCGGATCACCCGGCCAAAAGTGATTTTGAAATGACCGACAGAGCCTTTGCCCTTCCAGATCAGACCGCGGTTCCGCCGCCGTCTGAAGATGCGGCGCTGCGCCTGTCCCCCAACCAGCGGCCCCTAGCCCCTCTGAGCTTCAGCTGTGCGCGCATGCGCGCTTTGGCTCCGCGCGTGCGGCCGCACGGAGATTCTGATGCCCAAGCGCATGCTTATCGACGCCAGCCACCCGGAAGAAACCCGGGTTGTCGTTCTCGACGGCCAGAAGGTCGAAGAATTTGATTTTGAGTCTGCCAGCAAACGCCCGCTGAAGGGCAATATCTATCTCGCCAAAGTGACGCGCGTGGAGCCTTCCCTCCAGGCGGCCTTCGTCGAGTATGGCGGAAACCGGCAGGGCTTTCTCGCCTTCTCGGAAATACATCCGGACTACTATCAAATTCCTATTGCGGACCGGATGGCGCTTCTTGCCGAACAGGAAGCGGAAGCGAAGCGCCGCGCGGCCGAGGACAGCGAATTCGTGGAAACGGCGCCGGTTTCGCCCGAAGGTTTGATGCCCGAACCGCAGGCGGACGCCGACGAGACCGAGACCGACCAGGACGAGCTTCACGAGAACGACGAGGAGGACGCCGAAAGCGGATCGTCCGAAGCAGGGGAAGAACAGGAGCCCTCTGTTTCCGATGAAGGAATTTTCGTCCACAACGCAGAAGCCGAAACCTCGTCCGCCGAACCGCCGGATGACAACGGAGCGGAAATCACGTTGCCGGACGGACCGCCCGAGCAGGAGAGCGAGGAATTGTCCGGGCCAGGCAACGAGACGCAGGTCGAGCCAGCTTCGCCCGCGGGCGAAAGGGCGGACGAGCCGCAGACAGAGCCGCAGGAAACTGACGAAGCAGGTGTCGGATCCTTGCACGCGGAGGGACAAGCCGGCGACGGCGCCCCGCAAAGCGTTGAGGTCAGGCCCCTGCAACACCGGCCCAGCCAGCGATGGACGCGACGGCGCCACTACAAAATCCAGGAAGTCATCAAGCGCCGCCAGATTTTGCTGGTTCAGGTGGTGAAGGAAGAGCGCGGCAACAAAGGGGCCGCACTTACGACCTTTCTTTCCTTGCCCGGCCGTTATTGCGTTCTCATGCCCAACACCCCGCGTGGCGGCGGCATTTCCCGCAAAATCACCAATCAGAACGACCGCAAGCGGCTGAAGAGCGCGGTGCAATCGCTCGAACTGCCCGAGGGCATGGGCCTGATCATCCGCACGGCCGGCGAAAGCCGCACAAAGACCGAAATCAAGCGCGACTATGAATATCTATTGCGGCTCTGGGACTCTATCCGCGAGCTGACGCTGAAATCCAACGCGCCGGCCTGCGTTTACGAGGAGGGCGATCTCATAAAGCGCTCCATCCGCGATCTTTACAACAAAGACATTATCGAGGTCGTGGTCGAAGGGGACGAGGGCTACCGGAACGCCAAGGAATTCATGCGCATGATCATGCCCAGTCATGCCAAGAATGTGAAGCCGTACAAGGAACCGTTGCCGCTTTTCCAGCGCCACCACATCGAAGCGCAACTGGATGCCATGTTCTCCCCGATCGTGCATCTGAAATCCGGCGGCTACATCGTCATCAATCAGACCGAGGCGCTGGTTTCCATCGACGTGAATTCTGGTCGCGCGACGCGGGAGCACTCCATCGAAGAAACGGCGCACAAGACGAATCTGGAAGCGGCAGACGAAATTGCCCGCCAGCTGCGCCTGCGCGATCTCGCCGGCCTTATCGTCATCGATTTCATCGACATGGAAGACAGCCGCAACGATCGCGATGTCGAAAAGCGTCTCTACAACGCCGTAAAGAATGACCGCGCGCGCATCCAGATCGGCCGCATCAGCCAGTTCGGGCTGCTCGAAATGTCGCGCCAGCGGCTGCGTGCCGGCGTGATAGCCGGATCAACCGTGCCCTGTCCCCATTGTGGGGGCCAAGGCATTGTGCGTTCCGTCGAATCCACAACTTTGCGCGTGCTCCGCGCACTGGAAGAGGAAGGCCAACGCCAGCGCGCGGCCGCTCTCACAGCCTATGTGCCCAGCGAAGTCGCAATCTACGCGCTGAACCAGAAGCGCCGCGAGATCGCGCGTATTGAAGCCGAATACGACATCAAGATCAGCATCGATCCCAAGGAGGGAATCATCGCCGGCACATTCGAAATCGTTCGCACTGCGACGCGCACGCCGGAAGAAATCGCCGCGCGGCAGGCAGCCATCTCGCCGGAGGCCGGGTTTGCAGGTGTTGCACAGCCGGAATCCGATCAGGCGGACGAGGCAGAGACCGAAGAGGCCGAGGAAGAGACTGAAGCCGAAGAGTCGATCGATCAGCCGCAAGCCCAGGAACCTCAACAGCGGCAAGGCGAAGGACGCCGACGCCGTCGCCGTCGCCGGCGCGGCCGGGGACGGGACCATGGTTCGCGGGAAGATCAGCCCCATGCGCCCGCGTTTGCCGCCAGCGGCCCTGGCGCTGATGTGCCGATCGAATTTGCATCGCCACCTGGCGGCGAGACTATGCCTATCGCCTCTGCCGAGCCAATCGGGGGTGAGCCGCGCGCCGAGGCCGGCAATGGCGACGGCGGACGTCGCCGCAGGCGAAGGCGCCGGCGCGGCCGCCGGCATCGTCGGGAGGGCGAGACCAATTTCGGCCAACAATCGCAGGGCAATTTTTCGCCCGAGACCCGCTTTGGCCGGGACGAATTTGAGATCGACACCACGCCGCGGCCTGAAACACCGCGCGCGTCGCAGGAAGCGCCGGCCGACTTTTCGACCGCACCAAACCCGTCCTCTACGCCGGTCTGGTCATTGTCGCAGGAAAAGCGCGAACCTGATCGCACCGAGCCCGGACATGCTTCGAAGGAAGATCATAAGCGGGACGAGCCAGCGGAGCCCGCGCGCAAAGGCTGGTGGCAACGGACGTTTCGAAGCTGAGTTCAGCCGCCGGCAGCTGCCCCTAATCCATGCGCTGCAGGATCGGGCAATGCCGCGCAGGTACCGCTCTGGCAAGTGATGGCATTCACCGTGTCGTATGGCGCCATACCGGTTGAGCGCAGACTGCCCGGCTGCGTCATATCTTCGCCGCGGGCAAGCTTTACCAACGCATAGGCAATGGACGCGGTGCCGTTTGGGCCCCCTGCCCCGGCTCCAGCCAATGCGACGGGGCCATCGCTGCCATCCGTTGCAATCACAGGCGTCAGGAAGACGGCCGCAAGACCCGTATTGTCCGCCGCCGGCGCACGGGCCAGCACGACACCGGTTCCCTGGGCCGTATGCCCGGAACCGAATGGTCCGTTCATCGTCACGGCACAAGCCACGGCCTGGCCCGACGAATCGAGAGCGGCAAATCCGGTGGCTCCAAGGTCCTGCGGCAGGCTCTTCACGCCGAATCGATCCAGCGCCATCCGGACCGCCTCTCCCACCATGGTCGCGGAGTTTTCTTCATCCGAACCCGAAAGATCGTTGATGAGAGCGCCGGCGAAAGCGCCCGCTCCCACGTCGGCCGATGGAAAATAGGCCATCTCGTCACCCACCTGCGCCATTTGTGGCGCGGTGCGTTCTGCGGCGTAACCGGAAAATTCGTCAGCCGACATCGCACCGTTCTGCGAGGCGGAATACGCGAGAACCTCCTGCGCCACGGTGCCGCGATAAAAGCCGGGAGCACCATACTGTCTGATCTGACTCAGCGTGGCGGAAAGGTCGTGATTGAACACGATCGCGCCCGCCTTTTTCACCTGGCCGGACTCATCCAGAAATTCGGATGCAAGATTGGCATCGAGCCGGATCGCATCCTGTGCAGAGGCAAGCCGTGCGGCCAGCGCCTGGGAGACCGGAAATCCGGTCGCCGCATAGGCTTCGGCCGGCGCGACATCCCGCGCCCACGGCAGACGGCCATAGATCGCCTGCAGCGTCGCGAAGCCGCGCACATTGCCCGGTACCGCATACGCGCCACCGCCCATCGCATTGCGCGCGAGAAAATCAAATTCTTCGTTACGGCCACTTTGCTGATCGTGCACAATGCACAGGCCGCCGCCGCCGAGCCCCGCGGCCACCGGATAGGTGACCGAGAGCATGAAATACATGGCGCTTGCAGCATCCGCGGCGCTTCCGCCGTCAGCCAGGACGTCAACGCCCGCTTTCACGGCCAACGGTTCATCGCCAACCGCATAGCCCGAAACAGGTGGCGCGCTGTCACCGCCCAAAGAGCATCCCGCAAGCAAAAAAAAGCTGGCCGATGCCGCCAGGAAACGAATGCGAAACATGAAAGTGCCTTAATCTCTCGACAGAAGTGCAGCCATTAACGCAAAGTTGGCCGCGCCAATTTCATTCCGTTGACGGCCCCGGACGTGCGAACCTAGGTTCCTGCGCCCGTGATATGGCGCAGGGTGAGAGGAGAATTCAAGCCTTGGCGTTTTGCAATCCCCTTGGCCTTGGCAAGCGTGCTCGCAGCGGCATCCGGCGGCGGGCGACGGCCATTGGCGCGAGCCTGATCTACCTGGTGTGGGCTGCCACACCTTCATATGCGCAGGGGATCGACATCATTCGCGATACGGAAATCGAACGCGTGCTTCATTCGTACGAGGATCCGTTCCTGAAGGCCGCGGGCCTGGATCCGCATGCCGTGAAAATCTATCTCGTCAACGATTCAAGCGTGAACTCATTCGCCGCGGAAGGTCAGAACATCTTCATCCAGACCGGAATGATACTCTATGTCAAATCACCCGACGAGCTGAAAGGCGTGATGGCGCACGAAACAGGCCATATCGCCGGCGGTCACTTGATCCGCGATGTCAGCGCGATGAACAAGTCCATGATCCCCATGCTCATCGGTTTGGTCGCGGGTGCCGCCGCCATGGCCGCAGGCGCGGGAGAAGCCGGAATGGGCGTCATGATGGCCGGCGAACAGGTTGGCGAAGCCCAGTTCCTGGAATTCAGCCGCGCGCAGGAAGCAACGGCCGACCAGATGGGCATGAAATATCTCACCGCCGCGCACGAATCCGGCCGCGGGATGCTGGCCGTGTTCGAGCGCATGGCCGACGAGGCAGCCATGACCGCCGATCCGCAGCGTTCGAACCCCTACGCAAGCGACCACCCGCTCGACCGAGAGCGTGTCGCGCTGCTTCAGTCGCTGGTCGAAGCTTCGCCCTACAGGGACGTTCAAGATACGCCTGCCGAAATTCATGAATTCCAGATGATCCAGGCAAAACTTGCGGGTTACCTGTCGAAGCCGGCCGCTGTGCTCCGGCGCTGGCCGCCGTCAGACACCAGCGAACCGGCCCGTTACGCGCGGGCCATGGCTTACTTCCGGCAGCCAGACCTGCAAAAGGCTCTCGTCGAGACCAACAGCCTGATCGCCGAGGAGCCAAACAATCCCTATTTTCACGAACTGCTTGGACAGATTTATGTGGAAATGGCCCAACCCCAGAAGGGCGTTGCCCCATACCAGAAAGCCGTCGATCTTCTTCCCGATGCTCCGCTTCTGCGCATCAGCCTTGCCCAAGCGGAAATTGCCACGGAAGACCCCAAAAACTACAAACTTGCGCTGGACAATCTGAAGATTGCCCTGCAGCAGGAAGACGACAACGATTTCGGCTGGTATGAAGCGGCGGAAGCTTACAGCCGCATGGGCAACGAGCCGATGGCGGACCTTTCGACGGCGGAGCGGTATTTCGCGGATGGCCAGATGAAGCCGGCCGGAATGTTCGCCATGCGCGCCGCGCACGGTCTGACCAAGGGGTCGTCCGATTGGCAGCGGGCAAGCGACATAGCCGCCGCCGCCAGCACCGATTCTTCCAACAAGCAATGAAGGTGTAGAGCGCCTTGCCATGAACCATCCGTGGAGATTTGCCATGCTGGGGGCCCTCGGCGGCGCCGCGCTTGCGGTTGCCGTCGTTTTTGCTGCGGCTGCATTCGGATACCTGCCGCAAAATGAGTCCGCCGTTCGGGGCTATCTGGTGGCGCACCCCGAAATACTCGCGGTGATGATGGAAAAGCTGCAGGCGCAGCAGGATGACAGCGACGATGCCGCGCGCCAGGCAGCCGTCGACAGACTGGGGCTAAAGGCCTTTTTCGACCCGAACGTGGCGTATGTTACCGGTCCCGAGAAAGCGAAGATCACTTTCGTGGAGTTTTTCGACTACAACTGCCCTTATTGCCGGGCCTCGCTTCCTGCAGTGAAAAAATTCTACCAGCAGCACAAGAATGAAGCGCGCTTTGCATTCATCGAATTTCCGATCAAGGGCCCGGATTCCACCTTTGCCGCACGTGCGGCGATCGCGGCCCGCCGCCAGCCGGACAAATACATCGATTTCTTTTTCGCCCTGATGGACGAGCAGGAAATGGCGACCGAGCCGCTCGTGCTCGGCGTCGCAAAGAAGGTGGGGTTGGACATCCCACGGCTTGAGGCCGACATGAAGGATCCCTCCGTCGACAGGGCAATCGACGCTTCGCACAATCTGGCGATGCGGGCCAAGATTGACGGCACGCCCGCCTTCATTATCAACGGAAAGATGCGCGAAGGCGCAATTGATGACGACATCCTCAACCAGCTGACCAAGAGCTGATCAGATCAACCCTGCCAGCGGGCTTGAAGGATCAGCGTAGCGCTTCTTGGGCATCCTGCCGGCGAGATAGGCCAGCCTGCCAGCCTCGACAGCATGCTTCATGGCGCCGGCCATCAAGACCGGATTCCGGGCTTCTGCAATCGCGGTGTTCATCAATACAGCATCGCAGCCCAGCTCCATGGCTTCAGCTGCGTCCGAGGCCGTGCCAACGCCGGCGTCCACAATTACCGGCACGCGCGCCTCTTCCACAATGATGCGGATGTTCACCGGGTTCTGCAGACCAAGGCCGGAACCGATCGGGGCTGCCAGCGGCATGATCGCCGCAGCGCCGGCCTCCTCGAGCCGTTTGGCCATCAGCGGGTCATCGCTGCAATATACCATCACCTGGAAGCCTTCCTTGATGAGGAGTTCCGTGGCGCGCAGCGTTTCGATCATGTCCGGGTAAAGCGTCTTCCTGTCGCCGAGCACCTCCAGCTTCACAAGTGTCCAGCCACCCGCCTCGCGCGCCAAGCGCAATGTGCGCACCGCATCTTCGCCGGTGAAGCATCCGGCCGTGTTCGGCAGATAGGTATATTTTTTCGGATCGATGAAATCGACCAGCCGCGGCTGATGGGGATCCGTCAAGTTCACGCGCCGCACGGCTACGGTGACCATCTCGGCACCGCTGGCCTCCAGGGCGCGGGCATTTTCCTCATATGTCTTGTACTTGCCGGTGCCGATAATGAGGCGCGAGCTGTAGGTCCTGCCAGCAATGACGAGGGGTTTGTCCGCGGGCGGACTTTCCGCCGGCGCGTTGCCGCCGCCAATGAAATGCACGACTTCCAGCCTGTCGCCGTTGTCCACCATCACGTCGGCATACGCAGATCGCGGCACGATCTCAAGGTTGCGCTCCACGGCGATCTTGGCCGGGTCAAGCCCAAGCTGTGCCAGGAGCTCGCGGACGCTGACGGGCCCGTCCAGACGCCGGGGTTCGCCATTCAAGATGATGCTAAGGGCCATAAACCTCGTCCTGCATTGGGGTTTGCCTCTACGCCCCCACCCATTATAAAGGCCGCTTCACAGCGTTAATGGTGGTCCGTGGCCAGAAAAACCAAGGCCAAATCCAGCAAGTCCCGGCCGATATATGTCCTCAACGGTCCGAACCTCAACCTCTTGGGCATGCGCGAGCCCGAGGTTTACGGCCGCACGACCCTGGCCGAAATCAGGGCCCTTGTCACAGAACGCGCCAAGGCCGGAGGTTATGCCGTGACGTTTCGCCAGACCAATCACGAGGGCGAGCTGGTGGACTGGCTGCAGGAGGCCCGGGAAAAGGCGGCCGGGGTCATCCTCAATGCGGGCGGCTACAGCCACACCTCAGTGGCCATTCTGGATGCTGCGCGCGCGCTCGCGCAGCCGCTGATCGAGGTGCATTTGTCCAACCCCTACTCAAGGGAAAGATATCGTCGCCATTCCTTTGTCAGTGAAGCGGCAGACGGCGTGATTTGCGGCCTGGGCGCACGCGGATATTCCGCAGCCATGGACGCCCTGATAGCCATGCTGAAGGATGCCGCTCCATGAACATGAAAGGGGTGCGGCAGCTGACCAAACTCGCCAATGGACCCAAGTCCAAAACGCATGAGCCCATGTCCGTGGACGTGGCCGCGATCCGCGAGCTCGCCGAACTGTTGACTGAGACGGGCCTTACCGAGATCGAAATCGAACAGGGCGGCCAGCGCCTGCGCGTATCGCGGCAGGCATCGCCTTTGGTTCACACCGTGCCGGGCCCTGCGGCCGGGGCGCAGGCCGAGCCGGCAACATCCGCCCCTGAGCCCGCGCCCAACCGGCGCGAGGGCCATGCCCCGGGTACGATCACTTCGCCGATGGTCGGGACGGTTTACGTGGCGCCCCAACCCGGCGCCCCGCCGTTCGTCAAAGTGGGCGATGCGGTGAAGGAAGGCGACACGCTTCTGATTGTCGAAGCCATGAAGACGATGAATCCCATTCTCGCGCCCAGAAGTGGGACCGTGTCGGAAATCTGCGTGCGCGATGCCGAGCCGGTCGAATTCGGCCAGGCGCTTCTGATCCTTTCGTGATGTTCGAGAAGATCCTGATCGCCAACCGCGGCGAAATTGCACTTCGCATCAACCGCGCCTGCAAGGAGATGGGAATTGCGACGGTCGCCATCCATTCAACGGCCGACGCCGATGCCATGCATGTACGCCTTGCCGACGAAAGCGTATGCGTGGGGCCGCCGCCGGCGTCCCAGAGCTATCTCAACATTCCGCAGATTGTGGCGGCCTGCGAGATTACGGGCGCCGAAGCCATACACCCCGGCTATGGTTTTCTGTCGGAGAATGCGCGCTTTGCCGAAATCGTGCAGGAACACGGCATTACATTCATCGGTCCCAAGCCCGAACATATCCGCATGATGGGCGACAAGATCACGGCCATTCAGGCCGTGAAGGACGTCGGCATCCCCACCGTTCCGGGCTCCGGCGGTGCGGTGACCGACGCCGATGCAGAACGCGTGGCCGGCGAGATCGGCTATCCGGTGCTGATCAAGGCAACGGCGGGCGGCGGCGGCCGCGGCATGAAGGTGGCCTTAAGCGCGGCGGATTTGCCGCTTGCCCTGTCTACGGCGCGGGCCGAAGCCAAGGCCGCTTTCGGCAATGATCAGGTTTACATGGAGAAATATCTCCAGCGGCCCCGCCATATCGAATTGCAGGTGCTGGCGGACAGCCAGGGCAAGGTGATCCATCTCGGCGAACGCGATTGCTCATTGCAACGCCGGCACCAGAAAGTGTGGGAAGAGGCCGGCTCCCCGGCTCTCAACGCCGAACAGCGCGAGGATATCGGCGGCGTGGTTACCCGCGCGCTCACCAAGCTTGGCTATCTCGGCGCCGGAACAATCGAATTTCTGTTTGAGGAGGGACGTTTCTACTTCATCGAGATGAACACGCGGCTTCAGGTGGAGCATCCGGTCACCGAGGCGATCACAGGACTTGACATCGTGCGCGAACAGATCCGCATCGCCGCCGGCGGATCGCTGGAGATTGACCAGAAGGATGTCAGCTTTTCCGGCCACGCCATCGAATGCCGGATAAACGCGGAAAACCCGTTCACATTCCAGCCTTCGCCGGGAACCGTAACGCAATTTCACACGCCTGGCGGGCTTGGCGTGCGCTTCGACTCGGCGATTTATGCCGGCTACCGCATCCCGCCCTATTACGACAGCCTTATTGGGAAGCTTGTGGTCCACGGCAAGAACCGCAATGAATGCCTCATGCGGCTCAGGCGCGCGCTGGACGAACTGGTCGTCGGCGGCATCGATACGACGATCCCGCTGTTCCAGAAACTGATGCACGAACCCGACATCCTGAACGGCGAATACAATATTCATTGGCTGGAACGATATCTGGCCGGCCGGCCCGATCTGTAAAATTCGAATCGAAAATGGCCCGGTTTCTTCGCCCGGCATAAGACTCTCGACCCCAGAATGTCGAAATGATCGCATTTTCGACCGCCACTGCCGCCTTGCAACGTGCAACGGCATTGCTCGACAGAAGCGCCGTGCGCATTGCCGACGCACGCGCAACCGGTGATGTCGCCGCCGATCTGGTGAATATGACAATAGCTCGCGAAGACTATCGGGCCAACGTTGCGGTGGTGAACGCCGCAAGCAACACGATGGGCGCCCTGCTAAACATCCTGACCTGACGTGGCCCGACAGCATTGAGAAGAAGAGGCACCGCCTGCCTCATGTATCCGGGACCGCTTTTGCGATAAATTGCGATCATGCACGGCACGGCGCCAACCCCCGAGTTGCTTCTCAAAGCGTATGCAGCTGGCGTCTTCCCGATGGCGGAACGGCGCGCGGATCCGGATCTTTTCTGGGTTTCGCCTGAAATACGGGGAATTCTGCCGCTGGATGCCTTTCATGTGCCGACGCGGCTGGGTCGCACCGTGCGCAGCGACCGTTTTGCGGTCACGATCGACCGCGCCTTCTCGAGCGTGATCGCAGCGTGCGCGGCCCCTGCACCCGGCCGCGAGGAAAGCTGGATCAATGCCGAAATCATCTCTCTCTACACGGCCCTTCACCGGCGCGGCGCGGCCCACTCTGTCGAATGCTGGCAGGACGGTGAGCTGGTTGGAGGCCTTTATGGCGTCAAGCTGGGAGCAGCGTTCTTCGGCGAAAGCATGTTCAGCTTCGTGCGCGACGCCAGCAAGGTCGCTTTGGTGCATCTTGTGGCGCGCCTTAAGCTGGGCGGTTTTCTGCTGCTCGATGCGCAGTTCCAGACGCCGCATCTTGCGCAGTTCGGCGCCGTTGCGATTTCACGAGACGAATATCTGCGGCGCCTGGAGCGCGCGCTGATGAAGGAGGGAAATTTCTACTGCTCTGCGCCGGCCGGAAGCTCCGGCAACCGCTCGTTGGAGCCGGCATCCGGCGAACGCGCCTTTACAGGCGCATTGGAGGCGACCGGTGCTTGCTCCTGGCCCGGTTGGTTTGTTCTGCAGGCAATAACCCAGACGTCATAGAGCGGATGCTCCAGCGCATTGATTTCCGGAGCGGAGGCAAACATCCAGCCGGAAAAAACCTGCTTGGGCTGTTCGCCCGGCCGTGTGTCGGTGATTTGCAGAAACGCAGTCGTTTCCGGTGTTTCCAGCGGCGGCGTGGAATGGCAGTAGCGCGCCACGATTGTGAGCGTGGCAAACTGCACGGGCTTGCCGATCGGCGCAAGAAAGGTGGTTGCACGACCGGTCATCTTGTCCAGGCCGCGCACAATCAGGACTTTTCTGACACCATGCTTGTCGGGCGCTGCTTCATTCAGCGCCGTCTGCAATGCCGCCGCGTTTGTCGCGGCGACGGCTGGTGCAAGCCACAAGCCTGCCAGCATGGCCGCCAAAAGAGTCCTGGAAACATCCATCACGGTCCGCCTTGCGGATTGGTATTCGACTGCGGGTTAAGATTCTGTGGCGGAGCCTTGGCGTTTCCGCTGCTTTCGCTCCCGCCCATCATGGCGCGCGCCACCAGCCCGATCAAATCCACCGAGCCCTGCGTGTTCGTAATCTTGCCGCCTGGTTTAAGCATGGTGTCGGAGCCCCCCGGCGATATGGACAGATAATTGCTGCCCAGTAGCCCCGCCGACGTAATTTTTACCGAGGAATCGTCAGGAATCTGGACGTCCCGCTTGATCGAAAGGTGAAGGGTCGGCTGGTACGTCTTGGGGTCGAGGACAATTGCGGAAACTGTGCCGATCTTCACACCTGACAATTCCACGTCGGTCCCGACATTCACGCCGTCCACGCGATTGAATTGTGCGGTCAGGTCATAGCCGGAGATGCCGCCCACGCTTGTCGTGGTGTAGGCAAAAACTAGAAAGAACACCGCGATGGCAATCACGACTGCGCCGATCAGGGTCTCAACCGTGTTGTTCTGCATGAGTTTCCGCTCTTATTCCGGTTGCCAGGCCTGATAGTCTCCCGTTGCCGGCGGCCGCAGACCGGTCGCTGCAAGCGAGCCCGAAGGACGGTAGGCCGAAGGTGTTCCAGTCAAATTCGGCACGGGCTCCCTCTCCCAAGAGCGCTTTGGAAAGGGCGTCACGGTTGGAGGTTGCTCAAATGTGTGATGCAGCCAGCCATGCCAGTCCGACGGCACGCGGGAGGCTTCCACCGTGCCGTTGTAAATGACCCAGCGCCGGGTCCCCTTCCTGTTCTGGTAATAGCGGTTCCCGAACTGGTCCTTGCCCACAAGCCGGCCGCTCAGCCAGGTGGTGACCAGGGTTCCCAGTGTGGCGCGGCGCCACCAGATAAAAATCATGCGAAGGAAGGGCATTTTCCGAATATCTCTGCCGGAATCGCTGCGGAATATAGGGCCAGTGATACGTGTGCGCCACGGTTCCGAGGTCGCAAAGCCGGCAGGCCCGCCGCGAGACGGGCGTAGCGACCCGGAGGCAACCGTCACGCGGGTGAAAAAAATTTTTACGTGATTCTGATCCTGCTTCTTGACACGCAGTTTTCCGCGAAAATTCGCGGAGTTGGTCCTCCACAATATCTGGTGGGTAAGATTCCGTTTACCACTTCCCGCTTGCGCGGCCCCGAAAACGGTGTCCATACTTAGCCCCTGTCGCGCATCGCGACACAAAATCTGGGACGGACCACTGGCCGGTGTCCGGGGCTCTCTTGCGCAGACGCGCACCCCGGCAACGGAGAACTGTCCCTGAATCGATGCGGCGGCAGGAACGGCTCAAATCTGCTGGGGGAACAAAGAACATGCGTATCCGGCGTCAGTTCACGGTTGAAGGTCAGTCGCCCTATGCGGGTGTGCCGTTCCGCAAGACGTCGAGCGAAATCAGAAATCCCGACGGATCCATCGTCTTCAGCCAGGACGAGATCGAGGTGCCGGAAACGTGGAGCCAGGTCGCTTCCGATGTTCTTGCGCAGAAATATTTCCGCAAGGCAGGCGTGCCCGCCCGGCTGAAGCCCGTGCCGGAAAAGGACGTGCCAGAGTGGCTGTGGCGCAGAGCCGCCGACGGCCCGGCGACTGTGGGCGAAACCTCCGCGCGGCAGGTCTTCGACCGTCTGGCCGGGACGTGGACCTATTGGGGCTGGAAGGGCGGCTATTTCGACACCGAAGCCGATGCGCGCGCCTTCCACGACGAGCTCTGCTTCATGCTGGCGACCCAGAAGGCCGCGCCCAACAGCCCGCAGTGGTTCAACACCGGACTGCACTGGGCCTATGGCATCGACGGGCCGAGCCAGGGCCATTACTACGTGGACCATGTGACCGGGCGGCTCGTGAAATCCAACTCGGCCTATGAGCACCCGCAGCCGCACGCCTGTTTCATCCAGAGCGTGAAGGACGATCTCGTCAACGAAGGCGGGATCATGGACCTCTGGACGCGCGAAGCGCGGCTGTTCAAATACGGGTCGGGCACGGGTACGAATTTCTCGTCGCTCCGCGCGGAAAATGAGCGGCTGTCGGGCGGCGGCAAATCCTCCGGGCTGATGAGCTTTCTCAAGATAGGCGACCGCGCAGCTGGCGCGATCAAGTCCGGCGGCACAACACGCCGGGCCGCCAAGATGGTGATCGTGGATATCGATCATCCGGATATCGAACAATTCATCGACTGGAAGGTGATCGAGGAGCAGAAGGTTGCCAGCATGGTCGCCGGCTCCAAGCTCGCCGAAAAGCATCTGAAAGCGGTGATGAGAGCCTGCATCAACTGCGATGGTTCCGGCGACGACTGTTTCGATCCGACCAAGAATCCGGCACTACGCCGCGAAATCCGCGCAGCACGCAAGAGCATGATTCCGGACAACTACATCCAGCGCGTCATTGCGTTCGCCAGACAGGGCTACAAGGACATCGACTTCCGAACCTATGACACCGACTGGGATTCCGAAGCCTATATGTCGGTATCCGGCCAGAATTCCAACAACTCGGTGCGCGTTACCGACGAGTTCCTGCGCGCCGTGCTGGAAGATCGTGAGTGGAGTCTCACCTATCGTGGGTCGGGCAAAGTCGCCAAGACGGTGAAGGCGCGCGAGTTGTGGGAGAAGATATCCTACGCCGCCTGGGCCTGCGCCGACCCCGGCATCCAGTTCCACACGACTGTCAACGACTGGCACACCTGCCCGGCCGGCGGGCCGATCCGCGCGTCCAATCCGTGCTCGGAGTATATGTTCCTGGACGACACGGCATGCAACCTGGCGTCGCTCAACCTGATGGCATTCCGGGCGGAGGACGAAAGCGGCCGCAAGATATTTGACGTGGCTTCCTTCGAACACGCCGTCCGGCTGTGGACGATCGTGCTTGAAATCTCCGTCCTGATGGCCCAATTCCCGAGCCGGGAAATTGCGCAACTTTCCTACGACTACCGGACGCTCGGCCTGGGCTACGCCAATATCGGCGGCCTGCTCATGTCCGCCGGCATTCCCTATGATAGCCGAGAAGGTCGGGCTATTGCCGGCGCCATTGCGGCGGTCATGACAGGTGTGTCCTACGCCACGTCGGCGGAAATGGCCGGCGAGCTTGGGCCCTTCCCGGAGTTTGCGGCCAACCGCGATGCGATGCTGCGCGTGATCAGAAACCATCGCCGCGCGGCGCATGGCGACGCCGGCGGCTATGAATCGCTGCACACGCTTCCGGTCCCGCTCGACCACGACGCGATTTCCCAGAAGGATCTGGCAGCCGCAGCCAAGCGCGCATGGGACGATGCATTGTCGCTCGGCGAAACGTTCGGATACCGCAATGCCCAGGCGACGGTCATCGCGCCGACCGGGACCATCGGTCTTGTGATGGATTGCGATACGACGGGCGTTGAACCCGACTTTGCGCTGGTCAAATTCAAGACGCTGGCCGGCGGCGGATATTTCAAGATCATCAACCGCTGCGTTCCAGAAGCGCTGGAAGCGCTGGGCTACACCCAGGCGCAGATCGACGATATCGTGGCCTATGCCGTCGGTCACGGAACGCTCGAAGGCGCAAATGCGCTGTCCCATGCGGCGCTGCGGGCCAAGGGTTTCGGGGACGCCGAAATCGAGAAAATCGAGGCCGCGCTGGAACAGGCCTTCGACATCCGCTTCGTTTTCAACAAGTGGACGCTTGGCGAAGATTTTTGCACGCAAACGCTGAAGCTCGATCCGGCCGAACTGGACGCACCCGATTTTGACATGCTGAAGGCGCTCGGCTTTTCCAAGGCCGAAATCGATGCCGCCAATCTTCACGTCTGTGGCGCCATGACACTCGAAGGGGCGCCGCACCTGAAGCTGGAACACCTGCCCGTCTTCGATTGTGCATCACCTTGCGGGCGCATCGGCAAGCGGTCGCTCTCGGTCGAAAGTCATATCCGTATGATGGCTGCGGTTCAGCCGTTCATTTCCGGCGCGATTTCCAAAACCATCAACATGCCGAATGCTGCCACCGTGAAGGAATGCGGCGAAAGCTACATGCTGTCCTGGAAGCTGGCGCTGAAGGCCAATGCACTCTATCGCGACGGTTCAAAGCTCAGCCAGCCCCTGTCGGCTCAGGCCTTCGGTTTCGACGACGATGAAGACGAGATGGACGATCTGATTGCCCAGCCGGCGGCCGCGCGCGCCACGGTGGTCAGCGAGCGTGTGGTGGAAAAAGTGGTCGAGCGCGTGATCCGCGCGCGGGAACGCGAACGCCTGCCCCAGCGGCGCAAAGGCTACACGCAGAAGGCCATCGTTGGCGGGCACAAGGTCTATCTGCGCACCGGCGAATATGAAGACGGCCGGCCCGGCGAAATCTTCATCGATATGCACAAGGAAGGCGCGGCGTTCCGCAGCCTGATGAACAATTTCGCGATCGCCATCTCGATCGGCCTGCAATATGGCGTGCCGCTCGAGGAATTCGTGGAAGCCTTCACCTTCACGCGGTTCGAGCCGGCCGGACTGGTGATCGGCAACGACTCGATCAAGAACGCAACCAGCGTTCTGGACTACATCTTCCGCGAACTCGCGGTGAGTTATCTAGGACGCAACGATCTGGCGCATGTACCGCCGGCGCGGGACGACGATCTTGGCCATGGTGACGGCGCGGGCAAGGGCGACGACCGCGAAATCGCACGGGTCATCAGCCGGGTGGCGTCCACCGGTTATTACCGGGGCAATCCGCTCGTGGTCGTGCGGGGCGGCGCCGCCCCCAAGCTCGAAATCGCCCACGAGCACGAACACCTCCATGTGCAGGATCATGACGGGGTGCTGGATGCGACCCTGGATGCCGACATCACCGTTGAGGAGACACTGGAAGTGGCCGGCGTCGCCGCCGGCAACCCCATCGCGGACGTCATGAATGCTCTTGGCGAAAGGCTGTCCGCCGCCGCGGGTGAGGCCGCGGAAGCGGCGGGACGGGTGCGCGAGACCTATGCCAAGCGCGCAGCCGAAGCCCGCCTGAAGGGTTTCGAAGGCGACGCCTGCGGCACTTGCGGAAACTTCACGCTCGTCCGCAACGGCACCTGCATGAAATGCAACACTTGCGGGTCAACCAGCGGGTGCAGCTGACCGAGTGCGAATCAGTGTATGGAGATGACAATGGCCAAGGCACTGAAAGCAGCAAAAGTTCACTGGGTGGCGGACCCGGGTCCGGCGCGCCCTGCGAAGGCAAAGAAGCGTCCTGAGCTTGTCGTGGTGGCGCCCGCCGATGCGGCGCCGTCAGCAGACGGCGGCGCCCGCAAGCTTCAACGCCTTGTGCAAGCCGCCTTGCGGCCCAAGCAGGCGAAGGCCGCCGGCCGCAACGCAAAGCGGCGGGTCGAAGTAATGGGCGACAACGGTTGCGTTCTTGCCGCCTACACGCTCGTGCTGGAAGCCGATTCACTGGATGCCGAATTCGAGGAAGCCGCGTTGATCCTGGCCGAAGGCGATCTGACGGCTGGCGAGACCACGCATCTTCGGGCGCGCTGCCGGCCCTGACCGCCGTGCGAATGCCTCCCGGTCTCCACGGCCCACATCCACGACAGGCAACTGTTATCATGAAATTGCGCGCCGCGAATTGCCGCGTGAAAACTGACAGTCGTGACCGCTGCGGAAAACCGCATTCGCCATAAATATGAGGACGTCATCCAAAAGGTGCCGGCATGATTGTCAGAATGTGGCGCGGTGAAGTACCGAAGGAAAAGAAGGCGGCCTACATCGAATATCTGCATAAGACGGGGCTCAGCGACTATCGCAACACGCCGGGCAACCGGGGTGTGTCCCTGCTCTGCCGCGATGTCGGCGACGCGGTGGAATTCACGACCATGACCTGGTGGGACAATATCGAAGCCATCAAGCGCTATGCCGGAGAGGACTACCGGAAGGCACGCTATTACCCGGAAGACGCAAATTACCTGAAGTCTTTTGCGCCCACGGTGGATCATTTTGAAATGATCTACGACTCGCGCGGCTAAATACCGACGGCGCCCGATTACCCTTTCGCCCGCAGCAGCCGGGCCTTCTGGCGCTGCCAGTCACGCGCCTTCTCGCTTTCGCGCTTGTCGTGCAGCTTCTTGCCGCGCGCGATCCCCAGCTCGATCTTGGCAACGCCCCTGGGGTTGAAATACATCCGCAACGGCACCAGTGTCATGCCCTCGCGCTGCACCGCAGACGCGAGCTTGCGCGCCTCGCGCTTGTGCACGAGCAGCTTGCGCGGCCGCCGCGGCTCGTGATTGAAGCGGTTCGCCATCAGATATTCCGGAATGTAGGCGTTGACGAGCACGATTTCGCCGTCCTTCGCCTGGGCGTAGGATTCCCCGATTGTCGCCTTGCCCTGCCGGAGCGATTTGACCTCTGAGCCCGTGAGCACGATGCCCGCCTCGAGTGTAGACTCGATGGCATAGGCATGACGGGCTTTGCGGTTGTCTGCGACGATCTTGCGCTCGTCGTCCTTCTTCCTGGCCATGTCAGGTCTTTATGCCGGCCAGCGCCATTGCTTCGCGGACCCTGGCGCGCGCGCCCTCGGTGACCGGCATCATGGGCGGGCGTACCTCGTCCGAACACAGGCCGAGGAGCGATGCGGCATATTTCACCGGCGCGGGGCTGGGCTCGCAAAACAGGGCGTCATGAAGCGGCATCAATCTGTCCTGGATCTGCAGCGCCTTTCCGAAAGCGGCCTGTGCGCAGGCTTCCTGGAACTGTGCGCACAACTTCGGCGCCACATTTGCCGTCACGGAAATGCAGCCGTGGCCGCCATGGGCCATGTAACCCAGGGCGGTGGAATCGTCGCCCGAAAGCAGCCGCCAATCCTGACCGCAGGCCAGGCGTTCGCGCGAGGCGCGCGCCAGGTTAGCCGTGGCATCCTTAACGCCGACGATATTTGCGATCTTTGAAAGGCGCACCATCGTTTCCAGCGAGATTTCCACGATGGTCCGGCCGGGGATGTTGTAGACGATGATCGGGAGGTCCACGGCTTCGGCAATCGCGGCAAAATGGCGGTAGATGCCTTCCTGCGACGGCTTGTTGTAATACCCCGTGACCGAAAGAATGGCGTCGGCCCCCGCCTGCCTGGCGTTGCGTGCCAGATCGATGGCATGGGCGGTGGAGTTGGACCCGGCGCCGGCGATCACGGGCACCCGGCCGCCGGCTTCTTCGACGCATAACTCGATGACGCGGCGGTGCTCATGATCGGTGAGCGTGGGAGATTCGCCGGTGGTGCCGCAGGGCACCAGCCCATGGCTTCCCTCTGCGATCTGCCAGCTGACCAGCCTGCGGAACGCCGCCTCATCCACCGCTCCGTTCCGGAACGGGGTGATGAGCGCGGGGATGGAGCCCTTGATGCGGTCGCGAAGCGCGGCCATGGGAAACACCGATAACGAATATCGCAATGAAGTTACCGCCCACGGGGCTTTCGCCGCAAGGCACCGCTCTGATCTACTGGGATTTCCAAAGGAGACCTGTCATGCCGCTGGAAATGCGCAGCCATTGCGAGCGCTGCGAAGCTCCCCTGCCGCCCGAAAGCGATGCCGCGCACATATGCAGCTACGAATGCACCTTCTGCGGGCCATGCACCGAAGAAATGGGCGGCATTTGTCCGAATTGCGGCGGCGAGCTGGTACGCCGTCCGCGCCGCATCAAACGGCAAGGCTGAAATGATCTGAAAAATTTCAGGCGGTTCTGGTTTGGCGGCACGTCTGCCGTTATTGTTGGCCGCCGCTGGCCCGTCCGAAAGCGTTGTTCATGAGCGCCAGACAGTTTTGCCTTGCCGCCGTCTTGCTAGTCTCGACGGCCACATTGGTATTTGCGCAGCCGCCGGCGGTTCCCAGCTCGCGTCCCTTGCCAGCCGGGCTTGTCCAGAAGGGCGGCGTCATCATGATGCAGCCGGTGGATTCCGGTTCCGATTCCGGCCCGTATATCAACGGCGAGCACCATGAGGGGATTCTGCACGTCCTGAGCGCATCCGATCATGATATTTATGAACGTGCGTTCGATGCCGCCAACAGCGGCGACTGGACCGGTGCAAAGGGCCTGGCCAGCCAGGGTCACGATGCCGCCGCAAGGCGGGTTGTCCAGTGGCGTTATGTGCTGGACAAGAACAGCGGCGCGTCCTTCGCCGAGATCGATCAATTCATCCGGAACAATTCCGATTGGCCGGCGCGCGACACCCTTCTCGCCCGCGCTGAAGAAGCGATCGATCCTGGAATGGATCCGCATGCGGTGATTGCGTGGTTCGGCGGGCGCGATCCAGTCACCGCCATCGGGAAGATCAGGCTCGGCGAAGCGCTGGTTGCGACGGGCTCCGCCACAAGAGGCCGCGCGCTAATTCGCGACGGCTGGATCAACGGAAGCTTCGATCCCTCCACCGAGCTACAGATCATCCAGAGCCACGGCGACATCCTGACACCGGATACCGACGCCCAGCGGATCAGCCAGCTTTTGTGGAACGGCGATGTTTCATCGGCGCGCCGGGAGCTTTCGCGGGTGGATAGCGCCACGCAGGCGATCGCGTCTGCCCGCATCGCCTTGCAGACCACATCCAGCCTGCGCTCCGTGCGCGGTGAATCGAGCGACAACGGTTTCCTGTTCGATCGCGCGCGGGCGGCACGCCGCGCGGGCCAGTATGACCTTGCAGAAACCCTGCTGAAACAGGTCAATGCCACGGCGGCGGCGGCGGCAAACGAAAATGCGTGGTGGCAGGAGCTCAACATTGACACGCGCGAGGCGATCAAGAGCGGCGACTATCGCAGGGCCTACAACCTTGTTTCGGATAACGGCATGTCGGGCGGACCCAACTATGCGGACGCGGAGTTCCTGGCAGGCTGGCTTGCCTTGCGCTTCCTGAAGGAACCGCGCACGGCGCTTTCGCATTTCCAGAAGGAAACAGCTGCTGTCGGCCGGCCCATCAGTCTCGCCCGCGGCCATTACTGGCAGGGCCGAGCCTATGAGGACCTGGGCGAACTGGCGAGCGCCTGGCGCGAATACCGCGCTGCGTCCCAATATCCCGAGACGTTCTACGGCCAGCTTGGGCTGGCCAAGATCGATTCCACGCCGACACTGCACCTCCGCAATGCGGTGGTGGATGTTGCCGGGTCAAAGGCGGAATTCGACAGTGACGGCCTTGTGCCCGCCATCAAGGTTCTGGGCGATCTGGGCGAAGTGAGCCTGCTGCGCACCTTCGCCCTGCGCGATCTGGAGCTTCACCCCGCGCCCGGGCATGTGAAGCTTCTGGCGCAACTCCTGACCGACATGGGCTTTCGCGACATCGCGCTGCGCGTGGCCAAGACAGCGGCGTTTTCCGATACGCCGCAGATTGCCTTCACCCATCCGGTCATCGCGTTGCCGGCGACGACCGGACCGGGCGCAGCCCTTGAGCCCGCGTTCGTGCTTGGCATCATCCGGCAGGAAACGGAATTCGATCAGTATGCGGTGAGCGGCGCCGGCGCCGTCGGCATCATGCAGCTTTTGCCATCCACCGCGCGCCAGTCGGCGGCAAGCGCCGGCCTGACCTATCGCCCCAGCGATCTGGTGAGCAACCAGGATTACAACGTGAAGGTCGGGATGGCCGAACTGGGCAATGATTTCAGCGACTGGAACAACTCCTACATTCTGGCCGCCGCGGAGTACAACGCCGGCCCCGGCAATGTGAACAAGTGGCTTGCCGACTATGGCGACCCGCGGGGCGGCACCGATCCGATCGACTGGATCGAGAAGATTCCCTACAACGAGACGCGCAACTACGTGCAGCGCGTGATCGAGAACATGGAGGTCTATCGCAACCGGCTTGCCGGCCGCGACATGCCGCTGCGCATCGTCCAGGACCTGTCGAAAGTGCCGGTGGCGAGCCTGAAACCGCTCGCTTATGTACCCAGGCCCGGCGAGGGAACGGCGGCGATGCCTGGCACCGTGCCGACGCCATCGCCGCGGCCCGCCGGACAGGGCGCGAGCCCCGCGGCGGAAACGAGCCGCTAAATCCGGATCAGCGGGAAACGGAAAGCCACTCGCGCGCCAACTTCTGCGCTTCGGCGATCTGGGAAGGACTCATTTCGCTGGAAAGCTGCGCGCGCCAGCTCTTGGCTTCGTCCACGCCCCGCATGGCCGCGAGGTTGAACCATTTGTGGGCCGTCACGAAATCCACAGCCACGCCCTGCCCTGTCGAATAGGCAAGACCCAGATTGTAAAGCGCATCGGCGCGGCCCTGCTTGGCGGCCTGTTCGAATTGCGCCAGCAAATCCATATCGACGCAAGCCATCGAAAACCCCCTTGGGACATGAAACCGGGCATCCCGCCGGTTTCTTCTTCCACCTCTGATGGCGCGGGCATTCTCCCGCGCGCGGGACAATGCTGCGCAAGCCGAAGCTAAGGCGCGGTTAACGGCGCAATTCAGAAATCCTTAAGGATTGAGACAAAATCCGCGGGGATCAGGCGCGGGCGCGCTGTCCGAACAGGACCTTGCGCGCTTCTTCCTGCGCTTTCGGATCGTTGGCCTGTGCTTCCCGCAGTTCGCGGCCGAGCGCGACCCCCCTTTGCACGGCAGGCCGGGCCCGAATTCGCTCTTCCCAGGCCTTGAGATGGGGGAATTCGTCTAGATTCACATGGCGGCGGCTCGACAGGACCCAGCCCCAGCAGGCCATGTCGGCGATGGAATAGTCCCCCGCCAGATATTGCCGATCGGCCAGCCGCTTGTTCATCACGCCGAACAGGCGATGCACCTCGTCGGTGTAGCGCTTGATGGCATACGGAATCTTTTCGGGCGCGTAGTTGATGAAATGGTTGGCCTGCCCGCCCATCGGCCCCAGGCCCGCCATCTGCCAGAACAGCCATTCGTCAACTTCCACGCGCTTGCGTTCGTCGCGCGGATAGAACTTGCCGGTCTTCCGGCCGAGATATTGCAAGATCGCACCGGATTCGAAGACCGAGATCGGCTTGCCCCCCGGCCCGTCGGGATCGACAATTGCAGGCATCCGGTTGTTGGGCGAGATCTTCAGAAACTCCGGCGCGAACTGGTCGCCCTTGCCGATGTTCACGGGCTTCATCACATAAGGCAGCCCGGCTTCTTCCAGATAGATGCTGATTTTCCAGCCGTTCGGCGTGGGCCAGTAGTAGAGCTCTATGGGACGTTGTCTGGGAGTTCCGGAGCGGGCCCTGGTCGCGGCCACCTTCTTTTTCTTCTTGGGCTTGGCCGCGGCTGTCCTGGTAGCGCGATGGCGCTTGCCTCCGGACGCCGCGGCTTTTGCCTTTGCCATCTGCCGTTTCTACATCGTGATACGCAAAACGGCAAATGATCCGCGTTGCTTACAGCGTCGCGGTTATTTCTTCGCCTTCCGGCGACGGCGACGCTTCGTCTTGCGGGCCGCGCCCTTCGCGGCCGTCTTGCGGACGGCGCGCCTCTTGCTCTTTCTTTTCCTACCAGTCATTGGCATGAGTAACGACTCCTCTGCATTGTTCGGGTCGTGCGACTCGCACCCCCCAAAACGCAAAGAATATGAGTGTCTTGCGTCAATGACGCAATAGCCCGCCCTTCTGTCATGGGCATTTTGCGGAACACAAATTCATTTGATGCAGATTTTTCCGAATGAATTCGCAATTCGCGCGATGGTGGTGAAAATTCAGAAAAATGCGCGCTCGTCACGCCGCCACATTGAAATCTGTACGAATCACACGTCGTCGGGCAAATTGAGTCGGGATTTGAGAATGGCATTGACGGCCGAGGGGTTCGCCTTTCCCCCGGTTGCTTTCATCACCTGACCGGTGAACCAGCCCGCAAGTTTCGGCTTCTTCTTCACCTCTTCCACCTTGTCGGGATTGGCGGCAATCACCGCGTCAACCGCCTTCTCGATGGCGGACATATCGGTGACCTGCCTGAGGCCGCGCTTCTCGACAATATCCCGCGGATCGCCGCCTTCACTCCACAGGATGTCCAGCAAATCCTTGGCGATTTTGCCGGAAATCGTTCCATCGGCGATCATCGCCAGAATGCTTGCGTTTGCGCTGGCGGAAACCGGCACCTGCGCGATGGTCAGGCCATCGCGGTTGAGGCGTCCCAGCACTTCATTGTTCAGCCAGTTGGCGGCCACTTTCGGATCGGCGGCGCGCGCCATTTCCTCGAAGTAATCGGCCAGCTCGCGCTCGGCCACCAGCACGCCCGCATCGTAAGCGGAGATGCCGAAATCCCTCATGAAGCGGGCCTTCTTTTCGTCCGGCAGCTCGGGCAGCGATCTGGCGATCCGGTCAATCCAGTCCTGTCCGATTTCCAGCGGCAGCAGGTCGGGATCGGGGAAATAGCGGTAATCATGCGCTTCTTCCTTGGAGCGCATGGAGCGCGTTTCGCCGTTGCGGCTGTCGAACAGGCGGGTTTCCTGTTTGACGGCACCTCCGCCCTCGATGATGTCCACCTGGCGGCGGGCCTCATATTCCACGGCCTGCGCCACGAAGCGCATGGAGTTCACATTCTTGATCTCGCAGCGCGTGCCATAGGGCGCGCCAGGCTTGCGCACCGAGACGTTCACATCGGCCCGCATGGAGCCTTCGTCCATATTGCCGTCGCAGGTTCCCAGATAGCGCACGATGGCCCGCAGCTTGCGCAGGAAGGCGGCGGCTTCCTCGGCCGAACGCATGTCGGGCTTCGTCACGATTTCCATGAGGGCGACGCCCGCGCGGTTCAGATCCACAAAGGTGTAGTCGGCGTGCTGGTCGTGCAGGCTTTTGCCCGCGTCCTGCTCCAGATGCAGACGCTCGATGCCGACCTCGCGCGTTTCCCCGCCCGGAAGGTCAATGGTGACGATGCCCTCGCCTACGATGGGCTGCTTGTACTGGGAAATCTGATAGCCCGGCGGCAGATCGGGGTAGAAATAGTTCTTCCGGTCGAAGACCGAGACGCGGTTGATCTTCGCCTTCAGGCCAAGCCCGGTCTTGATCGCCTGCTCCACGCAGAAGCGGTTGATGACGGGCAGCATGCCGGGCATGGCCGCATCCACGAAGCTCACATGCTGGTTGGGCTCGGCGCCGAAGGCGGCCGAGGCGCCGGAGAAGAGCTTGGCGTTGGAGAGCACCTGGCAATGCACCTCCATGCCGATGACGATTTCCCAATCGCCTGTCTGGCCCCTGATGGTTTTGGCGCTGCTCATACGGCCCTCCACCACGGCGAGGGCTTTGCAGCAAAGCCGGCAGCCTCTTCGATGGCGCGGCCCGCGCGCAGGACGGTCGCTTCGTCAAACGCCTTGCCGATGATCTGCAGGCCCAGCGGGAGACCTTCCGCCGTGAGCCCGGCCGGTACCGAAATGCCGGGAAGGCCGGCAAGGTTCACCGTCACCGTGAACACGTCATTCAGATACATGGAAACAGGATCGTCGGACTTGGAGCCCACGGCAAAGGCGGGCCCGGGCGTGGCCGGCGTCAGGAGCACGTCGCACGTCTCATAGGCCTGCACGAAATCCCGCAGGATGAGGGCGCGAACTTTCTGGGCGCGTGTGTAATAGGCATCGTAATAGCCGGCGGAAAGAACATAGGTGCCGATCAGCACGCGACGCTTCACCTCCGCGCCGAAGCCTTCCGCGCGCGTCTTTTCGTAGAGATCGATCAGGTCGTCCGCGCCTTTCGCGCGCAGGCCATAGCGCACGCCGTCATAGCGCGCGAGATTGGATGAGGCTTCGGCAGGCGCCACGATGTAGTAGGCCGGCAGCGCATATCTGGTGTGCGGCAGGCTGACATCCACGATCTCGGCGCCCTGCGCCTTCAGCCATTCGGCCCCCTTGCGCCAGATGGCCTCGATTTCTTCGGGCATGCCGTCAAGCCGGTATTCCTTCGGGATGCCGACGCGCAGCCCCCTGATCGGCTTGTCCAGCGCCGCCTCGTAATCGGGCACGGGAACATCCACGCTGGTGGAATCCCGGGGGTCCACGCTCGCCATGTGCCGCAGCAGGATCGCCGCATCGCGAACGGTGCGCGTCATGGGGCCCGCCTGATCGAGCGACGAGGCGAACGCCACGATGCCGAAGCGCGAACAGCGGCCATAGGTCGGCTTCAGGCCCACGATGCCGCTGACGGCGGCGGGCTGGCGAATGGAACCGCCGGTGTCGGTGCCGGTGGCGCCCAAGGCAAGACAGGCCGCCACGGCCGCCGCGGATCCGCCGGAAGAACCGCCGGGCACGAGATTCTGGTTCGAATTCCGCGCGCGCCAGGGATTGAACACCGGGCCGAAGGCGCTGGTTTCATTCGACGAGCCCATGGCGAATTCGTCCATGTTCGTCTTGCCCAGCATCACCGCGCCGGCATCCCACAGATTCTGCGAGACGGTGGATTCGTAGGGCGGCACGAAATTGTTCAGGATGTTCGAGCCGGCGGTCGTGCGCACGCCTTTGGTGCAGAACAGATCCTTGATGGCGAGCGGCAGCCCTTCCAGCGGGCGCGCCTGGCCGCTGGCGATGCGCGCGTCGGACTCTTTGGCCATCGCCAGCGCGCGCTCCGGCGTTTCGGTGACGAAGGCGTTCAGCGAGCGCGACTTTTCGATCGCGGTGATGTGCGCCTTCGCAAGCTCGGTGGCCGAGACCTTTTTGCCGCGCAACGCCTCGCGCGCCTCGGCCAGCGTGAAATCGGTGAGCGCGCCGCTCATTCCACCACCTTGGGCACGAGAAAGAAATTGTCTTCGGACTGCGGCGCGTTGGCGACGACGGCCTCGGCCTGATCGCCTTCGGTCACTACGTCGTCGCGCATCTTGAGCTTCTGGGCGACCACGCTCGTCATGGGCTGAACGCCCTCGACATTCACTTCCTGCAGCTGTTCCACCCAGCGCAGGATTCCGTTCAGCTCCTTTTCCATCGCCCCGACACGCTCTTCCGGCAGCGCGATGCGCGCCAGCCGGGCGATGCGGCGAACGGTGTCCCTGTCCACGGACATGAGGTTTCCTTTGGGCGAATGTGCTAGACAGGCGCCTAGCTACCAACCAGCCGGAAGCCTTGCAAGCGAGGGATTGCATAGCCGATGTCCTTTGGAATCTACGCCGTAGATCACGTGCAAATCGCCGTGCCCCGGGCGCTGGAGAAGGAATCCATCGCCTTCTACCGCGACGTGCTGGGCCTGGCCGAAATCGAAAAACCGGCCGACATGAAGGGCCGCGGCGGCGCCTGGTTTGCGGCCGGCAACGTGCAGCTTCACATCGGGCTGGACCCGGAGGGCTCCCCGCCCTCCAAACGGCATGTCTGTTTCCTGGTGGCCGATCTGGACGAGGCGCGCGCAAAGGCGCAGGCGGCCGGCCTGGCCATCGAGAAAGACGGGCCGGCCGAAGGGCTGATCCGCATTTTCATCCGCGATCCCGCCGGCAACCGCGTCGAGATCGGGCAGCGGACGGATGGGTAAAAACATCTCAGCCTCTTCCCCCTTTATGGGGGAAGGTGGCCACCGCAGCGAAGCGAAGGCGGACGGAAGGGGGCTGTGCGGTTGCATCCCCCCATCTGTCGCTTCGCGACATCTTCCCCCACAAGGGGGGAAGAGGCTCGCTGAATGAGCATCGTCTCGCTCGGGCAGCTTCATGCCCTTCTTGAGCCCGGCGCGCGGTTGCTCGGCCTTGATCTTGGCGAGAAGACCATCGGGATGGCGCTGTCGGATACGCTGCGCTTTGTCGCTTCGCCGATGGACACAATGAGGCGCGGAAAATTCACCGCCGATGCCAACGCCATTCTGACCCTGATCGAAGAACACGGCATCGGCGGGATCATCATCGGCCTGCCGCTGAACATGGACGGCACCTCCGGCGCCGCCGCGCAATCGGCGCGCGCCTTCGCCAGCAACCTTGCGAAGCTCAGCGATGTTCCCATCGTGCTGGTGGACGAGCGGCTTTCTACCGCCGCCGTAACGCGCACGCTTCTGGAAGCCGACGCCTCGCGCAAGCGCCGCGGACAGGTGGTGGACAAGATGGCGGCCGCCTACATCCTGCAAGGCGCGCTGGACCAGTTGCGCACAATGAGGAATGCGTAGAGCGGTCCAGGTTTTGAGGGAAACCATACACCGTCATGGGCCGGCCTGTCCGGGCAACCCATTTTCTTTCAAAAAAGAAATTGGGTCGCCCGCATGGAGCGGGCGATGACGATGGCGGAGACCGCGATTCGATCCAGGACAACGCCGCCCCAGTCGCTTGCCGCACTTCGGGCGCAGCCCTATAAACCGTACTCCCATGGGCAAAGCGGCGCGGCCGGCCGCCAGACGGCGGCACATCACCTCGATCAACGATCTCGAGCTGTCCGAGATCGGCAAGATCTTTTCCCAGGCCGAAAGCTTCCTCAGAACGCTGGGCGATCCGTCGCGCAAATGGCGCGTGGGCAAAAGCACGGAAACGGCCAAAGGAGCGATCCTCGCCACGCTGTTCTATGAGCCCTCCACCCGCACGCGGCTGTCGTTCGAAAGCGCGATGCTGAGGCTCGGTGGCAAGGTCATTTCCAGCGCCGATCCCACCACAAGCTCCGCCGCAAAGGGCGAAAGCCTCGCCGATACCGTGCGCATCGTGGAGAATTATGCCGACCTTCTGGTCATTCGCCATCCGCGCGACGGAGCGGCGCGGCTTGCCGCGGAATACGCGCACGTGCCGGTGATCAATGCCGGCGACGGGGCGCATGAGCATCCGACGCAAACGCTGTGCGATCTTTTCACGCTCCGGCGCGCGCACAAGACGATCAGGAACCTCAATGTGGCGCTGACCGGCGACCTGAAAACCAGCCGCACGATCCATTCCTTCGTCTATGCGCTGGCCCGCCACGGCGCGAACATTCTCACCATGCCGGCCAAGGGCATGGAGCTGCCGGAGCATGTGGCCTGGCGGCTGGAACATGAATTCCGCTCGCGGCTTTTGCCCAAGGCCGAGCAGGGCGAAGGCTTCGATGCGGTGTACGTCACCGCGAACAGGCCGCACCAGCTTGCGCTCATTCCCACCGGAAAGAACATTGACGTGATGTATGTCACCCGCTTCCAGAAGGAACGCTGGGCGGAAGCCAGGGGCGACTATCCGACGATCGATGCGGATTTCCTGAAGGCGGAAAAATATTCGCACACCAGCGTGCTGCATCCGCTTCCGCGGGTGGGCGAACTCGACACCGCGCTCGACAGCGACCGCCGCGCGCTTTACTTCCAGCAGGCCGCGTACGGAATCCCCGTGCGCATGGCGCTGATTGCCGCGCTTCTGGGCCGCGCCCGAAAGAACAGCCTGGAAAAATTCCCGGGCGGCTTCCGCGCCGAGCGGACGCCGCTTTACGACCAGCCGACGGAAACCGGCATCCGCTGCGCCAACCCCAACTGCATCGTGCACGACGCCATGGAACGCAAATATACGCGCAACAAGTTTCATGTGATCGGCGGCGCGCGCCTGCGCTGCTTCTATTGCGAGACGGATATCCTGGAATTCGTCGCCGCCAACCGCACCAGCGGCGAATTCACCGAGCAGGCGCCGAAGAGCCTGAAAGACACGCTGTTCTTCGCAAGCGCCGCCGATGCCCAGGCCGCGGGCTTCCGGCCGGCGCGCAAACTGGCCGCGCACGCCTGATGTTCGCCCTGCCCCATCCGGCCGACTGGACGACCGTCGCGATTGCGATCGTGCTGGCGTATCTGCTGGGCTCCGTTCCGTTCGGATACCTGTTCTCGGTGGCGGCGGGCGCAGGCGATGTGCGCAAGATCGGGTCCGGCAGCACCGGCGCCACCAACGTGCTGCGGACGGGCAAGATCTGGGCGGCCGTGGCAACGCTCATTTGCGATGCGGCCAAGGGGGCTGCGGCCGTGCTGGCGGCGCGGCGGTTCGGCGGCGATGAGCTTGCGTTCTTTGCCGCGCTGGCCGCCCTCATCGGGCATCTCTATCCCGTGTGGCTCAGATTCAAGGGCGGCAAGGGCGTGGCGACCGCGGGCGGAATTCTGCTGGCGGTCTATTGGCCCGTGGGGCTGGCGCTGATCGCCACATGGGCCGCCATGCTGGCCATCTTCCGCATCTCCTCGCTGTCGGCGCTGGCGGCCTGCGCGGCCGCGCCGGTTTACATGATCCTCTTCCATCAGCCGCTGTACGCCACGCTCGCGCTCATCATGGCGATCGTCATCATCCTGGCGCACGGCAAGAACATCGCGCGGATTCTGGACGGCACCGAGCCGCGTGTGGGGCAGAAGAATACCGCCTAGCCATGACGTCCCTCTCCGACAGCGAACGCCGCGCCTGGTGGCGGCTGGCCCGCACGCAGAATGTGGGGCCGGTGACATTCGCCAACCTGATCGCCCATTGCGGATCGGCGAGCGCCGCGCTCGAAGCCGTGCCACGGCTGGCGCGCCGCGGCGGCAAGGCGGAATTGCGCATCCCCACCGATGCCGACGCAAAGCGCGAATTCGATGCGCTCGCGAAAATGGGCGCACGCATGATCGCGGCCTGCGAGCCCGATTTTCCGGCAGGCCTGGCGGCGCTCGATCCGCCGCCGCCGCTGATCAACGCGTGCGGCAATCTGCATCTGCTCAAGCGCGACATGGTGGCGATCGTGGGCGCACGCAACGCCTCGGCGCTTTCGCGCAAGCTCGCGCAGACGCTTGCCGCCGATCTTGCGGCGGCGGAGCTTGTGGTCGTGTCGGGCCTCGCGCGGGGGATCGACACCGCCGCCCACGAAGGCGCGCTCAGGGGCGGCACCTGCGCCGTGCTGGCCGGCGGGATTGACGTCATCTATCCGCCGGAGAACGAAGCGCTCTACGAACGCATCCGCGCCGAGGGCGCGATCGTTTCGGAGATGCCGCTGGGACAGGCGCCGCAGGCGCGCCACTTCCCCCGGCGCAACCGCATCATCGCGGGGCTTTCGCGGGGCGTGGTGGTGGCGGAAGCCGCCGAAGGATCCGGCTCGCTCATCACCGCCAGTTACGCGCTGGAACAGGGCCGCGAAGTTTTCGCGGTGCCCGGATCGCCGCTCGACCCGCGGGCCAGGGGCGCCAACCGGCTCCTCCGCGAAGGCGCAACGCTGACGGAATCCGCCGAAGACGTGCTGGCCGTGCTGAAGCCGATGCTGGGCCAGACCTTCCGCGAGCCCGAACGGCCGTCCGCCGGCGGCAAGCCCGATCTTCCCGAGCTGGAAACCGAGGCGGAGCGCATTCGCGCGCGCGTGGAGGAATGTCTGGGGCCTGCGCCGGTCGAGGTGGACGAGATCGTGCGGCAATGCGGAGCATCCGCCGGCGCGGTGCTGATCGTGCTGCTGGAACTGGAGTTGGCCGGCCGCCTCGCCCGCCATCCCGGCAACAAGGTGAGCTGGGCGTAGGCCGGCCATCGCAAACTTGCCGCCACCCGCCCCGAACGCGGGCGATGACATGGAAAGGCAACCGGGCAATTGAACGCTGCGCCTGAGTTGCATCTCCACCAGCCGCAGCCGGCGAACCTGCGCGCGCACGCGGGCGCGCAACGCGCGCATCTGTGCCGTACGCGTTCCGGATTTCACGGCGTTCCTGTTGCCGGGCTGGCCGCCGCGCCTGCGTTTTGGGGGTGCGCTCAAGATGTTGTGCCCGCCTGCCTGGCCAGACATTCGTTTGTCGATTTTTCGCGTTCGGCATGAATGCGCGCGCTGGCCAGCTGCTGGCGCGTGCCGGAATCGGCGATACGCGCAATGGCCGACGCCGTTTGTGCCGACGCCGCGATGAGCCGCGCCGCGGCCATGGCGGCCTGGGATCGCGATTCCGGCGTCAGACGGTGATCGCCCGCGATGTCGAGGCACGCCGCGACCAGCTCGCTGCTGTCCGCCAGCGCGACCCGCAGCGCCTTGAGAGACGGAATCCCCGCCTCTTCCATCACGTCCACGCCAAAGGCCGGCCCATCCGGCAAGCCGGCGCCGCCGGATGTTTCGTTGTCTTCCGACTCTTCTTCTGACACGGATCAAACTCCCGATTTTTCATGTTCATCCTTCGTTCTCAATATCAGGTATAAAAGCCGCTTTGTCAAGCAAAAAAAGGAACTAAGAGATATAATAGGCTTATCGGGCGCGGCGGGCCTGATTGCGGGCCTCGAGCGCGGCCGCCGCCAGAAGATGGGAGAGCAGCTCCAGCCCCTGCTCGTCCGTCAATTTCTTCAGGGATTCAAGCATTTCCTCGGCGTAGGCCGCGATCTCCACGGGGGTGATGCCGCCCGCCTCGTTCGTTCTCAACTTTGCATTGGCCTTCTGCATGGTCTTGGCCGTTACCGGGACCTGGCTCCGCCCCTTTGGCGCGCCATATACAACTTGTAGTTATGTTTGTGGCCAAATCTAGCCATAATACAACTAGAAGTAAATGCTTTTCGGCGCCTGGCGGCGTTGACACTTCTTGGTTCTTTCCATCAGTGTCCGCGCCCTTGGCCCAAAGGCCTCGAATCACCCGGGGTTCGCCCCCATATGTCCGCGCTCAGCGCCCCACGAGTCCTAGACCCGCATGAATGTTCTCGTTGTCGAATCGCCAGCCAAAGCCAAGACGATCAACAAGTATCTGGGCTCGGGCTACAAGGTGCTGGCCAGTTTCGGCCATATCCGGGATTTGCCGCCCAAGGACGGCTCGGTCAGGCCCGACGACGACTTCGCCATGAGCTGGGAAGTTGATGCCAAGGCCCAGAAGCACATCCGCGAAATCGCCGAGGCCGTGAAAAGCGCCGACAAGCTGATTCTGGCCACCGACCCCGACCGCGAGGGCGAGGCCATCTCCTGGCATGTGCTCGAGGTGCTGAAACAGAGGAAGGCCCTGAACGGCAAGCCGGTGGAGCGGGTGGTGTTCAATGCCATCACCAAATCGGCCGTGCAGGAGGCCATCGCCAATCCGCGCGCCATAGACCAGGAACTGGTGGACGCCTATCTGGCCCGCCGGGCGCTCGATTATCTGGTGGGCTTCACTTTATCTCCTGTGCTGTGGCGCAAGCTGCCCGGCGCGCGCTCGGCCGGCCGGGTGCAGTCGGTGGCGCTGCGGCTGATCGTGGAGCGCGAGGCGGAGATCGAGGCCTTCCGCCCGCAGGAATACTGGACCGTCGCCGCGAGCTTGCGCGTGCCGAACGGAACATTCGGCGCCCATCTGACCCATCTGGACGGCAAGAAGCTCGACAAGCTTTCGCTGAAGAGCGAAGCCGACGCGAAAGCCGCGGTGAGCGCCATAAACGCGCAGCGCTTTTCGATCGGCAATGTCGAGTCGAAGCCGGTCAAGCGCCACCCCGCCCCGCCCTTCATCACTTCCACCCTGCAGCAGGAAGCCGCGCGCAAGCTGGGCTTTGCAGCCAAGCGCACCATGCAGATCGCCCAGCATCTGTATGAAGGCGTGGATATCGGCGGCGAGACGGTGGGCCTGATCACCTATATGCGCACCGACGGCGTGACCATGGCCGGCGAGGCCGTGGCCGAGGCGCGCAAGATGATCGGCGAACATTACGGGCAGAAATACCTGCCGGCGGCGCCGCGCGCCTATTCGAGCAAGGTCAAGAACGCGCAGGAAGCGCATGAAGCCATCCGGCCCACGAGCTTCGCGCGCCGGCCGGAGACGCTGCATCTGCGCGATCCCGACATGGTGCGGCTTTACGAGCTGATCTGGAAGCGCGCGGTCGCAAGCCAGATGGAAAGCGCCGAGCTGGAGCGCACGACCGTGGATGCGGTGTCCGCCGACAGCAAAATCACGCTGCGCGCCACCGGCACCGTGACGCTGTTCGACGGATTCCTCACGCTCTATCAGGAAGGCCGGGACGATGAGGCCGACGAAGACGGCGCGAAGCTGCCGCAGGTCGCCATCGGCGATGCCGCGGCCGTCGAGAACATAACACCGGAGCAGCATTTCACCGAGCCGCCGCCGCGCTACACCGAGGCCAGCCTGGTGCGCAAGCTGGAAGAGCTCGGCATCGGGCGGCCTTCGACCTATGCCTCGATCCTTTCCACGTTGCGCGACCGCGCCTATGTGCGCATGGACCGCAACCGGTTCATTCCCGAAGACAAGGGCCGCATCGTCACCACCTTCCTCGCCAATTTCTTCGGCCGCTATGTCGAATACGGCTTCACCGCCGATCTGGAAGAAAAGCTGGACGAGATTTCGGCCGGCGAACTGGACTGGAAAGTCCTGCTGCGGGATTTCTGGCGCGATTTTTCCGCCGCCATCGGCGAGACGAAGGATCTGAAAATCTCGCAGGTGATCGACGCGCTGAACGATGTTCTGGCGCCGCATCTTTTCCCGCCCACCGCGGACGGCGGCGATCCGCGCAAATGCCCCACCTGCGGAACCGGCGCGTTGAGCCTGAAACTCGGGCGTTTCGGCGCGTTCATCGGCTGCTCGAACTATCCGGAATGCCGCTACACGCGCCAGCTCGGCGCAAAGGCGGGCGAAAGCAGCGAGCCCAAGGTGCTGGGCACGCATCCCCGGACGGGCGAAGAGATTTCGCTCCGCTATGGCCGCTTTGGGCCCTATGTGCAGCTTGGCGAAGGCGAGAAGCCGAAGCGCGCGAGCATTCCCAAGGGCAGCGATGCTTCGGCCCTCGACCTTGAGACCGCGATCCGGCTTCTTTCGCTGCCGCGCGAGATCGGGCTGCATCCGGAAACGCATTTGCCGGTAGTGGCGAATTTCGGCCGCTATGGGCCCTATGTTACGAGCGACGGCCAGTATGCGTCGCTCGATTCCCCGGAAGAGGTGTTCACCGTGGGGTTGAACCGCGCGGTGACGCTGCTCGCCGAGAAGAAGGCGAAGGGCCGCGCGCGCAGGGGCCCCGAGCCGCTGAAGGACCTGGGACCGCACCCGGTGAGCGGGGCCACGATCAAGGTGATGAAAGGCCGCTATGGGCCTTATGTCACCGACGGCAACGTCAATGCCACGCTGCCCGCCGACATGGACCCGATGGCGGTTTCGCTTGACCGCGCGGCGGCCCTGATTGACGAGCGCGCAGCCCGCGGCGGCGGGAAGAAAAAAAGACCCGCGAAGGCGAAAAGCCCAAAGCCGGAAAAGGCGAAATCCGAAAAAGCCCCGAAGGCGAAGGCTTCAAAGGCGAAAACCAAGAAGAAGCCGGCCGCCAAGATTCCCGAACCGACGGAATGATCTCCCTCGCCCCCGCGCAGCCGGGGAGAGGATCGGAGTGAGGGGGCAACATCACAAAGCCTCTTCCCACCCGGTTTATTCAACTCCCCCTCACCCTGCCTCTCCCCCACATGCGTGGGCGAGAGGTGATAGCGTTGTGCTATTGCTCTGCTGAACCCAGGACAGCTCCCGTTTGAACAAAGCCAAAACCCGCAAATCCGAGCTCCTCACCAAGGACCGCGTGCTGGAAGCGCTCGCCAGGCTGCCAAGCGCCAGCAAGCGCGACATCGCGCGCGCGCTGGGCGTACATGGCGCTGAGCGCATTGCGCTGAAACGCATCCTGAAGGAGCTTGAGTCCGAAGGCGCCATCGCGCGCGGGCGCAAGCGCGCCTATTCGAAGCCCGGCGCGCTGCCCGAGGTTCTGCCGCTGGAAATCATCGGCCAGGACCCGGACGGCGATCTTCTGGCGCGGCCGCTGCATTGGGATCTGGACGAGGAGCCGCCGAAGATCGTGGTGCTGCCGGGGCGCGAAGGCGAAACCCCGCCCGGCACCGGCGACCACGTTCTGGCGCGGCTTTCGCGCGCGCATGACGGATACGAAGCGCGCGTCATCAAGCATCTGGGCGCAAGCGTGCATCGCGTGCTGGGCGTGTTCCGCATGGGCACGGGCCGCGAGGGCCGCATCGAACCCATCGACCGCAAGAGCCGCATCGCTTTCGTGGTCGCCGAGCGCGACCAGGCCGGCGCGGATTCCAACGAGCTGGTGCTGGCCGAACCCCTGCCGCGCCGCGGCGCGGGCGGCCCGCGCGCGCGCATTGTGGAAAGGCTTGGCAGCCTGAATGCGCCGCGGGCTGTGAGCCTGATCGCCATTCATGCGCACGGCATTCCGACCGAATTTCCGAAAGAGGCGCTGGACGAGGCTGAGCGCGCGCAACCCGCCGCGCTCAACGGCCGCACCGACATGCGCGAGATACCGCTCGTCACGATCGACCCGGAAGATGCGCGCGATCATGACGACGCCGTGTGGGCCGCCCCCGACACCGATCCGAAAAACAGGGGCGGGCATATTGTCGTGGTGGCGATTGCCGATGTGGCCGCATATGTCACGCCCGGATCGGCGCTGGACCGCGAGGCGTTGAAGCGCGGCAACTCCGCCTATTTTCCCGACCGCGTGGTGCCGATGCTGCCGGAGCGGTTGTCGGCGGATTTGTGCTCGCTGCGCGAGGAGGAAAACCGCCCCTGCCTTGCCGTGCGGATGGTGTTCGACGCGGACGGAAAAAAGCGCCGCCACGAATTCATGCGCGGGCTGATGCGCTCTGCCGCCAAGCTCACCTATGCCGAGGCGCAGGCCATGTTCGACGGGCGCATTACGCGCGACCGGCAGGCGCTGGCCGACAATGTGATGAAGCCGTTGTGGAACGCCTACCGGACCATGGCGAAGGCCCGCGATGCGCGCGAGCCGCTTGATCTGGATTTGCCGGAACGGCGCATCGTGATCGGCGAGGACGGCAAGATCGCTTCCATCGCCTTCCGCGAGCGGCTGGAATCCATGCGCCTGATCGAGGAATTCATGATCCAGGCCAATGTGGCCGCGGCAGAATCGCTGCAGAAGGCGCGGTTGCCGCTGATCTTCCGCATTCACGAGACCCCGTCGCAGGAAAAGCTGGCGGCGTTTGCCGATTATCTGCGCACGATCGGTCTTTCCTTCGCCAAGGGACAGGTGATCAGGCCGTCCAGCTTCAACCGAATCCTGAAACAGGCGAAAGGCGGGCCGAACGCCGAGGTCATCAACGATGTGGTCCTGCGCACGCAGGCCCAGGCCGTCTATGCGCCGGAGAACATCGGCCATTTCGGGCTGAACCTTTCGCATTATGCGCATTTCACCTCGCCCATCCGGCGCTATGCCGACCTCGTGGTGCATCGCGCGCTGATCCGGGCGCTGAGATTGGGCAAGGACGGATTGACCGACGGCGAACTGGCGAAGCTTGGCGAGATCGCGGACCACATTTCGATGACCGAGCGGCGCGCGATGGCGGCCGAACGCGATTCCACCGACCGCTACGTGGCGGCCTTCATGGCCGACCGCGTGGGCGCCATCTTCGATGCCCGCATCACCGGCGTGACGCGCTTTGGACTTTTCGTGCGGCTGAAGGACACCGGCGCGGAAGGACTGTTGCCCGCCCGCTCGCTCGGCTTCGAATTTTTCCGCCACGACGAGCGCCGCCACGCGATGATCGGCGACCGGAGCGGCAAGAAATATTCGCTGGGCGATATCGTGCGCGTGCGGCTGGCGGAGGCGGCGCCGCTGACGGGGGGCCTGCGATTCGAACTGGCCGAAGCCGGCGCGCCCGCGCGCCGCCCGCACATTACGAAAACAGATAACAAACGCCGCCGCCGCGCGCGGTCCTGACTCGCACGCGCAGGCCCGGTACGCTAGGCTCGCCGCGAACCGGCTGGAAACATCCGACTCGCCACGAGAGAGCAAACCCATGCCCTCCCTCGACCAGGCCGTCGTTCTGATTCGCGAATATGGCTATCTGATCCTCTTTCTGCTGACGGTCGTGGAAGGCCCGATTGCGACCGTGCTTGGCGCGTTTCTGGCGGCGCAGAGCTATTTCAATATTTTCATTGTGTATGTCGTGGTTGTCACTGGCGACCTTGTGGGCGACATTCTCTATTATGCGGCGGGGCGGTTCGGGAGGACCCACCTGTTGGAGCGCTTTTCGGGGTTGACCGGACTGACGCCGGACCGTCTGACGTGGCTTGAACGCTGGTTCGAAAGCCACGGCGCCAAGGCCATTCTCGTCGCCAAATACACCCAGACCGGATTCATCGCGCTGCCGGGCGCCGGCGCGGCGCGCATGCCCATTCCATCCTTCCTGTTCTTCAATCTGGTGGGGACGATCCCCAAGGCGTTCATTCTGTGCGCGGTGGGATTCCTGTTCGGCGCGGCCTATCACCAGATCGATTCCTGGATTGACCGCATCTCGCTTCTTCTGGCGCTGGCGGCATGCCTGTTCGGCGCCTGGGCGATCGTGCGTTCCCGGCGCAAGACCGCGGAGCGATAGCGCATGACACAACTGAGCTGCATTGTCCCCGCCTACAACGAAGGCGCGCGCATTTCGAGCGTGCTGCGCGCGCTGAGGCATCCGCTTATCGGCGAGGTGGTGGTCGTGGACGACGGTTCCGCCGACGATACGCGCGCACGCGCGCTTTCGTTTGCGGGCGTGCGGGTGATTTCGCATGCGGCGAACATGGGCAAGAGCCGCGCCGTCTGCACGGGAATCCGCGCCTGCCGGGGCGAATATCTGCTGTTCATGGATGCCGACCTGATTGGCCTGAAGCCGCACAACCTGACCGACCTGATTGCGCCGGTGCTGAAGGGCCAGGCCGACGTTTCCATTTCGCTGCGCGGCAATGCGCTTCTGCCCTGGAAATGGATCGGGCTCGATTACGTGTCGGGCGAACGGGTGCTGAGGCGTGATCTCATTCTGCCGCATCTGGACGAGATTGAATCGCTGCCCGCTTGGGGACTGGAAGTGTTCCTGAACAACCTCTTCATCGAGCGCGGCTGCCGCATCAAGGTGGTGCGCTGGGACAATGTGATGAGCCCGCTGAAGCACCGCAAGCACGGCAAGCGCAAGGGGCTGGCGGCGGAAATGCGCATGCTGAACGACATCGTGGAAACCATTTCGCTTTCCGGAACGCCGCTGCAGATCAGCGCCATGATCCGCGCGCGGGTGTGAGAGTAAAGACGGCCCGCGCAGCACCTATTGCCACAGCCGTCATCGCCCGCTTTATGCGGGCGGCCCAATTTTTGAGAACAACAAAATGGGTTGCCCGGACAAGCCGGGCAATGACGGCGTTAAGATATTTGCGTCCGGGGAAATCGCGCTTATCGCCCCTTGCCCAGCACGGCCGCGCGGCGGGCGAGGCTTTTCGTCGGCCATTCCTTCTTCATGTCGTAATAGACCCTGAAGGCGCGCGCGCCCTTGGGCAACGGCAGCCACGGCACGCGGGAGCGCGTGAAGATGTGCACATCGGGCTTGATGTTGTGCGGGCGCTTCAGCGTGGCAACGCGCACGAAGAGCATGACCTTGCGACGGCCGTAATCGCTCCAGAGCGCCGTCTGGCATTTGGGGCAGCGGTAGATGTCGTGCGGGCGGCCGGAATCGGTTTTCACGGTCACGCGCCTGGGCTTGCCCCTGGTGAGGCGCACGTTCTTCGCCTCGATGATGGCGTTGATGGCAAACGCCCCGCCTGTCTGCGTCTGGCAATCGGTGCAGTGGCAGCAATGCACGAACATGGGCTTTGCCGTGAGCTCGAACGCAACGGCGCCGCAGAAGCAGGAAGCGGGATAGCGCATGACGGATTCCCCTCAGGATCGGCCGGCCGCCTTTCGCCGGCAACGCTTGACGGGACCATTATCTGCGGAGCACGCGCATTCGCAAATCACTCCGGCGTGCGCGCGGCGATGCGCGTGCCGTCCGCGATCCGGTCGCTGGGATGCAGCACCACGCGGTCGCCGGCGGTCAGGCCCGACAGCACTTCCGCCACATCGTCATTGCTGTGGCCGACAACGATGCGCGCAAGGCGCGCGCGCCCGTCTCTTTCGGCGAACACGGCCCATCCCCTGCCCTCGCGGAACATCGCGGCCACGGGCACGCGCAGCACATTTTTGGATCGCCAGATCGTAATGTGGACGATCACGCGGTAGCCATCGGCGATCGGGGCCCTTTGCGCCCGGGGGCCGGTGAAATCGAGCAGCACGTTGACGCGCTGCTCTTCCACGCCGAGCGCGGAGATTTTCGTGAAACCGGATGGTTCCACGCGGCGGACGCGCGCGGCAAGCGGGCGGGCGCCGCCCCAGTCGGTGATCGTGGCGGCATCGCCCGCGTGCACCTTGACGGCGTCTTCCGAAATCAGGTCGGCGACGATTTCGAGCCCGGCGGGATCGCCGACTTCGAGAATGGGCGCGCCCGCCACAAGCACCGCTTCGCTTTCGTGCGGAACGCGCAATACCCGGCCCGACACCGGCGCAATGATGGGAATGCCCGCCTGCGATGCCTGGCCCGGCTTTGCGCCGGGATCGATCAGAAGGGCACGCGCGGCTTCGAGATCGGAATTCTTCACGCGCAAGGCCGCTTGGGCGGTCGCAAGCTGCGCCGTGGCGGTGTTGAAGGCGAGCTGCGCGCGCTCCAGATTGGCGGTGGAGATGGCGCCCGATGCGCTCAGGCTTCTCGCGCGCCTGAGGTCCGACGTTGCAAAAGCCAGCTCGGCTTTCACGCGGTTCACATCGGCGGCCGCGAGGCTGCGCGCCGCTTCCGCGGCGCTGACGGCCGCTTCGGCCTGTGTGCGCGTGCGCACATCCAGAAAGGACGGCGCGATGGGAAGCAGATCGGCGACTTTCGTTTTCCCGCCGATGACGGAGTCGCCCGGATGCACTTCCACGCGAAGCAGCCGGCCGTTCACCGGCGCGGAAATCTGGTAGATCTCGCGCACACGTGTGCGTCCTTCGTCGGACACGTCCACCTGCATCGGCCCGCGCGTAACCGTGGCGAGCTCCACCGCAACCGGCCGCGGCCAGAAGGTCCAGACGAACGCGCCCAATACGAGCGCGCCTACGGCGATCATGAGTGCGGCGCGGCGCTGCCCCGGCGACATGAGCTACTCCCGTGTCTTCAGCACGGCGATCAGGTCAAGGCGGCTGATCCGCCGGCCAACCACCAGCGCTGACGCCGCAGCCGAGATCAGCACGATGCCCATCGCGATGCCATAGGTGGCGGGCAGGATAATGAAGGGCACGCGAAAAAGCTTCGTCTCCATCGCCGACGCCATCAGCCAGGCAAGGCCGTATCCCAGCGCGCAACCGATGGGCAGCGCGGCGAGCACGAGCAGGGCAAGCTCTCCGAGCAGGATGTATGTCACCTCGCCGCCCGTGAACCCCAGGACGCGAAGGCTGGCAAGCTCCCGCCCCCGCTCGGACAGCGAGATTCGCGCGGCATTGTAGATCACGCCGAAGGCGATAATTGCACCCAGCCCGATGTAGAAATCGATGACGATGGTCATGCTTTTGGCCATCGTTTCGCGCAGCGCCGAAATGGCCTGCTGGCGCGTGGAAACGGTCGCGACTGCGGGAATATCCTTGAGCCGTTTGAGCAACCGCTCCTGTACCGCGCGGTCGAGCAACGCCTGGATTGCAGTGATTGCGTGCGGCTCGCCGGTCAGCCGCCAAAGCGCGCGCTGATCCATATAGGCCGAAAGCCCGACGTGCTCCATGGCAATCGCCGAGACCCTCAGGCGTGCGTGGCGGCGCGCGCCTTCGAGCACATCCACGTCAACCGCATCGCCGCCTTGGACCTGGAGAAGACCGGCAAGCTTGTTCGAAAGCACGATCCCTTCCTGCGGCAGGGTGAAGGCGCGGCCCGCCAAATCGTAGAAGGCGCGGTAGCGCGTGCCGGACCTGAGGCCCGAAATGCCAAGCCGCTGCGAGACATGCCCGTGAGACAGGCGCGCGGGCACCTCCAGAACCGGTTCGGCGCCACGCACGCCGGACAGATGGGCGATATCGAAGCGCGCGCGCTCGCCGCGCCGGTCCACAAGCCCGATCACCACATCCTGGCGGTTGGCGCGGAAATAGAAGCTGTCCACCAGCTCGTCGATGGCATCGAAGAAGAAAAACAGGCCCACCAGCAGCATGACCGCCATCGCCGACCCGCAAATCGTCAGCGCGGCCCTGAGCGGCCAGCGTTCGATATGCCTGAGGATCATCTGCGTGGGCATCGAGGCGATGCGATCAAGCCCCATGCGATCCAGCAGCGTGCGCCGGTAGATGGCGGGCGCGGGAGGCTGCATCGCCGTCGCCGGTGCAAGGCGCACGGCCCGCAACACGGCCGTCCAGGTGCCCAGCGCGGCGGCGAGAAGCGAGAGCAGCACGGCCATCGAAAAGACCGCCGGATCCATCCGGTATTCCAAAAACGGGAAACGGAAATAGTCCTGATACATGCCCGTCATCCAGCGGCCGAGCCACAATCCGGCCGCGATGCCGGCCACAACGCCGGCCGCCGTGATGACGAGCGAGAACTTCAGATAGTGACGGCCGACCTCGCCGTTCGAATAGCCGAAAGACTTCAGGAGCCCGATCGATTCCCGTTCCGTATCGATCAGGCGCGAAAGAACCATGTTGATCAGAAAGGCGGCCACCGCCAGAAAAACCGGCGGAATGACGAGCGCCACGGTCCTGAGCTGATCGAGCTCCTGATCCACATAGGCATTGCTCATCTGATCGGCGCGGCCGTAAGCGGCCGTTCCGCCGTAGCGCGCCAGCAGATTGTCGAGGCGGCGGATCACCTCCGGCTCCGACGCGCCGGGGGAAAGCGAAAGGCTGATGTCGTTGAACGCGCCGTCGAGATCGTAGGCGGCTTCCAGGATTCTGCGCGGCATCCAGAGAACGCCGAAGGCCTTGTCGTCGGCCATGAGCTGGCCGGGCGGCAGCGTGTAAATGAACTCCGGCGAAAGCGCGATTCCCACGACCGTAAAATCGCGCTTGCGGCCGTTCAGCAGGACCGAAAGATGCGCGCCCGTGTGGTCGCCGAGCGCCTGCGCCATATTCTCGCTCATGACGAGCTCATCGCGGCCGCGCATGGGCATCCGGCCCTCGCGCAGCGCAAGCCGGTTGAGGCGCGGCTCGCCCTCGTCCGGCAGAGACACCAGCAACGCCGACGCCGGCCGGTCGAGCGAAGGAATGTCGAGCGCGGCGTAATAGGTGATGCGCGCCGCGGCCGCGGCCACGCCGGGAATTTCGGAAACCTGCGCGGCCACGCGCAGCGGCGCGCGGCGCAACTGCGAAAACACATCCGCAAAGCGGTAGCGCTCGTAATAGGCATCGCGCGTCTCCCGCAACGAAATCATGGCGCCGTAGGTCATCACCACAATGGCCACGCCGCAGGCGATGACGGCCGCAATGGCGAGCGCCTGGCCCTTCACATGCCAGAGGTCGCGCAGAAGTTTCCGGTCGAGCGCGCGCATGGTCACCACTTGAGGGATTTCGCCGGCTGCCGCGCGGCATTTTTCACGACGCCGGCGATGCGCCCGTTGGCAAAGGAGGCCACACGGTCGCCCATGTCCGCGATCGCGACGTTGTGGGTGATGATGACCGACGTCGTGCCCAGCTCCGCGTTGATGCGTTCGATGGCCTGAAGGACGATGACGCCGGTGGGCGAATCCAGCGCGCCGGTGGGTTCGTCGCACAGGAGGATTTCGGGGCGCTTGGCAATGGCCCGCGCGATCGCCACGCGCTGCTGCTCGCCGCCCGACAGTTGCGCGGGAAAATGATTCTGGCGGTCCTCCAGGCCGACGATGGCCAGCGCGTCGGACGGCGTCATGGGACGGGATGCAATTTCGGTGACAAGGGCGACGTTTTCCTTCGCCGTCAGGCTGGGGATCAGATTGTAGAACTGGAAGACGAAGCCGACATGATCGCGGCGATAACGCGTGAGCTCGCGCTCCGACATCGTTGTCAGATGATGATCCCTGAAGAGAACGTCGCCCGCGCTCGGCCGGTCGAGCCCGCCCAGAATGTTGAGGAAGGTGGATTTGCCCGAACCGGACGGTCCGAGCAGCACGAGCACTTCGGATTCGAAAATGTCGAGCTCCACGCCGCGCAGCGCCGCGACATCCACTTCGCCGGAACGGTAGATTTTCGTCAGCCCGTGCACATGAAACGCCACGGCCCCGCGCGCAAGATCCGTCGGTGCGGACCGGATGTCAGTTGCCCGTGCCATGATGGCTGTCCGCCAGTTCCGCTTGCGCAAGTTCACGCATCATAAGCACAGCCGGCCGCAAAAAGGGCCGGCAACCGCCACGTTCGGCGCGCCGGTCAACGGTCCCGATTTTCTATATTCCGGCGCCATGGACCGCCTTGATCGACCTCAAAAAAACGGCCCGCGCGCCCGCATTTTGCAGGCGATTTGCCCTGCGAATGAGTTGCGGCGCGCCCGGCGCCACATAGCTTGCAGAACCGTCAGCCAATCCTGATTGAGGACTGCGCCGGCTCACCCCACATTCCCTTGCGTGACCGAGAGCCCCCTTCAACGTCACGGCAACGAGGAGACTGACCAATGTTGAAACTTCGGAAGTTGGCGCTTCCAGCCGCTGTGCTGTTTGCGCTTGGTACTACGGCAGCGATTGCCTCCGACAATTCGGCGGATCGCGGCGGCGTGGAGCGCAACAGCCCGGACAAGCCGGAGAAGCCCGAAAAGCCGCACAAGGATCGGCCTGACCGTCCGGAACGCAATCACCGCTGATTGACCGCGAAGGACTGCACACAGAACCTCCGTCCGCACCCGCGGGCGGAGGTTTTGTTCTCAGGGAAGTTACGTATATCGCGCGCGCGCCACACTCCTAGATTCGCGTGGAACGAGCATCGAAGGCGCCGATGGCCCACCAGATCATCCGCTTTGCCGCCGCGGTCTGGCTTGCGGCCGGCGTCCCCGCGGACGCACAAACGCTCACGCTGAGCGGGGCCGCAGATTACAGCAGCGGCCATTACGGCCAGGCCATCCCGACCGAGATTCTCTTCGAGTCCGTTTCCGGCAAGCTCGAATATCAGGATACCGCCGTGACGCTGACGGTGCCCTACTTGCGCATCACGGGCCCCGCCGATTTCGTGCCCGATACCGGCGTCGTGCGGCCGTCGAACGGCCCTGCCAGAAGCACCCGCGAGGGCCTTGGCGACATCACGATCGCGGTGGATCAGGATGTGACGCCCGACGCCTTCGACACGACGTCCATAGACCTGATCGGCAAGGTGAAGCTTGGAACGGCAGACGAAAAGACGGCCCTCGGCACGGGCGAAAACGATTACTATGCCGAAATCGATCTTGCGCAGACCGTGTGGACCGACGGTTCGCTGTTCGCCGCATTCGGGCGCCGCTTCACAACCGACACGCAGGAAACGCTGCTGCATGACGTGTGGTACGCATCGGCGGGCGGAAGCTGGAAAGTCACGCCGGAGCGCAGCCTGGGCGCGATGCTCGATTTCCGCCAGCATGCCGCAACCGGCGCCGGCAACGTTCTGGAAGCGACCGTTTACGGCACGCAAAAGCTCAATGCCGACTGGAAGCTGATGCTATATGTCGTAAAGGGGTTCGCACCCGGCAGTCCCGCGCTCGGCGGCGGACTGGTGCTGAGCCGCGCCGTTTCCCTCTAGCCTCGGAAATTCGATTCGGAAGATGCTGCCGTGCGGGCTGTTGGCGCGCACCGAAACCTGCGCGCCGTGAAGCTCCGCCATTTCGCGCACGATGGCCAGGCCGACGCCCGCACCCTTGCTCCTGGGGTTGCGCCAGAACGGCTCGAAGATGGCGCGCGCATGTTCGGGCGGGACGCCGGGGCCTTCGTCGCAGACTTCCACCGTGGGCGGATCGGCAAAGCCGCGCGTGATCACGCGGCCGCCGCGCGGGGAATGACGAACGGCATTGTCCAGGAGATTGCGCAGCGCCACTTCGATCGCGGGCGCGTAGCCGCGGATGCTGACATGCCCACAATCGGCATCGAGCTCCATTTTCACGCCCTGGGCCAGCGCGCGGGGCACTTCGCGCGCCACCGCCTCGCGCGCGACGGCGCAGAGATCCACCACCGCGTCAGCCCGGGCGCGGCGGGAGGCAAGCTCTGTGACGATCAGAAGCTGATCGATCAGGCGCGCCAGCCTCAGGATTTCGGCACGCGCGTCGGCCAGCGGCGCCCCTTCGCGGGCCAGCCGCTCGGCCAGCACCGCGAGCGGCGTACGCAATTCATGGGCGACGGTGGCGGAAAACTGGCGCTGCGCGGAAAAGCCCCGATCAATGCGGTCGAGGCTTTCATTTACCGCCTGCACAAGGGGCAGAAGCTCCGCAGGCGTTTTGGCTTCGCTCAGACGCGCGCCATTGCGGCCCGGCTCGATGTGCCGGGCTTCGCCGGCCAGCTGCTTGACCGGGCGCAGACCGCGGCGCAGCGCGAATGTGGCCAGCGGAATGGTGACGATCATCAGCGCAAGAAGAAACGGAAGGATTTCATCCCGCAGCTCATCGCCCAGCCAGCCGAACCAGGTTGCCGCGTTGTACGTCACGGGAAAAAAGACGATACGCACCAGACCATCGGGCCCCATGCGCTCGGCCTGATAGGAGAAATTGAGATCCCAGCTTTCGATGGCGCTGCGGCGCGGCCAAAGGATGGCCGGCTTGCCGGAGCGGCCGTCATAGACCGCAAAGCGCAACGCAGAGAGGATGGGGCTCGCCGCGACCGCCTTCTCGTCAATGGAGATGCGGCCGGTTGCGTCAACGCCAATGAGCGGCACGATGGCGTCGGCGCTCTGTTCCAGCGTCCTGTCAATCGCCGGCTTGAAGCCTTCCTCGTCGGTGTAAAGCGTTACGGCAATGCCGATGGCCGGCGCCAGCGCAAAGATGGCCGCAAGCTGCACGATCAGCCCGCGCGCAAGCGAACGCGGCCGCTTCAGGGCGACGTGCACAGCATGTATCCCACGCCGCGGATGGCGTGAACCTCCGCGGCGGCGTGATGTTCCATGAGCTTGCGGCGCAGGCGCGAGACATTCACTTCCACGACGTTGGAGCTGACATGCTCATCGGGCGCATAGGCCGCGCGCATCACGGCATCGCGGTCCACCACCGTCTCGGCCCGCCGCATGAGCAATTCCAGAATCGCAAGCTCGCGGCGCGGCATGTTGAGCCTGCGCCCGCCGATGCGAAGCTGGCGGCGGACGGTATCGAGCTCGATGTTCACATAGGTCAGATTCTTGCCCAGGGCGCCGCCCGGCCTTCGCAGAAGGGCGCGCACCCGCGCCAGCAGTTCGTCGGGCTCGAACGGCTTCGACAGATAATCGTCGGCGCCGGCATCCAGGCCGCGCACTTTGTCGTCCAGCCCGCCGCGGGCCGTGACTGCAATGACCGGCAGCGAACGCTGCGCGCGGCGCCAGCGCTTCAGAAGATCAACGGCGTCGCCGTCGGGCAGATTGAGGTCGAGAAGCACAAGATCGTAGCGCGTCTTTTCCACCGCGGCGGCGGCGCGGGCAATTGTGGACACGCAATCGACGGCATGGCCGTCTTCCCGCAGGCGCCCGGAAATGGCTTGCGACAGGCGCGGATCGTCTTCAACCACGAGCAGCCGCGTGGCGGGCCGTTCGGCCGCACCCCTGGGCGAATGCTCCGCGTCGGTTTCAATCTGCGCCACGGCCATGATCCGTTTGGCCACAGACTAGACGCGGCGGGCAGCCGACGGGTTGATCTGAATCAAGCGCGATTTTCGCGGGAAGAACGGCAAGCCGCGCGCCACATGGCGCCGCGGGCCGAGACGGTCAGAGGGCAATGTCCAGCGTGCAGGTGACGCCGGCCGGGGCGAAATCGAATTGGGCGCGGCCGAGATCGGAGAGCACCCGCTCGATGAGCATGGAGCCAAACCCCTTTTTCTCCGGCGGCAAGACCTGGGGCCCGCCGGATTCGCTCCAGTGCAACAGGAGCCTTGGCGGCGCGCCCGGCGCCAAATGCCAGCCCAGTTCCACCCTGCCCTTCTCGTTGGACAAGGCGCCGTATTTGACGGCGTTGGTGGCCAGCTCATGCAGCGTGAGCGTAAGGAGCATGGCCTTGTTGGCGTCGAGAGACATGCCCGCCCCGCCTTCCATCGCGATGCGCGCGCGGAAATTCTCGCGGAACGGCAGAAGCGCCTGCTGCACGACATCGGCCAGGTCCGCACTGTTCCAGTTTTCCGCCGTCAGAAGATCATGGGCCCGCGCCAGGGACATGAGCCGGCTGGAAAATGCCTCGCGGTCGGCGGCGGGGCTGTTGCGCAACGTCTGCGCCGCCATGGCCTGAACCGTGGACAGCGTGTTCTTGATGCGGTGGCGCATTTCGCTCATCAGCAGCTTTTGCCGCTCGGCCTGGCGCTTGCGCGCGGAGATGTCGCGCGCAATCTTCGAGGCGCCCACGATACGGCCGCGGCTGTCTTTCACGGGCGAAATGCTGACCTCGACATCCACCAGGCTTCCGTCCTTGCGCCGCCGCACGGTTTCGTAATGCTCGGTGCGCTCGCCGCGCCGGATGCGTGCGATGATCTCCGGTTCTTCATTTTCATGTCCGGGCGGGATGAGCATTGTGATGGGCCGGCCGATCGCTTCATCCGCCCGATAGCCGAACAGCCGCTCGGCCGCCGCATTCCAGCTGCGGATCACCCCGTCCAGGTCCTTGCTGATGATCGCATCGTCGGAGAATTCCACGATGGCCTTGAGCATGGGCGCCTGGACATCGGCGGCGACGCGTTCGGACATTCTCGTGAGCAGGTTGAGCGCGCCCGTGAATGCGCCAGCCTCATCGAACAGCGGCCGCGAACTGGCGCGGAAGGGCACGCGCGTGCCGTCGGGCCGCTCGGCAATCGCTTCGCCGGTGGCCGCGCGCCGCTCGCGAATGCAAACGGCCATCGCACATTCGTCGTGCCGCATCGGTCTGCCGCCGGCGGTGTAGAGCTTCCATGATCCGCACCATCTGGTTTCGCCGATCTCGGGACGCACGCCCCAAAGCTCTGCGGCGGCCGGGTTGAAATAGGTGATCCGGCCCAGCGCATCGGCCGCGCAAACGGCGGCCGGCAATTGATCGAGCATGTCGCGGAACGCGGAATCCGCCAGCGGAGCGCGCGGCAACGCTGTCTGCCTGATGCAGCGCCCTGTCTTTTCGCCGTCGGAACGGTTTATCATCATTGCCACGAGAGCTGGTTCAAAGAGACCCCCGATACCGACCAACACATCAGCCGGCCGTTCCGTTCCGGGCCGTGACGGCGGCCGGACAGCAAATCCTTGGCGGTTGCATCGGCCTCCCCGCGATGAATTTCAGCCAAGCCCATGTTGCAAATGCACGATCGCGAAAGCCTTTGTTCCGGTTGCGGGCCAGATGGCCCGTTTTTCGCACTCGGGCATGGCGAGTGCCGGACGCGGGGGCGGCGTGGTAAGCTACGATGAACTGAAGGGGAAATTTCCATGAAATTCTTCACCACGCTTGCAGGGATTCTGTTTCTGGCCGGTGCCGCCGTTCACGCCTATCGCCTGTATGCGGGCTTCGCCATCACGGTGAACGGTTTTTCGGTGCCTGTCACCTGGAGCTGGGCAGCGGCCGGCATCGCGCTGGTGATGGGCCTTGGCCTCCTTGCCGAAGCGCGGCGCTGAACGGCGCTTTGCGCCGCCTCACACGTGCTGGCCGCCGTTGATGTGAAGCTCCGCGCCGGTGACGTAGGACGACTGATCCGTGCACAGATACCAGATGGCCTTGGCCACTTCTTCGGGCAGGCCAAGCCGGCGCAACGGAATGTTCTTCACCAGATCGGCGGTGCCGGGCGACAGTATCGCCGTGTCGATTTCGCCCGGCGCAATCGCATTCACGCGCACGCCCAACGGCCCGAAATCGGCCGCCATTTCGCGGGTGAGCGCAGCCAGCGCCGCCTTGGACGTGGCATAGGCGCTGCCCGCGAAAGGATGCACGCGGCTGCCCGCGATGGAGGTGACATTGACAATCGCCCCATGCGCTGCGGCCAGCTCTTCCATCAGCCCGCGCGCGAGCCAGATGGTGGAAAAGAAGTTCACCTCGAACACCTGGCGCCAGAGCGCCATGGGCGTGTTCAGCGTGTTAAGCCGGATGCCGCCGCCCGCGGGTACGGCATCGTTTCCCGCATCGCCGCGCGCCGTGGAACCCGCACCGCCCTTCGGGCTGATGCCGGCGTTGTTGACGAGCGCATGCAGCTTGCCATCCGCAAGGCGGGCGCGCATCTCGGCGATGGCGCGCAGCGTATCGTCCGGATCGGAGAGGTCCACCTGGATGTGGTCTTCCGGCCCGGCCGCCCAGGGGCAGTTTTCCGGAAAGGCGTGGCGCGAACAGGTGATCACCCGCCAGCCGGCGGAGGCAAAGCGCTTCACCGTCGCATGGCCGATGCCCCGGCTTGCGCCGGTGAGGATCAGCGTCTTGCGCTCTTCGGTGTCGCGCCTGGTTTCGGCCATGGGCCAAGTGTAGCCCAATTTCCCCGGCCGGGCCTATGATCCGGCGGGCCTATGAATCCTTTGCCAGTTTCCGCAATTCGGCCCGCACCAGCGCCTCGAGCCGTGGGCCTGTCAGGGATGAAAGCGACGCCAGCGATTGCGTGCGCGCGGCATCGGCCACGATTTCATAGCCGATGAAATAGCCGCTGCGCGCCGGCAGGCCCTTGTGAAGCCGCGCAGCATCGGCCGGATCGCCCGAGAGGAATTCGGCATAGAGCGTGCCATCCGCCGAATCCATGTCGCCCAGAAGCTTCCGCGTGAGATGCGGCATGTGAGGGGCAAGCGCGCTGCGCAAGTCAACCGGCGACAACAGGATCTGCTGCTCGCTGAGCCCCGGGTTCAGCACGCGCTCGGCATAGGTCGCAAAGCCTTCGGCCCAGATCCAGAACCACAGCGGCATGCCATCACCGGCCGCCACCGTGCGGAACGGATCAATCTTCCGGAAGTGGTAGAGATGAAACAGCTCGTGTTCCACGAGCGGCGCGAGGTGGGCGCTGTCGAGCGGCACATCCGAGGCCGCGATGCTGTCGAGCCCCAGAAGCAGCGTGAACGTGCCGTTCACGGGCCGCTGCTCGCCGGTGAAGCTGTCGAGCGAGAGCGTGAGATAGACCGGAACGGACGCGCCGAGATCGGGAAACTTCGCGCGGAAGGCCGCCAGATATTCCGGCAGGCTTGCGAGCAATATGTCGTGCGCCTTCTGCATGCGCGCTGCGCGCCTGGGCAGGTCTGCCAGAATTTCGGCGATGCGCCGGTTCAGCGCGGCGTCATAATCGGCGCCGGAGAGCGGAACGATCTGCGGCTGAAACACCTCCGGATGCCGCGCCACGATCATCTGGCGGAAAAGGGCAACCTGCGCCTCCGCCGGCAGGCCCTTTGACTTCTGTTCGAACGCCTGGACATCCGGCATGAGGTCGGTGACGCGCATGGCGGTTTGCGCCTGCGCGGGCGCCGCGAGCATTGCGGCCAGGACAGCGGCAATCGCAATCGTCTTCATGCGCGGCAGGCTAACCCGTTTCCCCTAGCGCGCAGAAATGCTTTTGCGCGGACGCCGGTTTTGCATCCGCCGCATGGGCAAAAAACTGGTTGGAATTCAGCCGCGTGCGAAAACCGGCGGCTGTTCCAGCCCCGCCGGATCCTGGTGGATGATCACCTGCGCATGGGGGAACGCCGCGCAAACGTCGGCTTCGACCTGATCGCTCACCTCATGCGCGCGCAAGAGGCTGATCGTGGGATCAAGCTCGATGTGGAACTGGATGAAGGTGTTGATGCCGGCCGCGCGCGTGCGCAGATCGTGGATGTTCCTCACTTCGGCATGGCGCAGCACCACGGATTTGATCCGGTCGCGCTGATCGTCGGGCAGCTCGCGGTCCATGAGCTGATTGTAGCTCTGAACGAACACTGTCCAGGCGCTCCACGCCAGAATGACCGATATGGCGATGCCGATGACGGGATCGGCCTCCAGCCAGCCGAACTGCGACGACAGGAAAATGCCCACGATCACCCCGCCGTTGACCAGAAGATCGCCCACGTAATGCATGCGGTCGGCGCCGACGGCTACCGAATTCGTGCGCCGCACGGTCAGCTGCTGGAACGCCACCAGCGCCAGCGTGACCGCGATCGCGGCCACCATCACCGCGATGCCGACAACCGGCTGCTCCACCTTGTGCGGGGCGATCAGGCGGCTTGCCGATTCAATCAGCAGGAACGCCACCGATCCCGAAATGAACGCCGCCTGGAAAAGGCCGGCCAGCGGCTCGGCCTTGCCATGGCCGAAACGATGCTCGCGATCGGCCGGCATGAGCGCATGGCGGATCGCCAAAAGATTGATCGACGAGGTGAAAACATCCAGCGCGGAATCCGCCAGCGACGACATCATGGCGATGGAGTCGGTTACGATATAGGCGACGGCCTTGACGACGACGAGAAGCGAGGCGACCGCCACCGCCGCCCATGCCGCCCGCTGCATCATGCGGGCCTGAGACCTGGCCATGTCGGCGGCGGAACTCACGGGAAGAGCCGCTCCGTGCGCCAGGGCGCGGCCGCGGTGTCGCGGCGATAGACCAGCCGGTCGTGCAGGCGGAACGGCCGATCGCGCCAGAATTCGATCTCGAGCGGCGCGACGCGATAGCCCGACCAGTAGGGCGGCCGGGGAACTTTCGCGAGGGCGTATTTCGCGGCGTATCTGGCGATCTCTTTCTCGAACACGAAGCGGCCTTCCATCGGGCGGGACTGCGCAGACGCCCAGGCGCCGATCTGGCTGTCCTTGGGGCGCGTGGCGAAATAGGCGTCCGCCTCTTCGGGCGCGACCGGCGAGACCGGCCCGCGCACGCGCACCTGTTTTCTGATCGTCTTCCAGTGCAGCACGAGCGCCGCGTTGGGGTTGGCCGAAAGTTCCCGTCCCTTGGCGCTTTCGGTGTTAGTGTAGAAGACAAAGCCCCGCGCGTCGGCGGCCTTGAGCAGCACCATGCGCACATTGGGGTGCCCCTGCGCGTCGGCGGTGGCGAGCGCCATGGCGTTGGGTTCGTTGGGCTCGGACTTCCCGGCCTCATCCATCCATTCGGCGAAGAGGGCGAACGGATCAAGGCCCTCCCTGATCCCGCCATCGTCCATGGGTCCGCCAATCTGGCTCATGGGGCGGAAATAGCACCTTGGCGGCCCACTTCCTATATTGTGCCCCGGTCCCGATTCCGGGCCCGTGGAGAGGCCATGCGAGATCCCTACGAAGTTCTCGGCGTATCGAAAGGCGCCAGCGACGCCGAGATCAAGAAGGCATTCCGGGCGCTCGCCAAGAAATACCATCCCGACACCAAGGGCGGCGACGAAAGCGCCAAGAAGCGCTTCCAGGAAATCAGCGCGGCCTACGACATCCTGGGCGACAAGGACAAGCGCAGGAAATTCGATGCCGGCGAAATCGACGCCAACGGCAATCCGCGCGGGTTCGATGCCGGCGCGGGCGGCTTCCGCGGCGGCCCGTTCGGAGGGGGCGGCCCCGGCGGCGCGCGCGAATACCGCTACACCTGGACGAACGCCGAACCGGGCGCTGAAACGGAAGGCTTCAGCGCCGAAGACCTTTTCTCCGACCTGCTCGGCGGGCTTGGCCGCGGCAGCGGCCGGCGGCGCAACACGCCCCAGCGCGGCCAGGACTTCATCATGAGCATGACGGTGGGCTTCGAGGAGGCCGCGCGCGGCGCAACCCGGCGCATCGAGCTGCCAAACGGCGAACAGATCGACGTGAAAATTCCGGCCGGGCTCAAGGACGGCCAGCAGATCCGCCTGCGCGGGCGGGGCGGCGCAGGCCGCAATGGCGGGCCCAACGGCGATGTGCTGATCGAAGTGTCGGTGGCGCCCCACCCCACCATGACGCGCGAAGGCCGCAACATCAAAATCGATCTTCCGGTCACGCTGAAGGAAGCCGTTCTCGGCGGAAAGGTGCCCGTCCACACGCTGACCGGCGAAGTTTTCCTGACGGTGCCCGCCGGCTCCAACACCGGCACGGTGCTCAGGCTCAAGGGCAAGGGCATCCCCGCTTCGGGCGGAGAACCCGCCGGCGACTTATATGTACGGCTACTGGTGGTCCTGCCCGACCGGCCGGACGCCGAACTGAAGAAATTCGCCGAAAACTGGAGCACGGGCTACGATCCAAGGGCCAAAAGCCGGTGAATGCAGGACAATTTGTCTCCGGACGGGGTTAGGACATAAACTCCGCGCACCATAAGCCAAGGTTTTCCGAATTGCCGCGCAAGCTGACCGCCATCCTGTCCGCCGACGTTGTGGGCTACAGCCGCATGATGGAGGCCGATGAGCCGGGCACGCTGGCGCGCCTGAAGGCCAACCGCGCCACGATCTTCGAGCCCCAGGTCGCCGCCCATGGCGGGCGCATCGTCAAGCTGATCGGCGACGGGACGCTGGCCGAATTCGCGAGCGTCGTATCCGCGGTGCAGTGCGCGCTGGCGATCCAGGCCGAAACCATCGAAGCGGAAGCACAGGCACCGGAGTCACGGCGCATCCATTACCGCATCGGCGTCAACCTGGGCGATGTGATCGTCGAAGGCGACGACATCTATGGCGACGGCGTGAACGTGGCCGCCCGCATCCAGGCGCTGGCCGAGCCGGACGGCGTGACCATTTCGGCAAGCGTGCGCGACCACATGGACGGCAAGGTCGAAGCCGAATTCAGGGACATGGGCGAACACACGGTGAAGAACATCGAGCGGCCCATCCGCGTCTTCGCCGTGAAGGCGAAAACAAAGGCTGCCCGGACGTCGCGGCTTTCGATCTGCGTTCTGCCTTTCGCCAACATCAGCGACGACCCGCAGCAGGAATATTTCAGCGACGGAATCAGCGAAGACATCATCACCGACCTTTCCAAGGTGTCGGCGCTGGGCATCATCGCGCGCAATACCGCCTTCCAGTTCAAGGGCAAGAGTGTGGACATTCCGCAGATCGCCCGCCAGCTGAAGGTGAGCCACATCCTGGAAGGAAGCGTGCGCAAGGCCGGCGCAAGGCTGCGCATCACCGCCCAGCTGATCGACGGCGGCAGCGGCGAGCATGTGTGGGCCGAGCGTTACGACCGCAATCTCGACGACATTTTCGCGCTGCAAGACGAGATTTCCGAAGCCATCGTGAAGGCGCTGAAGCTGAAGCTGCTGCCGGAAGAAAAGAAGGCCATCGAGAAGCGCGGCACCAGCAATGCCGAAGCCTACAATCTCTATCTGATGGCGCGGCAGAATTACGTGATCGGCAACGAAGGCTATTCCAACCGCGCCGAAGCCATCGTGCGGCTGTGCAAGCGCGCCACGGAGATAGACCCCAATTACGCGCAGGCCTGGGCGCTGATGGCGCTGGGGCAGATGATTCTGCGTTTCACGCACGGCATCAAGACCGACGACGGCCTGAAGGCGGTGGAGCACGCGCTTTCGCTTGATCCCAATCTGGCGGAAGCACACGCGATCAAGGCGCGCATCCTGTCGGATCTCGGGCGCACGGAAGAGGCCAACGCCGAAATCGCAAGCGCGCTCAAACTCGACCCCGAATCCTACGAGGTGAACAAATCGGCGGCGCGGCTGAGCTTCCGCCAGAGCCAGATGAAAGCCGCCGCGCATTATTTCGAAAAGGCCACTGCGCTGATGGAGACCGATTTCAGCTCGCCGCTCATGCTGATGACCTGTTACGGCGCGACCAAGGACCGCGACGCGCTCCTGCGGGCGGCGCGCATCACCCTGGAACGGTCGGAAAAGACGCTGGCGCAGGATCAGAACAATGGCGCGGCGATTGCCGCCGGCACCAATGCGCTGGCGGTGCTGGGCGAACCGGACCGCGCCAGGGACTGGATGAACCGGGCGTTGCTGATCGATCCCGACAACATGAACATGCGCTACAACTTCGCGTGCACGCTTCTGACGCAGCTGCGCGACAACGACACGGCGCTGGAGATGCTGGGGCCGGTTTTCGCCAAATGGAACAGCGGATTCCTGAAGCACGCCAAGGCCGATCCCGACCTTGATTCGATCCGCGACGATCCGCGATTCAAGGCCATGCTGGCTTCGGCGGAAGCGCGCGTGGCCCAGGAAGCCCAATCGGGCGAAAGCTGATGCAGCGCAAGCTGACGGCGATCCTTTCGGCCGACGTCGTTGGCTACAGCGGCCTGATGGAGGCCGACGAGGCCGGCACGCTGCAGAAGCTGAAAGACAATCGCGCCCGGATTTTCGATCCGGCCGTCGCGGCCAACGGCGGGCGCGTGTTCAAGCTCATGGGCGACGGCGCGCTGGCGGAATTCGGCAGCGTGATGGCGGCGGTGAATTGTGCCATGGCGATCCAGACGGAAACCGAGAAGAGCGACGCCTATGCCGGAGATCGCATCCGCTATCGCATCGGAATCAATCTGGGGGAAGTGATCGTCGAAGGCGACGATATCTACGGCGAAGGGGTGAACGTGGCCGCGCGCATCCAGGCGCTGGCGCCGGTGGGGGGCGTTGCGATTTCCAAGGCCGTCCGCGACCAGATCGACGGAAAGGTGCCCCATGCCTTCGAGGACATGGGCGAACATTCGGTGAAGAACATCGAGCGCCCGATTCATGTATTCTCCGTCCACGCGTCCACCCCGGCCAAGGCTGAAGGTTCCAGAATGAGCTCACCCGGCAGGCTTTCCATCTGCGTTCTGCCGTTCGTGAACATGAGCGGCGATGTGGAACAGGAGTATTTCAGCGACGGCATCAGCGAAGACATCATCACCGATCTTTCCAAGGTGTCGGCGCTGTCGGTGACTGCGCGCAACACCGCTTTCACCTACAAGGGCAAGAGCCTGAAAATCCCGCAGGTTGCGCGCGAGCTGGGCGTGAGCCACGTGCTGGAAGGCAGCGTGCGCAAATCCGGCGGGCGCGTGCGCATCACGGCCCAGCTGATTGACGGGGCCGCCGGCGACCACATCTGGGCGGAACGTTACGACCGAGACCTCAACGACATTTTCGCGCTGCAGGACGAAATCTCCGAAGCCATCGTGAAGGCGCTGAAACTGAAGCTGCTGCCGGAAGAGAAAAAGGCCATCGAGAAGCGCGGCACCGACAATGTGGAGGCCTACAATCTTTACCTGATGGCGCGGCAATACAGCGTGACCGCTAGCCTTGGCGATCCGCGCATGGCCGACGCCATCCTGCGGCTGTGCCGGGGAGCCCTCGCGCTCGATCCCAACTATGCGCGCGCCTGGGCCCTGATCGCGGTGACGCAGGTCAACCGGCGCTTCTATATGGGGCTTGCCGGCGAGGACGGGCTTGCGGCCGCCGAACGCGCCATCGCGCTCGATCCCAACCTCGCGGAAGCCCATGCCGCGAAAGGCGTCGTGCTGACGTTCAGCAACAACCCCGCCGCGGCAAAGGCCGAGATCGAAAAGGCGCTGGCGCTCGATCCGGAATCCTACGAGGCGACCAAGGCGGCCGGGCGGCTGGCCTACACCGTGCGCGACTATGACACCGCGGTCCGCAATTTCGAGAAGGCGGCCGAGATCATGGACACGGATTACTGGTCATGCGGCATGCTGCTCAGCACCTACCGGGTGAAGGGTAACAAGGAGCTGGCCCGGCGCAACGCCGAGCGAACGCTCGCCCGCACCGAACGGATCCTGGCGCAGGACCCCAACAACGGATCGGCGATGAGCTTCGCGATCGACGCGCTGGCCACGCTCGGCCAGGCCGACCGGGCCAAGGAAATGATGAAGCGCGCGCTGCTGCTCGACCCCGACAATGTGAACATGCGCTACAATCTGGCCTGCTCGACCCTGATGCAGCTGCACGATGTCGATGCCTGTCTCGATTTTCTGGAGCCGCTGTACAAGGTGATCTCCCGCGCGCTTCTGAACTGGACGAAGAGCGATGCGGACCTCGATTCCATCCGCGACCATCCCCGGCTGAAAGCCATGGTCGCCGAGGCCGAACAGCGGCTGGCCGAAAGCGGCAGCTAGGGCCGCTGGAAACCTGCCCCGCCCCTCGGCTATAGGGGTGCCCCACAGCAAAAGGGATCAGACGGCATGTCCATAAACGGCCTGATGGCGGGCAAGCGCGGCCTCATCATGGGGGTCGCCAACGACCGCTCCATCGCCTGGGGCATCGCCGAGGTGCTGCACAAGGCGGGGGCGGAGCTGGCCTTCACCTACCAGGGCGAGACGTTCCGCAAACGCGTGGTGCCGCTGGTGGAACCGCTGAAACCCGCCGCTGTGCTCGACTGCGACGTGACAAGCCAGGGCTCGATGGACGCGGTGTTCGCGGAGCTGGGGAAAAAATGGCCGTCGCTCGACTTCGTGGTGCACGCCATCGCGTTTTCCGACAAGAGCGAGCTGACCGGACGCTATGTGGACACCTCGCCCGACAATTTCGCGATGACCATGAACATCTCCTGCTATTCCTTCACCGCGGTCGCACAGCGCGCCGAACGGATGATGCCGCATGGCGGGAGCCTGCTCACCCTCTCCTACTACGGCGCAGAGCGCGTCATCCCGCATTACAATGTGATGGGCGTGGCGAAGGCCGCGCTGGAAGCGAGCGTGCGGTATCTCGCCGAAGACCTGGGAAAGAAAAACATCCGCGTAAATGCGGTGTCGGCCGGGCCGATCAAGACGCTGGCGGCGAGCGGAATCGGCGATTTCCGCTACATCCTGAAGTGGAACGAATACAACTCGCCCTTGCGCCGCACGGTGACGACAGAAGAAGTGGGCAACGCTTCGCTGTTTCTTCTGTCCGACCTCGGCAAGGCGGTGACGGGTGAGTGCCTTTTCGTGGATGCGGGCTATCACATCGTGGGCATGAAGGCGGAAGACGCGCCCGACCTGTCCGTTCCCAAGCCTGAAGGCTGAAGCGGAAGCCGCGAACATGACTGCTGCCGAGCCGGATGATTTGATTGCCGATGTCCGGGTTATGACGGCCGGGCTCCGATGAGTCATAACACCTTCGGCCATCTGTTCCGCGTGACGACCTTCGGCGAAAGCCACGGTCCCGCCATGGGCTGCGTGGTGGATGGCTGCCCGCCGGGCATCCCGCTGGTGGAGGCCGACATCCAGCGCGATCTGGACCGGCGACGGCCGGGTCAAAGCAAATTCGTCAGCCAGCGGCGCGAGCCGGACACGGTGAAAATATTATCCGGCGTTTTTCAGGACGAGCGGATGAAGAAGCAGGTGACGACCGGCTCACCCATCGCGCTGCTGATCGAGAATGTGGATGCGCGCGGAAAAGACTATGCGGAGATCCGCGACAAGTTCCGTCCCGGCCATGCCGACTACACCTACTGGGCGAAGTATGACGGCATTCGCGACTATCGCGGCGGCGGCCGCCAGAGCGCGCGCGAAACCGCCGCCCGCGTGGCCGCCGGCGCCATCGCGCGCAAGGTTCTCGACACTTTATACAGGCGCGTGGCGGTGCGCGGCGCGCTGGTGCAGATCGGCAATCGCGCAATTGATCGCAAGCGCTGGGACTGGAAGGAAATCCCGCGCAACCCCTTTTTCTGCCCCGATGCGAAGATGGCGGCGGAATGGGCGGTTTATCTCGACGCCATCCGCAAGCGCGGCTCCTCCATCGGCGCGATCGTGGAAGTGGTGGCCGAAGGAATTCCGGCCGGGCTGGGCGCGCCGGTTTACGGCAAACTCGATGCCGATATCGCCGCCGCCATGATGAGCATCAATGCGGTCAAGGGCGTGGAGATCGGCGCGGGCATGCGCGCGGCCGAGCTTTCCGGCGAAGAGAATGCCGACGAAATGCGCAAGGGCGCGCGCGGCCGCCCGCGCTTTCTCTCCAATCAGGCCGGCGGAATTCTGGGCGGCATTTCCAGCGGCCAGCCCATCGTCGTGCGCTTTGCGGTGAAGCCCACTTCTTCGATCCTGACTCCGCGGCGGACGATTGATGTGAAGGGCAACAACACCACGATTTCCACCAAAGGGCGGCACGATCCCTGCGTCGGCATCCGGGCCGTGCCCGTGGGCGAAGCGATGCTTGCCTGCGTCTTGGCCGACCACGCGCTTCGCCACCGTGCGCAGATGGGATGAATGACCGTCAGCCCGTCACGACATGAAGCACGATATCGCAGGCGAAATGGCTGCCCATCGCCCATTCCAGCCCGAAGCGGCGGTAGAGCCAACCGAACACAAGCCCGCCCAGTGCATTGAGCGCAACGACGCGCAGGGTGAGCGCGGCGGTCAACGGCGCGATGGCGGCCGCAGCCGGCAAATGCCCCGCGCCGAACAGCAGCGCCGTCACGATATTCGCCGTCCAGAACACGCCGCCCGGCAACAGCGCACGCCCGTCCGCGCGCCCTCCGGCGATCATGCGCAGAAAGAGACCGAGCAACGACAGCAATCCCAGGCGCATCAGGATTTCCTCATCAAGCCCCCCATAGAAAGAGGCCAGAAAGCCTTGCCACGGAGAGGGTTGAGCGCCGGCGTGCCGCGCCTGGGCGATGAACGCCGCCACCGATGGCATCGGCATGAACACATAACGGTCCAGCGCAATGAGCGCGCCGCCGGTCACTAGGCCGGCGGCAATGGCGAACGTCAGCGTCGCCGCAGTGCGTTGCGGCAACGGTGAGCGCGAATAGAGCGCGGCAAGAATTGGCGCGCCCAACCCCAGCTTGCGCGCGGCCCACAAACCGGCGAACACCGCAATGGCCAGAAGCAGCGCCGATTGCGCGAACGAAACGGCCAGCAAGATACCGATGGCAAGATGGCTGCGCGCGGCGGCAGCGGCCAACGCGCCGCGCTCAAGCGCGAGAACATAGGGAAGCACAAGCGCAGCGCCGAGCAGCGCCAGCGCATAAAGCGTGAGGCCGACCTTCCAGAACACCCCGCGCGGCAGTTTCTCCCCGGCCATGCCTGCCGTTCCGCTCACCTCGCGCGCCGGCGCGCGCGCGGTTTTCTGAACACGGCGATTTTGGTCAGATACGCGACGTCGCTCTTCTCGCGTTTCAGGCCCACATCGCCAAACAGTTTGGCGAAATCGGTTTTCGCGTAGCTCGAGAAATAAGGTTCATGGAGAAGGTGGGGGAAGACATCAATCATGCCGTCGAAGGCCGGCGCATCGCCATACTGAATCGAATCCGCCAGCACGAACATGCCGCCCGGCTTCAGCACGCGCGCGATTTCCTTCGCCACGGCCGCGCGCACCTTGGGCGGCAGCTCGTGGAACAGGTAGATGCTGACGGCGCAATCCACGCTTCGGTTCTTGAGCGGCATTTTCTCCGCCGGCGCATGGACGTAGCGGATGTGCCTCTCGCGCGAAAGATTGCGCCCGGCTTCTTCGAGATAGGGCTCCGAGAGATCGAGCGCGATCGCCTGCAGCTCCGGCTCGACATGCTTCACGAAGGACAGAAAGCGGCCGGTGCCCGCGCCGATATCGAGCAGCGTCGTTTTCGCCGGATCGCGGGTTTCCAGAAACTTCGCGATGGGCACGAAAGCCTGGCGCCGCATGGCATCGGCGGTGCCGGCAAACAGCGCTTCCACCTGGAAATCGTAGAGCTTGGCGGAGTCGCGGCTTAAGTAGCCGCCGGTCTGAAAGTGGAAATTCTGGCGGAAATAGCGGGGCAGATCGCCCTCGCCTTTCACTTCGCTGTGGCCGCGCCTGCGCCTGCGCCTTGCCACGCGCGGAATATCGGCCAGGAACCGCGCGCTCTTCATCGCCTCGCGCATTTCGCCGGCCAGATCGATGGGCGCCGGATAGAGCCCGGCTTCCACATTGCGCCAGTCCTGCACGAAGAGATCGCGCATGGCCGCAAACGTGGTCGCAAGCGATGGAATCGGATGTTCGGGCACCGGAATTTCGGCGAATGCGTCGCGCGCCACGATCCGCGCCGCCAGATAGTGCATGCCGTAAAATGCCACGCGCGCGGTCTGCGCCGCCGCGTAAGCCAGGGACTTCGACCTTTCGTTCATTCCGTCACCAGCTGGGAAGTTCGGCCGCGATCTGGGTTCCGACCGAAACCTGCGGATCGGACGGCGGGGACATGCCGGTGTCCTTTTCCTCCTTGGCCACGCATGTCTTCGCGGCCACGCCCAGATCGGGGAAATCGTGCGAGGCGGAAAATACCGAGAGCACGCAGTTGTCGAAATATGTGTATTTCGCCTTCGCAGAGCAGCCGAAGGATGTCCGGTCGGGCCGGGCCGCGGTGATGACCAGACGGTCGGGCGCGGAAATCGCCGGCACGAAAATCCCCGAGAAGCAGGCCGAAACGATCACCACAGCCGGATTGTGGCCGCAGGCATTATTGACCATGATCGCCAGGTCGGTCGGCGAAACGATGTCATCCCCCACGCGCACGCCATCGGGCGATCCATGCGACGTGATGTAAAGCAGGCAGCCGCCCGGCGCAGACTGCGACAGGTCCCAAAGCGCCGTCGCCATGCCGTGCGCGCTCGATTTTCGCAGCGACGGATCCCCCAGGCGATCGGCCTGCGCGGACAACTGCGCGATGTTCTGCGGCCTGAACCCAATTCCTTCAAGATCGGTAACAAGATCGCGCCGGGCATCGTCGAACACCGGGCTTTGGCTTCCGTCGTGCGCGCGCCAGTCGCCCGCCACCACGACGGCCGCCCAGTTTCCAAAACCGTTCGCCATTGCCGGAGCGGCGGCGAAAACGGCCGCCCCGATCGCTCCCAGAAATGCGCTCAGCCGCATGCGTCGTTCACCTGCGCGTAAAGACCGCCACCAATTCAATATGCTCCGACCAGAGAAATTGGTCCACCGGCCGCACGGTCCCCATGCGAAACCCTCCGTCCGACAGAATCCGCGCATCGCGCCCGAAGCTTTCGGAATTGCAGGATACATAGGCCACGCGCGGGACATCGGATTGCGCAAGCGCCCGCACCTGCGCCAGCGCGCCGGCCCGCGGCGGATCGAGCACGACGCCATCGAAGGCGCCGAGTTCGCCCGCCGTGAGCGGCTGCCGGAAAAGATCGCGCCTTTCGGTCGTGACGGGCTTGAGCCCCGCCGTCTTGCGCGCCGCTGCGCCAAGCGCATCCAGCATGGCCGGATCGGCATCGACCGCATGCACGCGCGCGCGTTCGGCGAGCGGAAAGGCGAATGTGCCGGCGCCGCAGAAAAGATCGGCCAGGTACTTCGCACCTGCCAGCGCATCGCGCACGAAAGCCTGGAGCATGTGTTCGCCTTCGCGGGTCGGCTGCAGAAAGCAATCCGGCGGAATCGCGACTTCGGCCCGGCCGAGGCGGACCAAGGGTCTCGCGGCTTCGGCCAGAAGCTCGCCATTTGCCGTCATCCGCGCAAGATCGAGCCGCGACATCCAGCGCGCGATTTCCGCGGCAATGTTTGGGTCGAATTTGCGTTTCCAGCGCAGCGCAACATCCAGGCCGTTGTCGGACCGGGTGACATGGGCTTCCGCCCCTTCGCCTTCGCGCAGGATCGCAGCCATCATGCGGCGCAGGCCGCCCGCAAGAGCGAAGACTTCCGGCGTCAGCACCAGACATTCGCGCATGTCCACGATGGCGTGCGATCTTGCGGCATGAAACCCGATCAGGACGCCGCCGCCGCGCTTTGCGAGCTTGAACACCGCCCGCCGCCGCGTGGCCGGCGCAACGGCTGCGACCTCGGCCACATCCGCATTTCCCAATCCGTGGCGCTCAAGCGCGCGGACGACAGTGTGGCGCTTCAGCGCGCGATAGTCCGCCGGCGCAAGGTTTTGAAAGGTACATCCGCCGCAGGTGCCAAAATGGATGCAGACGTGCGGTTCAGGCACGGAGCGCGGCGGCCTCGCGCTCGCGGCCAAGCGCCGACAGCGCCGTGGCAACGATGGCCTTGGCGTCAAGACCGGCCGCTTCGTACATTTTTTCCGGCGTGTCCTGATCGATGAAGCGGTCGGGCAAGGTCATCGGCCGGAATTTGAGGCCCTTGTCGAAGGCGCCTTCCAGCGCCAGGAACTGCATGACGTGCGCCGCAAAGCCTCCGATCGAGCCTTCCTCGATCGTGATGAGCACTTCGTGTTCGCGCGCCAGGCGGCGAATGAGATCGTGATCGAGCGGCTTGGCGAAGCGGGCGTCGGCGACAGTGGCGGGCAGTCCGCAGCCCGACAGTTTCTCCGCCGCGATCAGGCATTCCGCCATCCGCGTGCCGAGATTGAGAATGGCGATGGACGTTCCTTCGCGCACGATGCGGCCTTTGCCGATCTCAAGCGGCGTGCCCTTTTTCGGACGCTCAAGCCCGATTCCTTCGCCGCGCGGATAGCGAACGGCGCTGGGCCTGTCGTCAATGGCGGCCGCCGTCGCGACCATATTGGTGAGCTCAACCTCATCGGAGGCCGCCATCACCACGAAGCCGGGGAGCGTGGCGAGATAGGTGATATCGAACGAGCCGGCATGCGTCGGCCCGTCAGCGCCGACAAGACCGGCGCGGTCCATAGCGAAGCGCACCGGCAGGCGCTGAATCGCCACATCGTGCACCACCTGATCGTAGGCGCGCTGCAGGAAGGTGGAATAGATCGTGGCGAACGGCTTCATGCCTTCCGCCGCGAGCCCCGCCGCAAATGTCACGCCGTGCTGCTCGGCGATGCCGACATCAAAGCAGCGGTCGGGAAAGCGTTTGGCGAAAAGATCGAGGCCGGTGCCCGACGGCATGGCGGCGGTGATGGCGACAATGCGCTCATCCTTTTCCGCTTCGGCGATCAGCGCCTCCGCATAGACCTTGGTGTAGCTTGGCGCCTTGGAGACCGATTTCTTCTGCTCGCCGGTGATGACATCGAACTTCACCACGCCGTGATATTTGTCGGCGCTGGCTTCGGCCGGCGGATAGCCCTTGCCCTTCTGCGTCACTACATGAATGAGAATGGGCTTGTTCTGCCTGGCGTCGCGGGCGTTTTCGAGAATGGGAATCAGGTGATCGAGGTTGTGGCCGTCGATCGGCCCCACGTAATAAAAGCCCAGCTCCTCGAAGAGGGTGCCGCCGGTGAAAAGACCCCGCGTGTATTCCTCCCAGCGCTTGGCGAGCTTTTCAAAACCGCGCGGAAAGCGGTGCGCGATCGTCTTGGCGAAGCGGCGAAAGCCGCGGTAGGGCCGGCTGGAAATCAGCCGCGCCAGGTAATTGCTCATCGCGCCCACAGGCGGCGCGATGGACATGTCATTGTCGTTCAGGATCACGATCAGCCGCTCGTTGCGGCCGCCGGCGTTGTTCATCGCCTCATAGGCCATGCCCGCGCTCATCGCGCCATCGCCGATGACGCAGATGACGTTGAAATCCTCTTTCTTCAGATCGCGCGCGACGGCAAAGCCCATGCCCGCCGAAATCGACGTCGAAGAGTGCGCCGCGCCGAAGGGATCGTATTCGCTTTCGGCCCGCTTGGTGAAGCCGGACAATCCTCCGCCCTGCCTGAGCGTGCGCATGCGGCTTCTGCGGCCGGTGAGAATCTTGTGCGGATAGGCCTGATGGCCGACATCCCAGATGAGCTTGTCGCGCGGCGTATCGAACACGTAATGCAGCGCTACGGTGAGTTCGACCACGCCGAGGCCGGCGCCCAGATGCCCGCCGGTCACCGAAACCGCGCTGATCGTTTCCTGGCGCAGCTCGTCGGCAAGCTGGCGCAACGCCCTGCGCGGGAGGGCGCGCAGGTCGCGCGGATAATTCACCTGGTCGAGAAGCGGTGTCGAACCGGCCGGACTCATCGAATTCCCAAACTGCCAACCGGTGCTTCGGGTTTCACCATGAAGGGCGCGCGAAGACACCGCCCGAAGAAGGTCGGCTTTTTCGTCAAACAAATCAAGGTGACACTGCGCATGACGGAACGCGAATTGGCCCCGGCGCCGGCTGCCCCGCGGCGGACGGGCCTCAGCCCAGATCCACCGGTTCGCTCCCCTGCGGACCCTTGGCGCCGTGAACGATTTTTTCCAGGCGGCTCTCCGCGGCCTTCAGTTTTCTTTCGCAATGCGCCTTGAGCGCCTGGCCCCTTTCGTAGAGGGCAATCGAGTCTTCGAGATCGACCTCGCCCTGCTCCAGGCGGCCCACGATTTCCTCAAGCTCCTGCAGCGCCGCCTCGAAGCTCAGATCGGCGACGGCAGTGTCAGGTTTCGTGTCCGGGTCTGTTCCGGCCATGGCGTCTCCAGAAGCGCGCGCCAGCGGCCGCGCGCAAGCCTCATAACGCGGCGGCCAGCCTCAGACAACGTGGGGAAAACTGGACCCAGGCGCGAGGTCGGGACGCCTGAGATAAAAATCCTGATCGGGCCTTCGCGCCGTGAAATGCGCCCGAGATGAGGCGGCCAGTCAGCTGACCGCGGCCGGATCCGATGGAAATCATCTGTCTTCCCGCATGAGCGCGCGGACATGGGCCTGGGCCGACCGGCCCAGCGCCGGCAGGTCATAGCCGCCCTCAAGAGTCGAAACCACACGGCCATCGCACAGGCGGTTGGCGACGGCGCACAGCGCGCGCGTGACCCAGAAGAAATCGCCTTCCTGCAGGTTCATCTGCGCCAGCGGATCGGCAGCATGCGCATCGAACCCCGCCGAAATGAAAATGAATTCCGGCGAAAATTTTTCGAGCGCCGGGAAAATCGCGGTTTCACAGGCTTCGCGAAACGCATCGCCGCCGGAAAACGGCTCGAGCGGCGCGTTGACGATGTTGCAGGAAATGCCCGTCTCGCTTGCGTTTCCCGTACCCGGATAAAGCGGCGCCTGATGCGTGGATGCGTAGAAAAGATTTGCGTCGTTCCAGAAGATGTCCTGCGTTCCATTGCCGTGGTGAACATCAAAATCCACGACCGCGACGCGATTTAATCCGTATGCGGATCGTACATGCAGCGCGCCGATCGCAACATTGTTGAACAGGCAAAACCCCATCGCGCGGCCGCGCGGGGCGTGATGCCCGGGGGGCCGCACGGCGCAAAACGCAGAGCGGCATTTATTCTGCATCACGAGATCGGCCGCATCGGCGACCGCGCCCGCGGCATACAGGGCCGCCTCTGCCGAGCCGGCCGAAACAACCGTGTCGGGATCGATCTGCACGAAGCCGCCGCCCGATGAGGCAGCCTTCGCGGCGCGAAAGATGGCCTCTACATGGGATTCGTCATGCGCCCGCAGCAGGCTTTCCCGGCTGGCCTTGTTGGCGGCAATCCAATTAAGTGACTGAAATTCCTCTGTTTTCAAGCTTGCCAGAATCGCCTCAAGCCGCGCCGGGCGCTCTGGATGGCCAGCCGGTACCACATGGCCGAGACACGCAGGGTGTGTGATCAGGGCAACAGACATCGGGATCGCACATCACGAAATGCCCCAAGTTATTGCGCCGCGGCGCGACAAATGGCCAGCCGATACGGGATCTCAAAATCTTGCTTGAAGACTCAATGGCTTATTGGAGAGACGGCCAGCGATTCCCATGCGTCACAGCGTTGATGCACAAATGCCACAACGCCTTCGGGAATCTGCATAAACGGCCAAATCCATTTTGACCCGTCAAAGGGACTCTCTTAGCCTGCGGCCAAACGGGCAAATCCGTGCGACCGTTACCGGGGGCGCGGGGACAGCTGCCATATGAGGGCAAGCGTGTCCGTTGTGGCAGTTGTCGTTACGACCGAACCAAGGGGGTTCCAAGTGTATAAGACCAATCTTAATCAGCGCAGCCTGCGCTCCGCTCTGTTGCTTGGCGCGTCGGCCGCCGCCGCCGTCAGCCTTGCAGCGCCCGCAATGGCGCAAGAGCAAGTCGAAACCGTGGTGGTCACGGGTTCGCGCATTCCGCAAACCGGCCTCTACAGCACCAGCCCGGTGACGGCGGTTGGCCAGCAGGAAATGAAACTTGAGGGCACGACCAACGTCGAAACCCTCATCAACAACCTGCCGGAGGCCTTCGCAGACTTCAACGACACGTCGTCGAACGGCGCAACCGGCACGGCTTCGGTCAATCTCCGCGGCCTCGGCGCGGCACGCACCCTCGTGCTGATCGACAACAAGCGCATGGCGCCTGGCGATCCGGGCTTCCCTGTGGCCGACTTGAACCAGATCCCGGCAGCCCTCGTGGACCACGTTGAAGTCCTGACCGGCGGCGCCTCGGCCGTGTATGGTTCGGACGCTATCGCCGGCGTCGTGAACTTCATCATGCGTCACGACTTCGAGGGCGTGGAAATCGACGGCCAGTACAGCGTTGACCAGGCCGGAAACGACAGCGAGCCGTTCTCGAAATGGAATGCGGCAACCGGCTTCAAGGCTGCGCCCAAGAACTGGTGGGGCGGCGCGACAGCTGACGCAACCATCATGCTGGGCGTGAACACGGACAACGGCAAGGGCAACATCACGGCCTATCTCGGCTACCGCGACACGCAGGCGGTGCTGGAAAAGAACCGCGATTTCTCGGCCTGTTCGTTGACGGCGAAGGGCATCCTGTCGTTCGGCGAACCCGCCGATGGCGGCCTTGCCTGCGCCGGCTCGTCGAACTTCAACCGGTGGATTTCGCTGGACGACTATTATGCCAGCCAGAACTACGATTTCTTTGAGCGTGGCACCGGCGCCCCCGGCAGTGGCTTCTTTGAGACCTATGCCGGAACGCCGGACGAGAAGTTCAACTATGGACCGCTGAACTATCTGCAGCGTCCTGACGTTCGCTACACCGGCGGTTACTTCGCGCACTATCAGATCAACCCCGCCGTGGACGTCTATTCGAGCTTCATGTTCACGGACGACCACACGGTTGCGCAGATCGCGCCGGGCGGCTTCTTCCTGGGCACGTATTTCAACGTGAACTGCGACAACCCGCTGATGACGGCGCAGGAAAACGCCGCCCTCTGCGGTGAAGCAGGCGCGGGCAAGTACACGACCGGGCCGATGGCCGGGCGCTTCAACGGCAGCGGCAACATCACGCCGGGTCAGGCGCTGATTGCCGTCGGCCGTCGCGACATCGAAGGCGGCAACCGCATCGACGACCTGCGCCACACGTCCTACCGCATCGACCTCGGTGCAAAGGGCGATCTGGGCAACGGCTGGAGCTACGACGTTTACGGCCAGTACGGCATCGCCCTGTTCGACACGCGCAGCTTCAACGACTTCTCGAAGACGCGCGCGGCCAATGCGATGCAGGTCGATCCGGTGACCGGCCAATGCTTCAATGACGTGGCGAACGGCTGCTCGCCGATCGACATCTTCAACGGCATTGGTTCGATCAACAACACGCCGCAGGGCCTCAACTATGTTCAGATCACGAACATGGAAACGGGCTACACCGAGGAACAGATCCTCAGCGGTTCGTTGACGGGCGATCTGGGCCAATACGGCATCCAGTCGCCGTGGGCGAAGAACGGCGTCGGTATCGCGCTTGGTTCGGAGTGGCGCGCCGAGTATCTGCAGCTGAATCCCGACTACGAGTCGCAGATCGGCGACTCCTACGGCGGCGGCGGCAAGATCCTCCCCGTGCCAAAGTCCGGCTTCAACGTGACGGAACTCTTCGGCGAAGTGCGGGTGCCTGTGGTTCAGGGCCAGCCCTTCTTCGAAGACCTGACGCTGAACGGCGGCTACCGCTATTCGTCGTACAACACGGCCGGCCACGTCGCGTCGTACAAGTATGGCGCGGAATGGCAGCCGATCGACGACTTCCGTCTGCGCGCCAGCTTCCAGCGTGCGGTGCGCGCACCGAACGTCCTGGAACTGTTCTTCCCGAACAACGTCGTTCTGTTCGGCGGACAGGACCCGTGCGCAGCCGGCGCTGATCCGGCTCAGATCGCGCGGTGCCAAGGGGCTCCGGGTGCGGCAGCCGTGCCAAATGCAGGCTCCGGCATCCTTACCTGCCCGGCCTCGCAGTGTAACCAGCAGACCGGCGGTAACGTGAACCTCCGGCCGGAAACCTCGGACACGCGGTCCTTCGGCATCGTGTTGACGCCCACCTTCTTCCAGGGCTTCACCGCGACGATCGACTACTTCGACATCAAGGTGGACGGGTTCATCTCCGGCATTTCGCCGACACTGACACTGGCAGAATGCTATGGCGCATCGGCGACAGCCGCGAGCCAGGCCTTCTTCTGCCCGTTCGTGCACCGCGATCCGGGAACGCACTCGATCCACACGCCCAACGGCTTCGTGGCGGCGACCAACGCCAACACGGGCTTCCTGAGCACCAAGGGCGTCGATTTCGAGGTGAACTACCAGGCGGATCTGGACGATTGGGGCATGACCGGCGACGGTTCGTTGTCGTTCAGCTTGCTGGGCACGTTGCTCAACTCCCTGGTCACCGAGCCGCTTCCGGGCCTCGGCACCTACGACTGCGTCACCCTCTACGGCACGGTCTGCGGCACGCCGAATCCCAGGTGGCGTCACAAGTTCCGCGTCACATGGTCTTCGCCGTGGGACATCGACTTCTCGGTTGCCTGGCGCCACATGTCGAGCGTGGACTTCGACCAGAACCAGACCAACCCGCTGCTTGGCGGTGGTCCGGCTGTCTGGCCGGGCTGCCCCGCCGGCACGTTGCATGGCGTTGGCGATTGCACGGACGCCCACATCCCGTCGTACGACTGGTTCGACATTTCGGCGAACTGGACGGTGCGCGACGGCGTGGAAATCCGGGCCGGCGTCAACAACGTCTTCGACAAGGAGCCGCCGGTCATGGACAGCAATACGCTGGCCGTCTCGTCGCCTCCGTTCGGCAACGGCAACACCTATCCGAACGTCTACGACGCTCTGGGCCGCACGATCTTCGTCGGCGCGACCCTCAAGTACTAAGACGGACGGTATCGACTTTCAGCAGCGGCGGCCCAAAAGGCCGCCGCTCTTTTTTTGCGCCGCCGGGCCGCATAGGTTGGCCCGATGAATGGGCCTCAACTGCCTGCGGTGCCTGACGCCATAACCACGGCGCTTGACGCCCGCGACATTCCCCGCGCGACCGCGCTGGCGTGCGAGGCGCTGGAGAAGGGCGTGGAGCACCCTCTCCTTCTGAACCTGCGTGCCTATTGGCACGAGGCGAACGGCCGCGAGGCCGAGGCCTTCGCCGACCTCAGGCGCGCCAGCGAGCTTGCGCCCGATGATGTCTCCATCCTCAACGCGCTGGGGCTTTCGCATGCGCGCGCCGGGCGGCTTGCCGAGGCGCTTGGCGCCTTTGACGCGGCCCTTCGGCTTCAGCCCGATTTCGGCCCGGCGCACTTCAACAGGGGCTGGGTTAGCGAGGATCTGGGCGAGCTTGATGCCGCCCGGAATGCCTTCGCGCGGGCAGCAGCCCTGAAGCCCGAGGCGGCAGAACCGTGGGCGCGGATTGCGGCGCTCGCCGCGCGGGCGGGCGAATGGGCCGCGGCGAAGGAAAACGCCGAGCGGGCCCTGCGCCTTGATTCGGGCAACGCCACCGCCGCTCAGGCAATGGCGAGCCTTGAGATTGCCGCCGGCGAGGCAGCCGCAGCCGAGGCGCGGCTTCGGGCGCTTCTTGCGCGCGACGATCTTGGCCCGCTCGATCGGGCGGCCGCAGAAGGGCTGCTGGGCGATGCCCTGGACGGGCAGGATCGCATCGAAGACGCCTTTGCCGCCTATGGGCGGCGCAACGCGATCGTGCGCGAGCAGTATGCCGGGCGGTTTTCCGGCCCCGGTGTTCAAACCGTTCCCCAATATCTTGCCTGGCTGACGGAATGGTTTTCCCGACTTGCCGACGGCCAGTGGCTGGCGGCGGATGCCGAGCCGGACAGCACGGCACATGTCTTCCTGATCGGCTTTCCCCGATCGGGCACGACCCTTCTCGAAGAGATTCTGTGCGTCAATCCCGGCGTCGCGGCGACCCAGGAACGGGACGGGCTTACGGATGCGGTGCGCGACCTGATGGCCAAGCCGGCCGACCTGGAACGGCTGGCAGCGCTGCGCGGCGGCGCGCTCGCGCGCTACCGGCGGAGCTACCGCGCAAACCTCGCCGCGGCCGGCGTCAACGTCAACGCGCCTGTTTTGCTGGACAAGCAGCCCTACAACACGATCAAGCTGCCCGTCATCGTCAAGCTGTTTCCACGCGCGCGCATTGTTTTCTCCATCCGCGATCCGCGCGATGTGGTGCTTTCCTGTTACCGCCGCAGGTTCCGCATGAACCCGTCGAACTATGAGCTCCTGACGCTGGACGGCGCCGCGCGATTCTATGACGCGGTGATGCGGCTGGCCGGGCTTTACCGCAGCAAGCTGGCGCCCGGCATATTCGACTTCCGCCACGAGGCGCTGATCGCAGATTTCGAGGGCCGGATGAACGACGTTTGCGCCTTCACCGGGATCGGCTGGACCCCGTCCATGCGCGCGTTCGCCCAAAGGCCCAGGGCGCGCGCCATCGCCACGCCAAGCGCCCAGCAGGTGGCCGCGGGGTTGAGCGGACAGGGTATCGGTCAGTGGCGCCGCTACCGGCGGCAACTGGCGCCCATCCTGCCGATCCTGGCGCCCTGGGTGGAGGCGTTCGGATATCCGGCCGATTAAGCACGACGTTTGACGCAAGGAGTGCTAAACGGCCCCGAGGTGCTAGCATTGTGGAACGGGGTTCCGGAAACAGGACAAATGGCGACCATCGAAACACGGCCCAGCGCGGAACAATGGGCTGCGGCCATCATCGGCGACATTTCCCAGGCCGTCGCGGCGGGCGACCTTGCCCGGGCGCAGCAGCTTGCGGGCGCCGCCATCATGCACGGCGTGCGGCATCCGACCTGCTTCAATGCCCGCGGGCTATGGATGCAGCAGACCGGGCGGCATGATCTGGCGCTGGAGGATTTTCAGCGGGCGCTGGCGCTGAAACCGAACGACCCCATCATTCTCAACGCCATCGCCATGTCGCTGCTGAAGCTGAACCGCGTTCCCGAAGCGGCCAAGGCGATCGATGCGGCGATTGCGGCCGATCCGAACAACGCCCAGAGCCATTACCGCAAGGGGATCGTGGCGGCGACAGCCGGCAATCATGACGTGGCGCAGGCGGCTTACGAACGCGCCGTTGAAATCGACCCCAATCATGCCGAGGCCACAGCAAGCCTTGCCTCCATCGCGGCGCGCAAGGGCGAAGGCGACAAATCCCGCGCGCTCGCAAAGCGCGCCCTCGAACTGAAGCCACACCAGCCGACGGCGCTTCTGGCCGAAGCGATCGTGGACCTCGGCGAGAAGAAGTATGCCGACGCCGAGGCCCGCCTGAACCGGATTCTGAACGAGGGCTATCTCTACAACGAGGCGCGCTCGGCCGTGCTGGGCCTTCTGGGCGATGCCTATGACGGGCAAAAGCGTTATGCGGAAGCCTTTGCCACTTATTGCAAGGAAAACGAAGAGCTGCGGCGCGAACACGGCCACCGCTTCGCCAACAGCCGCGGGGCCGACGCCGCCAGGAATCTGATCGCCTATTTCGAATCGACGCCGAAGGACATCTGGGGACCGCCCGATGACGGCGGTTCGCTTCCCGGCGCGCCGACCGAACATGTGTTCCTGCTGGGATTCATGCGGTCGGGCACCACGCTGCTCGAACAGGTGCTGGCCAGTAATCCGCGGATCGTGGCGCTGGAGGAAAAGGGCCTGCTTCACGGCCTGGGCGACGTGTTCATGACCAGCAATCTGGGGCTGGACGCCCTGGCCGCCATTCATGGCGAAGAACTGCGCCGCAATCGCGAGACCTATTGGCAGCGCGTGCGCAATCACGGCGTGGACGTTGCGGGAAAAATCTTCGTCGACAAGCAGCCGCTCAACACCATCAAGCTGCCGCTCATCGCCAAATTCTTTCCGAAGGCCAAGATTCTTTTCGCGCTGCGCGATCCGCGCGACGTGGTCTTCAGCTGTTTCAGGCGGCATTTCCGCATCAATGTCACAATGTTCGAATTTCTGGATCTCGCCGATTCCGCACGCTTCTACGCTTCAACCATGCGGCTGGCCGAGCTTTATCGCGAAAAACTGCAGCTGGATCTGTTCGAGACGCGCTACGAGGAGATCGTGTCGAATTTCGAGGAACATGTGCGCGCGCTTTGCCGGTTCATCGGCGTGGAGTGGTCCGACAAGATGCGCGAGTTCAACAAGATCGCGCCCAATGTGGACATCCGCTCGCCCAGCGCCACACAGGTGCGCCGGCCGCTCTACAACGAGGGCATGGCGCAATGGCGGAAATACGAGAAGGAGCTCGCGCCCATTCTGCCCATCCTGCAGCCCTGGGTGGAGAAGTTCGGCTATCCGCCGGCCTGAGGCCTTGCGGCGTTTTGCCGGTAATAGTCGAGCATGCCGTTCAGAAGCACGCGAATCAGATCGTGCTCGGCCGCGGTCAGATACGGATTCCAGATGTCCAGCATCAGGATCACGCGCAGCTGATCGCTGTCGTTCCAGGCTTCATGTTCGATCGTGTCATCGAACACCCAGGCCTTGCCAACCTGCCATTCGCGCGTTTCATTGCCGACGCGGAAATAACATTTGCCCGGCACGATCAGCGGCAGGTGCGTGATCAGCCGCGCATTGGTCGAGCCGGTATGGGGCGGAATGCGGGTGTGCGGCGCCAGAAGCGAGAAATTGACGGTCGGGCCGAGGTTCGGGATGTCCACCAGCGGCAGCTTCTCCAGCACCGCGGCCGTCTTTGGGCAGCGCGCGCAATGTTCATCGATGCGCTTGCCGTCTTCATAAAGAAAATAGACGCTCCATTTGGGCGAGCGGTTGAGTTCCAGCCACTGGTTGACGGGCACATCATCCGGGCGGTTGATGTAGGGCCGGATGTCCCTGTCCTCTTCGTAGATCTTCAGAAATTCTTCGCGGATATCATCGGTCGCGGCTTCGAGTTCCTTCAGCCACGGAAACTGCTTTTCATCATAGTACTGGATGGCAGGAACGGCGGGAACGTGCAGCAGCAGGGGCTGCTGGACATACACTTTCTTCGCGCCGGTCGTCGCATCCTTGCATTGCTCGAAGCGGGAAAGGTCTTCGTCCTTGTGGCGGGCCCGGACGTCCCGCAGGCGGCTTTCGAGAAACTCTTCCAGCGCCGCGGCGTTCTCGCGCACGACGTCCCGCGCGTGCGTCAGCGGGCCCTTCAGGCCCTGCGGCGCATCCTCCAGCGAAGGGGCGATGACAAGCACATCCTTGTAAACCTTCGCCGCCTGCCGTTTGTCCCCCAGCCGCTCCAAAAGCATCGCCTTCGACAGCAGGGCCGGATAGTAATAGGGGTCGATCGCGAGCGCGGCGCGGATAGCCGCCATCTCGGCCGCGGAATCGCCGAGCGCGCGATGGGCGAATGCGATATTGAGCGGGATAACGGAATTGTCGCGGGAAATCGTCGCCGCGCGTTCCAGCAGTGCAAGGGCCTTGCGCGGCTCCTTGCGGTAGAGAGCATGCTGTCCCAGATGCAAGAGCGCCGCAGGGTGATCGGGCGATGACTCCAGGACGCGCTGCCAGAGGGCGGCCGCCTCTTCCAGCCGGCCCGCGGCCATGGCGGCCGTAGCCTGCTGGCCCAACGCTTCGATGCTTGTCCCCTGGACGGCGCTCACCGCTTGCGACACCCGTTAGCCACCAAAAGTATGACGAAGGGGAAAACCCCCGCAAGCGCTAAGGCCATGAAATCGCGGCCGAAATGCCGCGGGGGCACGTCAATAGGCCTGGCCCGGCAGGTTTACGGCCCGCATCTCCACTCCACCGCGCGGCGTTTCGTTCAAAGCCCTGATCGCGATCCGGGCGGGCGGCGACGACATGATCGTCACCAGCCCCTGCATGGCGCGCATGGTGGCCGCAGACTGGCCAAACATGTTGCTGAAGGCCTGGAAAAAGCCCTTGGGCTGCGGATAGCGCTTGAAGACAGCCTGTTCGTTGGGGCCGATGCCGGCCAGTTTCTTGGCCTCGTCCACGGCCGTCCAGAAACCACCGAGCCGGTCCACAAGGCCGCGCGCTTTGGCATCGGCGCCCGTCCAGACGCGTCCCTTCGCGATGGCCTGCACCTGCGCCAGAGGAAGCTTCCGGCCCGCGGCCACCTTCTGCGTGAAGTCGGCATAAATCGCGTCGGCCTGGGCATTGAGATTGGCAAGCTGCTCGGGTGTGTAAGGCTCAATGCCGGAATTGAACAGCGCGTTCTTGCCCACCCCGATATCCTCGGCGGTCACGCCGATCAGGCCCAGAGTCTTGCCAACGGACACCTTGCCCGTGAGCACGCCGATGGAGCCTGTGAGCGTGCCCGGCTCCGCCACGATCTTGTTGGCGGACGAGGAGATGTAATAGCCGCCGGATGCCGCAAGCGAGCCCATGCTGATGACCACGGGCTTTCCCTTCGCTTGAGCCTTTTTCACCGCGTTCAGGATCTGGTCCGACGCGGTGACCGAGCCTCCGGGCGAATCCACGCGCAGCACGATCGCCTTGATGGATTTGTCGTCCGCAGCGGCGCGGATCGCCTGGGAAAGATTGTCGCCTGCGATGACCGTGTTTTCGCCCCCGAACGGGCTGGTTTCAACCTTGCCGTCCTGGATATCGCCGGCCGCCTCGATCAGCGCGATGTTTCCGCCCGATACGCCGATGCGCTGCTTCGTGTGCACATAATCGACAATATCGATGGCCTTGGCATCGGCGCCCGCGCGCCGCAGAGCCGCCCATTGCGCATCGTCGTCATAACCGATGCGATCGATCAGATGCGCCCTCAGGACGCTTCCGGCGAATTGCGGGCTCTGCTCGATGGCGGAAACGATCGACTTCTGGTCCAGCCTGCGGTCGGAGGCGGCCTGCGCGGTGGCCACGTTGTACCACGACTGCAGGACTTCCTGTGTCTCTTCGCGGTTGGCGGGGGTGTAACCCTTCTCCATGAACATGTCGGCCGCACTCTTATACTCCGCGCGCTTGACGATTTGCGGCTCTGCCTGAATCTTGTCGAACAACCCGCGCAGGAAGATCGCGCCCCCCGCGGTGCCCGCCGGTTCGAACGGGCTCTTCGGCTCCATCCAGATTTCGTTGGCGGAAGACGCGGCCAGATAGTCGCCCAAGCCTTCGGAGAAAAATCCCTGCGCGTAGGCGATCACGAATTTTCCGGACGAACGGAACCGCTGGATCGCCGCGCGGATCTCTTCGGCCTGCGCGACCGGCATGTCGGCGGAGCCGACGCGCATGAATACGCCTTTCACGCGATTGTCACGCTGGGCCGCATCGAGCCCGAGCACGATGTCCATCACGGTCGGACGATGGCTGCCGAAGCCAAACGGGCTGGGCGCCGATGAGTCCGCCATCGGTTGCCGCAGATCCATGCTCAGGATGATCTTGGGCGGCAGTCCATCGCCCTTGGCGAGCCCGACCACGCCCAGCACGACGACGATCAGGACAAGCGCGAGCGCGATTTTGACAAAGCCGTTGAGGGTGCCGACGAGGATGGACCGGCACCAGCGCAGGAAGGCAACCATGGCAGATTCCCTTGCAATATCAACATCTTGATCGAACAGACACGACACCGCATCCGCCCGCCCACGATGTTATATGGGAAGGATGTTAAGGAAGGCCACTCCCGCTCCGGTCAGGCGGCCCGGCGCGACTGCCCCTCCACGTTCCGGCTCAAATGGGCGGCCAGGCGCGGAGCAGCGAATTCTGCGCCATACATGAAACGCAGAAGCGGACCGAAACTGTCCATCGCCGCCAGTCCCATGACATAGAGCCCGGGCACGGCCGTTTCGAAATTGTCCGTCACAAACGGCGGCCTTCCCGGTTCGGCGACGCGCGTCACAAGAGCGGCATCGAGAAATGGAATTCTGTGCATGTCGGCCTTGTATCCGGTCGCGGCGATCACATGATCGCAAACCAGCGCCTCTTCATCCCCCGACGGGCCTTCCAATGTGAGAACCGCGCGGCCATTTTTCGATTCGGCCCCGACGATCTTGCGGCCAAGCAGCGTCTGAATCTTGCCTTCGACCTTTTCGCGCATGAACCATCCGGCGGCCGGATGCATGTGGCTTGAAATGGCGCGCCGTTTCAACGCATCGGGCAGGCGATAGAACAGAAGCGGGGCCGCCGCGCAGAAATAGGACCGCCAGCCGCGGCCGATGCCGGACGCCGGGCGCTGGATCCTGTAGAGCAGCGTTTCGGCATCGGGGTCCGGAATGCTGTTGAAATCAAGCACGCGCGTGCGCGCCACGATGCGCGCCTTTGCACCGGAGGTCTGCAACAGCGAGGCGAGATCGATGGCTGACGCCCCACTGCCGATGACGACGACATCCTTGCCCCTGAACTGTTCAACGTCGCGGTGCGCATAGCTGTGCGACAGCAGCTCGCCGGGCAGATTGCGCAGCTCGTCGGGAATATGGGCAAACCATGTAATGCCGACCGCCAGGACGACACGCGCGGCCTGCAGCTGTTCGCCGGTTTCAAGGGTCAATGCGAAACCCTCGCCGCTGCGCCTGAGCGCGGTGACCTGGACGTCCTCCAGATCGGGCACAAAACGCGCGCGAAACCAGTCGGCATAAGCGATGAAGCGGTCGAGCGGGATCGGCAAGCCTTCGTCCGCATAGGGAATGTTACGCGCGGCGCACCAGGCCTTCATGGTGGAATCACCGGCCGGCGCCGACAGATTGGACGCAAAGCCGTCGGACTTGAGCATCATGTCCCTGGGCATGTGGTTGCGCCAGGTGCCGAGCGGCTTGCCGAAAATGCGATGTTCGACGCCGCGGGCCCGCAGATGCGCGGCCAGCGACAAGCCATAAGGTCCTGCGCCAATGATGGCGACCGGGCAAATGTCGTTCATTTCAGTATCCTCGCGCGTTCCAAATCAGGACAGGGCGTCCCGGAACAGGCCGCATTTCCAGCAAAACCGGCCGTCCGCGCGGGTCGGTTCCAGATCCATGCCAGGAACGGATCCTGCAAGCCGGTTCCGCGCGCGGGAGAATTGACGATGACGGGACGGGTTTTGCTGTACGCCACGCAGGGCTGGCCGTCGGTGGCACGCTATGCGGCGGCGTTTGCGCAGGCCGGCTGTGCCGTGGGCGCCCTGTCGCCAAGGCGCGCGCCGGTTGCGGCCAGCCGCTATGTGGAATCCCTCCATGCCTACAACGCGCTCCTTCCGCATGCGTCGCTGGACATCGCCATTACGCGGTTCCGTCCCGACCTGATCGTGCCATGCGACGATCGCGCAACCGCCCATCTGCTTTCGCTTCATGCCAGGGCGCCGCGTCATTCGCCGGCCACGGCGCTGATCGAACGGTCGCTGGGTGCGCCTGCCAATTACGGGCGCATGATGGCGCGCAACACCTTCATGGCCGAGGCGATGTCCCTGGGCATTCGCGTGCCGAAAACCTTTCCCGTGACCGGCGAGCGCGATCTTGATTCGGCCCTGGCCGAGACCGGCTTTCCGGCCGTCCTGAAGGCCGACGGAACCTGGGGCGGCGACGGCGTAATCATCGCCCGCACGCGCGAAGAAGCCCGCGCGGCATTCCGCAAACTGGCGCATCCGGCTTCACGCCTGCGCAGCGTTGCGCGCGCCTTCAGACGCCGGGACGCGCATTTTCTGCTGAGCGCCTTCGCGCCAAAGCAGAGCGCCGTCAGCGTGCAGAATTTCGTGGCGGGAAAACCGGCCGCCAGCGCTTTCGCCGCGTGGAAGGGAAATGTTGCCGGCGCGGTGTACTATGACATGGTGAAAACGGACGGGCCGATGGGCCCGCCCAATGTGATCCGCCGCGTGGATTGCCCCGAGATTGCGGAAGTCACGCGAAAAGTGGCGGCGCATTTCGGGCTTTCGGGACTGCACGGCCTGGACTTCATTCGCGATGCCGAGGGCCATGTGCATCTGCTGGAAATCAATCCGCGCGCCACACAGGGCGGAACATTGGGATTCGGACCGGGCCGCGATGCGCCCGCTGCGCTTGCCGGCTGCATCGCGCCGGATGCCAAAGCCCGCGCCGCCATCGAAAACGATCTGGTGGCGATCTTCCCGCGGGAATGGCGGCACGATCCTTTGAGCCCGTGGCTCACACGCGCGCACCATGACGTGCCCTGGGACGACCCCGGCGTGCTTCAGGCCTCGCTCGGCATGAAGCCGCCTCGGCGCAAGGCCCGCCGCGGCCTTACGGCTTCGTCAGTTCGGCCACAAGCGCTGCCTGGCCATACACGTTCCGAAGCGCTTCCGTAATCGCCGCCGTGGACGGCGACGGCACGGTTCTGCGTGTCATCGAAGCCGAAGGCGCCGCCCAGGCTGTGAATGTTGCCGTCGAACACCGCGCCGATCACCTGCCCCTTCGCATCGATCACCGGCGAACCGGAATTGCCGCCGATAATGTCGTTGTTGGTGGTGAAATCGAACACCGTGTCGGGATTGACCTTGTTCTGCGCGTTCACCCATTTCGGCGCCAGCGCAAACGGATCCTGCCCGGTCGCCCGCGCCCAAAGGCCCTTGAAATAGGTGAAGGGCGGAATGGGCGTGCCATTCTCGTTCCAGCCTTCGACCTTTCCGTAGGTCAGCCGCAGGGAAAAGGTCGCGTCCGGATAGATGCTGGTGCCATAGATCGCAAAGCGCGCCCGGGCAATTTTCTCTGACGCCCGGTCGGTCGGGCCCGTCACCCTCGTTTCGTATTCGGTACGGATGGCGCGACTGGCGGCATCGGTGGCCAGCACAAACCGGATCATCGGATCGTCGGAGGCCTGAATGGCGGCCAAGCCCCCGTCCCACAACATCTTCCGGTATGCGGCATCCGAAAGCCGCGATTTCGAGAGGGCGGCCGAAAGTTCCTGCGGCGACTGCTTGCCGAGAAATGTCCGGGTGCCCGGCGCGTCCGCCGTCAGATGTTCACGCAGCTTGGTCAGCCAGAATTCCAGCACGAGCTGCTCCAGCTCCGGATAGACCGGCCGGTTGTCGAGCACGCGCTTTTCCAGAAGCGGCAGGCGGCTGTCGGTATACTCGGGCAGCCGGTCGCTGTTGGGTTTGGTGCGTTCCTCGGCGGCACGAACCAGCGCCCGCGCATAGCCGAACAGGTCGGAAAGCATGCCTGCGCGCGCCTCTTCCATCACATAGGCCTGATAGAGCGCCTTCCGGTCGGCCTGGACGCGCGCAATATCGGCCCACGGATCGCCGATTTCCGCCTTGAGCTTGCGGTCTTTCATCACGCGGGCGCGCAAGTCCGCATCGGCCTTGCGTTTGGCGGCAATCAGCGCGGGGGCGACGAGCGCCCCTTCCTCGCCGTTCAGCGCCTTGAAGCTGTTTTCCACGCCGAACAGGTCATCGTTGGAAATGCGGGCGTGTTCGGCGCTTTCCTCGCCGAACCGGATCAGGCGGCCGCGCAATTCGGAGAACAGGATCAGCGTATCGGGAAGCGAGACATCGCGCAGGGTTTCCAGCTGCTCCGCCGTGAGAAGGCGTTGCGTTGAGCCCGGATTGCCCGCCATGAACACGGGCTCGCCTGCGGCCGGCGGCTCAGTGCGCCATTTCAGGTGATTAGGCGTCGAGACCGGCTGGCCGTTCTCATAAAGCCGCACGAAGGAGCAATCGAGGTCGTAGCGCGGGAAATTGAAATTGTCGGGATCGCCGCCGAAGAACGCCGTCTGCTGTTCCGGCGCGAAGACAAGGCGCACATCGGAATACTTGCGATAGGTATAGAGCTTGTACTGACCGCCTTCATAAAGCGTGATCACCTGGCAGCGCTCGGTGGCTTCCCGGCCGCCGCAGGATTCCTTTTCGATCGCGGCGATTTCGCCATCGCGCGCCTTGACGAAATCCTGGCCCGTTTTGCCGGCGGCTGCTTTCGTCACCCGATCGGTGACATCGGAAATGCCGATGAGGATTTCCGCCTGCATGCCGGGACATAGTTTTTCATCCGAGAGCGCTTCCACGGCGAAACCCTGTTGCACGTAGTCCATCTTGTCGGTGGAGAGATTTTGCGCGCAGTCGCGCACGCAGTGATGATTTGTGAGCACGAGGCCCCTGTCGCTGACCACCGAGGCCGAACAGCCGGACGACAGCCGCACGGACGAAAGCTGCACGTTGTGAAGCCACGCCGCATCGATATCGACGCCGTATTCCGCCTTGACCTTGGCGGACGGAAAATTGTCGAAGGTCCACATGCCTTCGTCGGCATATGCCGCACCGGCAAGCGCGGCGCCTGCGGCCAGCACCGCGAGCACAGAAACCGTCTTCATGGAATTCCCCCTGACGTGACAACGGGAGCACGCGCGGGCTCCGATCCGCCCCGAACCCGCGTTCTTACAGGCTGTCGCCGCGTTCTGGCAATGCGGCGGGCTATTTTCCGGCGTGGCTTACCGTATAGACAAAGTCGTATTCGCTGCCCTTTGCGTCACGCGCATGGATGGTCATCGATCCGCGCGCGCCTGCGTATTTGCCGGTTCCCCCGGTCACGGCGAGTGTGGAGTCGGAGGCATCATAGAACGGGCCTTCGACGGTGATCTGGCCGTCAGCCAGGAACAGGGTCCAGAAACACTCGTAGGACTTTCCGACCGAAATGCGGAAACAGACGCCCTGATCGGTGCCGACCTTGTTCCGGTCGGCACTGTCGTACACCTCGTTCGCAAAGGTCAGAATGTCGCCGCGATTGTCGGCGCCGCTGCCGACATGTGCGGTCTCCTCGCCCTTTGGATGTTCGATGACATGAATCTGCTCGATCCCGGCGTTCGCCGCAAAGGTCGGTGTCTGCGCCGCATACAGCGCTGCGGCGGTCGAAAGAAGAATCTTCCACATGTGCTCCCCCTCTAGTCCGCGGCTGCCCGTTTCGGCGCAGCGGCGGCGTTGGCGTTCCAGGCATCGCCTGCAGGCGCGGCGCCGCGGTCATAGGGCCGGGCAATCGCCATGTAGAGAATGCCCGCGCCCACGATCGCAAGCCATGTGACGCTCATGGAATAGTTAATGTACCAGGGCTGGTCCGGCGTGCGCGGCCAAGCCATGTCGAGGATTGCCGCTATGCCATAGGCCAAGGCGATGACATTGACCGGCAGCCCGAAGGCGCCCAGCCGAAACCGGCCCGCGGGATTCCAGCCGCGGAGCCGCGCGCCAAGGGCACCCAGCACGATCATCTGGAACGCCGCGTAAATTCCGATGATGGCCGAGGCGACGATCGTGGCGATGGCGTTGGCGAAGACAAGGCCAAGACAGACGATCACGCCCGCGACAATTCCCGACACGACGAGGGCGCGCACCGGGACGTGGGTGTGCGGCGAGATGATCGAGAAGAAATCGCTCGCCACAATCATCCTGTCGCGCGCATAGGCGAAAACGAGCCGGCTCGTCGCCGCCTGCAGGCTGAGGATGCAAGACATGAAGGAGACAAGCACGACGGCAATCACAAGCCTGAACCCGACCGGACCGAACGCGGCGAGGAGAACAGCTTCAACGGGGTCGGCGATCCTGCCGGAAATGGCGCCGGGAATATCCGGCTGCGCCACGATAAGCGCCAGGCACACAAACGCCGCTGCGGCCATGCCGACATAGATCGTCATGCGCATCGCGCGCGGGATGGCGACGCCGGGATTGGGCGTTTCCTCCGCAACGTCGCCGCAGGCCTCGAACCCATAACAGGTGAAAAGGCCGGTCACCGCCGCGGCGAGAAAAGCCGGCCAGTAGTTGCCGCCGCCAATGCCGAAACTCTGGAACACCACGCCGAAGGGTTGATGCCGCTGGAACAGGAGGAGATAGGAGCCGACAACGATTGCGCCGATGATTTCGCAGATGAATCCGAACATGGCCACGCGCGCCAGAATCCGTGTGCCCGCGAGGTTGATGAGCGTCGAAATGACGACTAGCACAAGCGCGATCGCAGTGGTGAGGAGCGGCGTTGGCTGAAAACCGATCAGCGTGGCCACGAACGGGCCGGCGCCGACTGCAACCGCGGCAATCGTGGTGAAGAGCGCCCAGCCATAGATCCAGCCCGCCATCCATGCCCAGCGCTTGCCGACGAGCCGCCGCGCCCAGGGATAGAGCCCGCCGGAAATGGGAAACTGGGAGACCACCTCGCAGAAGATGAGGCAGACGAGAAACTGCCCGACGGCCGCGATGAAATAGGACCAGAACATGGGCGGGCCGCCCGTGGTCATGCCCACCGTGAAGACCGAATAGACCCCCACGACCGGCGACAGATAGGTGAAGCCGAGGGCAAAATTCTCCCACAGGCTCATCTTGCGGTCGAAGCGCGCGGTATAGCCGAGCGCTGCAAGCTGCGCGGCGTCGGCGTCTTTTTCCGTGTCCATTCCGGGCGGCCCCCCGAAAATGCTCGCGCATTTTCGCCCCACCCTCAAGAGGAGGGTGGGAATCCGCGCCGGTGTTTGATTAGTCTTGCCTGCCTGCGGAGACACACATGGACACAATGCTTCTCATCGGCGGCACATTCGAAAAAGGCCAGGGTCCGGCCGAACGCGTGCTGAACCCGAAGACCGGCGAACTGATCGTCGAGGTGCCGGAAGCCGGCGCCGCGCAGATAGACGGCGCGGTGGAAGCGGCTGCGAATGCCTTCGGCGCGTGGTCGCGAACCACGCCCTCCGAACGCAGCGCGATGCTTCTCCGGCTTGCCGACCTGATCGAGCGCGAGGCGGAAGGTTTCGCCGATCTGGAAGCGCTGAATTGCGGCAAGCCGCGCCATCTGGTGCTGGCCGACGAGATTCCCGCCATCGTGGATTGCTTCCGGTTCTTCGCGGGCGCCGCGCGCACGATGACGGCGCCGGCAGCGGGCGAATACATGGCAGGCTACACCTCCATGATCCGGCGCGATCCGGTGGGCGTGATCGCCTCCATCGCGCCATGGAACTATCCGCTCATGATGGCGGCGTGGAAGCTTGCGCCCGCGCTGGCCGGCAGCAACACGGTGGTGCTCAAGCCTTCCGAGCAGACGCCGCTTACCACACTGAGGCTGGCACGCCTGCTTGCGGACGTTTTTCCCGAGGGCGTGGTGAACATCGTCACGGGCCGCGGCGAAACCGTTGGCAGCCGCCTCATCAACGACCCGCACGTCAACATGATTTCGCTCACCGGCGATGTGGGAACCGGCCGCAAGGTGCTGGCGGCGGCGCAGGCCACATTGAAGCGCACGCATCTTGAATTGGGCGGAAAGGCGCCGGTGATCGTGTTCGACGACGCCGACCTGGATGCCGTGGTGAGCGGGCTTCGCACTTTCGGTTTCTACAATGCCGGGCAGGATTGCACGGCGGCCTGCCGCGTTTATGCGGCGCCCAAAATCTACGACAACCTGGTGGCCGATCTTGCGTCCGCCGCCGCGTCGCTGCGCTTCAACCAGCGCGACGACTCGCAGAACGAAATCGGCCCGCTGATCTCCGCCAGACAGCGCGAACGCGTGGCAGGTTTCGTGGAGCGCGCAGGCACCCTGCCCCACATTTCGATCGCCGCGGGCGGCAAGCCGGGCGCCGGCACCGGATTCTTCTTTCAGCCCACGGTCGTTGCCGGCGCACGGCAGGATGACGAGATCGTGCGCAAGGAGGTGTTCGGACCGGTGGTTTCCGTCACGCGCTTTTCCGATGTCGAGCAGGCGGTGGCGTGGGCCAACGATTCCGACTATGGGCTGGCCTCGTCTGTCTGGACGAAGGACATTTCGCGCGCCATGGCGACGGCCGCGCGGCTTCGCTACGGCTGCACCTGGATCAACTGCCATTTCGTGCTGGTGAACGAGATGCCGCACGGCGGCCTGAAACAGTCGGGCTACGGCAAGGACTTAAGCCTCTACGCGCTGGAGGATTACACCGTGGCGCGGCACATCATGATCAACACGCAATAGGCGAAAGAAGGGGCCCGAGATGGATTCAAAAAAGGGCGGCTGCCCGCTGGGCATGGACCGCAAGATCGACCGGCGCGATTTCCTGAACGGCGTAGCGGTGAGCGCCGCCACGCTGGCCATGATGGCAAAGGCCGAAGCCCAGCAGACGCCCGGCATGCAGGACGACCCGGGCTACTATCCGCCGCTTCAGCATGGCCTTCGCGGCAGCCACCCCGGCTCGTTCGAGACCGCCCACAGCCTGCGCGACGGCACCTTCTGGGATCACGCCGAAAAGCCGGAAGACACGCACACCGTCTATGATCTTGTGATTGCCGGCGCCGGCATCAGCGGGCTGTCGGCGGCGTATTTCTACCGCGCCGCCAAACCCAACGCGAAAATCCTGATCCTCGACAACCACGACGATTTCGGCGGCCACGCCAAGCGCAACGAATACCGGCTGAACGGGCATCTCGAGCTGATGAACGGCGGCACGATGCTGATCGACAGCCCGCACCCCTATAGCGCCGTGGCATCCGGACTGATGACGCAACTGGGGATCGATCCGGTCGCGCTGTCCAGGCAGTGCGACAAGCCGGAAATCTACAAAGGGCTTTTGCCCGCGACCTTCTTCGACAAGGAGACCTTCGGGCAAGACAAGCTCGTGGTCGGCCGCACGCGCGAGGATGACGAAGAGAGCCCCATCCCGTGGAAGGATTTTCTTGCGAAGACGCCGCTTTCGCCCAAGGCGCGCGAAGACGTCTTGCGCGTGCAGGAAGGCGATATCGACTACATGCCGGGGCTCACCAGCGCCGAAAAAAAGGACAAGCTCTCGCGCATGAGCTATTACGACTATCTAGCCAAGATCGTGAAGGTCGATCCGATCGTTCTGAAATTCTATCAGACGATCACGCATGACGAATACGGCGTGGGCATAGACGCGGAGCCGGCGCTGGATTGCTGGGGCTTCGGCTATCCCGGCTTCAAGGGCCTGAAACTCGATCCCGGCCCGATCGAACGCATGGGCTATACGGCCGCGGGTTATTGCACGGGCGGTTCGCCGACATTCCACTTTCCGGACGGCAATGCCTCCATCGTGCGGCTCCTGATCCGGAGCCTCATTCCCGAAGCCATGCCAGGACACACGGTGGAAGATGTCGTTACGGCGCAAGCCAACTACGCCATGCTGAACCGCAAGGGCGCGCCGATCCAGATTCGGCTGAGCAGCACGGTTGTGGGCGCGCGCAACATTGGCACGCCCGACAATTCGAAGGGCGTGGAAGTGGCCTATGCGCGCGCGGGCCGGGTGTTCCGCGTGCACGCGCTGAACTGCATCCTGGCGGGCTACAACATGATGATTCCTTTCATCTGCCCCGAACTGCCGGACGAACAGAAGGCGGCGTTGCATGAGCTGGTGAAAATCCCGCTGGTCTATACCAGCGTGGCGCTGAAGAACTGGCGCGCGTTCCACAAGCTTGGCGTCGCGGGCATTTCCGCTCCCGGGAGCTATTTCAGCGGCGTTCGGCTCAACTGGCCGGTGGACATCGGCGATTACAGGAGCGTGCGTTCGCCGGATGACCCGATCCTGGCCTTCATGGTGCGTACGCCCTGCCAACCCGGGTTGACGGAAAAGGATCAGCACCGCGCGGGCCGCTATGAGCTTCTGCAGACGCCGTTCGAGACGTTCGAGCGGAATATCCGCGACCAGTTCGCGCGCATGCTCGCGGGAACCGGATTCGATGCGGCAAGCGACATCACGGCGATCACGGTAAATCGCTGGCCGCATGGCTATGCCTACGAGTTCAATCCGCTCTTCGACGATTTCAGCATTCCGCCGGACAAGCGGGCGAATGTGATCGGCCGCAAGCGCTTCGGCCGCATCGCCATCGCCAATTCGGACTCCGGCGCGCGCGCCTACACCGATTCTGCCATCGATCAGGCCCATCGCGCGGTTGGCGAGCTTCTGGCCATCGGAGCCAAAGGGCCGGGTTGACGGCCCGTTTTCCCCGTCCCAACATGGCTTTGCGGTGCGCCATGGGGGACTTGGGATGGCGAAAAAACCTGCCTGGATCAGCCTTTCCGCTCTTTCGTTCGCGGCCTTCGTGTTTGGCGGCGGGCCTTCCGCGCTGGCGCAGACGGCGCCCTCCGGCGGCGGAATAGAACAGGTCGTGGTGACCGCAACGCGCCGGGCGGAGGACATCGAGCGCGTGCCCGCCAGCGTCAGCGCCTTCACGACCGAGCGAATGGACCAGCTGAACATCAAGAATTTCGCCGATCTGGTGAAGTTCACGCCGGGCGTCACCTTCGATACCAGCACCGACAACATCTCGATCCGCGGAATCAACTCGACCGCGGGCGATGCCACGACCGGCATCTATATCGACGATACGCCGATCCAGCTGCGCACGCTGGGATTCGGCTCGGACAATACGCTGCCGGCCGTCTTCGATCTGCAGCGCGTGGAAGTGTTGCGCGGGCCGCAGGGCACCCTGTTCGGCGCGGGCAGCGAAGGCGGCACGATCCGTTACATCACGCCGCAGCCAAGCCTGAGCGATTACAGCGTCTATGCCAAAAGCGAACTGTCGTTCACGCAATATGGCGCGCCCAGCTATGAGGCCGGCGTGGCCGTGGGCGGCCCGATCGTGGACGAAAAACTGGGCTTCCGCGTGAGCGGCTGGTGGCGACATGACGGCGGCTACATCGACCAGATCAACTATCTGACGGGCGCCACCATCGACAGCAACACGAACCGGACCAACACGCTTGTGCTGCGCGGCGCGCTGACGTGGCAGCCGTTCGATCAGCTGACGATCACGCCAAGCGTGTTCTTCCAGGAGCGGCACGTCCACAATAACGACCAGTACTGGGTGGCAATTTCCAACCCGGGCAGCGGCAATTACAAGACCGGCACGCCGGAGCTGATGGGCGATCATGACCGGTTCACGCTGCCGGCCCTCAAGATCGATTATGATCTGGGCGGTGCCGAACTGATTTCCAACACGTCCTATTTCGACCGCAAACAGGTCGTCCAGGACTACAGCGCGACGCTCTACAATCTTTCGTATTTCCAGCAGATCGTGGCAGTTGGCGAAGACCCGTGGGGACGCACCTGCACGGCCGGGCTCTGCGCAACCTATGCCGCGCTGCCCAGCGTTCCGCCGCTGCTGACGGCGACCGGCATCGATCTTCCGGGATTTGGCCCCTACAAATCCAAAAACTTCATCACGAACACCCAGGGTGATTTCACCCAGGAAGCGCGGCTGCAATCGAACGATACCAGCGCCCCGCTGGTCTGGACGGTGGGCGTGTTCTATTCCCATGAAAACCAGCTGAGCGTGGAAGAAATCTACGATCCGCAACTGCCGCAGCTGAACCAGTTTCTGTGGGGCGAAAGCATTCACCGGTCCTGGGGAGAAAATCTGCTGCCGAATGGGGACGACTACATCAACCATACGCTGGGCCATGAGTGGCAGCTGGCCGGTTACGCCAATGCCACTTACGCGATCACGCCGCAGCTGAAATTCCAGGCCGGCGCGCGCCTTGCCAAGACACATTTCGATTTCACCAACTTCTCCGACGGCCCGCAGAACTTCGGCCCGCTCACGGGCAACACGGGCTCGAAGGACGAAACGCCGTTTACGCCGATGGGAGGCGTGACCTACCAGCTCAGCGATAACGACATGGTCTATGCGACAGTCGCCAAGGGCTATCGCATCGGCGGCGCCAACCCGCCGCTTCCGCTCGTGGCCTGCCAGGCGGACCTGAAGGCAATGGGCGTTTCCACCCTGCCCTCCTCCTACAACTCCGACACGGTCGTGAGCTACGAGGTCGGGTCGAAGGACCGGTTCCTGGGCGGCCGGCTGCAGGCGTCCGGCAGCGTGTTCTATCTCGACTGGAGCAATATCCAGCAAGCGAACTACCTGCCGTCCTGCGGGCTTCAGTACACCACGAATCTGGGATCGGCGCGGAGCGAAGGCTTCGACCTGCAGGGCGAATGGCTGGTCACCGATGCCTTCGATGTCGACTTCACGCTGGGGTATACCGATGCGCGCTATACGAGCACCAGCAAGACCGGACCAAAGGCTACCGCGCCCATCCTGGCGAACAAGGGCGACAGGCTTCCGGGATCGCCTTGGACCCTTTCGGTCGGCGCGCAATACAACACCACTGTGCTCGGCCACGACTCCTATGTGCGGCTCGACTATGAATTCCAGAGCAACGAGACCGGCGTCACGCCGGCGCGCGATCCGGTGACGACCTCCTTCGATCCGGGGCTAGTGGCCCAGCCCCGGACGAATGTGGTGGCGCTGCGGGCCGGGATGACGTTCAACGACAACATCAATGTGGCTGTTTTCGCCGACAACCTGCTGAATTCGCATCCGCAGCTCAATCTGACCCATCAGGACCAATTCACCCTGCTGTACGAAGCGGAGACCCTGCGTCCGCGCACGATCGGCATCACCGCCGCATACCGCTATTGACGGTGAGCGAACCGCATAAACACACGCTGAAAGCGGATTCGCTTTCGTTTTTCGAATCTCTGGTGATGGGCGTGGCCGGCAGCGCCCCCGGCTATACCATCGCCGTGACGACCGCGGTTCTGATCGCCACGGCGGGCGTGTTGTCGCCCGGAGCGCTTCTGATCTTTGCGGTGCCGATGCTGGGCATCGCCATTGCCTATCGCGCGCTAAACCGCAAGGAAGTGCATGCCGGCGCCGCCTATCAGTGGACCACCCGCGCCTTCGGCAAGTTCTTCGGCTATTTTTCCGGCTGGGCCCTGCTGATCGCCGCCATGGTTTTCATGGTGTCCGGAAGCCTGCCAGTAGCCACCGCCACCCTGAATTTCGTCGCACCCCAGCTCATCGGCAATGTCTTTGTCACGGCTGCCGTGGCGAGCGGCTGGTTCCTCGTGGTCGCGATGGTGCTGATCGTGGGCATCGAGATCACAAGCCGCGTTCAGGTGGTGATGACCACGATAGAGCTGATCATCCTGCTCGTGATCATCGTGGCGGCGTTCGCGCATAGCGGAAGCGCCGGCATGGTCAACAGGTTCGACTGGTCATGGTTCGGATTCGGCTATACGCCGGGCAGCTTCGCGGCCAGCGCGCTGATCGTGGTCTATTTCTACTGGGGATGGGATGTCACGGCCAACCTGGGCGAAGAAACCAGGGAAGGCCACATCCACGCCGGCAATGGCGGGTTTGCCAGCATCTTCGTGACGATCCTGTTCTATCTGGGGTTTACGCTTTCGGCGCTGTTCCTGTTCAGCGTGCATGACGCCAAGCATCTGACGGACAACATCATCTACAACATCGCTGTGGCGGCGGGCCTTGGACGAACCGGCGGCCTGTTCGCTTCTTTCGCCGTAATGCTTTCGAGCATCGCCACGCTCGAAACCACGATGCTGCAATTTTCCCGCACCCTGTTCGCCATGGGACGCGACGGCGCCATGTGGGCCGGCTTCGGCACGGTGGACGCACGCACGCAGACGCCTGTGCGCGCCATGGTCGTGCTGATGGTGGTGGGCCTTGCCCTGCTCTGGGCCTCGAACCTGATGCCGACGGTGAGCTCGATCATATCGGCTTCGGTGAGCGCCGTGGGCGTGCAAGTCGCCTATTATTACGGACTGGCCGGTTTTGTGGCCGCATGGGAGTTTCGCGGCCTTTACCGCCGTTCGATCCGTCAATGGCTTTGGCTGTGCGTCTATCCGGCGCTCAGCGGCCTCATGCTGATCCTGCTGGGCCTTTACGCCATCACCACCTTCAACCTGATCACGAAGATCGTGGGGATCGGCGGGTTGTTGATAGGCATCATTTTCTTCCGCCCGCGCCGCTATGACGTGAGCAAGGGCAAGGTGCCCGCGCGCTAGGCGCGCCGCCGGCTTGCCAGAACCGCCGCGGCGCCGATCAATCCCACCTGCGGCTGCACAATCAGCGCCGTCGGAATCGATTTCACGTAACCGGTGAAGCGCGCCTTATCCTCGAAGCGCTTGCGGAAATCGCTCGCGGCAAGAAGTTCTCGAACCAGCGGCAGGATTCCGCCCGCGATCAGAACGCCGCGCCGGGCGCCGAAGGCGAGCGCAAAATCGCCGGCCACCGCGCCAAGAATGCCGCAGAAGCGGGCGAAGACGCGCGCCTCGAATGATGCAGGGTCATCCCGGGCTGTCTGCGTGATCATCTCCGGCGTGGCGTCGGTTGCGGCCACGCCTTCAATTTCCGCCAGCGCGCCATAGAGGTTGAGCAGGCCGGGGCCGGACAGGATCCGCTCTATCGAAACCCGGCCGAACCGTCGTCGCAGAATCTCGAGGATGCGGATTTCGGTTTCATCCGTGGGCGCAAACGCGATGTGCCCCCCTTCGGTCACGAGCGCCATGCCTGTCTTGCCATTCTGCGCAAAACCGGCAACGCCCAGACCGGTGCCCGGCCCGACGAGGGCAACAGTGCCCGCGCCTCTGGGTTCAAATGGCTGGCGGCCCAACGTCATCAGATCGTCAGCCTTCAGGTGCGGCACCGCCCAGGCCACGGCTTCGAAATCGTTGATCACGTCGGCCGATCCGACCTTCAGTTCCTTCTTCAGGCGGTCCCCCGAAATGCGCCAACCTGCGTTGGTGAGCCGGGCTTCGTTGTGCGTGACCGGCCCGGCAACCGCGAAGACCAGAGCCTGCGGCGGCCGCGACAGATGTTGTCCGGCCAAATACGCGCGGGCGGCCGCCGCGATGTCCGAATGGTCGCGCGTTGCCAGCGCCCGGATGGACGAAGGCACCGGTGCCGGACGCGTAAGGCGAGTCACGGCGAAGCGGACATGGGTTCCGCCGATATCGGCGATCAGGCCGTAACCATTCCTGTCGGCAGTTTTGCGCGGCATCGCCGTTCATCATGCGCAGGCAACGGGCGATTGCCAACCGCAGCCGGCGGCGGGAACCCCTCCATTACGCCACATTCATGCCCGGCTGGCTGGCCGCGGGAGCCACAAGTTGGCCTCTTACAGCACCGTCGTTATTTGGTAGAATTCCAGAGGGCGCCTGATCAAGAACGCGAGAAAGGCAGTACCAATGGCCAAACTTGTTGCCGGAAGCCATGGCTTCGACATGACCGCGATTGACTTCAAGGATTTCAATTCACTGCCCACCAAAGAGACATCGACCGAAATCGATGAAACGGGCAAGAGCGGCGCCATCTACAAGTTTTTCGGCAAGAATTTTGCCTACAACGGGATTGGTATTCCGACCGGTGGCACGATCACGGGCTTCACGTTCCTCGATCCGCACGGCCATACGGAAGTGACCGTCACGGGCGGCAGCATGCCCGTCAACGACGCGTTCAGCTTTTTTACAAACAACGATCTTCAGGGATTTGAGTCGGAATTCTTTCGCGGCAACGATTCGCTGACCGGAGGGGCGAGGAGCGACACACTCGACGGCTTCGGCGGCAAGGACATCCTGAACGGGCATGGCGGCGCGGACGAACTGGATGGCGGCGCGGGCCATGACACGTTCGTTTACAGCAAAGTCACGGATTCCACGAGCACGAAATTCGATACCATCAATGGAATGGATTTCCGCAACAGCGATTCAACATCCGACAAGTTCCAGCTGCCGAGCGCGCCGAATGCCGTGCATCCGGAGGTTACGACGGGTAAGCTGTCGTTGACCGGCTTCGATACGCTGCTTGCAAAGGCCATCAACAAGAACGTGCTGGGAAGCCATGACGCCGTACTGTTCGACCCGAGCTCAGGCGGCGAAAAGCACCAAATTTTCCTCATTCTCGATGCGAACGGCAAGCCCGGATACCAGGCCGGCGAGGATGTTGTGATCCATCTGACCGATGCAATGCACCTGGCAAATCTCGACACGAGTGATTTTACGACCTAGGTCAGCCGGTCCAGAAAACCTTCGAGCGCGCGCCATGCTGCCGGCTCTTCGAGAGTTGGCGCGTGGCCGACGCGCGGCACCTCCACAGTTTCCATGTCGGGCTTGACCTTGCACATTGCCGCCACCCCTTCCGGCGACAGCAGATCGCTCAATGCGCCCCTTACAGACAGGATCGGCCTGACCGCGAGCGCCTGGAACATCGGCATCATGTCCGGCGCGGGATTCGGCGGCGCGCGGTTGAACGCATTGGCGATGGCCGGATCGTAAGCGAAGGCAACGCGCCCATCTGGCAACTGATGGGCCACGCGCCGCGCAAAGATATTCCAGAACATCTCATCGGCATCCGGAAAAGCAATGTCCTGCGTCGCCTTGATGGCTCTCACGATCTCACCCCAGGACTCATACGGCGCGCTCTTCCCCACATAGCCCGCAATGCGCGAAAGCCCGGCCGGATCGAGAACCGGCCCGATATCGTTCAACACGGCCGCGGCAACCCTGCCCGGCGCCACCGTGGCGGCCAGCATCGTAATGATGCCGCCCATGGACGTGCCGACAAAGACCGCCCGATCAACGCAGACCGCATCGAGGATTGCGATTACGTCCCGCACGTAGACGTCGGGCCTGTAGCGTTCGGGGTCCGGATCCCGGTCCGAACGCCCGCGCCCGCGCATGTCCGGCGCGATCACGCGCCGGCCAAGGGCCGCCAGGCGCGGCGCCACAGCTTCGAAATCGGCCGAATTTCGCGTGAGCCCATGCAGGCAGACGACCGGCAGCGACCGGCCAGGGCCCACGGCCGCATAGTCGCGCACGAAAAGGCTCAGCCCGTCGGGCGACTTCACGAAGAATTCGAGATGGGCCGCCATTTGCAGCTGCGCCTCCTTCTTCCGCATAGTGGCGCGCAGGAGACGGGTTTGCCAGATGGCCTCACAAGCAGACGCCGACGCGGTCGCAATTCCAGAAATTGCCAAAGCTCTGGGCGAGATGGGGCTGCTCAAACCGGGCGCGCCGCTTGCGATGGACCGCCTTTCGGGCGGCGTCTCCTGCGACGTCCATCGCGTGAACGTGGAGGGCAGATCCTATTGCGTGAAACGCGCGCTGCCCCGACTGCGCGTCGCCGCAGACTGGCACGCGCCGGTGGAGCGGTCCCACAGCGAAGTGGAGTGGATCCGGCTGGTCGGCGGCCTCGATCGCGGGCTTGTGCCGGACATTCTCGGCGAAGACCGCAAGCGCCACTTGTTCGTGATGCCATTCTATCCGCCGGATCGGTATCCGGTCTGGAAAACGCTGCTCGCGGCCGGTGCGGTGGATGTTTCCTTTGCGGCGCGGCTTGGCGAAACCCTGGCAAGGATTCACGCCGCGACCGCGCGGCGCGCGGATATCCAGCGGTCGTTCGCCAACCAGGCGATGTTCGAGGCTTTGAGGCTTGAGCCTTACCTTCTCCACACGGCTGCCAGCCATCCCGATGTGGCGTCACGCATCCGCGACATTGCAGATAGTGTTGTCCGTGCGCGCATCGCCCTCATGCACGGCGATTTCAGCCCAAAGAACATCCTGTGCGGGCCGCAAGGCGTGATGATCCTGGATGCCGAGACCGCCTGCAGTGGCGACCCGGCGTTCGATGTTGCCTTCTGCCTGAACCATCTTGCGCTCAAATGCGTGTGGCGCCCCCAATATCGCGGCCGTTACCTTGAGGCGTTCGAAGGCTTCAGGCGCGCGTATCTGGATGCCGTGAACTGGGAGGATGTGCCAATGCTCAGCCGGCGTTGCGCACCCCTGCTCGCCGCCCTGATGCTGGCGCGCATCGACGGCAAGTCCCCCGTGGAATATCTCACCGGCGAAGACGATCGCAATTTCGTTCGGCAGTCGGCCAAAGCGCTGTTGGCGGCCGCGGATGATCTTGATGCCTTTCTTTCCATATGGCGCACAAGACTGGATTTGCGCTTCGGCTGAGCGCGGCCGGCTTGTCATTTCCCGCGCAATCCGCGGCGCCTAGAAGTAGATCCGCGTGGAAATCTGCGCCTGGGTTTCGTTCGGGCGCGGATTCTGGCCGACGACAAGGCGCTCGCCGCGCCGAGAGCTCACATAGAGGATTTCGCCGGTCACCCGCAGCCAATCGTTCGGCAGCCAGCTGGCGGCGGCGGTGAACGCATGGCCCTGCTCGCTGAAGGGCAGATCGATGCCGGGATTTTCCTGGTTGGTGGCAAACAGCTCCGCGCGGCCGGCCAGCCGCCATTCGCCGCGCTCCCAGCCGAGCAAGGCATAGGCGGCGCTGAAATCCGTCGTGCTTTGAAAGCCCGGGAACGGCGTGATTGTCGTCTGTCCGAGCATCGCTTGCGAGAGCAGCATGAATTCGCCGAACGGCCGGCTGAGGCCCACGTCCCAGAAGCGCGTGTGCCAGGCGAAATAGTCTTCCCGGTGAGCGGCAGAATTGGCCCGGTTGTCATAGCGGATGATTTCGACGTGACCGAGATCGCTGCCATCCCAGGAGGCGCCGGCATACCAGCCCACGCGACCGTCAATCTCGTCGAACATGGGCGTATGATCCGGCGGGATGTCGCCAAAGAAGATCAGGGTCATGTCCGGTTCCCGCGGGTGATCGATGAGACCGGTGGGCCGGTCATTCAGTGTCCATCCGCGGTCAGCCATCAGGACGCCGGCCGGATCGTCCCACCGGAACGCAGCTGCCATCAACGTCAGCGTGCCGCTTTCGCCGCGCCACTCGAGCGTGCCTTCGCCGCCGATGGTGCGCAGTTCATCGCCGACCCAGCTGTTGATCGCCGATGGCGTGAGCGTCCAATAGCTCGTCCAGCCCAGCTCTGTATTTTCCAGCGAAATCGGCGGGAAGAATGCGCCGGCCTTGACCGACCAGCGCCACGGGTTGGTCGAGACCGGACGATAGCGGACATAAGCCTCAAGAAAATCCACAAGCGTTCTCTGACCAGGCGCAATTCTCGCGACGGCCAGCGCCGAAAAATCGGGCGTGACCTGCGCGTGGCCCTGACCGATGGCTTCCGCGAAATGCAAGGAGGCCGTGCTGTCATCGTTTTCGAAACGCAGGAGCCCCGTTCCGCCATCGAGATTGGAGCGCAGCTGCGTAGCCGCGACCGCGCGCGCGTCGAGATAGCCCTGAAAGTCGAAATCTATTGCGTAAGCAGCCGGCGAAAAGAACAGGAGCGCGCAGAACGCGGGTGCCGCACGCATCGCGGTCAGGCCGCGTCTTCGAGCGCACCTTCGGTCATTGGCAATGCGATGGACACCGCCGTGCCAAGACCGGGCGCACTCTCGACCGAGAGCACTCCGCCATGACGCTCGACGACAGCCTTAGCGAACGGCAATCCAAGCCCGGCGCCCTGCTGTTCGCCGTCCAGCGCGGAGCGCAGCCGGTGAAACGGGCGCACGACCAGCTTGATGTCTTCCGGACGCATGCCGATTCCATTGTCCTCGATGCGAAGTTCAAGCCGGCCCTGCTTCATCTGGCCCGAGATGGCGACCCTGCCGCCCGCCGGCGTGAACTTGATTGCATTGTGAATAATGTTGGTAAACGCCTGCTTAAGCTTGTTTGAATCGCCGCTGATCGGGGGCCAACCCGCTGAGTTGCAAGAGCAATCCATAACGACGCCCGATTTCGCCGCGAATTCGGACATCTGACCGACCGCCTCACGCAGCACGCGTTCGACGTTCATGGGGGCGCGCGCAATCTCGAGGCGACCAGCCTCCGATTCCGCCAGATCCAGCATTCGTTGAACCAGGCTCAGCAGGTGCGTGCCGCTTTCGTGAATGTCGCGCGCATAATCGGCGTAGCGCGGCGTGCCCAACGGGCCAAGGACCTGATGCATCAGCATCTCGCTGAAACCCAGCACGGCATTCAGCGGCGTGCGCAGTTCGTGGCTC
>Ga0209581_1000361_pt1 | contig 108678 bp, 88 predicted proteins | sample Coa_R2_FD_187160 | JGI IMG/M metagenome (GOLD analysis project Ga0209581, IMG submission 187160) | Surface soil microbial communities from Centralia Pennsylvania, which are recovering from an underground coalmine fire - Coalmine... | ecosystem: Environmental > Terrestrial > Soil > Unclassified ...
GGGATCGAGAACGCGCTCCAGGTGATGATCGCCTTGCCGGTCGACTGCGTGATCACCGACTTCGTCGGCGACGGCGTCGACAGCGTCGCGCCCCCCGACACCACGTTGAACCCCGAAAGCCCGCTCGTCGCCGTGGGCGACCCCGCCGCCGCGCCCTTGCTCCCGCCCGCCAGCGCCGCTACCAGCGCCGTCGTCGTCAGCAGGAGGTCGCGAAAGCCGCGCAGTGTTTGATGACGCATCACCCTACCCCTTGACCAGTACGCCACCCTCGCTCTCCCGGCCCTCCGGGCCGCCTCCATCCCTCCCCCGCTCCCGCGGTGCCGGGAGGGCGAGGGTCAGCCGACGCGCGTCAGAAACGGACCGCCGCGTTGAACAGCACCTTCGACTTCAGGGAACCGTTGTCGCTGCCGGGCACGGCCGTGAGCGTGCGCGCGTACTCGACGCCCGCGCTGATGTTGTGCTCGAAGCCGACGCGGATGCCGGCGCCGGCCGAATGCAGCGCCAGGCCGGAGCCGTTGCCGCCGAGCCGGTTCCAGATCTTGGCGGCGTCGTAGAAGATGTACGGCTCGACCGTCTCCACGAAGTACTGATCGACGCGCGTGTCGTAGCGCAGCTCCGCCGAGCCGCCGAGCCCGTGGTCGCCGCTCAAGGCGCTGGGGTCGTAGCCGCGCCCGATCTGATATCCGCCGAAGCTGATCTGCTCGCCCGCCACCAGCGGCGCGAAGGCGTACTGGCCCTGCGCGGTGAGCGCCACGTTGACCGGGCCCCAGATCACCTGGATGCGCTTCACGGTGCTGGTGATCTTGGTGAAGTCGGTGTGCGCGCCCGGCCGCGACAGCGAGGGCGAGTTGTTCTCGGTGGCGCCGAAGAAGGGCAAGCCCTGCGCCACGTCGAAGGTCGCCTGCGTGTTGCCGTTCCAGAAGCCGGTCTGCGTGTAGGTGAGCGCCGCGTCCGCCACGCGCCAGTGGTCGTGGCTGATCTGCAGGGGCTGCGGCTGGCCCGCGTGCACCTCGGCGTCCTGATAGGTGATGCCGCCCTCGAGCGTGAGGCTCTCGGCGCGCGTGCGGATCAGCGGATAGCTGAGCCTGGGGCCGACGGCGATGCTGTTGGTGGTGAGGTCGAACTGTCCGAGGCTCGCCGAGGGCGCGCCGTTCGACACCGTGACGTAGATGCTGCCGGTCAAGCCGCTGGTGCCGATCGGATGCTGATAGCGCGCGGTGCCCTGGATGCGCACGTTGGGATCGGGCGCGCTCTGGATGTTGGCCGAGAGCTGGTCGCCGTCGCCGAGCGGCGAGTTCCATTCGACGTCGCCGCCGATGGTCCAGCGGTCCGTGAATTTGGAGCCGCGGTTGTCGGTGTTGATCCCGCCGGTGATCGGCGACTGCGTCACGTTCACCACGAGGTCCGAGGCGCCGGGCTGGTCGGGCGAGGGCCGGAGCAGGCCCGCCGCGGTGACGCCGGGCAGGTCGTTCGACAGCAGGAGCCCCCGCTCCATCGGCGCGAGCGTGAGCGGCTTCTCCTGCGTCACCGGGCCGATATAGGCCTGGATCAGCGAGCGCACGCCGGGGTCGCCGCCCTCGAGCGCGATGGCGCTCACGTAGCCCTCGACCACGTTGATCGTGAAGACGCCGTTCCCCACCCGCTGCGGCGGGACATAGGCGCGGCTGATCACGTAGCCGCGCTCGTGATACTTCGTCTCGATCTTCTCGGCGACGTCGAGGATGTCGGAGAGCGCGACCTGCTTGCCGAGCAGATCGGCATAGAGCGGCCGCAGCTCCTCGGGCTTGAACACGGTCGCGCCAACGATGGTGATGTCCTTGAGCTGGAAGCGGAGCTCGTCCACCGCGCGCGGCACCGGCGAGCGCCGCGGAGTCTCGATGCTGAAGTCGAAGGTGCCGGCGGGCGGCGGCGTCGGCAGCGGGCGATCGCGGCCGGGCTCGACGGCGCCGGGCAGATTCTTCGGGACCTGGGCAAAGGCCGATAGGGCGCCGCACACCGTGCCCAGCGCCAAGAGCGCGCTCAAGAGCGCAGCCATCCCCCACCGTCCACCGGGCACGCCATACGCGTTGCCGGAAGATTCCCTCATGGGCCCGCCTCACCCCCACAACAGCCCCTGTCGGCGCGCCCTTTACGCTGGCACTCCCAGGCCTCAGGAGACGCCCGCGCCGCTTCGAGGTTGGCTTGTTTGACCAATACCTTAGAGGGGGAGAGGATGCAACGCGCATTTGTCAGTTGTGACGGTCCCACGGGATTTTCCGGGCCCCCAGAGGCATTCCGGCAACACCCGACCGAGGTTGCTGGAATTCCTGCCCAAAAGCAGTGCAGAAGGTCACAGTTTCGCTTGACAGAGTAGAGGACAGGAGCGCTGTCGTGCGAGGATATGAGGACGACCCGGCTGGACCGAGCCGGACATAATCAAGAAAGGGGGTTCAGCATGCGTCGAGTGGTGGCAGCGGCGATGCTCTGCGGCATCGCGGCGACGGCGCCTCGACCCGCCCTCGCCTGGGGCGACGAGGCGCATGAGATCGTGGCGCTGGTGGCGGAGCATTATCTCGACCCTGCCGTACACGACCAGGTGATGGCGCTCCTGGCGGCCGACACCGACAAGCTCACCAAGCACGACATCGCAAGCGAGGCCACCTGGGCCGACCGCTATCGCGACAGCGACGCCAAGACCACCAAGAAGCGCTACAACGCGACCTTCTGGTGGCACCTCGTCTACACGGGCCAGCCCTGCACCGGCCGCTCCGACGCGCCGCGCGGCATCAACGCCTCCACGGGGCCCGCCAAGGACTGCGTCGTCACCAAGATCAACCAGTTCGCGGCCGAGCTCGCCGAGCCCAGCACGACGCCCAAGGAGCGCCTCGCCGCGCTCAAGTTCCTGCTGAACCTCGTGGCGGACGTGAACGATCCCCTGCGCGCTTCCGACAACCAGGGCGCCAACGCCATGAAGGTGACCGCGGACGGCCTCAAGCCCGGCACGCTCGCACGCTACTGGCAGTACGAGTTCGTTGCCCGCAACGGCACCGACGCTCACGCGGTGGCGGAGCAGTGGATCGCCGCCATCACCGATACCGAGAGCCGCGCCTGGCAGGCGGGCGCGCCCGAGAACTGGGCCCAGCAGGGCTACGAGCTCGCGCGCGATCAGGTCTACGGCAAGCTGCCCCCGCCGGACGCGAAGGGCGTCTATCACCTCGACGCCGCTTACGTCGACAACGGCACCAGCGTGGTGGCGCTGCAGCTGCACAAGGCCGGCCTCCGGCTCGCCAAGATCCTCAACAAGGCGCTGGCGAAGAGCTCCTGACGCCGCGGAGGCGAAACACACGCGGTGCACATCCGGGACGTACAATCCGTCGCGACTTGGCGTCTTCGTGGTTCGGACTTAAGGTCACCGCCACGGCGCCATGGGCGCCAAGGATAAGGCGAGCGAGGAGGGCTCGATGAGGACGGTGAGAATTTCGCGGCGCGCGGTGCTGGCATCGACGGCTGGCGCGGCGGGAGCCGCGGCGCTCGGCTGGAAGCCGGCTTTCGCGGACGACATTCGGCTCCGCATGTTCTGGTGGGGCGCCAAGGAGCGCGCCGACCGGACCGAGAAGGCCAACCGGCTCTTCGAGCAGAGGCATCCCGGCACCACCATCGTCGGCGAGACGCTGGGCTGGGGCGACTACTGGGCGCGGGTCGCGACGCAGGTCGCCGGCCGCAACACCGCCGACGTCCTGCAGATGGATTACCGCTACATCTTCGAGTACGCGCGGCGAGGTGCGCTCTTGCCGCTCGACGAGTACGTACCGAAAGAGCTCAACCTCGGCGACTTCAGCCCGGCCGCGGTCGACAGCGGCAAGGTCGACGGCAAGATCTACGGCGTGAGCCTCGGCTTGAACTCCGTCTCCTTCATGTACGACCGGCAGCTCCTGCAGACGCTGGGCCTCAAGGAGCCCCAGTGGACCATGACCTGGGCGGAGGTCGGTGATCTCGCGGCGGAGATCACCAAGGCCGCGAAGAAGGACGGCTTCTTCGGCATGCAGGACGGCGGGCGCTACGAACCTGCGCTCGAGGTCTGGCTGCGCCAGCGCGGCAAGCCGCTCTACACGCCCGACGGCAAGCTCGGTTTCGAGGAGGCGGACATCGCGGAGTGGTTCGGCTTCTGGGACGGGCTGCGCAAGCGCGGCGCCGCCGCGGCACCCGACGTCCAGGCCCTCGACATGAACGAGATCGACAGCAGCCTGCTGACGCTCGGCAAGGCCGCGATGGTGTTCGCGAACTCGAACCAGCTGGTGGGCTTCCAGTCCGCCAACAAGAGCAAGCTCGCGATGACCATGTATCCGAGCGGCGGCGCGGGCGCGAAGCCCGGCCAGTACCTGAAGCCCGCCATGCTCTGGAGCGTCGCCGCCACCAGCAAGCAACCCAAGGCCGCGGTCGAGGTGGTGAACTTCTACGTGAACGACAAGGACGCCGACCTCGTGCTCGGCGTCGAGCGCGGCGTGCCGGCGTCCGCCGCCATGCGCCAGACGGTCGAGCCCACTCTCGACGACCTCGGCAAGGCGCAGACGCAGTACGTCTCCTTCCTCGGCGACAAGGTGGGCGCACTCCCGCCGCCGCCGCCCGCCGGCGCCGGCGAGGTCGCCACCGTGCTCCGCCGGGTCAACGAGGAGGTGGGCTTCGGCAAGCGCTCGGTCGCCGACGGCGCCAAGCAGTTCGTCACGGAGGCGAAGGCCATTCTGGCGCGCGGGTAGTCGCTCGTGGCGGTCGCGCTCTCCGGCTCGGGGCCGCGCGCGGCCGCGTTCGCGGGAGGCCGGCGCTCGCGCCTCAAGGCCGAGCTCGAGGGCTATGCCTTCCTGTTGCCGTGGCTGGCGGGCTTCCTAGGCCTGACGCTCGGCCCGGCGCTCGCCTCGCTCTATCTCTCGTTCACGGACTTCGACCTGGTGCGGAGCCCGCGCTGGATCGGCGCCGCCAACTACGTGCGGATCGCGACCGACGATGCCAAGTTCGTGGCATCGATGCACGTGACCTTCTTCTACGTCGTCGTCGCGGTGCCGCTGAAGCTCGCCTTCGCGCTCTCGATCGCGATGATCCTCAACAAGGGGATCCGCGGATTGCCGATCTATCGGGCGCTGTTCTATCTGCCGTCGCTGCTGGGCGCCTCGGTCGCGATCGCCGTGCTCTGGCGGCAGCTCTTCGCGGGAAACGGGCTCGTCAACCGGATGCTGACGCCCTTCGGCATCCACGGTCCCAGCTGGATCTCAAACCCCGACTACTCGCTCTATACGCTGATCGCGCTCAGCGTCTGGCAGTTCGGCTCGCCCATGATCATTTTCCTCGCCGGGCTCCGGCAGATCCCGAAGGACGTCTACGAGGCCGCCGCCATAGACGGCGCGGGTTGGTGGCGGCGGTTCTGGAACATCACGCTGCCGCTCCTGACGCCGGTGGTGTTCTTCAACGCGATCGTGCAGACCATCGACGCCTTCAAAGCCTTCACGCCCGCCTTCATCATCAGCGCGGGTACCGGCGGACCCATCGATTCGACGCTGTTCTACACGCTCTATCTCTACCAGGAGGCCTTCTCGTTCTTCCGCATGGGCTACGCGGCGGCGCTCGCGTGGATCCTCGTCGTCATCATCGCGGCGTTCACGGCCTTCTCGTTCCTGACCTCGCGCTACTGGGTGCACTATGGCGATTGACGCCGATCTGCCATCGGCGGAGCCCGGCAGCGGCCGCCACGGCACCGGGCGCTCGCTCGCCTATCACGCGCTCCTCTGCGCGGCCTCGCTCGCGATGCTCTATCCGCTGCTCTGGATGCTCGCGAGCTCGTTCAAGCCCGAGGACGAGATCTTCGGCAACGCCTCGCTCTGGCCCTCGAGCTTCAGCCTCGACAGCTACGTGCGCGGCTGGAGCGGGTTGCAGGTGAGCTTTGGCCGGTTCTTCCTGAACTCGCTCGTGATCTCGGTGCTGTCGGTGATCGGCAACGTGCTCTCCTGCTCGCTCGCGGCCTATGCGGTGGCGCGGCTCGAGTTTCGCGGCAAGAATTTCTGGTTCGCGCTCATGCTGGGCACGCTGATGCTGCCCTATCACGTGACGCTGATCCCGCAATACATCCTGTTCCTCGGCCTCGGCTGGATCGACACGTTCCTGCCGCTGGTGGTGCCGAAGTTCCTGGCGGTGGATGCGTTCTTCATCTTCCTGCTGGTGCAGTTCTTCCGCGGCTTGCCGCGCGAGCTCGACGAGGCCGCGAAGATCGACGGCTGCAGCGCCTTCGGCATCTACTGGCGGATCATCCTGCCGCTGTCGCTGCCGGCGCTCGCGACCGCCGCCATCTTCACCTTCATCTTCACCTGGGACGATTTCTTCGGTCCGCTGGTCTACCTGAACGACATGGGCTCCTATACCGTGCAGCTGGGCCTCAGGAGCTTCGTCGATTCCACCGGCAAGTCCGATTTCGGCGCGCTCTTCGCCATGTCGACGGTGACGCTGCTGCCGGTGTTCGGCTTCTTCGTGTTCTTCCAGCGGCTCCTGATCCAGGGCATCGCCACCACCGGCCTCAAGGGCTGAGCATTTCCACGCACAGACGGACGCATCCATGACCAAGGTTCGCTTCGCCGCCATCGGCCTCAACCATTTCCACATCTATGGCCAGATCGATTCGCTGCTGAAGGCCGGCGCGGAGTTCGTCGCCTACCACGGCGAGAAGGAGAAATTCTTCGACCGGCCCTTCGCCAAGCACTATCCGCAGGCGAAGAAGGTCGACGATCCCCGCCGCATTCTCGAGGATCCCAGCATCTCCCTGGTGGTCAGCGCCGCCGTCAACAACGAGCGCGCGCCCCTCGGCGTCCGGGTGATGCGACACGGCAAGGACTTCATGGTGGACAAGCCCGGCATCACCTCGCTCTCACAGCTCGCCGAGGTCAAGCGGGTGCAGGCCGAGACCAAGCGCATCTATTCGATCTGCTACTCCGAGCACTTCGAGACGCGCTCGACGGTGAAGGCGGGCGAACTCCTGAAGGCGGGCGCCATCGGCAAGCTCGTCAACACCGTGGGCCTCGGGCCGCACCGCCTCAACAAGCCACGGCGTCAGCCCTGGTTCTTCAGCCGCGAGAAATCCGGCGGGATCCTCGCCGACATTGGTTCGCACCAGTGCGAGCAGTTCCTGTTCTTCACGGACCGCACCAGCGCCGAGCTGGTGACCGCGACGGTCGCCAACCGCGCCAATCCCGAGACGCCGGAGTTCCAGGATTTCGGCGAGATGCTGCTGCGCGCGCCCGGTGTGACTGGCTATGTCCGGGTCGACTGGTTCACGCCCGACGGCTTGCCGACCTGGGGCGACGGACGGCTCACGCTGATCGGCACCGAGGGCTACATGGAGCTGAGAAAGTACGTCGACATCGACGGCAAGCCTGGAATCGATCACCTCTTCCTCGTGGACAAGAAGGGCGTGCACCGCATCGATTGCTCCAACGTCGAGTTGCCCTACGGGCGGCAGCTCATCGACGACGTCTTGAACCGGACCGAGACCGCGATGCCCCAGGCGCGCTGCTTCGGCGCGACCGAGCTCGCGCTTCGTGCGCAAGCCATGGCCGAGCAGGCATGACGCGCGTCCTCGACATCGCCGTCATCGGTCTCGGCATCGGCAAGGCGCACATCGCCGAAGGCTACTCGAAGCATCCCGACAAGTTCCGGGTGCTCGCAGTCTGCGATCTCGATCCGAAGCGCCTCGCGGCGGTCGGCGACGAGTTCCGGGTGCCGCGCCGCACCACGTCCTTCGACGAGGTGCTGTCGATGCCCGATATCGACGTGGTCGACATCTGTACGCCGCCTGCGCTCCACGTGCCGCAGACGCTGGCGGCGATCGCGGCGGAGAAGCATGCGATCTGCGAGAAGCCGCTCGCGGGTTCACTCGCCGACGTCGACCGGCTGATCGCCGTTCAGCGCCGCGCCAAGTGCCGGATCATGCCGGTGTTCCAGTACCGCTTTGGCAACGGGCTGCAGAAGGCGAGGCGCATCGTCGACCTCGGCCTCGCGGGAAAGCCCTACCTTGCCACCGTCGAGACCGCGTGGAAGCGCACGGCGGCCTATTACGCCGTGCCCTGGCGTGGCAAGTGGGAGACCGAGCTCGGCGGCGTGCTGGTGACCCACGCGATCCACTCTCACGACATCATGACCTACCTGATGGGGCCGATCGCCTCGGTCTTCGCGCGGCGCGCGACGCGGGTCAATCCGATCGAGGTCGAGGATTGCGCAGTGGCGAGCCTCCAGATGAAGAGTGGCGCGCTGGTCTCGCTGGCGGCGACGCTCGGCTCGCAGGTCGAGATCAGCCGGCTCCGCTTCTGCTTCGAGCACGTGACTTTCGAGAGCTCGCTCGCGCCCTACAGCCCCGGCGACGATCCCTGGACCATCACGCCGGCCTCGCCCGAGGCCGAGGGGCGGATCGCCGAAGCGCTCGCGGATTGGCGGTTCGTGCCCTCGCGGTTCGAGGGTTTGCTCGCCGCCTATCACGCCGCGATCGTCGATGGCGGCCCGTTGCCGGTGACCCTTGCCGACGCGCGGCAATCTCTGGAGCTCATCACCGCCCTGATGCACTCCGCCGAGACCGGCGCGGCGGTTGCGCTCCCGATCGGCACCAGGCACCCGAAATACCGGAGCTGGCGGCCGCGGAAGCGGACGCAACGCGCGTCGATCAAAGCGGGGCGGGCCGGTCGTAGCGCAAAAGGCAGGCGTAGTCGCGGTAGAGCGGTTCGACCCTGAGGCTGCCGTGCTCGCGCTCGGCGAGCGCGTGCAAGCGGTCCGGAAGACCGGCGCGCGGCGTCACGTCGAAGCACGCGAGCCAGCGGCGGAGCAGGCCGCGGAACCACCTCGGAAGCCGGCGCTGCCCGGAGAAATCGACGATCGCCAGCGTGCCCGCCGGCCTCAGCACTGCAACCGCGCGATCGATGGCACGGCCCCAATCCGGGATCATAGAGAGCGTGTAGGAGAAGAGGATCGCGTCGAAGGACGCATCGAGCCCGAAGGTCCCTGCGGGATCGAGCTCCTCGGCAAGGCAGCACGCGATCCGGACGCGCTCCGTGAGGCCGGCGCGCGCGATCGTGGCCTTCGCCGTCTTCAGCATCTCGTGGGAGGCGTCGATGCCGAAGATCTCCGCTTGCGGATAGCGCTTGGCGAGCGCCACCAGATTCCGTCCGGTCCCACAGCCGATCTCGCAGATGCGCGCGCCCGGCGACGGCATGAGCTCGCGGATCAACCGGTCGCGGCCAAGCAGGTAGAACTTCCGACTGAGATCGTAAATGTGCCGCTGGTGCCGGTACATACGGTCCATGCGGAGCGTCGCCTCGGCGATCATGGGCGGCACGCGCCGGCGACCGTACGTCAGGCGCGGCTATAGATGTGGAAGCCGCCGTAGATCGCCGAGCGGTCGCGGCGGAAAAGACTCGCCGCGAGCTCCCTTTCCGCGCGCCAGGGCGCGAGCAGCGCCGGCGGCAGCGCCGCCTCGAGAGGCGACACCCGCCCTGCGGTCCGGAAGATCACGCGGGCGTTGGGCCGCGCGGTGCGGCCGATCTCACGCCAGAGATCGGCGAGTTGCGCCGGGCCCATCCAGTCCTGGGCGTCCAGCAGGACGTAGCGGTCCATGCTTTCGGCGGGCTCCCTCGATAGGAAATCCGTGACTGATGCGAGGTGCGTCCGAACCCGCGGCGCGCGCTCGGCGAGCGTGCGGAACGCGTCGGGTCGGAGATAGTCCGGCACCGGCCCTCCGACGCGGACGCCGTAGCGGCGCCCGAAGGCCTGCCAGGCGAAATAATTCTCCTCGATCGGGAATTCGCACGCGAGCCGGCGCAGACGCTCGAGATAAAGGTTCGCGAGGTCGCCGCCGGCGTCGTCACGCAGCGCGTCGAACTGCGCGGGCGGAATGCCGAGACTGTAGAGAACGGCCGGCATGCGGCAGAGCATGCGCACGGGCTTCGTATCGAAAGCGGGCGCGATCCACTCCTCGAAGAGGCGTGCCTGATCCTCGAGATTGCTGGCGCTCAGCATGCGCGTGGGGTCGTGGCCGGTGAGCCGCGCCACGAAATGCAGGAAGCCGATGAAGCGGCCGAGCAGCCCGCGGCGATAGAGGCCGCTGTCGGCGAACAGGCTGAGCCGGCGCTTGCCGAGTGGCGAGCGCCCCTCCCAAAAGCCGCGCGCCTCCTCGTCGAGGTGCGGCTGCAGGTAGTCGCGATAGGAGTCCCACGCGCCGGGATCGATGCCGCGGCCGAACAGCCGGTAGAACGCGTCGTGGTCCGGCAGGTGCTGCGCCGCCGCGAGCTTGAGCCGCGTCAGCGCGAGGTGCGCGGGGTTGAGATCGACCGCAACGATCTCCGCCGGATCGGCAAGCAGATAGTTGAGGACGTTGCAGCCGCCCGACGCGATCGTCAGCACGCGGCTTGTCGGCTCGAGTTTGAGCGCCTCGAGATCGACCCGCGGATCCTCCCAGATCTGGTTATAGACGAGGCGGTGGAACCAGACCGCGAAGAGCCGCTCGGAGAGGCCCCGCTTGCTCGCCACGCCGTTCTGGTAGACCGCCGATTTCAGAAGTGCGGTCGCCATCGCCTACCCCAACCCATTGGGCCAATCGGCGCGTAATACCCCCTATATCGTGACGGATTGATGACTGGAGCATATGCGCGGCAGCGCGCAACAGGAGCCGCGTCGGAGATTTCGGGCTGCAGGTCGAGAGCCGCGGGTTGGTCTCGGGTGACTGGTGTCCGAGACTGCACGCGATCCCGCGAGAGATATTCCGTCTCGGACGAGAATGATACCGTAGCCGTGTTCAGAGGGGGCCCGTGCCATCATCGCTTACCCGATTCGCGGCACTCGCCCTGTTGATGCTCGTGTCGCAGGTCGCCGCGGAGGCGCGCGCAGAGACCGTCAAGGTCGGCCTGCTCCTGCCCTACACCGGGCCCTTTGCCGCGCTCGCGCAGCAGATCGATGACGGCATCAAGATTTACGTGGAAAACCACGCCAACGAGCTCGGCGGCCACTGGATGGAGATTCTCCGCCGCGACACCACGGGCCCGCAGCCCGACGTCGCCAAGCGGCTCGCCCAGGAGCTGTTGACCCGCGACCGCGTGCAGATCCTCACGGGCTTCGTGTTCACGCCCAACGCGCTCGCGGTGGCGCCGCTCGCGACCGAGGCCAAGACGCCCATGATCGTCATGAATGCTTCCACCGGCTTGATCACCACCCGCTCGCCGTACATCGTCCGCACGTCCTTCGCGCAGTGGCAGATCGACCTGCCTCTCGGCACTTGGGCCGCGACGGCCGGCGCCATCAAAAGTGCTTACACGGTCGTCTCGGATTTCGCTGCGGGCATCGATGCCGAGCAAGCCTTCACGGCGGGCTACACCGAGGCCGGCGGCAATCTCGTCGGCAGCGTGCGTATTCCGCTGGTCAATCCCGACTACGCGCCGTTCCTGCAGCGCATCCTCGATACGCATCCCGACGCGATCTTTGTCTGGCAGCCGCCCACCAGCGCCGCTGCCTTCATGAAGGCGGTGAGCGATCTCGGGCTCTCGCGCGCCGGCATCCGCGTGCTCGGCGACAATGTCGCGGATGAATTGCAGCTGCAGCAGATCGGCGATACGGCCCTCGGCGTGACCAGCGCGCTGCACTATACGGCTGTGCTCAAGAACCCCGAGAACGAGGTCTTTGCCGCCGCCTGGCACGCAATGCACGGACCAGATAGCGATCCGACCTTCGTTGCGGTCGGTGCCTGGGACGGCATGGCACTCATCTATCAGCTTATCCGCAAGCTGGATGGGAAGATCGATGGCGACAAGGCGATGGAGGTCATCAAGAGCTACCAAGCGCCGAGCCCGCGCGGGACCTTCCGGATCGACCCGGAGACGCGTGACGCAATCAACGACGTTTACATCCGCCGCGTCGAGCGGGTCGATGGCAGGCTCGTCAACGCCGTCATCGACACCATTTCGGCGGTCAAGGACCCGTGGAAACAGCGTAACAAGCCGTGATCGCACTCAGGCGGTCGCGGACACCCGATCCGGCGGGAGCCAGCCCTGACGCTCGCGCCAGTCGGCCGGGAGGCCGTTGAACCGCGCCAGCGACAGCGGTTTCAGGTCGGCGAAGAGGCAGCGGCCGTGGCGCACCAGCTCCATGATCGCGCGGCCCGAGGCGGGGGAAAGGCCGAAGCCCACGCTCGACATGGTCGCGAGCACGACATTGCTCGGATTCGACAAACGGTCGATCACCGGGCGACCGTCAGGCGTGTTCTCGACGATACCGGCCCAGCTGCGGATCACGCGCACATGCGCGGCCTTCGGGAAGAGCTCGGCGAGCCGGCGGGAGAGGTGGCGCAGGAGCGGCGTGGTGGGGCGCGGCGGCGCCGACATCTCGCTCCACTCGAGCCACTCGTGGGGCCCGCCGCCATAGGCGAGATTGCCGCGCAGCGTCTGCCGGCCGTAGAGCCCGTTGCCATCGACACCGCCGTGCTTCATCAGCGGCAACGGCTCGGTCACGATCATCTCGGCGCGCGCCGGTGCCAGCGGCAGGTCGGCACCCACCATCGCCGCAAGCTTCGCGGTCTGCGGCCCCGCCGCGATCACCAGCGCATCGCAGCCGAAGGTGCCGCGGTCGCTCACGACCTCCACGGCCCTGCCGTTGCGCACGGCGATGCCCGTCACCGTCGCATGTTGGAGAATTTTGCCGCCGTGATCCTGGAATGCCCAGGCATAGGCTTGGCTGGTGCGCTGCGGATTGGCGTGACCGCCGAAATCCAGGAGGAAGCCGCCGTAGACATTGTCGCCGCAAAGCGGCACGAGCTCGCGCACCTCGGCGGGCGTCAGGCGTTCGACCTTGAAGCCCTGTTTCGCCGCCAGGCGCTCGACCCGGGCGTGATGCTCGAATTGCGCCTCGTCGAGGGTGACGCGGATGCGGTGCCGCTGGTACTCGGTCGGATAGCCCAGCAGCTCCTCCATCTGCGGCCAGAGCTTCTGCTCCTCCATGAAGAACGGGCTGTAGGCGTGGGTGCAGCCACCACCGTTGCGGCCCGAGGCCTCCCAGCCGACGATGCCTTTGTCGAGCACGAGCGCGTCGACCCCGTTGCGCGCGAGCCACCAGCCTGTGCTGAGTCCGGTGACGCCGCCGCCGATGATGACGACCGAGGCGCCGGTGATGCCGTTGCCGCTCATTTCGCGGAGTCCAGCGACGACTCGGTGGTGCCCGGCACTGCGGGCGAGACCTCGCCCATCTCCCAATAGGCGGTCCATTGCGTCGGGATGCCGAACCAGACGTCCCAGTTGTCGCGGGTCGCCTGGGTCTCGTCATGCGGCCAGAGCACAGCGAGCGGCAGAGGCCGAACCGGCGCGCGGTAGCTGGCCAGCGGGATCTGCTCGGGCGGCACCCTGGCGCTCATCGCCAGCAGCATCTGGATCTGCTCGCGGCAGCGACGACCCTGGCAGGTGCCCATCCCCGCGCGCGTAAGTCGCTTCACCTGGTCGGCGTTGACCGGGCCTTCTTTGGCAAGTGCCGCGACATCGCGCGTCTTCAGCTGCGAGCCGCCCCAATTGAGATAGCGCGGCGGCTTCAGCTCCACGAGATCGCGCCGCGTCACCTCTTCGCACTGGCAGACCATCACCTCCATGCCGCCCGCCGCAAGCTCGGCGTCGAGCCAGCGCCGCCAATGGCCGAAGCTGTCGAACGTGGGCGCCGGTATCGCCACGGCGTCGCCCGCCTCGTGCCGGGCACCCAAGGCTCGCGCCGCGGCGATGCCGGCATGCCGGCCTTCGGCCATCGCGATCGCGGGATCGGCGATCTTCTTGTCGTAGATACCGGCGCAATCGCCGACCGCGTGGACGCTCGGCACCGAGGTACAGCCATCGGCGTCAAGCACTGGAACATGGCCGCCACGCATGGAATCGAACACCAAACGGCAGCCCAGCACGTCCATCAGCTCGACATTGGGCACGGCACCGATCGCGCAGACGATCGTGTCGCAGGCAACCTCGCGCTCCCTCCCGGCGACGGGCTTGCCGGCGGCGTCGACGCCCACGAGCCTGACGCCCTCGACCTCGGCTTTGCCGATCACCTGCTTCACGGCGTGCCCGCCGAAGAACGGCACGCGCGCCCTGGATAGCGGCGGGCGCAGGACATCGGGGCCGAGCGGATCGCGCCCGACGTCGACCACGCCTGCGACCTCCAGCCGCTGCTCCAGCGCCACACCCGCGACTCGCATTCCGAGCGCGCCGGAGCCGAGGATCAGCAGGCGGCGCCCGTCGAAGGCGCGATAGCGCTCCATCAGGCTGAGCGCGGCTTGCCCGCCCATAACGCCGGGCTTCTCCCAGCCGGCGAAGCTCACGCCGAGGTCGCGCGCGCCGGTTGCAAGAATGAGCCGATCGAAACTCACCAGCCAGGAGCGCTGCTCGTCGGCGAGGCCGAGCACCGGTTTCGGGATGCTGCGCAAGCTCGGTCCCCTCGAGAAGGCGCCCCAGGCGTACACGCCGAGTTGCACGTCGATGCCGAGCTCGAAGGCCTCGGCAAGGCCGGGGTTGCTCTCGACGATCCGCTCGACCATGCGCGGCTTGTTCTGCACCGCCGGATTCATGCGCCCGCCGAAATGCAGGGGCACGTCGAGGCCCATGAGCGCCTGCGCCACCGGGTTCTCGTCCACCAGCAGCACCTCGATGCCGGCCTTGGCGGCAGCAATGGCGGCGGCAAGGCCCGCGGGCCCCGCGCCCACCACCGCGAGTGGTACATGCCGCTCGATTGGCATATCGGCGCCAGCCGTGGATTTCGGATCGAGACCGGCTCGCGTCATCGGTGTTCCCCGTGCTAAAAACCCGGCGTCGTTTTTACCGAGGAATCCCCGATGTCGTCACGTACGGAAATGCTGGACCTGCTCAAGTCCCGCAAGCAGTTCTTCACGCTCCCGCAGCGCTTCTACAGCGACCCCGCCTTCTACGAGATCGATCTCGAGCTGATCTTCAACAAGCAGTGGATTTTTGCGGGCGCCGCCTGCGAGATCGCGAGCCCCGGCCAGTATTTCACGCTCACCATCGGCCGCACCCCCATCATCGTGCTGCGCGACCGCACCGGCGAGATCCGGGCGTTCTTCAACGTCTGCCGCCACCGCGGCTTCAAGATCTGCGACGCCGAGCGCGGCAAGAGCCTGAGCCTCGCCTGCCCCTACCATCAATGGACCTATGACCTGTCGGGCAAGCTGCTCTATGCCGGCCGCATGCACGAGGGATTCGATCCCTCGGGCATCGCGCTGAAGCCGATCCACGTCGAGACAGTTGAAGGCACGATTTTCGTCTGCATGGCCGAGACCGCGCCGGACTTCGAGCCCTATCGCCAGGCGCTCACGCCCTATCTCAGGCCGCACAACCTTGCCAACGCCAAGCTTGCGCACGAGGTCTCGATCCTCGAGAAGGCGAACTGGAAGCTGGTGATGGAGAACTCCCGCGAGTGCTACCACTGCGGCGCGCGGCACCCCGAGCTGATGCGCACTTTCCTCGACCATTACAACGCCCACGACCCCGAGAACGACGAGATCATCGGGCCCTTCTGGAGACGGGTGCGCGCGGACGGCCTCCATTGCGGCATGGTGCACCATCGGGATTTCCGTATCAGCCGCCTGCCTTTCACCGAGGGCGCGCACTCCATCACCATGGATGGCAAACCCGCGGTGTCGAAGCTGCTCGGCAACATCCCTCATGGTGACATCGGCTCGGTACGCTGGGTGCACTATCCAAGCACCTTCAACCATGTGCTCGGCGACTACGCGGTCATGATCCGAATGCTGCCGCTCGGTCCGATGGAGACGCAGTTCACGGCGAAATGGCTGGTCGCGCGCGACGCCGAGGAAGGCCGCGACTACGACCTGCGCAAGCTCACGGAGGTGTGGGACGAGACCAACCGTCAGGACATCGCGCTGGTCGAGCGCAACCAGATCGGCGTGAACTCGCTCGGCTACGAGCCCGGCCCCTACTCGCAAGTGAGCGAGACGGGGGTGATCAATTTCGTCGAGTGGTACTGCCACACGATGGAGAACGAGCTCGGCGGCAAGGCAATGCGGCCGCCACTGGTCGCCGTCGCGAGGTGATCGAGCGTCCATGATCGTAACGGAGTTCCCGCGGCGCGTCCGCGAGATCGAGAACGTCTTCATTCCGCTTTCCGACGGCTCGTGGTCCGCAGCGCGACTGCCTCCGTCGTGATGGAAGGCGGCACCTGGAAGGCTGACTGAGCGGGCGAGCAGTTTCCCAAAAGCAGTCGAGCGGCCTTGTGGCCGCTCGAACGCACGAGTTCCGAGTCTCTTAGTCGACCTTGAGGAAGATCCGGTGATCGTATTCCCAGTGCTGGGTCAGCGTGCGCCGGATCTGGTCATAGACTTGAACGGGCTCGACGCGTTGCACCGTGATCGGCGCCTCGACAGGCTCGCTCCGCTCGATGGTTCCGAAAGTGTGGATCAGGTGATCGATGACGCTGCTGTCTTCGAGGCTTTGCTTTTCCTCGGCGCGAAGCATGTCCAGCTTGTCCATCGATACCTCCCCAATCCTGTGTTTCTTGCCCAGCTGCCCGAACCCACGGGAGCGGACTTTGGTCCGAGCGGGCTGTGACAATAGAAGTACCGCAAGCCATGAATGTCAAAGCCCATCGCCTCGCCTTTGACCACAGGCTTTGTGGCAATTTCATGGTTCGGCGGCGCAAAAACCGCCGCTTGTGGTTAATTGGCGAAGTATCGCTATGGCTTGAATGCAAAGACTCGACCGTCTCCGGCAATAAAAAGACGGTCGTCGCTCGCCAGAATGGTGACGAAATGTCTCAGCCCGGTCATGGCGTCGCCGGGACCGCCGCCGGCGAACACCGGCGCGCCGGAATCGGCCCGGAAGCCATGCAAGCGATCGTCGCCTTCAGCGCCCACCATCCACACGATCGGGTTCGAGTTGTCGTCGTCCATCGTGATGATCGGCGCGCCACGACCATTGATGGCTCCGCACCATGCGGTCGAGACTCTGGGCGAGGGATGCGCATCGATCTTCAGCACGGTGAGCCCGCCGTTCGAGACTCCGTTCGGACAATTGATGCCTGCGCCTTCGAAGGCGACGTAAGACCCGTTGCCGGTCGGCAAAACCGCGGGCGCGGTGCGGATGGCGTTGCGCGCGACCCGCTCCACGTCGCGCGCGCCACCGATGCCGCCGAGATTCGCGCGATCGAGCAGGTAGGCCTTGCCATCCTTGCCGAGTGCCAGCAGCAGCTCGGTCTTTCCGTCGGGGTCGAAAACGTCGAGCGGCAGCGCGCCGACGCCGCCGAGATCGGCATCGGCGCCGTCGAGGCTTTTCCAATCGCCGGGCGCGAAGTAGTCGCGCGGATCGCTTGATCGCCTGAGATCGAGACCGAGACGGATGATCGCCTCGCCGTCCGCCCACTCGCCAGCGTCCTTCGTATTGCCCGTGGCGACGAACAGCGAGCGCCGGTCATAGCTGATGCCGCCGGGCGCCCAGATCCCGCCACCGATGCCGCGGGTGCTCCAGGCGGAGACCGCGCGGGGATTGTTGAGATCGATTCCCACCACCCAGCCGCGATAGGGACCGCAATCGCCGAAATGTCCGCCGTAGGGAATGTAGAGCTTGCTATCCACGATCAGCAGCGCGCCGCGCTGATTCTGGAAGCGCGGCATGAAAGCGGGATCTTGCGACTTGAGCGCCTCGGCGACGTCCACCGGAAAGCCGGCGATGGGCGAGCCGTCGCCGACGGAGAGGCCGAAGATCAGGTGCCGTGCGTCCGATCCGTCCTGGCGCTGCACCATGGCGTCGAGGTAGATCGCGTCCTTGATGGGGTCGATCGCCGGCGTTCCCGTGATGCCCAATGGGCTGATGTTGCCGCAAGGCAGGGCGGCACGCGGCACCGGCGCTCCCAGGGATTTTTTCCACGCGACCTTGCCGTTCCGCGCATCGAGCGCGTAGACGGTGTTCTCCTCGGTGGCAACGATCACTAGCTTTCGCGTGGTCTGGCGGAAATGCCAGAACAGCGGCTGTGAATAAACGTGCCCCTCCACCCGGCCATCGAAATCGGGATCAAGGTGCATCTGGGCGGCGCGCTCGTACGTCAGGTGTGGCATCACATAGAGTCCGCTCCGCATCGCGTCGTTGTGGAAGGTGAGGATCGACTGGGCATCGGCGTCAGAGTCCGCCAGGAGCAGCAGGCCAAGCGCTGCGGCGAACGCGAACGCGCGGCGGAGATGTCGCATGTGGGTCTCTCTCCTCGATGGTCGGAGGGAATGTTACGGGCTCGGGATCTTTCCCGGCGACGCGCTCCCGCGAATTTGATCATGGCCCGGAAGCTGCGCGGCGGTCCAGCCGCCGCCCAGCGCCTCGACCAGCGCCACGCTCGCGACGAGCCGGTTCTGCAGGATGGTCAGCGCGGTCTCCCGGTCGCCGAGCGACACCGTCTGGGCCGTGATCACGCTGGTGTAGGCGACCGTTCCCGCCTTGTACTGGTTGAGGATGAGCGCTTCGGCTTCCAGCGAGGCCTTGACGGCGCGGTCCTGGATATCCGCCTGCTGCTCGAGGATCCGCAGCAACGCGAGCTGGTCTTCCACCTGCTGGAAGGCGGCGAGCACGGTCTGCCGGTAGTTGGCGATGGTCTGGTCATAGCTCGCGCGCGCCGCGGCGACCTGCGCCGAGCGCAAGCCGGAATCGAATACCGTCTGCGCGAGCTGCGGCCCTACCGACCACACGGCGTTCGACGCATGGAGCAGATTCTCGATCGCGGAGCTCAGGAATCCGTAGGAGGCGGAGAGGCTGATCGCCGGATAATAGGCCGCCATGGCAACGCCGATCTGCGCATTCGCGGCCGCCGCCGACCGCTCGGCGGCGGCAATGTCGGGCCGTCGCTCCAGCAGAGTCGACGGAATGCCCGCCGGGATGACCGGAACGCCGAGGCTCAGGGGCGTCGGCGCGATGGAGAAATCGGCGGGCGGCTTGCCGATCAACACCGCGATCGCGTGCTCGAGCTGCGCGCGCTGGACGCCGACGTTGATCGCTTGCGCCCGAACTCCCTCCACTTGCGCCTGCGCCTGCGCGACGTCGGACTTCGCGGCCGTGCCTTGGGCATATCGGTTCTGGGTGATCTCCAGCGCCTTCTGGTCCGCTTCCACCGTCGCGTCCAGCAATCGCTTGAGCTCATCGCTGATCCGCAGGTCGAGGTAGTCGGTTGCGAGAGCCGACTGCGCCGACAATCGAGCCGCGGCCAGATCGGCGGCGCTCGCCTGGGCGCTCGCGTAGCTCGCTTCGACGCTGCGCCGGATCCGGCCCCAGACGTCGATCTCCCAGCTCAGGTCGCCCGCAACGTTGAACTGGCTCTTGTACGTGGCGCGGTGGGTCTGCGCGCCGCCGGTGCCCGAGCGTACTGCCGAGGCGTCGACGGCGACGGTCGGAAAGAACGCCGCCCGCGCCTCCTGAACGAGTGCGCTCGCCTGGCGGTACGCGGCCTCCGACGCCTTGAGGGTCTGGTTCGAGATATTAAGCTGCTTCTCGAGATCGTCGAGCAGCGGGTCCCTGTAGATCGTCCACCAGGCGGCGCCGCTCGCGGCTTCCTGCGGCTGGCTCGGCTTCCAGCCGTCAATCTCCTTGTAGGTGGTCGGCGTGGGTGCCGTCGGCCGGTGGTAGTTCGGGCCAACCTCGCACGCGGCGAGCCCCGCCAGCACCATGACAGGGGCGATCCGGCGCAGCATCATTCGTTGCCGCGCAACGGTGCCGCGACGTCCGGAGCACGGTGCCGCCAGAGGCGCTGGCACCAGAGCCGGAACCGGTCGAGGTAGAGATAGACCACGGGCGTCGTGTAGAGCGTCAGGACCTGGCTGACGAGGAGACCCCCGACGATGGAGATGCCGAGGGGGCGGCGAAGCTCGCCACCCTCTCCGAGGCCGAAGGCGAGCGGCACTGCGCCGAGAAGCGCCGCCATGGTTGTCATCATGATCGGCCGGAAGCGCAAGAGGCAGGCGCGATAGATCGCATCGCGTGACGAGAGGTTCTGCTTGCGCTCGGCGTCCAGCGCAAAGTCGATCATCATGATCGCGTTCTTCTTGACGATGCCGATGAGCAGGATGACGCCGATGAGCGCGATGATGTCGAAAGCCGAGTCGAACGCCATCAGCGCCAGGATCGCGCCGACGCCCGCGGACGGCAGGGTCGACAGGATCGTGAGGGGGTGTACGTAGCTCTCGTAAAGCACGCCCAGCACGATGTAAACCGCGGCGATCGCCGCCACGACCAGGAAGGGTTCGTTGGCAAGCGACTGCTGGAAGGCGCGAGCGGTTCCCTGGAAGGTGCCGTGAATCGTGGCGGGAACGCCGATGCGGTTCATCGCGCCGTCGATCGCGGCGACCGCGTCGCTCAGCGACTTGCCCGGCGCCAGGTTGAAGGAGATCGTGCTCGCGACGAACAGGCCCTGGTGGCTCACCGCTAGCGGCGTCTTGCCCGGCCCATATTTGACGAAGGCGGAGAGCGGCACCATGGTCTCGGCTGCGGAGCTCACCGCGGCGCCGGTGGAGACGCCGCCCCGGCCGGTGGCGGCGAGCCGATTGTTCGCGAGATTGCGCGCGGTGTCCTGCGCGATGGCGGCGGCGGTGGACGACGCGCGCGGCCCCGCGACGGTTCCCGCCACTGCATTGGTCTGCTGAACGCCGCCGACCGAGCCCCCCGCGGTGCTCACGTAGAGGTCGTCGAGCGTCTCCGGGCGTTGCCAGAACTCCGGCGCGACCTCCATGACCACATGATACTGGTTGGTCGCGTTGTAGATCGTCGAGACCTGACGCTGACCGAACGCGTCGTAGAGCGTATTGTCGATCTGGCTCGCGGTGATTTTGAAGCGCGCCGCGGTGGCGCGGTCGATGACGAGATCCGTCTCCAGGCCGTTCTGTTGCTGGTCGGAGTTGACGTCCGTGAGCTCCGGCAGGGCCTGCAGCGCCTCGGCGATCTTCGGACCCCAGGCGTAGACGTCGGCAAGATTGTCGCCTTGGAGCGTGTACTGGTACTGCGCGTTGCTCTGACGCCCGCCCACGCGGATATCCTGCGCCGCCTGCAGGAACAGCGACGCACCCGGCACCTGCGTAAGCTCGCGGCGCAGGCGGGTGATCACCTGGTCCGCCGATACCTTGCGCTCCGCGAGCGGCTTCAGCGAGATGAACACGAATCCGCCGTTGGTCTGGCCGCCGCCGGTGAAGCCGACCACGTTGGCAACGGCGTCGTCCTTCTGCACGATCGAGATGAATTGCGCGAGCTTCTGGCGCATCAGCTGGAAGGAGATGCTCTGGTCCGCCTGTATGCCGCCGATGACGCGCCCCGTGTCCTCCTGCGGGAAGAAGCCCTTGGGCACCGCGATGAAAAGATAGACGTTCAGGCAGAGCGTCAGCAGCAGAGTCAGCATGACCATCAAAGGATGGGCGAGCGCGCGCTGCAGCGAGCGGTCGTAGGCACGCAGCAACGCGTCGAAGCAGCGCTCGGCCAGCCGCGCGAAGCGGCCGGCACCTCGCCCCCGGGGTTGGGCGATGAGGCGCGCGCACATCATCGGCGTCGTGGTCAAGGAGACCGCCAGCGACACCGCGATGGCCATCGACAGGGTGACCGCGAACTCGCGGAAATAGCGGCCGATGATGCCGCCCATCAGGAGGATAGGCAGGAACACCGCGATCAGCGACAGGCTCATGGAGAGCACGGTGAAGCCGACCTCGCGGGCGCCCTGGATTGCCGCCTGGAACCGCGGCATCCCGGCCTCGACATGGCGCGAGATGTTCTCCATCACCACGATGGCGTCGTCGACCACGAATCCGGTGGAGATCGTGAGCGCCATCAGCGAGAGGTTGTCGAGGCTGTAGCCGAGCAGGTACATGCCGCCGAGCGTGCCCAGCAGCGACACCGGCACCGCCACGCTCGGCACCAGAGTCGCGCGCACGTTCCGCAGGAACAGGAACACCACCATGATCACGAGCGCGATTGAGATCATCAGCGCCCGCTCGACCTCCTTGAGAGAGGAGCGGATGGTGGTCGACTGGTCGAGGGCGACGTGCATCTCGATGTCGCTCGGGATCGACGCCTGCAGTTCCGGCAAAAGCGCCCGCGCGCGATCCACCGTCTCGATAACATTGGCTCCCGGCTGACGGTACAGGATCACAAGCACCGAGGGCTTGCCGTTCGCGAGACCGTCGTTCCTGATGTTCTCGACGGAGTCGAGGATCTGGCCGAGGTCCGAGAGGCGCACCGCGGCGCCGTTGCGGTACGCGACCACCAAAGACTGGTACTGCGATGCCCTGGTCGCCTGGTCATTGTCGTAGATCTGGTAGTGCAGGTCGCCTTCCTCGATCGCGCCCTTGGGGGCATGGGCGTTCGCCGAGGCGAGCGCCGCCCGCACGTCCTCGAGACCGATCCCGTATTTGAAGAGCGTGCGCGGGTTGAGCTCGACGCGGACCGCCGGCAGCGCGGCGCCGCCGATGGTTACCTGACCGATGCCGGCAAGCTGCGAAAACTTCTGCTGCATCACCGAGGAAGCGGCGTCGTAGATCTGGCCGCGCCCCAGGGTCGGCGAGGTCAGCGTGATAATCATGATCGGCGCGTCCGCCGGGTTGACCTTGCGGTAGGTCGGGTTGCTGCGCAGGCTCGCGGGAAGATCGGCCCGCGCCGCGTTGATCGCCGCCTGCACGTCGCGTGCGGCGCCGTCGATGTCGCGGTTGAGGCCGAACTGCAGCGTGATGCGCGCCTGCCCGACGGTGCTCGTGGACGTCATTTCGGTGACGTCCGCGATCACTCCGAGATGACGCTCGAGCGGAGTAGCGACGCTGGTGGAGACCACCTCTGGGCTGGCGCCCGGCAGCGTTGCCGAGACCGAGATGGTGGGAAAATCCACCTGAGGCAATGGCGAGACCGGCAACTGGAAGAACGCGATCAACCCCGCGAGCGCCACGCCGCAGGTCAGCAGCGTGGTCGCAACCATGCGGCGGATGAATGGTTCGGACGGGCTCATGCCGAGGGCGTGCGTCCGCCGGCTTCGTCCGGCTCCGGCGGGAAATAGCGTCCGAACCGCCGCCCCAGCCGATCGAAGGCAAGATAGATCACCGGCGTCGTGAAGAGCGTGAGCAGCTGGCTCACGATGAGGCCGCCTACGATGCTGACGCCCAGCGGATGCCGCAGCTCGGAGCCGGTGCCAGTGCCGACCATCAGCGGGAACGCGCCCAGGAGCGCCGCCATCGTCGTCATGAGGATCGGCCGCAGCCGCAGCAGGCAGGCCTGATGAATCGCGTCGCGAGGCGATTTGCCTTCCTGCCGCTCCGCCTCGAGCGCGAAATCGATCATCATGATCGCGTTCTTCTTCACGATGCCGATCAGCAGGACGATGCCGATGATCGCAATGATGCTGAGGTCGCTGCCGCTCAACATGAGAGCGAGCAGCGCGCCGATACCCGCGGACGGCAGCGTCGAGAGGATCGTGATCGGATGGATGAAGCTCTCGTAGAGCACCCCCAGCACGATGTAGACGGTAACGATCGCCGCCAGGATCAGGAACAGCTCGTTGCTGAGGGCCGCCTGGAAGGCGAGCGCGGCGCCCTGAAACACCGTGAAGACGCTGGCCGGCATCCCGATGTCCCGCTCGGCCTGCTTCACCGCCGGAACGGCATCGCCAAGCGAAGCACCGGACGCAAGGTTGAACGAGACGTTGGTGGCCGGAAACTGGCCGAGGTGATTGATCTTGAGCGGCGCGGACCGCTCGCTGAGCTTCGCGACCACGGAGAGCGGCACCTGGCCTCCCGCCGCCGTCGACGACGGCAGATAGATCGAGCTCAGCGCCGACAGCGAGGATTGCATGCTGGGATCGGCCTCGAGGATCACGCGGTACTGGTTCGACTGCGTGAAGATGGTCGAGATGATCCGCTGGCCGAAGGAATCGTAGAGCGCGTTGTCAATCGTCGCCGGCGTGATGCCGAAACGCCCGGCCGTGTCGCGGTCGATGGTGAGATAGGCGGAGAGTCCACGCTCCTCCTGGTCGCTGGCGACGTTCTCGAAGAAGGGCAGCTGGCTCATCCGCTCCACCAGCTTCGGCGCCCAGGCCGCGAGATCGTCGGGATTGGCGCTCTCCAGCACGAACTGGTACTGGGTCCGGCTCACCGTCGTGTCGATGGTCAGGTCCTGCACCGGCTGCATGTAGAGCGATATGCCACTAACATCGGCGGTTTCCTGCTGCAGCCGCCGAATGATGTCGCTCGCGCTGAATTGCCGCGAATCGTGCGGTTTGAGGTTGATCAAGAACCGGCCGCTGTTGAGCGTCGTGTTGGTGCCGTCGACGCCGATGAAGGAGGAGAGGCTGTCCACATCGGGATCCCTGAGGATCGCGGCGGCGAGCGCCTGCTGGCGTTCCGCCATCGCAACGTAGGAGATCGACTGCGGCGCCTCGGAGATGCCCTGGATCAGCCCCGTGTCCTGGATCGGGAAGAAACCCTTGGGGATCACGACGTAAAGCACCACGGTGAGCACCAAGGTCGAGACCGCGATCGCCAGCATCAGCGGCTGGTGATCGAGTACCACGGCGAGCGACCGGTCGTAGCCGCGCACCAGCTTGTCGAACCACTCGCGATTCTTGCGCTCGAACAGGCTCTCCCTGCTCTCGTCGTGGCGGCGGAGGATCTTGGCGCAGGCCATCGGCACCAGCGTCAACGACACCACGGCCGAGATCAGGATGGTGACGGAGAGCGTGATCGCAAACTCGCGGAAGAGCCGGCCGACCACGTCGCCCATGAAGAGCAAGGGGATCAGCACGGCAATGAGGGAGATGGTCAGCGACACGATCGTGAAGCCGATCTGCTCGGAGCCCCGGAGCGCCGCCTTGAGCGGCGGGTCGCCCTCCTCGAGATAGCGGGCGATGTTCTCGATCATCACGATGGCGTCGTCGACCACGAAGCCGGTCGCGATGGTGAGCGCCATCAGGGAGAGATTGTTGATGCTGAAGCCGAGCAGATACATGGCACCGAAGGTGCCGACCAGCGACAGCGGCACCGACAGGCTCGGAATGACGGTGGCGCGCAGGTTCCGCAGGAACAAGAAGATCACCAGCACGACGAGCGCGACTGCCAGCCCCAGCTCGAACTCCACGTCGGCGACGGAGGCGCGGATCGTGGTGGTGCGGTCGGTAAGCACGGCGAGATCGACAGCCATGGGCAGCGCCGCCCGCAGCTGCGGCAGCAGCGCCTTGATGCTGTCGACGACGGCGATCACGTTGGCGCCGGGCTGGCGCCGGATGTTGAGGATCACCGCCGGCACCAGGTTGCTCCAGGCGGCAAGGCGGGAATTTTCCGCGCCGTCCACGACCGCCGCCACGTCGGACAAATGCACGGGCGAGCCGTTCTTGTAGGCCACGACCAGGTTCCGGTACTCGTCGGCGCTGTGCAGCTGGTCGTTGGCGTTGATCGTGTAGGCGCGCGTGGGACCGTCGAAATTGCCCTTGGGCGTATTGACGTTCGCGTTCGCGACGGTCGTGCGGAGATCGTCGATGTTGAGGCCGTAGGCCGCGAGCGCGAGGGTGTTGGCCTGGATGCGCACCGCCGGTCGCTGGCCGCCGCTGATGCTCACCAGGCCGACACCGGGCAGCTGCGAGATCTTCTGCGCAAGCCGCGTGTCGGCGATGTCCTCGACCTCCGGCAAGGGCATGGTCTTGGAGGTGAGCGCCAGAGTCAGGATCGGAGCGTCGGCCGGATTCACCTTGGCGTAGATCGGCGGCGCCGGCAGGTCGGCCGGCAGCAGATTGCCGGCGGCGTTGATGGCGGCCTGCACCTCCTGCTCGGCGACATCGAGGTTGATCGACAGGCTGAACTGCAGCGTGATCACCGAGGCGCCGGCGGAGCTGCTCGACGACATCTGGTTGAGGCTCGGCATCTGGCCGAACTGCACCTCGAGCGGCGCGGTGATCGACGTGGTCATCACGTCCGGGCTGGCCCCGGGATAGAAGGTCTGCACCTGGATCGTCGGGTAGTCGACTTCAGGGAGAGCCGAGAGCGGCAGGAAGCGGAAAGCGAGACCGCCCACCAGCATGATCGCCACCATCAAGAGCGTGGTGGCGACCGGCCGCAGGATGAAGGGGCGCGACGGGCTCATGGCGGCCCTGCGCTCAACCGCGACGCCGCTGGTCTGTCATTGGCTGTTGCCGCCGGCGTTGGCGCGTTGGCCGCGCTGCTGACCGCCCTGCCCTCGCGGCTGCTGGCCGGGCGCCGCAGCTGCGCCTTGCGGAGCAGCACCGGGCGCCGCGGCCGCGCCGGCCGGCGCAGCACGCAGCGAGATCTTGGCGCCGTCCTTGAGCTTGTCGGCGCCGTCGACGACGACGCGATCGCCGACCGCGAGGCCGGACCGCACCGAGACCCGTTCGCCCTCGCCCGGCCCCAGCTTGATGGGCTGGACGGTCACGGTATCGTCCGGCTTGATCAGATAGACGAACGTGCCGGGCGCACCGCGCTGGACGGCCGCGGTCGGAATGACGGTCTCGTTGTGCAGCGTCTCGACGCGGAGCTGGATGTTGACGAACTGGTTGGGAAACAGGCTGTTGTCCGCGTTGTCGAACTGCGCCTTGAGCTTCAGGGTGCCGGTCGTGGTGTCGATCTGGTTGTCCACGGTCATGAGAGTGCCCGTGGCAAGCTTGGTCGTCTGGCTGCGGTCATAAGCGACCGCCTGCAACGTGGCGCCGGTGTTGAGCTGCTTGATCACCGCCGGTACGGCGTCCTCCGGCAGCGTGAACACCACGGTGATCGGCTGCAGCTGGGTCAGCACCACGATTCCGTTGGCATCGCCCGCCTGGACGTAGTTGCCGGGATCGACCTGGCGGAGCCCGACGCGTCCGCTGATGGGCGCCAGGATGTAGCAGTAGGCGATGTTGAGCTTCGCCGTATCGACCTGCGCCTGGTCGGAGACCACGGTCCCTTCGAGCTGATGCACGAGGGAATCCTGGGTGTCGAGCTGCTGCTTCGGAATGGAATCCTGCGCCACCAGGACCTTGTAGCGCTGGAGATCCAGGCGCGCGTTCGCGAGCAGCGCCTGGTCTCGCGCAAGCTGTCCCTGAGCGTTCGCGAGTTGCTGCTCGTAGGGGCGGGCATCGATCTCGGCAAGGAGGTCCCCCTCCTTCACCATCTGGCCTTCCTTGAAGCCGACGCGCATGAGCTGGCCGCTGATCTGCGTGCGCACCGTCACGGTCGCGAGCGGCGTCACCGTGCCCAGTCCGTTCAGGAGGACGTTGATCTCGCCCTGTTGCGCGGTCGCCGCGACGACCGGCATCGGGGCGCCGCCGCCGCCGAATCGGCCGGACGGCGGCTGGGGGCTCGGACGCGTGTGCACCCACCAGGCGATTCCGACGACCGCCAGCACGATGACCATGAGCCAGAGCGCGCGGCGCGACAGCGGCGTGCGCAGCGGGACCGGCGGCCGAGCCACCGTGCGCTGGGCCTCGCGGGCCTCCTGCTCGGGTCTCACGTCGTTCATGCAAGCGGGACTTATGGTCCTAGCGGCGGGCTGGGCGAGCAGCCTCGCCCTGGGCAAGAAGCGAATCGGTGCCGGGGTCGATCATTACAGGAAATCATCAGCCTATAAGCGCGCCCGGCAGCACCTCCCGGTGCGACGGATCGGCCGGTTCTGCCCCCATATATTAGAAGGCTTTGGGGGGACAAGGAACAGTTCTGGGATAATCCCAGGGGCTCGCGGCAGCACATCTGGTCATAGGCCGAGCAGACCTTCGAAATCCCCCTTGGAAGCATGGATTCGCGTCTCTTGAGGGCCCTGCGGCGCTCGGGCAACATTATTGTTCGGCGCCGACATCTCAGGGGAGGCAGACATGAAGATCGCAGGGTGGTCGCTGACGGCGGGGTTGATACTGACGGCGCTCGCGGGTGCCGCGAGCCCGCCGGCCCTGGCGGATGAGCCCCCGATCACCATCGGGCTCGAGGTCGGGCTCTCGCCGCCTGCAGATCCAGGGCTGGGTCAGCTCTGCCGGCGCGGCGCCGAGATTGGCGTGGAGTACGTCAACGGCCAGATGGGCGGCGTGCTCGGCCGCAAGATCCAGATCTCGGTCCAGGACACCCAGGCCAAGAACGAGGCGGGGATCGCCGCCTACCGCCGCCTCGTGACCGAGGAGAAGGCGGTGGCAGTGACGGGCTTCGCCTACAGCTCCGAGAACATCGCGGTCAACGAGGTCGCCAAGGAGCTGGGAGTCCCCACCTTGAGCAGCCAGGCTGGCGCGGCCGACGTGACCGCCAAGCATTACGACGTCGCCTTCCGTACCCATGCGATCGATCCGCTCCGCGCCGCGACCTGGCTCGGCTGGATCAAGAAGGCGAATTACAAGAAAGTCTCGATCATCGCGGTCACGACCGACTACGGCATCGGCCTCATTACCGCGACCGAGAATCAGAACAAGGAAAAGAACCTCGGGCTCGAGATCCAGTCCCTGACCTACGATCAATCGGTCACCGATCTCACGCCGCAGCTGCTCCAGGTGAAGGCGTTCAAGCCGGACGTGATCATCAACATCGGCATCGGGCAGATGCTCGATCTCATGGTCGACCAGGCCGCGACCATCGGCCTGCAGGACACGCCGATGCTGATCTCCTACGACTCGCCCGTGCGGCCGCAGTGGTGGCAGATCCATCCAAAGGACGGTAACGTCTATTTCATCGCCTACTACTCGCCGCGGCAGAAGCTCTCCGACATCGGCTCCTGGTACGCCAAGCAATACCAGGAGAAGTTCAAGGACCTGCCGGTCTACTCGGACCTCAACTGCTTCGGCGACGTCGCAATCATTGCCCAGGCGATCTCCGCCGCGAAGAGCACGGAGCCGAAGGCGCTCATCAGTGCCCTCGAGACCGGCAAGTTCAAGGGATGGGCCACTGGCGACGTGACGTTCCCGCGTGCCGACGGCGTGTTCTGGCACAACTGGTCACCGCCCATGCAGATCCTGCACTACACACAGCCGAACCAGGATTGGCGCGAGGCGGAGGTGGCCTACTCGCAGGACTGATAGGCGAGGGGTGCGACGCCGGCCGGCAGCCGGCCCCGGGCTCGCCCGCGCGAGCCCGGGGCGCGCGGACTAGGGCCGATGCGAGTCTTCTATCTCGATCCCGGCCTGCACGATCCGGTCGGCCATCACGCGAACTATTGCCGCTATATCGTGGGCGAGCTCCGTGGCCGCGGCGTGGAGACGCTCGCGTTCGGCCACCGGGGGCTGCCGTCCGCGCTGCAGACCGAGCTCGGCGTCTCCGCGCATTTCCGCGTCTACACCTACACGAACAACGATGACGACCCGTTCTGCCCCTGGCTCACGGGCTTCGACACGCTCTCGCGAACCACCCGCGAGGACCTCGACCGGCTTCCCGCCGTGGAGCCTCCGGACCTCGTCTTCGCGACATCCGTACGCCCCGTGCAGGTCTCTGCCCTCATCGAGTGGCGGCGTGCTCTGCCGCTCCATCGACGGCCGACGATCGTGGTGGAAACCGTCAACACGGGACTGGAGGTGCGGCGTACCGCGAACGGGTTCGCGGTCACGGTGCCGGATCCGCGGAGCGACCCGCGCGCGGTATTGTTTCGATTGCTGGCGAGAAGGCTCCCTCGTGAGGCCGGCGCACGGTTCTACTTTGCTACATTCGGGTCGGTCCCCAGCGAGCTCTTCGGCACGCTGCTGCAATTTCCCGTGCGCACCCTCCCCTCGCCGTTTCGGGCGCTCGGACCGTTGCGGAACCGGGCGGGAGCCCGGCCGGTCACGGTCGCCATCCTCGGTCATCAACGGCCGCTCAAGGGCTACGACCTGTTGCCGGAGATCGTGCGCGAGCTTCTGCGCGCCCGGCAGGACATCCGGCTCCTCGTGCAGAACGTCGCCTCCCCCGAGGCCGCCACGACGCAACGAACGCTGCGTGATGCCGCCGCAAGCAGCGATCGTGTGATGATCGACGAGGCGCCCGCCGGCGAGGCGCGGTGGCGGCAATTGTTGGAAATGTCGGATCTCGCCCTTTGCCCCTATCGGCCGGAGGCCTATGCCGCGGGCTTCTCGGCGGTGTTGAACGAGGTGGTGGCCAACGGCATTCCGGCGGTGGTTCCGGCCGGGACAACGCTCGAGAGCCTCCTCGAGGAGTGCGGCGGACCCGGCACGAGTTTCAAGCGGTTCGATGCAGCCTCGATCGTAGCGGCGACGAGCCGGGCCCTCGACCGGTTCGACCATTTTGCCACTCTCGGGTACACGGCCGCGCTGCACTGGCCGGAGACGCGCGGACCCGCGCGGCTCGTGGACGAGCTGCTGGCGCTCGCGGCGACGACGCCGTGAAACGCAGCCTCAGCTGCTGACCGCCTTGGCGCCGGCCTCGGCGCAGAGGTGATCCTCCTCGCCGAGAGCGCCGCCGCAGCCGATGCCGCCGATCAGCACGCCATCGCGGGTGATCGGATAGCCGCCGGGCCCGATGATCCCGCCGAGCGCGGCGCTCACGCCGGTCCAGAAGGCCGGACTCTCGCGCGCCGCCGCGAGATAGTCCTGCGTCGGCCGCCGGAAGCCGGCGGCGAGCGCGGCCTTGCCCTTCGAAGTCTCGAAGGTGATGAAGCTGCAGGTGTCGCCGCGCAGGAAATAGACGAGATTGCCGGATTCGTCGCATACCGCGACGCTGATGGTCTGGCCGAACTCGCGCGCCTTCGCCTGCGCCGCCTCCGCGGCACGGCGCGCGACGTCGCTGGTCATGGCGCGGATCGGCACCTTCGCGCGGGGATCGGCAGCCATCGAGTTACTCCGCAGCCTGCGCGGCCGGCCGCGCCAGGTACTTGTTGTAGAGGCCGTCGAGATAGAGCCGGCGCATCATCGTGGCCTCCTTGACCAGGCGGAGGCAATTCGCCTGCAGCTCCGGCGTGTTCGCGTACTTGTCGACGATCTCGTAGCCGCGCTCGCCGTGCTCCGTGTCGGCCAGGATATGCAGCCGGAAGAACACCACCTCTTCCTCCGTGAAGCCGTACTTCTCCAGGAGCGGCGGCGTGGTCTTGCTGTAGATCTGCGGCACCTGGGATTCGAGCCCGATGAGGATCGAGGCGATCGCCTCGGCGAAATGCCGGCGGCTCTGGTGGAAGCACCAGGCTTGGAGACCGAGCGTCTCCGGCAGCACCTCGCCGTTGATCTGCGCGTCGGCGACGCTCTTGCGGTCCATTCCGCAGTGTTCCGCGAAGTCGAGCAGGAGCTTCGCGTGCTTCACGGCGGGATAGCCGGACTGCCCGGTGACGCCTTCCTCCTCGCACATGTTCTCGATCAGGAACTCGCGCACGTCCTCGTGCGGGCAATTGCCGAAGATGGTGCCGATCCACTCGGCGGCATGGCTAACGAAGTGGTAGTGCTGCTTCACCCACTCGCCGAGCAGACGCCGGTTGAGCCGGCCCGAGACCCACGCCTCGCTCCAGGGATGCACGCTCGAGTGCTTGCGCTGCACCGCCGCCTCGAGCGCCTGCCGGAATTCGCTCTTCGCCATGGCCGTCTCTCCTTCAGTTCGCCATCGCCTCCTCGAGCGAGTGCTCGAGGATCTTGAGACCCTCGTCAACGACATTGTCCGACGCGGTCAGCGGCACCAGGACTCGCGCCACATTCGCGTAGACGCCGCAGGTGAGCAGGATCAGCCCGTTCTTCAGGCACTTCTCCGCGAGCCGCTTGGTGAGCGCCGCCGCCGGCTTCTTGGTGGTGCGGTCCTCCACCAGCTCGAAGGCGACCATGCCGCCGAGGCCGCGTACCTCGCCGATGCAGGGGAATCGGTTGCTGGCGGCGAGCTCGTTCAGGCGCTTCATGATGCGCTCGCCGATCTTGGTGCTGCGCTCGAGCAGATTCTCCTCCTCGAACACCTCCAGCACCGCGAGCGCGCCGGCGCAGGCGACGGGATTGCCGGCATAGGTGCCGCCGAGCCCGCCGGGGTCGACCGCGTCCATGATCGCCGCGCGACCCGTCACCGCCGAGAGCGGCATGCCGCCCGCCAGGCTCTTCGCCATGGTGATGAGATCGGGCGCCACGCCCGCGTGCTCGATTGCGAACATTTTTCCGGTACGGCCGAAGCCGCACTGGATCTCGTCGACGACCAGCAGAATACCGTGCTGGTCGCAGATCTTGCGGAGCTCGCGCAGGAAATCGAACGGCGCCACGTAGAAGCCGCCTTCCCCCTGCACCGGCTCGATCACCATGGCGGCGACCCGGCTCGGCTCGACGTCCGCCTTGAACAGGAATTCGAGCGCGCGCAGCGAATCCTCTGTCGAGACATCGTGGAACTTGTTCGGATAGGGTGCGTGATAGACCTCGCCCGGGAATGGCCCGAATCCCTTCTTGTAGGGATCGACCTTGCCGGTGAGCGCCATGGTCATGAGCGTGCGGCCATGAAAGCCGCCGACGAAGGAAATGATGGCCGGACGCTTGGTGGCGTTGCGCGCGATCTTGACGGCATTCTCGATCGCCTCGGCACCCGTCGTCAGGAAGATCGTCTTGTTCGGCCCCTTGCTGGGTGCGAGGCGGTTCAACTTCTCGGCGAGCGCGACATAGGGCTCGTAAGGCGTCACCTGGAAGCAGGGGTGCGTGAAGCGCTGCAGCTGCGCCTCGATCGCCTTCATCACCTTGGGGTGGCGGTGGCCGGTGTTGAGCACGGCGATGCCGCCCGCGAAATCGATGTAGCGCTTGCCCTCGACATCCCAGAGCTCGGCGTTCTCGGCGCGCGCGGCGAACACGCCGGTCGCGCTCGCCACGCCTCGAGGCACGGCTTTGTTGCGGCGCTCCAAGAGCTCGCTATTGGTCGACATGCTTCACCCCTTGCTTGCTTCCGTCGGCACCCTATACGTAACCCGAGGCGGCCACGCTTGCCAACCCGGAGCCTCGGAAATCACTCATGGCCAAGACCCGCATATTCATCACCTCGCCGCTCGAGCCGGAGAATGTCGAGCGCATCCGGGCGGTCGATCCCGCACGGATCGAGATCGACTACCAGCCGGACCTGCTGCCGCCGATCCGCTACATCGGCGACCACGTCGGCGCGCCGTTCAAGCGCACGGACGAGCAGCAGAAGCGATGGCTTGAGGCGCTGGCGGCTGCCGAGGTCATGTGGGACGTGCCGCGAGACGTCCAGCAACTCGCCGCCGCGCGGAAGCTCCGCTGGGTTCAGCAGACCAGCACCGGCGTCGGCCAGCTCATGAAGAGCCTCGGCCTCAGGCCCGAAGTGCTGGTGACCACGGCGCGCGGCGTCCATGCGGCGCCACTGGCTGAGTTCGTGTTCATGGTCCTGCTGACGCAGTGGCGCGGGCTCGGCCATCTTCAGGCCGAGCAGCGCGCGCGCCGGTGGACGCGCTATTGCGGCGAGAGCGTCGCGGGGCGGCGCCTCGTCGTCATCGGCGCCGGCGATCTGGCCCGCGGGCTCGCGCAGCGGGCCCGCGCCTTCGAGATGACGACGACCGTGATCGGCCGCGACGTCGCCAAGAGCCGGGCGCACAATGCGCTCTTTCACGAAATCCGGCCGCGCAGCGAACTCCACGTGGCGCTGGCGGGCGCGGACGCGGTGGTCGTGACGGTCCCGCACACGCCGGAGACCGAGGGTTTGATCGACCGCGCGGCCTTCGCGGCCATGAAACCCGGCGTGATCTTCGTCAACATCGCGCGCGGCCAGGTGATCGACGAGGACGCGCTCCTCGACGGGCTCAAGAGCGGCCGGATCGGCTTCGCGGCGCTCGATGTCTTCGGTACGGAGCCGCTGCCGCCGGAAAGCCCGTTTTGGGACCTGCCAAACGTGCTGATCAGCCCACATTCCGCCAGCACCGTCGTCGGCGAGAACGAGAAGATCGTCGAGATCTTCCGCTGGAACCTGCGCTGCTGGCTCGATGGCCGGTTGGGCGAGATGCGGAATGTGCTCAACAAGGAGCTGATGTACTAGCTCGGCTCCCGCGCAACCCGCTCACTTCCGCTGCACCTGCGTCACGTCGCGCACGGCACCACGGGCCGCGCTCGTGGTGAGGGCAGCGTAGGCCTGGAGCGCGGGCGAGACGCGGCGGTCGCGTTTCGCGGGCTTCCAGGCATCCTTGCCTTTCGCCTCCATCCGGGCGCGCCGCGCCGAGAGTTCCTCGACGGAGACCGCGATCGAGATGCGCCGGCGGGGGATGTCGATTTCGATGCGGTCGCCCTCCTCGACGAGGCCGATGGCGCCGCCCTCTGCCGCCTCCGGCGAGATGTGCCCGACCGAAAGGCCGGAGCTGCCGCCGGAGAACCGGCCGTCGGTGATGAGCGCGCAGGTCTTACCGAGGCCTTTCGACTTGAGATAGCTGGTGGGATAGAGCATCTCCTGCATGCCGGGCCCGCCCTTGGGACCCTCGTAGCGGATCACCACCACATCGCCCGGCTTGATGCGGTCGCCGAGGATCGCATCCACCGCCGAATCCTGGCTCTCGAACACGCGCGCCTTGCCCGAGAAAGTGAGCGCGGCCGCATCGACGCCGGCGGTCTTCACGATCGAGCCCTCTTCCGCGATGTTGCCGTAGAGCACCGCGAGGCCGCCGTCGCGGCTGAAGGCGTGCTCGACGTCGCGGATGACGCCGCGGGCGCGGTCGAGATCGAGCGCCTCATAACGCCGCTCCTGGCTGAAAGGCTCGACGGTCCGGATGCCGCCGGGCGCTGCTCGGTAGAATGTCTGGACCTGAGCGTCGCCGCCGCCGCGGACGTCCCACTTGTCGAGCGCCTCGCCAAGAGAGGCCGCATGCACGGTCGGCACGTTCTCGTGCAGCAGACCCGCGCGCCGGAGCTCGCCGAGGATCGCGATCACGCCGCCGGCGCGGTGCACGTCCTCGACGTGCACGTCAGGAGTCGACGGTGCCACCTTGCATAGGTGGGGTACCTCGCGGGACAGGCGGTCGATGTCCTTCATGGTGAAGGGGACGCCCGCCTCGTGAGCCGCCGCCAGGAGATGCAGCACGGTGTTGGTCGAGCCGCCCATGGCGATGTCGAGGCGCATGGCGTTCTCGAAGGCGGCGAAGCCGGCGATCGTCCGCGGCAGCGCCGAGGGATCGTCCTGCTCGTACCAGCGCCGCGCGAGGTCGACGACGAGCCATCCCGCTTCGACGAAGAGCCGCTTGCGGTCGGCATGGGTTGCCAGCACCGTGCCGTTCCCGGGGAGCGCCAGGCCCAGGGCCTCGGTGAGGCAGTTCATGGAGTTCGCCGTGAACATGCCCGAGCACGAGCCGCAGGTGGGGCAGGCCGAGCGCTCGAAGGCGAGCGTCTCCGCGTCGGTCACGCGGGTATCGGCAGCCGCCACCATCGCGTCGACCAGGTCGACCGCCCGCTGCTTGCCGCCGTGCACGACCTTGCCCGCTTCCATCGGGCCGCCGGAGACGAAGACCGTGGGAATGTTGAGCCGGAGCGCCGCCATCAGCATGCCCGGCGTGATCTTGTCGCAGTTGGAGACGCAGACCAGCGCGTCAGCGCAATGTGCGTTCACCATGTATTCCACGGCATCCGCGATGAGCTCACGCGACGGCAGACTGTAGAGCATCCCGTCATGACCCATGGCGATGCCGTCGTCCACGGCGATGGTATTGAACTCCTTGGCGACGCCGCCCGCGTGTTCGATCTCGCGCGCGATCAGTTGACCCAGGTCCTTGAGATGGACATGGCCTGGCACGAACTGCGTGAAGGAGTTGGCGATCGCGATGATCGGCTTGCCGAAGTCGGCGTCCGTCATTCCCGTGGCCCGCCAGAGGCCGCGGGCGCCGGCCATGTTCCGGCCATGGGTGGTGGTGCGCGAGCGGTAGCGTGGCATGGGTATCCCCTTGGTTCAGCCCGTGGAGGAAAGCGGGCGAGAGTGCGGTGACTTTACCACGCCCGCCACTCGAAATCGGCAGTTCGTCATCTCGCGAGTGCGGCGCCTGCGAGATATCCAAGCCAGACGGCCAGCAGGCAGAATGCGACCGAGCCTAGGATGTTGGCGCTCGCGAACAGGAACTCGCCGTCCCGCAGCAGGTTCAGCGTCTGGAGGCTGAAGCTCGAGAAGGTGGTATAGCCGCCGCAGATGCCGACCATCACGAACACCCGCGCCTCCGTGGGCACCAACCAGCCGGTATCGGGCTCCGTCAACGCAGCGAAGAGCCCGATCACCAGAGAGCCGGAGACGTTGACGATCAAGGTGCCCCAAGGGAACACCTCGCCGATGCGCTCGGCCACGAAGCCCGAGCACCAGTACCGCGCCACCCCGCCCAGCGCGCTTCCCAACGCGACCCAAAAGTACATCAGCACGGATTATCCCTACGCGGTCGCCGTCTTGGCATCACCGGGGGCCGTCGTTCCGTAGCGGAGCACCTTGACGCGCTCTATGGTCACGAGCCCGCTGATCATCATCCGGTCGAGCACGGGAAGAAACGCGTCGATCTTTTCGCTACTGTCGACGATCTCGATCACCATCGGAAGGTCCTCGGAAAGCCGCAAAATCTTGCTTGTGTGCAGTCGGCTCGAGTGCCCATAGCCCATGGGCCCGCGTAGGACGGTCGCACCCGCGAGGTGCATCTCGCGTGCCTTGAGCACGATCGCCTCATAGAGAGGCCGGTGCCCCTCCTTGTCGTCCTGGCCCAAGAAGATCCTCAGCAGCGTTGCGTCGCTCGGAATTTGCATCGCCCTCGTCCCTCTGCCGCAGGAACCGGCGGCCGCACGGTCGCTTCGACTGATCCGTGCCAAAGACCATCCGTAGTCTGCTCTACAGCGCCGCCGAGCGCCAGCCGCAACGGGCTTGGCGGGCCGCGCGAACCAGCGCATATCAAGGGCCTGGGCTTTGACACAGATCAAGGCTCTACCACCTGCCGCATGTCAGATTTTTTTCGGATCGCGAGAGCCGTACTGGCACCGAACTCCACCTTGCTCGAGAGTGTCACTTTTCCGAAGGCCCTCACATGGAGAGCAACGCGAGCGCTCATGGCACCGCGCCGACGGAACTCAAAATCGAGACCGAGGCCGGGGGCTCCCTCGTTCCGGTCCCATTGCCCGCGCACCTTCGGGCCCCGGCCAAGCCGCCGCGACGGGGGCGGTGGGCGAAGCGCGCACTCGCCCTCGCCGTTCTGATCCTCGCCGGCCTCGGCGGTGGATATTTGTGGCGGCAATCCCTCAACCATTTGCCGCCCGGCATCGCCTCGGGCAACGGCCGGCTCGAGGCGGATCAGATCGACATCGAGACCAAATATCCCGGCCGCATCGCGGAGCTCCGGGCGGACGAGGGCGACCTGGTGAAAGCCGGCCAAGTGGTCGCGGTTATGGATACCCGCGAACTCGAGGCCTCGCTGAAGAAGGCGGAGGCAGTTGTAAGGCAGTCGCAGCAATCGCTCGACGAAGCGAATGCCGCTGTCGAGCAGCAGAAAAGCCAGCTGCTGCTGGCACAGCAGGAGATGGAGCGCGCGCGATCCCTGGTGCCCAAGGGCTTCATGCCGAAAGAGACGCTCGATCAGCGCCAGCAGGTGCTCGACGGAGCTGGGGCGGCGCTCAATGCGGCGAGGGCACGGGCGCGCGCCGCCGAGCATGCGCTCGACGCCGCCACGCATGACGTCGAGCTCTATAAAGTACAGATCTCCGACAACTCGCTGATCGCGCCGCGCGACGGGCGCATCCAATACCGAATCGCAAATGTTGGCGAGGTCCTCGGGGCGGGCGGCCGGGTATTCACCATGCTAGACGTAGCTTATGTCTACATGGACATCTACCTGCCGACCTTGGAGGCCGGAAAGGTCAAGATTGGCAGCGACGCCCGCATCGTCCTCGACGCATATCCCGCCCATGCGATCCCGTCGAAGGTGGTCTTCCTGGCGAGCCAGGCACAGTTCACACCGAAGACGGTAGAAACCAAGGATGAGCGCGACAAGCTGATGTTCAGGGTGCGCGTGCGGATCGATCCCGACCGGCTGCGTACCCGTGGCGAGGAGATCCGCAGCGGACTTCCCGGCATTGCCTATGTCCTTACCGAGCCTGCGGTCGCCTGGCCGACTCACCTGCAGGGAGACCGTGCCGAATGAACGAGCGCGCGCCATCGATTGCGCGGCTCGACGCAGTGACGCATCGCTACGGATCCAAGCTCGCGCTTGACTCCGTCTCCCTGCTGGTGCCCGCCGGCGTCGTGGTTGGGATCATCGGTCCCGATGGGGTCGGCAAGTCGTCGTTACTGAGCATCCTCGCCGGCGCCCGCGAGATTCAGGATGGAAACGTCGAGGTTCTCGGCGGTGACATGGCCGACGCGGCACACCGCGCAGAGGTTTGTCCGCGCATAGCCTACATGCCGCAAGGGCTGGGGCGAAATCTCTATCCGGACCTGAGCGTCCGCGAGAATATCGAGTTCTTCAGCCGGCTTTTCGGGCAGTCGCGGTCCGAGCGCGCGTGGCGGATCGCCGAGCTCCTGGATGCCACCGGGCTCGCACCGTTCGCCGACCGCCCCGCGAAGAAGCTCTCGGGCGGCATGCGGCAGAAGCTCGGTCTCTGCTGCTCTCTTATCCACGACCCCGATCTCCTGATTCTCGACGAGCCCACCACCGGCGTCGACCCGCTGTCGCGCCGGCAGTTCTGGGAGCTGATCGGCCGCATGCGGTCCCGGCGCCGAGGCATGAGCGTCATCGTCGCGACCGCCTACATGGAAGAGGCCGAGCGATTCGACTGGCTCGTGGCCATGAACGCTGGCCGGATTCTGGCTGCGAATTCACCGACCGCGCTCAAAGCTAGTGTGGGAGCCAAGACCGTTGAGGACGCGTTTATCTCCCTGCTCCCGGAGCAACTACGGGCAGGCCGCGAAGCGCTGCGGATGCCGCAACGCTGCGCGCACGACGCGGAGCCGGTAATCATCGCGCGCGGTCTCACCCGCCGCTTCGGTGATTTTATCGCGGTCGCCGATGTGAGCTTTTCCATCGAGCGCGGCGAGATATTCGGATTTGTGGGCTCCAATGGCTGCGGCAAGACGACGACGATGAAGATGCTGACCGGCCTTCTGCCGGCAAGCAGCGGAGAGGCGCTTTTGTTCGGCCAGCCCGTCAACGCCCGCGACATGCGCTCGCGCAGCCGTGTCGGGTACATGTCGCAATCCTTCTCGCTCTACACCGAGCTCACGGTACGGCAGAACTTGGATCTGCATGCCCGGCTCTTTCAATTGCCGCCGTCGAGGGCCAAGGTGCGGATTGCCGAACTCGTCGAGCGCTTCGGTCTCGGGGGCTATCTCGATCAACGCAGCCTGGACCTGCCGCTCGGCATCCGGCAGCGTCTGTCGCTTGCCGTCGCGATCGTCCATGAGCCAGAGACGCTCATCCTCGACGAACCCACATCGGGCGTCGACCCCCTGGCGCGCGACGGATTCTGGGAATTGCTGGTCGACCTTTCGCGCAACCGAGGCGTGACGATATTCGTATCGACCCACTTCATGAACGAGGCCGAGCGGTGCGATCGGGTCTCACTGATGGATTCGGGACGCGTGCTGGCGACGGATACGCCCGCGCGCCTGATCCGAGCGCGCAACGCCGCCAGCCTCGAGGATGCGTTCATCAGTTATCTCGAGGAAGCACAGGGATCGCGCAAGGCCCAGGTCGGCCACCCGTCGGCGTCTACAGCGGAAGCGCCGCCGGCCGCCCGGCGAGCTTTGGTCGCTCATGCGCCGAGCGCGCAGGCCCGGCGTGGCTTCAGCCTTCAACGCCTTCTCGCCTATACGGTCCGCGAGACGCTTGAGCTGCTGCGTGACCCCGTACGGATGGGTTTTGCCTTGTTCGGTACGGCGCTGTTGATGCTCGTATTCGGGTTCGGCGTCTCCACCGACGTCAACAGCCTGTCTTTTGCGGTCCTCGACCACGACCAATCGCCCGAGAGTCGCGCATATCTCGAGGAACTGAGAGGCTCGAGCTATTTCATCGAGAATGCTCCGATCGCCGATTATGCCGACCGTGAGAGGCGGATCAAGAGCGGCGGTATCAATGCCGCCATCGAAATCCCGCCGGGATTCGGCCGTGACATCAAGCGGGGGCGACCCGTTTGGGTCAGCGCGTGGGTGGACGGCTCCATGCCCTTCCGTGCGCAAACGATCAGGGGTTACCTCGAGGGAATGCACCGCCTCTATCTGCAGAACCCTGCGGTAAGAACGTCATCGACGGCAGCGGCGCCCTCAGCCGACATCGAGATCAGGTTCAAGTACAACCAGGATTTCGACAGCATATACGCGATGGTCCCAGCGATCATGTCGCTGATGCTCGCTCTCTTCCCGGCGATCCTGATGGCGCTTGCAATCGTACGGGAGAAGGAGCTCGGCTCGATCACGAATCTCTACGTGACGCCCGTCGCACGCATCGAGTTTCTGCTGGGCAAGCAGCTGCCCTATATCGGTGTGGCGATGCTGAATTTCATGCTGCTCTTGGCGATGGCGCTGCTCATCTTCGATGTCCCCATCAAGGGAAGCGTCGCTGCGCTCTTCGTCGGCGTGCTGGTCTACGTCACCACTACTACCGCCTACGGCACGGTGGTCTCGGCGTTCGCGCGGACGCAAATCGCCGCGTTGTTCGGCACCGCGATCCTGACGGTCCTGCCGGCGATCCAGTTCTCTGGGATGATGGTTCCGGTGTCGTCACTCTCGGGCATGGCCCAAATCATGGGCCGCGCCTTCCCGATGACCTATTTCGTTCCGATCAGCGTCGGCACCTTCACAAAGGGGCTGGGCTTCCAGGACCTCGATCGCAATATCGCGGCGCTGATCGTCTTCGTACCGATCCTCACGACGATAAGCCTTCTGCTCCTGCGCAAGCAGGAGCGATGAGACACGTCGGCGATGTCAACGGTCTCCAACATCTTCTGGCTGGGCACCAAGGAGCTGCGCAGCGTTCTGCAGGATTTTGTTCTGCTGGGTCTCGTTATCTACAGCTTCTCCGTAGCGATCATAACGGAGGCGCAAAGCAACGAGCAGGAGCTGCACAATGCCTCGATTGCCGTGGTCGACGAGGATCGGTCTGAACTCTCGCGCCGCATCGCGCATGCGTTCATGCCGCCATATTTCCAACAGCCGCAACTCATCGGCGAGCGCGACATCATCCCGCTGATGAACGCTGGCAGATTCACGTTCGTGGTCGACATCCCGCCGAATTTTCAGCGAGACGTGCTCGGCGGACGGCGACCCGGTATCCAGGTGAACGTCGATGCGACCGCGATGATTCAGGCGGGACTCGGTTCCGGCAACATCGAGCAGATCATCACCACCGAGATAGATGATTTCGTTTCCAGGACCGAAGGGGGCCGCAACGTGTCGCCGGTCAATCTTGCGGTGCGGATCGCATTCAATCCCAATATGATGACGGCATGGTTCTCCGGCGTGATGGGAATCATCAACAATGTCAGCATGCTCGCAATCATATTGGCGGGAGCCGCGGTGGTTCGAGAGCGCGAGCATGGCACCATGGATCACCTCCTGGTCATGCCCCTCACGCCCTTCGAGATCGCAATGGCCAAGATCTGGGCCAACGGGCTGGTGATTACCGTGGCGGTCGGTCTCTGCCTCTACATCGTGGTGCGCGGCATCCTTGGAGTGCCGGTCGTCGGGTCGATACCGCTCTTCATGCTCGGGGTGATGATCTATCTGTTCTTCGCCACTGCGATCGGAATCTACCTTGGTACTGTCGCGCGATCGATGCCGCAGCTCGGGCTCCTCTACATGCTGGTCTTCTTGCCGATGAACATGCTGTCCGGTAGCCATACCCCGCTCGAGAGCATGCCGCCCTGGCTGGCGACGGCGATGCAGGCGTCACCCTCGACCCATTTCGTGTCGTTCGCGCAGGCCATCCTCTACCGCGGCGCCGGCTTCGACGTGGTCTGGCGCGAGTTCGCGATCGTGGCGATTGTGGGTGGCCTGTTCCTGAGTCTTGCGCTCGCACGATTCAGAAAAGTGGCCGCGGGCTGAGTAGAGCCCGGGAAACCCCGGACCTGCGCTGCCGCTACTGAAACAGCTTGAGCGCGTTGATGAGGGTTTGGATCACGCCCCAGGCCAGGGGTATGCCCACAAAACCCCAAGCGAGCAGGAGCTTGAGGCCGTTGCCGGTTGCGCCGTCGTTCATGGTCCCCCCGATCCCTAGATGAAGTCCTCAGCTTCCTCGAGCTTCATGTGGTGGCGCTCGTGCACCGCCTTGAGCGAGAGGTTGCAGAGGAATCCGATCACCAGCAACACCGCCATCACGTACATGGTGACGTTGTAGGCCTGGGCTTTCTCTACGCCGTGAGTGATGTTGTACTCGCGGATGTAGTTCACGAGCACCGGGCCGAAAATGCCCGCCATCGACCAGGCCGTCAGCAGGAGGCCGTGAATTGCGCCGACGTAGCGCGTGCCGAACATGTCGCGCAGATAGGCCGGCACGGTCGAGAAGCCGCCGCCATACATGCTGAAGATGACCGCGTAGCAGAGGACGAACAGCGTGACGTTTCCGATAGAGCCCGTGTAGGGAACGGCCGCGTAGAGCACGGTACCGAGCGCGAAGAACACGAAGTAGGTGTTCTTGCGACCGATGAAGTCGGACATCGAAGCCCAGAAGAACCGCCCGCCCATATTGAAGAGGCTCATGAGGCCGACGAAGCCCGCGGCAGCGACCGCCGTCACCTTGCCAGGGAACATCTCCTGGCTCATCGCCGAGGCCTGGCCGAGCACGCCGATCCCCGCGGTCACGTTGAGGCAAAGCACCCACCAGATCAGCCAGAACTGCGGCGTCTTGAGCGCGTCATACACGAACACGTTCTGTGTAGTGATCAGCTTCCTTGGCTGCGCGGGCGGAACGAAGCCCTCGGGCTTCCAGCCGGGCGCGGGGATGCGCACGATCGCCGCACCCACCATCATGAAGACGAAATAGATCGCCGCCAAGGTAAGGAACGTCTCAGCGACGCCCACGTGAGTCGCGGACTGGAATTGGGACATCAGCCACACCGAGAGCGGCGAGGCGATGAACGCGCCGCCGCCAAAGCCCATGATCGCCATGCCGGTCGCCATGCCCGGGCGATCGGGGAACCATTTGATGAGCGTCGAGACGGGCGAGATGTAGCCGATGCCGAGTCCGAACCCGCCGAGGATCCCGTAGCCGAAGTAGATGATCCAGAGGTTGTGGATGTAGCAGCCGATCGCCGATAGCACGAACCCGCCGCTCCAGCAGAGCGCCGCCGTGAACATTGCCCGGCGCGGTCCGCCTTCCTCGACCCAGCGCCCCAGCAAGGCCGCCGACACGCCCAGGAAGAAGATACCGAGACTGAAGATCCAGCCGAGGTCGGTGAGCTTCCAGTCGTCCGGGGTCGATTGCGTTATGCCCAGGAGCTTGGTCATCGGCAGATTGAACACGCTGAACGCGTACGCCTGGCCGATGCAGAGATGTACGCAGAGCGCCGCGGGCGGGATCAGCCACCGGCTGTAGCCGGGCGGTGCGACGCTGTGCTGTTTATCGAGAAATGACAATGCGGACATGTCCCCTCCCCTATCGGACGCCCGAGCTGCCCTGCCGTCGGCGACCCTGGGATTCTTTCGCGCAAAGCGCGGTTGATCTGCCCTCTCGGCGTGTTTTTCCGCCGATAAATAACACTATAGCGACGTTCGCCCGTTGGCAATCGGAGAGGACGGGCGTGGACCGAGACATGGCCGCGCCCCGATGAACCACAGCAACCGCAGCGATGGCCTGGACCGACCTCTCGCGACCGCGGGACCTGGGCGCAGCTTCTCGCGGAAGACGTGCCGGGTCCTTCTTGTAGCCCTCGCTCTCCATCGGGAGATAGATACAGCGGTCAACCTCGGCGAACGCTCATCCGTCTCACCGCGCGACGGTGACGTCCTCGGCGCTCATGGCGGCATTCTGTCCTTGCCGGCGGCGTGCGATCTCGCGGGCAGCGGCTCGAGCTCTCGGAGCACCTCCGCCGTGTGCTCGCCGAGGAGTGGCGCCGGCCGGCGGATCGCGCCGGGGGTCTCCGAGAGCTTCACCGTCACGCCGAGGGTCTGCATTCGGCCGGCGGCCGGGTGCGTCACCTCCGTCACCATGTCGCGGGCGAGGATTTGCGGATCGCGGAAGGTCTGATCGTGGGTGAGCACGGGTCCCGCGGGAATGCCGGCCTCCTCGAGCGCGGCGAGCCAGTGCGCCGAGGGCCGCGTCTCGAGCCGCGCCTGCAGCAGCGGGATCAGCTCCTTGTTGTGCGCCACGCGCGCGGCGTTGGTGGCGAAGCGGGGATCTGCCGGAAGATGTGCGAGGTCGAGGATTTCGCAGAGCCGCTGCCAGAAATTCTGCTGCGCGCCCCCGATGGTGATCCAGCCGTCGGCGGTCTTAAACACCTGGTAGGGCGAGCTGCCGCGGTGCGCCTGACCCATGCGCGGCGGCCGCTCGCCGGTCGCGAAAAAATGCGCGGCTTCGTAGACGCCGAAGGACACTGCGGAGTCCAGGAGCGAGGTGTCGACCATCTGGCCCTCGCCGGTGCGGTGGCGCGCCTCCAGAGCCGCGAGAATGCCGACGGCGGCGAAGCACCCAGCAGCGACGTCGGAGATCGCGATCGGCAGGCGGAATGGCGGTCCGTCTTCGGGTCCGCAGACCGACATCAAGCCCGACATGGCCTGAGTCATCAGGTCGAAGCCACCGCGATTGCGATAGGGGCCGGTCTGGCCGAAGCCGGAGATTGCGCAGTAGACGAGGCGCCGGTTCGTCTTGCGGAGCGCTCCATAGCCGAGGCCCAGCCGGTCGAGCGTGCCGGGACGGAAGTTCTCGATCAGCACGTCGGCGCCGCGCACCAGCGTCTCGAAGGCGGCGCGGTCACGCTCCGCCTTGAGATCGAGCGCGATGCTGCGCTTGTTGCGGTTCCACAGCATGAAGGGCGCGCTCTCGCCGTTGACGAAGGGCGGCATGCGCCGCGCGTCGTCGCCCTCGCCGGGCTTCTCGATCTTGATGACATCCGCGCCGTGGTCGGCCAGCAGCATGCCGCAATAGGGGCCGGACAGATGGCTGGTGAGATCGACTACGCGTATGTTTTCCAGTGCGCCAGGCATCGCCGATCACCCCGCCGATTGAGCGGTTTCAGATTATCGCGTGTCCTGCGCGAATGAAACCAACGCGCGCGGCAACTGAGCCGGCCCTCGACCGGACGAGGCTCGGCCCGTGAATGGGTTACCCGCCGTTCTCCCGCTGCGACCAGGCGACATAGAGGTTGGTGCCCTGCCGGTTCAGCTGGAGCAGGATTCCTCGTTCCGGCTTCGACCGAGCGGCCTCTAGCCGCGTCGCCGCGTCCTGAGGCGCAGACACCGGCTCCTCGTTGATGGCGACAACCACGTCGCCCGGCTGCAGGTCGACGGTGGCGAAGGGGCTGCCGCCCTGCACTTGCATGACGACCACGCCACTCACGGAAGCCGCCAGGCCCAGCAACCTGCGCAGCTCGGGCGTGAGCACGCCGAGCACCACGCCTAGAATGCTCACGCGCTGCTCTGCCGCCGATTCACCGGTGCCGGCCTCGGTGCGCTCCGATTGCTCGGCAACGGTGACGTCGAGCGTGATCTCGTGGTCCCTCCGCCAGATCTTGACCTTTACGGTCTGCCCCGCGGGCATATCGGCGATGATGCGGGTCAGGTCACGCAGCTTGGCGATCTCCTCGCCGGCAAAGGCCTGGATGACGTCCCCCTGTCGAATGCCCGCTTTCTCGGCCGGGCCATCCTTGGCGACCTCGCCGACGAGCGCGCCATGACCGCCCGGCAGGCCGAGGTAATGGGCAATCGCCGGGGTCACCTCCTGCGTGCGCACGCCGAGCCAGCCGCGGCTCACCTTGCCGCGGGCCATCAGCTGCTCGATCACAGGCCGAGCGCGGTTCGACGGAATCGCGAAACCCACGCCGACGCTGCCGCCGGACGGCGAGTAGATCGCGGTGTTGACACCGATCACCTCGCCTTCGAGGTTGAAGCTCGGTCCTCCGGAATCGCCGCGATTGATCGGCGCGTCGATCTGCAGGAAATCGTCATAGGGGCCGGCGTGAATATCGCGGCCGCGCGCAGAGACGATCCCCGCGCTCACGGTACCGCCAAGCCCGAAGGCGTTACCCACGGCAATGACCCAGTCTCCGACTTGCGTCGTGTCGCTGTCGCCCCAAACGACATAGGGGACCGCCTCCTGCGTCTCGATCTTGAGCAGGGCCAGGTCAGTCTTGGGGTCGCGCCCCACCACTGCGGCTGGGTGCTTCGAATCGTCCTGCAGGATCACCGTGACCTTCTCGGCGTCGGCGACCACATGATTGTTGGTGACGACGAACCCCCTCGGATCCGTGAAAAAGCCGGAACCCAAGACGCTCTGCCGCGCCGCCGGCGCGGAAGTGATGCCCTGGTCCTCGAAAAACTTGCGTAAGAATTCCTCGAAGGGGATCACGGTCGTGGCGGGATTGCTCGGCGCTGCCGCCTCGTCGCGGCGCTGATGCTCGTCCGGCACCACCTTTGTCAGCACGGTTATGCTCACGACCGCAGGCAGGACTTTCTTCACCACCAGTGCAAAGCCCAGGCTCTGCCCCGGCGCGGAGCTGCCACCCGCCGCGAGCGCGGGCGTCGTGACGGTCTCGCTCAACCCCATGGCCAGGACCAGCATCGCCAGCGGAAGGCGCAGGCAGCGGTCGAGTAAGCCCATCCTCCACGACCGGATACGCCGGTGCGCTCCTATGACATGCGCTTCGGGTGGTCTTGTCGCGGCGCTCACGGCCGGTTCGCCGGCCCCACGACGGTAACGGGGCACGAACACAGGGTCACCAGCTTGAAGGCAATGCTGCCAAGCACGGCGCCGAGCAATTGGCTTCGGCCGACGTGACCGACGACCACGAGATCGCAGCCCTGCTCTTTCGCGTAGCGGATGAGCTCGCCCGCCGGGTGGCCCGCGCGCCAGTCGGCACGCCAGCGCAAGTCCGGGCGCGAGGCCACGCGCGCCTCGGCATCACCGAGAACCTCCTTTGCGCGCATCTCGGAGAGATCGCCCCGCGAGGTTCCGAGATGCTCGGAGCGCGCGAACTGCCGGAGCGCGCCGTCTCCGACGTAGAGCTCCTCGACAACCGTCAGGACCACAAGCTCGGCGCGGGTCTCGCTGGCGAGCTGGGCCGCGAAATCGAGCGCTTTCAGGGCGGGCTCGGACCCATCTACCGCGGCCAGAATACGCTTCATGAGAGCTCCCTGATTCAATGGGACGTTTCGCCCTGATGGCATTTTTTACAGTTCCGCGCCTACGGCCTTGATCTGCATCAACGGAGAGATACAAGCCAGGTCAAGCTCTTGGCGCCGACTCCCAATTGATCTGCATCAAGCCCGAGACCCGGAGACTGGTTAACCTCGAGTCTTTGAGAACTTCTTCATTCGATCGACTCTGGGATCCCTCTAGCCAGCACTAGGAGAAAAGCGATGGAGCGGCAATCCGACGAAAGCCTGGCCGGGTCCGACTTTCTTCCCGGCTTCAACGGCGCGGCGATGCAATGGGCGCTCTGGCCCATGCAATTTTGGCTGCAATGGCAAGCCAACATGCTGAAGGCGGTGGCGCCGACGACGGCGGAGTGGATGGAGCGGCGGCGCCAGGGGACGGAAGCCGCCTTGCACGCGCTCGATCGGCTCTGTGCGTGCCACTCGGCCGCCGAGGCCTCCAAAGTGCAGAGCGAGTGGCTCAAGGACGAGGCGAAGCGCCTGGAAACCGACATGCGCGCGTTTGGTAATTCAGCGCTCCGGTTGTCCGAGGAGGCGGCAAAGGCCAGTCGCTCCTCTCACGAAGGCCGCGCGGCAGCTTAGCGACGTGCCGAGGCCAAGGGTGGAACCCTCTCGACCGTTCCGCCAAGCGTCACCGGCGGGAGCGATGATCGCGGCGGCGGGTATGCGTTTGCGCCTGAAGTCACCGCCGACGATCTTCGCGGTCCGCGCTCAAACCAACAGGTCCAACCATGGCGAGACTCCCAGGGCCCGAATCCGCACGGCGCGGCCAGCGGCAACGCAAGCGGCCGGCGCGGCCCCAGCCGCAGCAGCCAATTGTCGAACCGGTTCCGTCCGCGCAGGCGGCGGGCCAACCCTTCGACGAGCCTGCGAGTCCGGCGCCTCCACCGGCAACGCCGGTCGAGCAGCCGCTCCTCGTGACTCCTGAGCATCGAGATAGCTGCAGCTTGCCCGACGAGGCGACGACTCCGGCTTCGGATCTCCACTGATCCGTTGGGGGTCACTGCCCCGATCAGCCGGCGCTCGGTTGGGTCCTCCCGGCGTGAGCGCGCCACTCGTGCCGGAGCCGATCCCTGTGGCGCGCCAGCCATAGAAGCGAGACGAGCGTCGGGCCATCCGCGATCTCGCCGCGGTCGAGGAGCCGGATCGCGTCGTCCGCGGCGACCACCTCGACGCGAATGTCCTCATGCTCCTCGGCAAGACCGTGTTGGCCTCCGGCCCGCGACGCATCCACGCAGGCGGCGAACACGGTGATCACCTCCGAGCTACCGCCGGGGCTCGGCAGGTAGGACGCAATCGTCTCGAGGCATCGCGCCGACAACGAGAGCCCGGCTTCCTCCCTCGCCTCGCGCCGCGCCGCCTGCTCTGGTGTTTCGCTTGGATTGTTCATGCCGGCCAGGATGTGCAGGGGAAATGCGTCGCGGCCGCTGAAATGGAACCCCGCCAGGAACTGGCGGATCAGGACGAGACGGTCCAGCCGCGGATCGTAGGGCAGCACAGCGGCGGCCGAGCCGCGCTCGAACACCTCCCGTTCGACGACATCGCTCCAGGCGCCGTCGAACCTGCGGAAGCGCAGTCGGTGCAGGTCGATCCGGAAGAAGCCCTCGTAGCCGATCCGCGTGTCGATGACCCGCACGCGATCCGTGGGGGCGGGCATGCGGGACTATCCTTCAGCCCTTGATGCAGATGACCGGCGTCAGCGTCGCGACCTTGCGGGCAAGGCCGGCGGCATGAGCGGCGTCGACCACCGCCGCGGTATCCTTGTAGGCGCCGGGCGCCTCCTCGGCGACACCGCGGGCGGTGGGGCTGCGGACGACGATTCCGCGCGCGGCGAGCGCGTCGACCACGTCGCGGCCCCGCCAACGCTTGAGCGCCTGGTGCCGGCTCATGGCGCGGCCTGCCCCGTGGCACGCCGAGGCGAAGGCGCGCTCCGGCCTCGCCGTCGCGCCCACCATGATCGAGGAGGTCGTCCCCATGCTGCCGCCGATGAACACGGGCTGCCCGACCTCCACGAACGCCGCTGGCAGGTCGGGATGCCCGGGACCGAACGCCCGGGTCGCGCCCTTCCGGTGGACGAACAGTCTCCGGCGCCGGTCGTCGACCTCGTGCCACTCCTCTTTGCAGGTATTGTGCGAGACGTCGAACAGCAGATCGAGGCTCGCGCCGGGAAAGAAGTGCGCGAACACGCGGCGGGTCAGGTGGCCGAGGATCTGCCGGTTTGCCAGCGCGCAGTTGATGGCCGCACGCATGGCGCCGAGATAGCGCCGGCCAAGCTCCGAACGGATCGGCGCGCAGGCCAACTCCCGGTCCGGCAGGTCGATGCCGTGGCGCGGCGCCTCGATCGCCATCTCGCGCAGGAAATCGGTGCCGATCTGATGGCCGAGACCGCGCGAGCCGCAATGGATGCTGACGACGATCGACCCTGCCTCGATCCCGAAGCGGTGCGCGACTGCATCGTCGTGGACGGCGCCGACTTCCTGGACCTCTAGATAGTGATTGCCGGAGCCGAGCGTACCCATCTCCCGGCGCTGCCGGTCGCGCGCATGCTGCGAGACCTCCTCCGGCCGGGCGTCCTGCATGCGGCCCTTTTCCTCGATGCACTCGAGATCGGCCGGCCGGCCGTATCCCCGCGCGAGCGCCCACTCGGCGCCGCCAGCGAGCATGGCCTCCATCTCCGTCGGGTCGAGGGTGATGCTGCCCTCGCTGCCGAGCCCGGCGGGAATGTTGCGGAACAGGCTGTCCGCCAGGGCGGTCTTGACGGGCTCGATGTCGGATCGCCTGAGACGGGTCAGCAGCGTACGCACGCCGCAGGAGATGTCGAAACCCACGCCGCCCGCGGAAACGACGCCACCCTCATCCGGATCGAACGCCGCGACGCCGCCGATCGGGAAGCCGTAGCCCCAGTGCGCATCGGGCATGGCATAAGCGGCATCGACGATGCCCGGCAGCGACGCGACGTTGCCGATCTGCTCCAGGACCTTGTCGTCCATATCCCCGATCAGACCGGCATCGCCGTAGATGATCGCAGGAACCCGCATGTTCCCTTGCGCCGGCAGCCGCCATTCCCTATCCGCCGTCGAGATCAGCCTCGTCACGTCCATCGCTTCTCTCTCAAACGTCCACCACGCATTGCGCAGTCCAGACTCCGCCCGGCCCACGCACCACCTTGAGCGCCGTGTAGGTCGCCCCTTTCGGCTCGACCGACGGAGCGTGGCGCTCCAGGCTCAAGGGCTCGCCCCAGGCCTCGGCGTGGAGGCGGTGATCCGAAAGGTGCACGGAAAAGCGGCCGAACAGCAGCCGCTCCGCGCTAACCCGGTAGATGAGCGCATTGAGCCAATCGACCAGTAGCAATTCGTCGTCGGGCGCCTCGCAGCTGATATCGACCTTCGTCCGAGCACGGATGCTCGAGACGTCCGTGATGATGCTCATCAGGGCGATCGCCGCCTGCTCGAAGGCTGCTTCGCGGGACATCGCGATCCCGCGAACGCCGATGTCCGCGTCGTGGGCGAACTGCTCTGCCCGGGGCAGTGCGGCCGTACCGTCGACCATTCTCCTGCTGCCTTTCCTAACCGAGAGACGGCCAAGGGTTCCCGGATCGCCCAACGGTCGAGGTAACCCGGCGTCAGGAATCCAGCACATAGCGGCCGGGCGCGTCAGCAAGCGTGGGATAGCCGCGGTCGGGCGCGCCGAGGCCGGGTGGAGGCCCGGCCGGCGAGGAATTCTCGCGAAGCCACGCGATCCAGGCCGGCCACCATGAACCCTCGCTCATCGGAGTTGCGGCCGCCCAAGTCTCGGGGTCCACGTAGCGGCCGTTCGCGGGCCGATGCGCGATCTGGTACGAGCGTCCGGCGTGGCCGGGCTCGCTCACGATCCCTGCGTTGTGTCCGCCCGAGGCGAGCACGAAGGTGAGCGGCGATTCCGTCAGCAGGTGGATCTTGTAGACCGAGGGCCAGGGCGCTACGTGGTCCCCGCGGGTCGCGACGGTGAAGATGGGCACGCGGATGTCCCCAAGCGCGACGGGCTGGCCTTCGACCCGATACTGGCCCTCTGCGAGCTCGTTCTCGATGAAGAGATGGCGCAAGTACTCCGAATGCATCCGATAGGGCATGCGGGTCGCGTCGGCGTTCCAGGCCATCAGGTCGTTCATGGGCGGCCGCTCGCCCTTGAGATATTGGCGGATGCCCTGAGACCAGATCAGGTCGTTCGAACGCAGCAGCTGAAAGGCGCCGGACATCTGACGCGTGTCGAGGTAGCCCTGCTCCCACATGATGTCCTCGAGATAGGCGACCTGGCTGCTGCCGATGAAAAGCGTGAGCTCACCCGCCTCGGTGAAGTCCGTCTCCGCTGCGAACAGCGTCACTGACTTGAGCCGGCGGTCCCCGTCGCGCGCCATGGCCGCCGCGGCGATCGAGAGCAAGGTGCCACCGAGGCAATAGCCGCAGGCGTGTACGGGTTGCCCGGGACAGATTGCCTCGATCGCGCTCAGCGCGGCGCCGACGCCCAGGCGGCGATAATCGTCCATGCCGACGTCCCGCTGCTCCGCGGTCGGGTTGCGCCAGGAGATCATGAACACGGTGAAGCCCTGGCCGACGAGATAGCGGACGAGCGAGTTCTCCGGCGAGAGGTCGAGGATGTAGTACTTCATGATCCAGGCCGGCACGAACAGCACCGGCTCCGGATGCACCTCCGGCGTGGTGGGTGCGTACTGGATGAGCTCGATGAGGTCGTTGCGGTACACCACCTTGCCGGGCGTCACCGCGACATCGCGCCCGGCCTGGAAGGCCTCGGTGCCCAGCGGCTTCCGGCCGGCGATGGCACGCTCCCAGTCCTCGACAAAATGGCGCGCGCCGCGCAGCAGGTTCTGGCCGCCCTCCGCGACGGTCTGGCGCAGGACTTCCGGATTCGTGAGCGGGAAGTTGGAGGGCGAGAAGATATCCAGGATCTGCCGCATAGCGAAGCTCACGATGCGCTCGTGACGCGGCGAGGTGCCGCGAACGCCGGTCGTTGCGTTGTGCCACCATTGCTGCTGCAGCAGGAAGGCCTGGTAGATGGTGCAGAACGGCTGCTCGTGCCAGGCGGAGTCGCGGAACCGCCTGTCCTGCGGCAAGGGTTCGATGCAGGGCGCGGAACCGGGATCCGTGGCGACGCGGTGCAGATAGAGCGCAAGGCGCACCCATTTTCGAACCGCCTTCTCGATCAGCGCCGCCTGCTTGCCCGGTGCATTCGCGAGATGCACGCCCCAGTCGAAAAACACCGCCATCAGTCCGGGCGGCGAAATGGACAGAGTGAAGCGGCCCTGCCAGGCGTGCATCAACCGATCGATGACGTCCGAGCGAATGACGTCCGCCTGGGTCTCGTCCGGGAGCGGGGCGGGCAAGCCGTCCACGCCCGGCGGCGGGGAGAGATCCTTTGGCATGGCTCGAATTAGAGGGGATCGCGGTCGAAAGGGTCTTGATGTGAATCAATAAGTATCCGCGGCGGCTCTGCCACTATTGACGCGGTCTTAACGAGGACGCCCCCATGAGACGCATGTTCGACATGGTCAAGGACCAGAACCCGCTCATGCTGCCGCCCAACACGACGGTTCAGCACGCCTGCAAGGCCATGCGTGACCGCCGCGTTGGAGCGGTCCTGGTAACCGGGCCGAGCCATCGCCTGCTCGGTATCTTCACGGGACGCGACGCCGTCGCCCGCGTCCTCGCCGAAGGCAAGGACCCCGGCAAGACGACGCTGGCGGAGGTGATGACGCGCGAGCCTCACTGCATGCCGCCGGCAAGAATCGCCATCGATGCGCTCAGGATGATGGAGGATTGCGGCTGCCGCCACATTCCCATCGTCGAGAACGACAAGGTAGTCGGCATCGTCTCGCGTGGCGATTTCCGGGGCATCGAGCTCGATCGGCTCGACGAGGAGACCGGGCTGTGGGAGCGGATCGGCTGACGCCGCGGAGCCCACGCGCAGCGGCGCAGACATCAGGCCGCCGTGCCCTCGCTCATCCCGCGATCTGATCCAGCGCCGCGATGAGCCGATCGATGTCGGCGGTCGTCGTATAGGGCGCGAGGCTCGCTCTCGCGGTGCCCTCGATCCCGAGCGCGATCATCAGCGGTTGCGCGCAGTGATGCCCGTGCCGTAAGGCCAATCCGTGCTGGTCGAGCGCGCGGCAGACCTCCTCCGACCTCATGCCGGCGACGGTGAAGGAGACGACGCCTCGTCGCGCCTCCGTCGTCGCGGGACCCACGACTCGGACACGCGTCAGCCGCACCAGCGCGTCGAGCAGCCGCTGCGTCAACCTCCGCTCGGTCTCGGCGACCGCCCCCCAGTCGAGCCCGTTCATCCAGCGGATCGCGGCGCCGAGCCCGACCGCCGATCCGATCGGCGGCGTCCCGGCCTCGAACCGGCGCGGCGGATCGGCGAACTCGGCGTCGTCCAGGCTCACGCGCCGGATCATCTGGCCGCCGACCATGAAGGGCGGCATCTCCGCCAGCAACTCGCCGCGGCCCCAGAGCACGCCGATGCCGGTGGGCCCATAGGTCTTGTGACCGGAGAATGCATAGAAGTCGACGCCGAGCTTCTGCACGTCGAGCGGTCCATGCGGCGCCCGCTGCGCGCCGTCGAGCGCCACCACGGCGCCCACCGCACGGGCAGCCTCAACGACGCGAGCAACGTCGGTGAGGGCGCCCGTGACGTTCGAGCAATGCGTCACCGCGACGATCCGGCATTTGGCCGTGACGACCTCCGGGAGCAGCGCAAGGTCCAGCCTGCCGTCTGGCGTCATCGGCAATGTGCGGATCTTGGCGCCGCACCGCCGCGCCGCCGCTCGCCACGGCAAGCTGTTGCTGTGGTGCTCGAGGATAGAAAGGACGATCTCGTCTCCCGCGCGGAGGCGGGTGCCAAACGAGCGGGCGAGAAGGTTGAGCGCCGAGGTCGTTCCGTAGGTGAACACCACCTCCTTCGGCGTGGCCGCGCCGAGGAAACGGGCGACATCGGCACGCGCACCCTCGTACTCGGCGAGCGCCTCCCGGGCGAGCGCATAGACGCCGCCGTAGACGTTGGCGCGCAACGCTGCGCCGAAGTGCTGCAGCGCCGCGATCACGGCCTCCGGCATTTGCGCGGTCGCCGCGCTGTCGAGATAGTGGAGCCCTTCTCGCGCAAGCAGGGGAAACTGCCGCCGGATCTCCGACGTGTCCGACAGCAGCCGTGGCGGAGAGGCGTTCATCGCCGCATCGTCCGCGCCAGCAGGGGCCGGAGCTCCGCGAGAGAGCGCGCGTTGAGCACGTCGCGCCTTTCGAGCCAGCCGCGCCGCGCCTGGCCTACGCCGAAACGCATATAGGCCATCTCCTCGGCGCGGTGCGCGTCCGTTGCGAGACTGACGAGCACCCCCGCCTCCTTCGCCATCCGGCAATGCAGGTCCGTGAGATCGAGCCGCTCCGGATGTGCGTTGAGCTCGATGAAGCAGCCGCGGTCCTTGGCCGCGGAAATCAGCCGCGGCATGTCGACGTCGTAGGGCTCGCGTTCGCCGATCAGCCGGCCGGTCGGATGAGCAAGGACGCTGAAATGCGGCCGCTCCATGGCGCGCAGGATGCGCTCGGTCTGCCTCTGACGCGACAGGTTGAACCTGCTGTGGATCGCTGCGACCACGAGATCGAGCTCGCCCAGGACATCGTCGGGCAGATCGAGCTTCCCGTCCTCGAGGATGTCGACCTCGACGCCCCGCAGGAGAGTGACTCCGGGTTTCCCCGCATTGATCCGGTCGATATGGCGGGTCTCCTGCCGCAGGCGACGCGGATCTAGACCGTGCGCCATGGCGACGCGGCGCGAGTGATCGGTGATTGCGATGTACTCGTAGCCACGCTCCTGGGCGGCGCGGACGAGCTCCTCAAGGGTGTTGTGGCCGTCTGTCGCCTCGCTGTGCACGTGCAGGTCGCCGCGGAGATCCGCAATCTCGACCAGCCTCGGCAGCCGGCCCGTCGCCGCGGCCTCGATCTCCCCCCGGTTCTCGCGAAGCTCGGGCGGGATGAACGCCAAGCCGACGGCGGCGAACACCTCCTCCTCGGTCTTCCCGCAGATCCGCCTCCGTCCACGGAACACGCCGTATTCGTTGATTTTGAGGTCGCCCTCCTGGCCGAGCCGGCGGATCGCGATGTTGTGAGCCTTGCTGCCGGTGAAGTAGTGGAGCGCCGAGCCGTAGCTCTCCACAGGCACGACGCGCAGGTCCACTTGCAGACCCGACCGCAGCACGACGGTCGCGCGAGTCTCGCCGGCGGCCGTGACCTTCGCCACCTCGCCATAGCGCGTGAAGCGCTCGATCACGGGCGCGCCCTGACTCGCCGTGGCGACGATATCGATGTCGCCGATGGTCTCCTGGCATCGGCGATAACTGCCGGCGACCACCACCTTGTCGATGCCCGGCGCCTGGCGCAGATGCGTCAGGAGTGGCTCAACATAGCTCTCCGCGAGTGCGATCTTGAGGCGCGCCGGCGGTGCCTTCGCTTGCTCCTCGAGAACTTCCCGCAGCTTCTTCTCGATGCCGGCGCCGAAACCCGGAAGCTCGCGCACGCGGCCGTCAAGCACGGCGCGGTGCAGTTGCTCGAGGGTGCGAATCTCGAGTTCCTCGCAGAGCGTCCGCACCCGCTTGGGTCCGAGCCCGGGGAGCTTCAGCAGATCCTGGGCGATATGCGGCGTCTTCCTGCGTAGCTGATCGAGGAGCGCCAGATGCCCGGTCGCGGCGAGGGTCCGTATCTTTTCGCCGAGGTCGGCGCCGATGCCGGGCAGCTTGGGCAGATCCTCGCCCGTCTTCACGATCTCCGAAACTTCTTTTCCGAGACTCCTGACGACGCGCGCAGCGTTGCGGTAGGCGCGCACGCGGAACGGATTGGCCTCCTCGAGCTCGAGCAGGTCCGCAATATCGTCGAGCGATTGCGCGATCTCGGGGTTGTGCGCGGGCGCAGCCTTCATGTGGATCGCCTCTTGACCGCTTCCATCCTAAAGGACGGCGGATCGCGGCGTTTTGATGCAGGTCAATCGAAGGCCGCCCCGGCGCCTGGTCCGGGTCAAGACCCGCCCGGTTCCTTCGGCTCAACGTACCAGCAGAACGTCGCACCGGGTCTGCGTGAGCAGGTCGCGGAAAGCGGGATCGGCGGCATCGCTCGCGTCGACCACCAGGAGCACGGGCGCCAGCTCGTTGATGCGGCTGAGGAGCCGCGCTCCTCCCGCGGGCCCCATTTCGAATTGGATCTCGCGCCGGGCGGGCGCACTCAGGCGCTCGGCTGACTGCTGCGCAGAGATCATTTGCTCGGGCACCCCTCCCGCCACCAGTGCCGCGATCTTGTCGCCGGGTCGCGCCATAGAGATGCCGGAGGCCAGCACCTTGTCGCGATCGGTGCTCTCGCCAATCAGGACGAGGACCGTGCCGGGCCGCATCGGTTTCTGGCGCCTAATCAGGGTCGTCCTCGCGTGCTCGCCCGTCAGCGCGTCCCAGGATGAGGGCGGCCGCCACAAGGCCGCGAATTCCCGCGGATTGACGTCGATGACCAGGATGTCGGCCTCGATCTCCGCCAGGGCCGCCGCCGAGGGCAGATCGCGCAGGATGCCGAAAGACCATCCCAATCCATGCTGCGCGGCGGCCTCGGAAATCGCGCGCCGCATGGCGGCGCCGAGCGCCGAGGAGATTTTCTCGAGGTCCGCGCCACTAAGGCTTTCCGAAACCGCCGACGACCATGTCATCTGCCGGCCGAAGGGCAGTCCCGCAAGGCGATAGAGATTCTCGTCCTCGAGGAAGACGCCGTGGAGTTCGGCGTTCCAACGCTGGGCGAGCGCCGCCGCTTCGCCCACGGCGACGCGGATGTCGCAACTCGCGTCGCAAGCGATGGCGACGCGTCGGACCTTGGACTCACTCATCGGTCTCCCGGCCTCCGTTTCGTCTGCGCTTGGCGGCGGTGCGCGCTTGCGGCAGTGCCGCGGCGCGCCGGGCCAGGGCCGCGAGACGCACCGCGATCCGGCGGTTGAGCGTCGACTCCGGATATTGTCCGCGCGGGTCCGCTGCGCCGCTTGGCAAACCCGTCAGAATCTCCATTCCCTGATCGACGGTGTCGATCGGGATGACGCGGAACCGTCCGGCCTTCGCGGCGTCGGCCACGTCTTGGCGCAGCATCAAGTGCTGCACGTTGGCCGATGGAATCAGCACGCCCTGCTCGCCGGTAAGTCCGCGGGCTTGGCAGACATCGAAAAAGCCCTCGATCTTCTCGTTCACGCCGCCAATCGCCTGGATGCGACCGTGCTGGTCGATGGAGCCGGTGACCGCCAAGGATTGCCGGATCGGCGTCTCGGACAGAGCTGACAGGAGCGCGAAGAGCTCCGCCGCCGAGGCGCTGTCGCCCTCGACGCCGCCGTAAGATTGCTCGAAGACGAGGCTCGCCGTGAGCGAGAGCGGCCCCTCGCGCCCGAACCGCCCGCCGAGGAAGCCCGCGAGGATCATGACGCCCTTGGAATGGATTGGGCCGCCCAGGGCGACCTCGCGTTCGATGTCGATGACCTCGCCCTTGCCGAGGCGCACCTGCGCGGTGATGCGACTCGGATGGCCGAAGCTCACGCCGCCCAGGCTGATGACCGAGAGTCCGTTCACCTGGCCAATCCGCTCGCCCGCCGTCTCGATCCGCAGAGTATTGCGACCGATCTCCTCCTGCAGGCGGCGATAGATCCGGTCCGAGCGCCGGTGCCGCGCGTTAATCGCGGTCTCCACCTCGGAGGCGCCGATCACGGCGGCGCCCTTGGTCGTCGCCAAATGGTCGGCTTCCTGCAGGAGGTCCGTGAGATTGCGCAGTTGGGCGGAGAGCTTCTCGGAATCGCCGCTCATGCGCGCGGCTTCGTCGATAACGCGGGCCACTGCACCGCGGTCCAGCGGGCGCAATTTGGCGCGACGAGCGGCCGACGCGATCAGACGGGCGTAGAGCGCGACATTCTCCGGCGTGCGGTCGATCCGATCGTCGAACTCCGCCGCGATCTTGAAATGCTCGACGAAGTCCGGATCGAGCTCCGACAACAGGTAATAGAGCAGCGGCGGCCCCACTAGGACGACCTTGAGCTCGAGCGGGATCGGCTCCGGGTCGAGCGAGACCGTACTCGCGAAGCTGAGCAGCTGCTCGAGCGACATCGTGCGAATCTCGCCCGAGCGCAGCGCCTGCTTCAGCGATTCCCAGCCGAAGGTCGCGGTCAGCAGACGCCGGGCGTCCACCACCAGGTAGCCGCCATTCGCCTTGTGCAGGGCGCCTGCGACGACCAGGTTGAAGTCCGTCATCAGCGCGCCAAAGCGCGCCAGATGCTCGATGCGTCCGACCAGATTCTGATGCGTCGGTTGGTTCTCGTAGACGATCGGCGCGCCCTTGCAGGCGCTGTTGTCGACTAGCACGTTCACCTGGTAGCGGCGGAACTGCACCATATCGTCGGACGCCGCCGGAAGCGCGAGCCCGGGCCCCTCGGCCCGGCCGTCGGTCATGAAATCGTCGGCGTGCTCGAGAATGTCCCGCTCCACCTGGTCCAGGTGAGCCAAGACTTCCGGCAGGTCCTTGAATGCGGTGCGCACCTCCAGCAAGAGATGGTTCACGACCACCGCGGTGGTGTCGCGGTTGAGTTGCCGCACCACGTCCCGATGCTCCCGTTCCCATTCGGGAATCCGTCGGATGATACCCTCGAGCTCGGTCTGCAAGGTCTCGATGTCCGCCGTCACCCGCTGCCGCTCCTCCTCGGGCAGTTGGTTGAAGACGTCAGGCGGGATCACCTCGCCCTTGCGCACGGGCGCCAGTGCCAATCCGACGGGCGTGCGCAGCACGGCGATGCTCTTCTGCTCCGCCTTCTTCTGCAGAGCGCCGAAGGCCTCCTCGTGACGGTGCTTGAATTGCTGATCGATGACCTCGCGCCGCGCGCGGTACTCCTCGCGCTCGAAGGCGGCGGGGATCGCGACCCGCAGCTCCGTCACCAGCCGCTTCATGGCGTCTCGCAAGGGAGCGGCGCGGCCGGTCGGCAGCTTGAGGCAGTGCGGACGGCGGGAGTCCGCGAAATTATTGACGTAGCACCAGTCGGGTGGCGTCGGCTCACTCGCAGCACGGCGCTCCAGCAGGTCCTGAATCAGCGTGTGCTTGCCGGTGCCGCCGGGGCCGAAGGCGAAGATGTTGAAGCCGCGCCGGCGCATGGCGATGCCAAGCTGCATCGCGTCGACCGCGCGCTCCTGCCCGACGAGACCGGCGAGCTCAGGCAGCTCGTCGGTGCTGGCAAATTCGAAAGAGCCGGGATCACAGCAGCGTCGGAGGATCTCGGGCGGCAAAGGCTGCGCCGCCGACCACGCGGCGGCGGTCGTGCCTTGTGGCGCGACCACGCGCTGCTCGCCCATCGCCGCAGACCCGACTTTCGCATCAGCGCGTTCGAGGCTCATCGGGGCTCCCACCGGCGGACTCGCATCGCGCGATACACTCGGTCCTTTGCGAGCGAGACCGCGGCCGCCCGCGGTAGCGAGCCCGTCCGCTCGGCTTGGTCAAGCACGGATTTCATGTTCGCCCGGATCTTCTCGTCGATGGAGGCAAACGCCTGCACCTGCGTGCCTCCATGATACTCGACCGCCGCGCAGATCACGCCGCCGGCATTGGCGATGAAGTCCGGCAGGACGAGAATGCCGCGGGCGGCGAGCGCCTGCTCCGCTTCCAAGGTGCAGGGAATATTGGCGCCCTGCGCCACCATGCGCGCGTTGAGCCGAGCGACATTCCCCGAATTGACGGCATCCGGTCGCGCCGCCGGAATCCAGATGTCGCAAGGAACGTCGATCAAGGAATCGGCGCTCGCCGATCGCCCGCGAGAATGCTCCTTGAGCGGCCGTCCTTTGGCCTTGAGCGCCGCAAGCGCCGCGGTGTCGAGGCCGGCGGTGTCGACGATCATGCCCTGGGAATCGCTCGCAGCCACCAGAACGGCGCCTTTCTCCGCCAAGAAGCGAGCTGCGTGCTTGCCGACCGAGCCGAAGCCCTGGACCACGACGCGCGCCCCTCTGAGCTCGAGGCCGATATGCCGCGCCGCGACGTCGATCGCAGCCGCCAGCCCGAAGCCAGTGGCGCCGATCTCGTCGAGCGGGATGCCGCCGACTTCCCGCGGCAGTCCGACCGAGCGGCCGATCTCGTCGTGAACCCAGCCCATGGCAACCTCGTCGGTACCCATGTCCGGGCCCGGAATGTACTCGGTGAGGTCGGCGATCGCCGCGGCGAAGCCGCGAATGAGCCGCTCCTTCTCCGCGATCGGCATGTCGGGATCGCCATAGATCACCGATTTGCCGCCGCCATGAGCGAGCCCGGCCGCCGCGTTCTTGAGCGTCATGGCCCTCGCCAGCCGGAAAGCCTCCTCGGTACTCACGTCCGGTGCCATCCGGACGCCGCCGATCGCGGGCCCGCAGGCGATATTGTCGACGGCGACCACCGCCTTGAGACGGAGCGACGGCCGATGGATATGCACGATCTTGTAGGGCCCGAGATCATCCGCGAAACGAAACACGTCCTCCACGCTCACTCTCCCTTGCCTCTGCTCAGCCCGTCAGGTTTCACGGCGCAAATCCTCGATCATGGCGCCGGTGAAACGCGCCGCCTCTCCGCCCGTGACTACCCGGTGATCGAAGGTAAGCGATATCGGCAGCATGTGATGAAACACGACACCTTCGGGTGACGGGATCGGCTGCGGATCGATCCGGCCTGCGCCCACGATCGCCACCTGCGGCGGCAGAATCACCAGCGCCGCCTGCCGGCCGGCCATGGTGCCGAAATTGGACAACGTGATCGTGGGGTTGCGCAGATCCGCGCGGGCGACCTTGCGCTCCCGGGCCGCCGTCTTGAGCACGTCGAGGTCGCGGCGCACGCTCGCGGCGTCCCGGCGGCCGACATCTCGGAGAACCGGAACGATGAGTCCTTCCTCGGTGTCTACGGCGATCCCGAGGTCGACCTGCGACAATACCTGCCGCGTCATCGTCTTGCCGTCGTAGCGCGCATTGAGCGCGGGCGCTGCGGCGCAGGCTAGCGCGATGGCACGGATGAGTCGTGCACTCACATCCGCTTGCGGGGACCACCAAGTCTCGATGTCCGCTTGATCCCAAAGCGTCGCCGGGACCACTTCCGCATGGGCGCGCGCCATGTTCACGGCCATGGCACGGCGCACGCCCTTGAGCGGTTCCCCGACCCCGGCCCCGGCGCCGACCGCTGATGCCGCGCGTTCGACATCGCCTCGGGTCACAGCGCCGCCGGGCCCACTACCCGTCACCTTGGCGAGATCGACGCCGCGCTCACGGGCAAAGGCCCTAACCGCCGGTGACGCGAGGCCGAGGGACTCGGGTGACGCAGGTCTCGCCGGGCGCGGGGTGAGCTCGCCGACCACGGTCCCTATATCCGTGTGCGGTCCCTCCTCGAAGGCAACGATCGGTGAGCCGACCTTGACGCGGTCGCCGGGCTTGGCGAGAAGGCGCGCGATCCGTCCTGCCTGCGGCGAGGGCACTTCGACCACTGCCTTCTCGGTCTCGACGGAGACGAGCGGCTGATCCGCGACGACATGGTCGCCCTCGGCCACGTGCCAGGCGACGATTTCCGCCTCCTGCAACCCTTCGCCCAGGTCGGGCAGTGTGAACGTGCTCATGTGTAGGCCATGGCCCGGCGCGCGGCATCGGAAATGCGCGCCACACTCGGGAAATAATGCCGCTCCAATCGGGGCAGCGGAATGACAGTGTCGTAGCCTGCAACGCGCTCGATCGGTGCCAGCAGCGAGAACAGGGCATGCTCCGCAATGCGGGCTGCGATCTCGGCGCCGAAGCCGCCGGTAAGCGGCGCCTCGTGAACGATGATTGCGCGGCCGGTCTTCTTGACGGAGGCAAGGATCGTCTCCTCGTCCAGCGGCTTCAGCGTGGCGACGTCGATCACCTCGGCGCTGACGCTTGCCCGCGCGAGCGCGTCGGCGGCCGCGACCGCGTCTCTCACCATGGCGCCCCAGGTTATCAGGGTCAGATCCGTGCCCTCGCGTACCACGAAGCAGTGGTCGAGCGGGGTGGCGGCGCCGTCGTCCGCGACTTCCTCGCGCACCGTCCGATAAAGCCGGGTCGGCTCGAGAAAGACCACGGGGTCCGGATTCCGGATCGCGGACAGCAGCAGGCCATAGGCGCGCTTCGGCGAGGACGGGATCGCGACACGGAGGCCCGGGATGTGCGCGAACATCGCCTCCGGACTCTCCGAGTGATGCTCCGGCGCGTGGATGCCGCCGCCGCAGGGCGAGCGCAGGACCATCGGGCATGTGAGCCGCCCTCGTGTCCGGGTGCGCAGCCGCGAGGCGTGGTTGGCGAGCTGATCGATCGCCGGATAGATGAAACCCGTGAACTGGATCTCCGCCACGGGCCGGAATCCCTGCGCTGCGAGCCCGACGGCGAGGCCGGCGATCCCGGCCTCCGCAAGCGGCGTATCGAGCACGCGCGTGGCACCAAATCGCTTGAGCAGGCCCTCGGTGGCGCGAAAGACGCCGCCATCGGCGCCCACGTCCTCGCCCAGCACGACCACACGGTCGTCGTCCTGCATCGCCCGGGCAAGGGCGCGGTTCACCGCCTCTACGAGCGTCATCTCGGTCATGACGCCGCCATCGCCGCGCTCTCGCCCTCGGCGGCGAGCATGGCGTCGCGCTGCCGCGCCAATTCCGCCGGCGCCCGGGCATAGGTGTGCTCGAACACGGTGACGGGATCGAGCGGCGGCGTGGCGAGCCAAGCGCTCGCTGCTGCATCGATCTCTGCACCTAGGTCGCGCAGCAGACGCTCCTCGTCCTGCTTGGTCCAGAGACCCGCATCCGTCAGGTATCGGCGGAGCCGGGAGATCGGCTCCTCCTGCCAATGCGGCGTCACCGCCGCGTCGTCGCGGTAGCGGCTCGCATCGTCGGCGGTCGTGTGGTCTCCGAGCCGATAGGTGAGTGCCTCCACCAGAGACGGGCCCTCGCCGCGGCGCGCGCGCTCGATCGCCCGGCCCATCACGGCGCGAACCGCGATGACGTCGTTGCCGTCCACCTGCTCGCCGGGCAGGCCCGCCGCGATCGCCTTCTGGGCGAGAGTCTTCGCCGCGCTCTGCCTTTCCCGCGGCACCGAGATCGCCCACTGATTGTTAGTGACCACGAAAACCACGGGCAGACGCCAGACGCCCGCCATATTTAGCGCCTCGGCGACGTCGCCTTTCGAGGTGGCGCCGTCGCCGAAGATGCAGACGGCGACCCGCGGCTCATGGCGCAGCTTGAAGGCAAGCGCCACGCCGGCAGCATGCGGCGCGTGGCTTCCGACCGGGACTGAATTCGGGAAATCCTGGCGCGGCCCTGCGAACGCGCTGCCGCGCTCGTCGCCGCCCCAGTAGAAAAAGAGCTCGAGCGGCGTGACGCCGCGCCAGAGCTGCGCACCGTGCTCGCGGAAACTCGGCACCAGCACGTCTTCCGGCCGCATGGCGCTCGCACAGCCGACCGACACCGCTTCCTGGCCGAGCGAAGAAGCATAGGTGCCGAGGCGGCCCGTTCGCTGCAGCGCGATCGCCTTGGCATCGAAGACGCGCGTGCGCGCCAGCGCCCGATAGAGCGCCGTCACCGCCGCGGGATCGCCGGCGAAATCGGGCAGCGATTCCACGGGTTTTCCGGCGGAGTCGAGGCACCGGCTGTAGGCAATTTCGAATTGGGCCACGGTTTCGGTCATCTGCGGGCCGACGATCCTCGGGAACCCTTCAGCTTAGGAACGATCCAATTCCGTTTCCTTGATGCACATCAATCTGCTGTCCGTCAGGCCGGATGCACGACCGTGCCGGCCGTGTCGCCCAAGATGGCTTCCGCCTGGTCGATGGCGCCGATGCCGGCTTTGCGACCGGTCCGCTCGACAAATCGGCAGGCCGCCTCGACCTTGGGACCCATCGATCCCGCGGCAAAGCTGAAGGAGCGCAATTCGGCCGGCGTGGTCGCGCGGATGGGTCTGCCCTCGGACATCGGCCACCGCGTCCAGACCGCGGGAACGTCCGTGAGCAGCAGCAGGAAATCGGCATCGACCGACTCCGCAAGCAGCGCCGCTGCATGATCCTTGTCGATCACGGCCTCGACGCCTTTGAGACCGCCGTCCCGGCTGCGGATGACCGGAATGCCTCCGCCGCCGGCGCAGACGACAATGACACCGGCGCTCAGGAGCAGCTTGATCGAGCTGATCTCGCGAATGCGCCGGGGCGCCGGCGAGGGCACCGCACGCCGCCAGCCTGCGCCGTCGCGCATCATCGCGCCATGAGTGCTCGAGAAGAGGCGCTCCACCTCCGCCGTCGAATAGACGGGCCCGATCGGCTTGCTCGGCGCCGAGAAGGCAGGATCGTCAGCCGCCACTTCGACTTGCGTGAGCACTGTCGCGATATCGCGCTCGGGGAGTGCGTTGGCGAGCGCAAGGTCGATCATGTACCCGATCATGCCCTCGCTCTCGGCTCCGAGAACGTCGAGCGGGTAGGGTCGCACATCGCGAAAGGCGGCGGCTTGCAGCGCCAAGAGGCCGACCTGCGGCCCGTTGCCGTGCGTCACCACGAGCTGGTGGCGGCGCGCGACGGGGGCCACGGACTTCTCAATCGCGATACCGACGTTGCGGCGCTGCACATCGGCATCCGGCGCCTCGCCCCGCCGCAGCAAGGCATTGCCGCCGAGCGCGAGCACGATCCGCATCAGCCGCCCTTCCGAGGCCCGCCGAACCAGCGGAGGAAGTCGTCGACGAACGCGGAGAGCGCGGGCTCACCGACCTCGGAGTACTCGTAGCGCGCCCGCACGATCTTCTTGTGCGTACGCAGGAGGCGGCCGAGATCGATGGGGGTCGCGGAAATCACCACCTCAGCGGCGCTCGCCTCGACGGTGGCCGCCAGCGCCCGCAGCTGGTCCGCCCCATACCCGACCGCCGGCAGGACCTTGCCGATATGCGGATAGGTGCGATAGATCGCCTGGATCTCGGGAACGGCGGAGAGCCTGGGATCGACCAGTTCGGCGGCACCCACCGCCTCGGCAGCGACGTAACCCGCTCCAAACGGCATGCCGCCATGGGTGATCGTCGGTCCGTCCTCGACGACCAGGACCCGCCGTCCCGTGACGGCGGCGGCGTCATCAAGCCGGACCGGCGACGCGGCACGCAGGATCGGTGCCAATGCGTTGACCGCCCGCAACTCGCGGAACGCCACCTCGACGTCCTCGGACGGCGCGGCATCCACCTTGTTGACCACCAGCACGTCGGCCATACGCGCGACCGCCTCGCCGGGATGATGGGTCGCGATTTGGCGGGGGCGCAGCGCGTCGGCGACCGCGATGTGGAGGTCGGGCCGGATGAAGGGAAAGTCGTTGTTCCCGCCGTCCCAGACGATGACGTCGGCTTCCCGCTCGGCCGCCGCGAGGATCGCGGCATAGTCGACGCCTGCGAACACCAGGTTGCCGAGCGCAAGATGCAGCTCGTATTCCTCCCGCTCCTCGACGGTGCATTGGGCGGCATCGAGATCGGCCAGCGACGCGAAGCGTTGCACGCGCTCTTTGACGAGATTTCCGTAGGGCATGGGATGCCGAAGCACGGCGACGCGCCGGCCGGCCTCGCGGAGCCGACGCGACGCCCAGCGCGCGACCGCCGACTTCCCGCAACCCGTCCGCACGGCGGTGATGGCGAGCACGGGGAGCGACGACCTCAGCATCGTGCGCCGCGGCCCGAGGAGCGTGAAATCGGCGCCCGCGGCGAGTGCGCGCGAGCCAAGGTGCATCACCTGCTCATGCGCGACGTCGCTGTAGGCGAAGACAACCTCCTCGACCTGCCGATCACGGCAGAGGGCGTCCAGCTGCGCCTCGTCGATGATCGGAATGCCCTCGGGATAAAGCATGCCGGCGAGCTCCGGCGGATAGCAGCGGCCGCCGATGCCGGGAATCTGTGCAGCGGTGAACGCGACCACCTCCCACGCCGAGTCGTCGCGGTAGATGACGTTGAAGTTGTGGAAGTCGCGGCCGGCGGCGCCGAGGATGACGACGCGCCGACGCGCGGGTGCAACGGGCGACGCTGCCCGCCCCGATTCAGATGCAGTAGGTTCGGATTGGAGAGAAGCCATTGAACTCCACCGCCGCATAGCCCGCCGTATAGGTGTCCGCCTATCACCTTCGATCGATGGGCACGTTGATCAGGATCAACCGGCGCACCGAGCCCTGCGCAAAGTTCTTGCTAATAGGGGCGATCCCGAATCGTGAGCGCGTAGAGCAGGCGCGAGAGAACCACCTCGCCGACAAAGAAAATAGCGACCCCCGCCGCGATATCCGCCGGCGTCAGCGGCAACACGGCACCACAGGCGACCAGAGGAAGCAATGCTTCGGGGATCTGGTCGAGGCCGGTCGCCCGGCTGCTAGCGATCAACCCGAGGCGGCGCTTCACGAAGCTGGAGAGGAGATCGCCGGCCATGGCGAGAACGCCGACCAGGGCACCGACCGCCGCCGAGAGCCCGATGAGCGCCGCGCCGAGCGACGTGACGACGATGGCGAGCACGACGCCGCGGATGGTCTTCGAGTGGCCAAGCAGAGGCCGGCCGTCCAGGAATCTGGCACCGCCGTCCAGCGGAAGGGCGAGACGGTCCCCCAGCAGCCACTTCGCGATCACCGGCGTGCCGTTCGCGAGTGCCAGCAGCACGATGAGCTGCAGGACCGTCCAGGGGTGCATCGCCCCATTCTACGCGAGCCAACCGACCGCCATTGATCTGCCTCAAGGCGGGTTCGGAGCGGTCTCCGTAGCTTCCCACCGAGGCGGCCCATGAGCGGCCGGCCCCGGGCATCCAGAATCCAGGAAAGGTCGTTTCCGATGCCACACAGACAGGTCCTCTTCAGGTCCGCGGCGCGCGAGAAGATCCTCCGCGGCGTCGCACAATTGGCGGATGCGGTCCGGATCACCCTGGGTCCGCGCTCCAAGTCGGTACTGATCGAGAAGAAATGGGGCGCGCCCATCGTCTGCAACGACGGCGTCACCATCGCCAAGGAGTTCGACCTCCGGAATCCCGAGGAGAACCTCGGCGCACGCATGCTCCGGCAGGCGGCCGAGAAGACCGGGGAGATGGTGGGTGACGGCACGAGCACCTCGACCATCCTCGCCCACGCGATCTTCGCGGACGGCATCCGCAACGTGGTTGCCGGCGCCAGCGCAATCGAGATCAAGCGCGGCCTCGACCGCGCGACCAAGCGCGCGATCGAGGCGCTCAAGGCACTGTCGCGGCCGGTCTCAACCCGCAAGGAGAAGGCGCAGGTCGCCGCGATCTCCGCGCACAACGACAACGCCATCGGTGAGCTCGTAGCGGATGCCATGGACAAAGTCGGCAACGAGGGCGTGATAACGGTCGAGGAATCGAAGACCACCGAGACCGTCCTCGACGTTGTCGAGGGCATGCAGTTCGACCGCGGCTTCCAGTCGCCCTACTTCATCACGAACCCTGAGAAGATGGAGGCGGTGATGGAGGACTGCCTGCTGTTACTGAGCGACCGCAAAATCAGCGTACTCAACGAGATGATCCCGCTGCTCGAGCAGGTGGTGAAATCGGGCAAGCCCCTCTTGGTGGTGGCCGAGGACGTCGAAGGCGAGGCGCTCGCTACGCTGATCGTCAACCAGATCCGCGGCGCCCTCAAGAGCTGCGCCGTCAAGGCACCAGGCTTCGGCGACCGCCGCAAGGCGATGCTGCAGGACATGGCCGCGCTCACGGGCGGCCAGGTGATCTCCGAGGAGCTCGGCCTCAAGCTCGAGCACGTGACGTTGGATCAGCTCGGCCGCGCCAAGCGCGTGGTGGTCGACAAGGACAACACCACGATCATCGGCGGCGCCGGCGAGCGAGCGCAGATCGACGGCCGCATCGAGCAGATCCGCCGCGAGATCGACAAGACGACGAGCGACTACGACAAGGAGAAGCTGCAGGAGCGCCTGGCGAAGCTCTCCGGCGGCGTGGCGGTGATCCGCGTGGGCGCCCCCTCCGAGGCCGAGATGAAATCCAAGAAGGAGGCGCTCGACGATGCCATCAGCGCCACCAAGGCGGCCGTGGCGGAGGGCATCGTGCCCGGCGGCGGCCTGGCGCTCCTGCGGTGCATCGACGCCGTGACACAGGAAGAAGCAAAGTGCGAGGGCGATGAGCGAACCGGCGTGCAGATTCTGAAACGCGCGCTCGAGACGCCCACGCGCCAGATTGCGGAGAACTCTGCAGTGGATGGCGGCGTCGTGGTCGCCCGCATGCGCGAGGGCACTGGCAACTACGGCTTCGACGCCGGACGCAAGGAGTATGTCGATCTCGTCGAGTCTGGGATCATCGATCCCACCAAGGTCGTCCGGATCGCACTCGAGAATGCAGTGTCGGTCGCGAGCGTGCTGCTGCTGACCGAGGCCACCATGACGGAGCTGCCCGAGCCCAAGAAAGAGCCCGCGGCCGAACCCGAAATGGCGATGTAGAGGCGGAGGAACCAATGTCGCGCATCAACAAGGATCAGCAACTGCAGCGTGACGTCATGGACGAGCTCGAGTGGGAGCCGGCGGTGCACGCGCAGCATATCGGCGTCACCGCCCGAGACGGCGTCGTGACGTTGACCGGCCATGTGGAGAGCTTCGCCGAGAAGCTCGCGGCCGAGCGTGCCGCGCTCCGCGTCAAGGGAGTGCGTGCGCTGGCGCAGGATATCAAGGTCGAGCTGCCGACCTCCAAGAAGACGGCCGACGACGAGATCGCCGCGCGTGCGCTCAAGATCCTCGAATGGGACGTGCTGGTCCCCTCGGATCGCATCACGGTCAAGGTCGACAACGGTATCGTCACGCTGAGCGGGGAGGTCGACCACCTCTATCAGAGTGACGAGGCCGAGCGCGACGTATGGCGGCTCTCGGGTGTGCGAGACATCGTGAACATGGTCAAGGTGCGCCGCCACGCGCAGCCGGTGGACGTGGAGGACCGGATTCGCCGGGCGCTGGAGCGCAGCGCCGATCTCGAGGCCGGCCGCATCACCGCATCAGTCAAGGAGGGTATGGTGACCTTGCGCGGCAAGGTCGGGGCCTGGATCGAGCGCGAGACCGCCGAGCGGGCAGCTCGCGCGGCGCCGGGCGTCGTCTCGGTCAAGAACGAGATCACGATCGGCCGGCCTTGAGGCCGCGCCGTCAGTCCTTCAGCGCGTCGACCCGCCGGTCGCACTCGCTCGCAAGCGCACGCACGGCCGCGTGCACTTCGACCGGATAAGCCTCGGTTCTCAGCTCGCGCAACGCCGGCGGCAATCGCCGCAACTGATCGGCCGCATGGCAGCGGACCTCGTCGAGGGTCGGAAGCGGCCGCGTGCGCTGTCCCGCCCTCATTACCGGCAGCAGGAGAGGCACGCCCTCGGCCGGCGAGCCCTCCACGCACAAGCGGTCGCCCAGCATGGTTCCTGCACTCGAATATGTCCGCCAGACCTGCTTTCGGCCGGGCCAGGTCGCCTTCCCCTCGGAGCGCTTACGCCGCGGCACGCCCTCATATTCCTGGAGCTTGTAGGCGCAATCGAGCGCCGGCACATCGGACGACGTGGTCAAGCTCGTGCCGACCCCATAGCCGTCGATCGGCACCTGCCCGCGTGTGAACTCTGCCAGCTGGTCCTCGTCGAGTCCGCCGCTCGCAAAGATGATCATGTCCTTAAGCCCGCCCGCATCGAGGATCGCACGGACTCGGCGGGCGTGTTCGGCGAGATCGCCGCTGTCGAGCCGAACGCCGCGAATGTTGATGCCTTCCTTGGCGAGGCGATGTGCGAGCGCCACCACGCGCTGTGCCGCCCGCTCCGTATCATAAGTGTCGATCAGCAGGATGATGCCGGCGGGCCGGGCGCGGGCGAAATGCTCGAAGGCGACGCTCTCGCTGTCGTGCGCCTGGATGAACGAATGCGCCATTGTGCCGTAGACCGGAATCCCGAAGCGCGGCTCGGCAAGCATGGTCGCGGTTCCCGAGAAGCCCGCGATATAGCTGGCGCGCGCGGCGAGCAGGCCGGCCTCGGCCCCATGTGCGCGCCGAAAGCCGAAATCGATGAGCTGCTTCCCGGGTGCCGCCAGGACCATGCGCGCAGCCTTCGAGGCAATCAGCGACTGGAAATGCACGAGGTTGATCAGCCTGCTCTCGACGAACTGTGCCTCGGGCAGGGGCGCGATGACCCGGACGACGGGCTCGTCCGCGAAAAAGACGGTGCCCTCGGGCATGGCGTCGACGTCGCCGGTGAACCGGAATGACGAAAGCGAGTCCACGAATGCGTCGGAAAAACGCCGAGACCGCCGGAGATAGTCCAGCTCGGCAGGTCCGAAGCGAAGCATCTCCAGGAACTCGACGAGCTGCTCCAGCCCCGCCGCCATGTAGAACCCGCGCCGGGCCGGCAGTTTCCGAACGAAGAACTCGAAGACCGCGGTGCCGGTGAGACCGTGCACCCGATAGGCCTCGAGCATCGACAGCTGATAAAGGTCGGTGAGGAGCGCGGCTTCGGTCTCGGCCAAGTCAATTCCCCGCGGCAACCCGATCAGAGTCCGTTATTCATAGCGGAGCGCTTCGATGGGAGCGAGACCTGCGGCTATGCGGGCGGAGTAGCAACCGAAGCAGACGCCGGCCACCGGAGGCCGCGCCCCCAAAATCTCTACCGGCTGAACGATTGGATGTAGGCCGCAAGCGCCTTGACCTGCTCGGGCGCCAGCGCCATAGGCGACATTTGGTGGCCCTGTCGCAGGGCATCGGAGAGCTTCTCGGCCGTCCAGCCGCCTTGCACCGCGAGCCTGTAGAAGGACGGCGCTGAGGTCGTGCCGAAGAGATGGCATGCGCTGCACTCCCGGTCGGCGATCTGATGTCCGGGCTCCACCGTCTTGTCCGCGAGTGGCGGACATTCCTCTCCGCGGTGGCTTTGCGCCCAGGCCTGGCACTCCCGCATGTGGATGCCGAACAGGCGGTCGGCGACGTTGTCGTGGCGCACGCCCTTGAAGTCCTTCCAGGCAGGATCGTTGATGAGGGCATGCAGTCCCCGCGCGTCCTCGGGGCTCATAGTACCGAAGATCACGTCGCCCGGTTGGAGACCGAACTCCGATCTCAGATAGCCGAGGTCGCTCGAGGTCAAATCGGCCGCAAGCGCCGCCGCGCCCGCGAGAAGCGCGAGGCCCACCGCGGCCAGCAGGAAGCTTTTGATCATCGTCTGCACCGGCGCGACCTCAGGGCGTCTTCCAGGAAGCGTCAGGATCGAACGCCGTCATCGCTCGCGCGATCGCTTCCGTCTTGGCACCGAGGTTCTTCTCGTAGACGATGCCGTCCTGGTTGACGAGGAAGGTCATGACGCCCGAATTGCCCCATTCGGCGGGATAAGCCACCAGGGCAAAGCCGCCGATCATCCGTTTCTTGGCCATATAACTATAGGCGCCGCCGCTGGCGTTCTTCCCCTGCGCCTCCAGGATCCGGTAGTAGTAGCCGTGATAGGGCTGGCGCCTGTACCCCTCGGCATGGGCGCTCGCCACCAACGGACCCATCGGACTTGCCGCCTCGCCCGGCTGCACGGGCCAATAGAGTCCATCATGCTTGCCCTTGGCGCTGGTGAACTTGCGCGCGTACTCGCGGACACCATCGCCGAGGCGATCGATCGAGGCATATTCGCGCTGCGCATCGACATAGGCGCGGCAGACCTCGATCGCGTTGAGCTCGTTCCGTCCGATGCGCCGCGCCAGGATCTCCTGCTCGGCCGCCTTGGTGTCGAAACGCCAGACGTTCCCGCTTTGCACGATCGGGATCGGCAGGGGCCAGCGATCGTCTCCGACCAAGAGCGTGACGCGGCCGGCGGCGGACGTGTCGAGCTCGTGTGCCTTGGCATAGGAGGAGAGAAATTTCTCGCGGCCGTTTTTGTCCGCCACGGTATCACCCGAGCTCACCAGCTTCTCGCTGCCGGGCCCCAGGATGCGCACGAGCTCGGCGGTGCGGTTGCTGCGCGCGGCCGCGACGAGGGCGCTCACCGCGGCCCCCGGCGAGGGAAACCCGGCGTGGCGCGCATCCGCTGACTGTGCCGGCCGCGGGCCGATCAGACCCGCGATGACCGCCAAAGCGGCGAGCGCGCCCACGCTCGTCCGCGTGAAACGAAGGAAACCGGACCGTCTCATACGCATCATCCTGTGCCCATCGATCCTGAGTCTCGTCGTTCCCGGTCAGCGGTGCGGGAAACTGCTGCCGGCGCCACGGCCGCCGGAGAACCCGCCACCGGCGCGCGGCGCGGAGCCGCTGAAGCCGCGCGGCGCACCGGTGAATCCGCGAGTGCCACCGGGAGCGATCGTCCGCTCGCTCGCATGACCGCGCTCCGAATGGACGCGGCTATCGGCGCCGCTGCCGCTGCGATCGAAGATCGTGCCTAGCGGACGCAGCACGGTCGGAGGCTGGCGCGGCGTCGCGGGTGGCGTCCGCCGCGTTCCCATCGTTCCAGTCGTGCCGAGGGGGCCTTTCCGGCCAGGCAAACCGGAGGGCGCGATGCCGCGGCCCTCCTCGAAGCCACGGAAGGCCCGGCGCGCGTCCGGCGAGCCGGTGACGGATCGGCCGAACCTCGTCGCGGTGGAGGCGTCCCGATAGGCAACGCCGCGGCGATGATAGGAATCGTGCTCCCAGGTATCGCCCGACCACGGCGGACGGTGCGGGCCCGCGAGGCGATCGAAACGGTCTCGATCGATATGGATCCGGTGCCGATGCCAATCGCAGTGACCCCAGCCCCAGAACGGCCCGAACCATCCGATCTCGACCACCGGCCCCCACCACCAGCCCGGAAAGATCGGCGGGCCGAAGATGAAATCCGGCGGTGGCGGGAAGTAATAGGGAGGATGGTCGGGATAGGGCCAGGGCCCGTAGACCACCGTGGGATCGTAGACCGGCGGATAGACTGCGTCTGGATTGGCCGGCTCGATGGTGACGGTCTGGTCCTGATCGGTCACCGTCTGTTGCGGCGTCGATTTGAGCGAGCCCGCCGCTTCGGCCTGGTGGCGCAGGCGTTGGACGGAGTCCATGACGTCGGCCTCCTGGCTCAGGAATGCATCGCCGAGCTTCTGCATCCAGTCGAGCCGGTCGTTCATCATCCCGAGAATCTGGGGAAACGGCACCAGAGATTTGACGCTGGGATCCCAATCCTGGCTCTGCAGCGCCGTAGCGAGCGCGTCACCCTTGAGCTTGGCGTTGTTCCGGTCCTGCACCCAGCGCGCGGCCTGCACCACCTCGAGCGGGTAGGTCGAGGCCATCAGGATATTTCCGACGAGCTCGTCTGGATAAAGGGCGACCGGCGCCAGGAGCTGGTCGAGCTGGGCCTGACTGAGCTGCGGTGCGGTCTGAGCCGGCGGCGCGGGAGGCGGGGTCTGCGCCCGGCCGGAGACCGCCGCGAGCGCGGTCGCTAAAGCAAAGATGGCAATCCGCAGTCGGATCGGACTCGCCCGCATGGAAAAATCCTCGGTGCGCTCTCGATCGAGAGATGGGCCCGTGCAAGACAGCAACCCAGCGTCAGCCTGCGACCGCGGGAGCGGCAGACCCTTGATCTGGATCAATCGCCGCAGCCCATCACGCAGCCGTGATGGCCGATGTCTGCGGTGATCCGGCAGGTCGGCATGGGTCGGCTCCTCGCACGCTGGAGGCTATGGGACGTCGTCGCGTAGACACGCCTTCCAGTGTCCGGGCGAGACCTCGCGAAGCGCCGGCACGTCCTGCGCACAGGCAGGCAGGGCATAGGGACAGCGGGTGCGGAACACGCAGCCCGACGGCGGCGACACCGGGCTCGGCACGTCGCCCTTCAGGATGATGCGCTTGCGGCCGTTCGCAGCGTCGGGCACCGCGGAGATCAGCGCCTCCGTGTAGGGATGTCGCGGCCGGGAGACGACCTCGCTGCTCGGGCCAATCTCCATCAGCCGGCCCAGGTAGACCACAGCGATCCGGTCCGAGAGGTATTCCATGATGGCGAGATCGTGGGAGATGAACAACATGGAGAAGCCGCGCTGCTCCTCCAGATCCTCCAGGAGCCGGATGATCTGCGCCTGGATCGAGACGTCCAGGGACGACACCGGCTCGTCGGCGACGATGAAGCGGGGCTCGACCGCGAGGGCACGGGCGATCACCACGCGCTGGCGCTGCCCGCCTGAGAGCTCGGTGGGCCTGCGGTGCATGAAATCGGCCGGCAGCGACACGTCCGCCAACAGCTTCTCGACGCGATCCACGAGCTCCGTGCCGCGCGCGATCGACTGCACGCGGAGCGGCTCGGCGACGGCCTCAGCCACGGTCATGGTTGGGTCGATCGCCGCATAGGGATCCTGGAAGATGATCTGCGCGGAGCGGCGGAAGTCGCGCAGCGTCGGCCGGTCGAACTCGAGCACGTTCCTGCCATCGAACAGCACCTCGCCGGACGTCGCCTCGACGAGGCGCAGCACGGCGCGCCCGATGGTGGTCTTGCCGGAGCCGGACTCGCCGGCAAGGCCCAGAACCTCGCGTGGCGCGATCTCGAACGATACGTCCTCGACCGCGCGCACGTGACCCACCACGCGCGAGAGCAAACCGCGGGTGATGTCGAAGTATTTCCGAAGCCGCCGGACCTCGAGCAGGGGCGCCGTCATGCCTCGTCCGCCTCGATCTCGCGCCAGCGGTGACAGCGCACGAGCCAGCCCTGTGCCGCGCGCTCGAGCGCGGGCGGCTTGACATCGCAGAGGCCGGCTAGGCTGTGCGAGCAGCGCGTATGGAACGCGCAGCCGCTCGGCAGCCGCGCCAGATTCGGCACGTTGCCGGGGATCGGCTCGATTTTGCGCCGCCCGGAGCCGAGCTCGGCGCGCGACAGCATGAGGGCGCGCGTGTAAGGCATCTTCGGCCGCAGGAACACGTCCGGCAACGGACCTTCCTCGACGATCTCACCGGCGTACATGACCAGGACGCGCGAGGCCATCTGGCGGACGAGGCCGAGGTCGTGCGAGACGAACAGCATCGCCATGTGGGTGCGCTCCTGCAACGCCTTCAGCAGATCGACGATCTGCGCCTGGATGGTGACGTCGAGCGCCGTGGTCGGCTCATCCGCGATGAGCAGCGCCGGCTCGCCGCTCAGCGCCATCGCGATCATGACGCGCTGGCGCATGCCGCCGGAGAGCTGGTGCGGATAGCTATCGAGGCACTTTTCCGGACTCGGCACGCCAAGCCCGGTGAGCAGCTCGAGCGCCCGCGCCCATGCCTTGGACCGCGGCATTGACCGGTGCGTGCCCAGCGCCTCCGCGATCTGGTGGCCGATGCGATGGACGGGATTGAGCGACGACATCGGCTCCTGAAAGATCATGGCGACGTCGTTGCCGCGCAGGCGCCGCATCCGTCGCTCGGAAGCGCCAACCACCTCCAGATCCGATCCGTCCTTGCAGCGAATGCGGATCGCGCCGGCGATAGATGCCTTCGCCGGCGAATGCAGCCCCAGCAGGGCCAGGCCGATGGTGGACTTGCCGGAACCGGACTCGCCGACCAGCGCGAGGACCTCGCTCTTTCCGATGGTGAACGAGACATCGCGCACCGAGCGCACGCCCCCGGCGGCGGCATGGAAGACGACCTCGAGACCCTGTACGGCGATGAGGGGCCGAGCGGATGTCGCCGCGGTCATTCGATGTTGCTTCCAACGAGATAGAACCCGAACACCGTGACCGCCACCGCCGCGCTAGGCGCTAGGCTCATCACCGGATTGATGGCGAGATAGTCGAAGCCGCCGCGGACCATGGCGCCCCAGTCGGGCGTGGGCGGCGGCACGCCGAGGCCGAGGAAGCTGAGGCTCGCCGAGGTGAAAATGGAATAGGCCACGGTGAGCGCGAATTGCGCCGCGATGATCCGCAGCACGTTCGGCCAAATGTGCGCGTAGATGATCCAGGCGGTGCCGGCACCCGCGGCATGCGCCGCCTCGACGAAGACCGACTCCCGGATCGCCAGCGCCTGGCCACGGGCGAGGCGCGCGACGCGCGGCCAGTTCACCAAGCCCAACACCAGCGTGAGGTTGAGCAGCGTCGGCCCCATAACGGCGGCGATGATCAGGGCAAGCACCAGCCCGGGCAGCGCCACAAAGAGATCGATGAGCTGCCGCACGACAAGGTCGGCGCGTCCGCCCATGTAGCCCGCCGCCAAGCCGATGGGCAGGCCGATCAGCAGGGCGACGATGGACGATCCCACGCCCACGACGAGGGACGAGCGGCCGCCGTATAGCAGCCTCGAGAAGGTGTCGCGGCCGAGATCGTCGGTGCCCAGCCAATAGATCTTGTCGGGCGGACTCAGGAAGAAGACGCTGCTCTGCGTCGGATCGAACGGCGCCAGCAGGGGCGCGCCCGCAACGGCGAACACGACCGTCAGCACGATGGCCCATCCGGCGAGGCCCTGCGGAGTAGAGGAGATCTTTCTCATTCAGAAGCGGCGGGATCGTCTCGGCGTCTCAGCGCCCGACCTCGGCGACTTTTCCCTCCGTCGCGCCCGCCCGCTCCTGCTGCTCGAGCAGCTGGCGGGCGAAGTCCGCGGAGCGCGCAACGTACCGGCGGCACGCCTCGGCGGCGGCGGCGGCGTCGCGGCGTTCCAGCGCCTCGACGATCAGCTTCATCTGCGCCATGGATCCCTCGAGGCGCTCCCTGGGCGCCACGCGCGTCGTGACGTGGCGCAAGAGATTGATCCGCGCGCGCAGCATGCGGAGGAGAGACAACGCCGTCCCGTTGCGCGCGCCCGTAAACAACGCCTCGAAGAAGCGGTCGATCTCGCGGCTGAGCCCCTCGACGTTGCGCGGCATGAGGTGGTAGGCGGCCTCGTAGGCGCGCCGGACCGCCTTGAGGTCGGATTCGGTGGCACGCTCGGCGAACTGCCTCGCTGCCTCGCTCTCGAGCGCCGCACGCACCTCGTAGATCTCTAGTGCCTGCTTGCGGTTCAGAACCGAGACGAACATCCCCTTAGTGCCCCGGCTCTCGACGAGTCCCTCGGATTCGAGATAGCGCAGGGCCTCGCGGATGCTGCTGCGGCTGACGCCCGCCTGCTCGCAGAGATCGCGTTCGACCAGCCGCTGTCCCGGCTTCAGATGATTCGAAAGAATGGCATCGCGCAGGGATTTGAGCGTGCGCTCCCTCAGAGGCTCGACATCCCGCTTCACCCAGAGCGGATTCTTCATCTTGATTCTGGCCGTGGCCATGGTCACGCCGCTTTCCACACCTCCCGGAAGCGCGGCACCTCGTCGGCGATCCAGACGTAATTGCGGACGCTACTCTGCATGGCCGCGAACTCGATGGAGAAGAACAGCGGGATGTACGGCAGGTCGTGAGTCATCAACTCCTGCGCCTTGAAATAAAGCGGGATGCGAGCCTTCTGATCGGCGATCTCGCGCGCCTGCGCTAGCAGCCGGTCGACCTCGGGGTTGCTGTAGTGGCACGAGTTCCCGCTCGACTTGCTCTCGAAGAGATAAGTGAACAGGCCATCGGGATCGGGGCGCTGCGTCCAGCGGATCGGCAGGAAGTTGATCGCGCCCTGGATCAGCATCGGATACCAGTCGTTCATCGAGACGGGCACGATGGTGACCTTGAGGCCGACCGCCCGCAGCTGCTCCTGTGCGAGCTGGGTCACTTGCTGATAAATCGGCACGGGCTGCGTGGCGAGCTGCAGCTCGGTCTGCGCGAGCGATCCGAGCTCCGCGATCAGCGCCTTCGACCTGTCGGGATCGTAGGGATAGGATCTGAGGTTCGGGTCGAACCACCAGAGGCCCGGCGGCACGAACCCTTCGGCGATCGGCGCCTTGCCGTCCATGATGATGTCGACCATGCGCTTGCGATCCATCGCATAGGCCATTGCCTGGCGGAGCTTCAGGTTGTCGAAGGGCGGCCGGTCGACGCGCATCTGCAGCGACATCCACCGGCTGCCCGGGCTGGGCGACAGCGTGATGTTGCTCGCCTGTGACAGCGTCCGGATATCGACCGGCGTGAGCGCGCTCAGGAAATCGAGCTCGCGCGTCAACAGGCGCGGCAAGCCGATTGCCGAGTTCGCCATCAGCAAGATGGTGACGCCGTCGAGATAGGGCTTCCCCGGCTCCCAGTAGCTCGGGTTCTTCTTGACCACGATCTGCTGGCCCTGGGTCCACGATTCGAATACGAAGGGGCCGGTGCCGACTGGATGCTGACCGAAATCGGCGCCGTATTTCTCCACGGCCGCGGGCGAGATCATGAAGCCCTCGCGCTGCGCCAGCAGGCCGAGCAGGCTGGGCGAGGGATTCTTCAGGTTGAAGACGAGTGTCGTTTCGTTCGGCGCGTCGACGCTCGAGATCATCTCGCGGAGCTGCGGACGCGACGGCGAGTTGACCTTCTCGTCGAGGCGCCGCTCGATGTTCCACTTGGCGACCTTGGCGTCGAAGGCGGTGCCGTCGTGGAACTTGATCCCGCCGCGCAGGAACAGGGTCAGGGTCTTGCCGTCGCTCGACGTCTGCCAGCGCTCGGCGAGCTCGGGAATGATGCTGAAATCGGGCGCCAGACCGACCAGCGAGTTGAAGATCAGATAGAGCGGCGGCCCCTCGGAGAAGTTGATCCGGAAAGTGGGATCGAGGGATTTCGTGTCGTTCTGCAACGCGACCACCAGCGTGCCGCCGAAGCGCGGGGTCTCCTGGGCCGAGGCTGGGAGGGTCTCGCCGAGCGAGACCGGCATGGACGACAGCAGCGCAAGCTTGAGCAGGTCTCGTCTTTGCATGGCTTCCCTCTCCCTCCCTGGTCCGTTATCCCCGCCGGCTATTCCAACCGGATCTGGGGGTTCGCCACGGCGTAGAGCGCGTCGGCGAGGGCGTTCATCAGCACCACCGTGGCGATCGTGATCATGCCGATCGCCAGCATCACCGGATAGTCCCTGGAGAGGATCGAGCTCACGAGCAGGTTGCCGATCCCCGGAATCGAGAACAGCGATTCCGTTACCACCGCACCTCCCATCAGTTGGCCGAGGCTCAAGCCGAGGTAGGTGATGACGGGCAGCATGGCATTGGGCAGCACGTGGCGGAAGGAGATCGCCATCTCGCCGAGGCCCTTGGCCTTCGCCACCCGGACGAACTGCCGCTCGGAAACCGCGTCGTATTCGGCGCGGTAGATCAATGTGAAGGACCCGTAGTAGTAGGCCGCCAGCGTTACCAGCGGCAGCAGGATGTGCCGGAGATGCGTGAAGAGGCCGTCGGACCAGGGCGACCATCCGATCGATGGAAACCAGCCGAGCTTGACCGAGAACACGAAGACGAGGCTCGACCCCAGGGCGAAATTCGGCAGGGTGATACCGATCATTGCCAAGGCCGCGGAGACCGACCGGATCAGGCGACGGCCCACGGTCAGACTGCTGATCCCCACCGCGATCACGCTCGCAAGGACGATCGCGAGGATGCCGAGCTCGAGCGTCACCGGCAAGCTCGGCAGGATGATGTCGGCGACGGTCTGATGGGTCGAATAGGAGCGGCCAAGATCGCCCCGGAGCGCGTTCCCCATCCACTCGAGATACTGCGTCACCAGCGGCCGATCGAAGCCGAGCCGGGCGTTGAGCTCGGCGATGCTCTCGGGGGTGGCGTCCTGCCCCAGCATCAGAGCCGCCGGGCTTCCCAGAACGCCAGCCACGCTGAAGAAGAGGAGCGCAGTGATCAGAACCGCGCTCGGCACCGCCCAGAGCAGCCGTTTTGCCAGGATCAGCAGCATCGCCCCCTCAACCGGCCCCGGCGAGGCCCTTCGTTAGTTTGCTAAGCAGGAACTTGCAGGGCGCGGCGAACTCTGCAGCGGCGTCGGGACCGTTGAAGCGAGCGCGCAGATAGCCGTGGATCATGCGCGGCGCGGTCCGCAGGACGACCTCGTTCCCGGCCACCGCAAGCCGGTCCGCATAAGCGCGGCTGTCGTCGGCGAGACAATCGAACTCCGCCAAGTGGATATGCGCCGGCGGGAGATTGCTGAGGTCCTTGGCCTTCAGCGGCGCAGCATAGGGATTCGAGGCCGGGCGGCCCGAGCCCAGATAGACGTCCCACGCATGGTCGATGGAGGCAGTCGTCACCGGCGCGTTGGCATAGAGCCGATAGGCGGGCGAGTCGACATCGTCGGTCAGGGCTGCGTAGTTGATGGCCTGGCCGAGGATCACCGGCGCGCCGCGGTCGCGCGCCATGATGCAGATTGCCGCCGCCATGTTGCCGCCGGCGCTGTCGCCCCAGACGGCGAGGCGCTGTGGATCGACGCCGTGCCGGGCGCCGTTGCGCGAGAGATAGAGCAGCACTGCATAGCAGTCCTCGACGCCCGCCGGAAACGGATGCTCCGGCGCGAGCCGGTAGTCGACCGACACCACCACGCAGCCGGTGTTGTCGGAGATGCCCCAGGCGACGGGATCGCCGCTGTCGAGGTTGCCCTTGCTGAAGGCACCACCGTGCAGATAGACGACACAGGGCGAGAGCGCCGGTGCGGCCGCCGGCCGATAGATCCGTACGGGAATGGGCCTGACCCGCCCGGCGCCCGGGCAGTCGAACGCAGTGTTGGCGACGACCATGCCGGCGGGATAAGGGCGCTGCATCTTGCGCGCGTAGTCCTCCCATCCCTTGCGGATCACCTCCGGATCGTCCGATTTCGGCAGCGCATGCTTCGCCGCCAGGAGCACGCTCATATCGGGATGCGCATCCGACTCACGCCACAGCATCGGACTTGATCCTCCCCGGGGCTAGTACACGCCGTAGCCTGCTTGCGAGCGCGACCGCTCCGATGTCGGCGCCCAGGTTCGCAGCTCCAGATCGTAGAGATATTTGAGATCGCCCGCCTCCATCGGCACGCCTTCGCTCAAGGCGGTCGAGATGCGTCCGGGAAAATCGACGAATTCCACGCCCTCCGGGAACGACCGCATCATCTCCAGGAGGTCCCCCACCAGGACAGAGGAATCGGACACGGCGAGGATGCCCATGTAGCCGAGCGGGCCTGACGCGACCGCCGCCTCGATGTCCTTGATGGCGCCATCCGCGAGCCGAGGCGCCAGAGCACTCCCGGCACCCCTCAACGCGCTTCGCACGGCCGCGCCCACGGTCCCCTCCAAATTTCCGTGAACGAACACCGGTCCTTTCGCTCCGGCTTGGACGGCAAGCCATCCCTTGCGCGGCCAGCCAAGGGGCAGACGATCGACCTCGGCCGCGCCGAAGATGAACACGCCCGAAAGTTGCCGGTGCGCCAGCAGATTGCCGAGCGACGGCAGAAACGCGAGCCCGAACACGTCGTGGACGGCGAGATGGCCCGCGGCCGTATGCCGCGCGTCGTGCGTGACAAGATCCACCGCGGGCGCGCCGATCTCGATGAGATGCCGACCGTTGGCGCGGAGGACGCGCCCCGCGCCGGGATCGCCAGCGCGCTCGCAGGGCGCGGCTCCATGGGATTGCGCGACCGCGGGCTCGGCAAGACGCAGGCTCTTGATCGCCTCGCCGCCGGCGGCCTCGGTCCAGGCGAGGAGCCGCACACCGCGCTCGGCGACGCCAAAGGGATAGCCGATGCCGCGCAATGCCCAGCCGCCGACGCGCAGGATCTCCGACATCGAGGAGAGCACCCTGCTCACGCGGCGGTCTCCGCCTCGATCTTGCCGGGCTGGACGGGAAACCGCCAGTCGTCGGCGATACCGGTGCCGATCTCCTCCGGCAGCGGCATGCCCTGGAAGAACACGCCGCGGACATAACGGATGCTGAGCGGCGTGGTGCACTCCATGCCCAGCACGGAGAGGAAGAAGCGGATCAGCTGCGCGGGAATGAAGTCGCGATCGATCAGGTTGTCGCGGATCTCGGCGTAGGGCAGCTTCGCCAGATACTGGACGCGGGCGATGCCGTAGAAGAGATCGGGCCGGTCCACCAGAACCTCCGCGACGGGGGTGTCGCGGTCATAGGTCGCAAGCACGCCGCTCAGGTGCTGCATCAGGCCAATGTGATCAATGAAGGACTCGAAATGCTCGTGCGGATCGAGGATGCGCTCGCCGCGGCGCTGCTCGCCGTTGTCCTCGGAGTGATACCAGAAGTGCTGTCGCGTCTTCGAAAGACGGAGATCCCGGCGCAGCGCCCAGCTGTAGTTCTCCTTGAGGAGCCGCTGCACGTCGCCCACGGAGGCCTCGGGTCGGACATCGCGATCCTGCCACATGCCGACCGGCACATAGGCGGCAACGGCATCGGCGAAATCCGGATAGAGGTCGATGAGGAGCGAATTCACCTGCTCCGCCGTCTCGAGATCGTAGGCTGCCTGCACCCGCTCCACGAGCCTGACCCAAGTCTCGGGCCGCGTCTTGGCGAAAGCTGGCAGGAACGATCGGACCGCCGCGAGGTTCGCCGCCAGCTTCACCGGCGGAACCACGTAGTCCTCGCATTGCAGCTCGATTGAGCCGTAGTAGGCGGAGGCGCGGTCCAGCAGCAGGGCAAGGCGTTCGACGCCGCGTGTGTCTGGCTGGCGCGTGACCGCATAAGCGAGGGCGAGCTCGCGGGCAAGAAGCCAAGTCGCCACCCATTCCGGCCAGCGCTGCAGCGCCACGCACATGCCCTGCCCCGAGGAATTGCCGACGCCGATGTAGCGGGCGATCTCCGGCGCGAGCTGCGGAGCGCGCGGATTGCGCGCCTTCGCGACACCGTTGACGAGGTCGATGGCGATCTGGCGCACCATGTAGAGGCCGAAGAGATCGCCGAAATAGGGATGCCGGAATGGATGGCCGGCCTGATAGCCGGCGACGGAGAGCGAGCCCTGCCGCCCGCTGCCGAGATAGCCGCCGTTGCGCAGGACATAGCCGGTGCCGCTGCCAAGCACTGCGGGGTCGGGCTGCTTCCCGGCGGCGAGCGAGTCCACGACGTGGTCGAAATAGCGGACGCTCCGATTGGCCGGGGTCCAGCCGGTGACGTCCGAGCGGGTGCGCATCGCCGCTGCATCGCGCAGGTCGAAGGTGGCGAACTCTTCCGCGATGCGCTCGGCGCTGGGAGTGCCGACGAAGATCGCGCCGAACATGTCGCGCTTCGCGCCGTCGGAGCGGCGCCCCACTTTCTCGATGCCGTCCCAGGCGTAGGTCCGGGCGATGTAGGTGAGCGCGTGGCCATTCGCGACGATCCGGTAGATGCCCTGCCCGTCACCCTCGACGTCGCAGCTGAAGCGCTCACGCCGGATCGTCCAGCGCTGGGAGATCATGTGACGCGCCAGGATATTGGCAAAGCTGAGCCGCGTCGCCTTCATCGCGCCGAGGCGGGGACCGGTCATCAGCTCGTCGGGATCGCGCAGCCTCGCCAGGACGACGCTCGCGCCATCCACACCGACGAAGCCACGGAGTGTCTCGTCCAGCGGGGGTGGGATGGTTCTAAGGTGCAGTCTCATATCTGCAATCTTATGGTATACCAAAGCGCAGCCGCAAGATCGAGGTATGCCACACAGCGCCGACGAGCTCCGCATCATCGCCACACATCTGCCGCGGCCGCTCGTGTATACGGTGCCGACAGGGGCGTGGGCCCGATCGGAATTTCGCCACCCGAACTGGTGGGGCGGGGCTCTCGCTGATCGTCGAAACCGGAACGCCGTTTTTCGCCATGGCGCGGGCGGTTCGGCAGACCTATGCCGCACTCAAGGCAGGCCGCCTCGACCCGACGCTCGGCGCCGAAGCCCCGCCGCCGAGGAGAAGGCGGTTCACCGGACGATCGGGCTTGATGCGCTGCTCGATATCGAGCGCAGGACTGTCGAGAAGTAGTGCCGCATGACGAGCGGGTTTGTCCGGCCCACTGCTTGTCTAGGACGGGCAATCTTTCTCGAAATCCGCTGGTGCACCCTCGAACTCCGTTCCGGACCTCATCTAGGGAACATGCCGTAGGTGAGTCAAGCCGCCTTGCCTCGGGCGCAGAAGCAGGATACCGACACCGGCAGATCGGCGCGGGCGGTGGCGAACTCCACGCGCTGACGGATGAGCTTGGCTTCCGCGGTCTCGCCGCGCTGATCGAGGCAGTCGAGCAGCCCACGGAGCGCCCATAGATTGTCCGGATGGATCTGCGCGCGGGGCAGCGCGCCGCCAAGTCCCAGATCCTCGCGATAGACTTTCTCGGCTTCCGCGGTGCGACCCTGCTCGAGCAACAGCGCGCCGAGCGCGTGACGGACCGGCTGCATCCAGCCCCAGGGCTCGTCGTAGGGCAGGTCGTCCTCCAGCGCCGCGGCGGCGCGGAGCCGGGCGAAGGCCGCGTCATGCTCGCCGCGGCGGTAGGCGATCTCGCCCGCGAGCATCTCCTCGGCGACGGCCACCAGCTTGACGCAGGGCACGTTGTGCAGGTGGCGGGAATCCGGCACCCGCTTCGCGGCTGCGCGGAAGAGCGCCTGCTCCGTCTCCGCGGCGGGCACATCGCCGAGCGCCGCGTGCGCCACGCCCTTGGCGTAGTGCATCATCGCCACGGTGTTGCAGTAGAGATCGGGATCCCGCGGCAGCTTCTGCGCAATGATTTCGCGCCATTTGCCGAAGCGGATCAGGACGTGCTGCCGAATGGAAACATAGCTCTCGAAAAAATCGGCCATAGGTGGCGAGGGGATGCGCAGCAGCTCCTCGGGCATGGTCGCGATCAGCTCGTCGGCAGCGGCGATCGCGGGCGCGTACTGGCCGAGGAACATCGCGCCGTAGGCTGCGAAGTGATAGTTGTGCACGCGATAGCCCGAATAAAAGTTCATCGGTCCGGCGCGGTCGTAGAATTTGCGGTCCGCGACGATCGCCTTCTGGTTCCAGTGCATGGCATCGCGGTAGTGGCCACATTGAATGTCGATGTGGGTCGGCATGTGCACGAGGTGGCCCATGTCGGGGCAGAGCTCGCGCAGGCGGTCGCCGGTCGCCAGCGCGACCTCCGGATGCGGCGACATCTCCATCAGGTGCACGTGGAGATGCAGGAGGCCGGGATGGCTCATGGCGCCCGGCAGATCGCGGAAGGCGGTCTCGAGCACCTCGCGCGCCTCGAGCGTTCCCGCGCCCTCTGCCGGCTCGCCGCTGCGCAGGTCCCACATTTTCCAGGGCGTCCGGTTGAGGATCGCCTCGGCGAAGATGGCGCGGAGATCGAGGTCGTCGGGATGCGCCCGATGCGCACGCCGCATGGCGTCGGCAAACGCATCGTTCCAGGAGCGCTGGTCGTCGATGGGATCGCGCTGCGGATAGCGCGCGGGCAGCGCCTCGATCAGCGCGCGCTCGGGCGCGGTGACGCCGCCCTTGAGCGCCAGCGCGGCGCGGGCAGCGTCATATGCACGGGCGAGCGCTTTGGCCTTGCCGGAGGGGTCCTGCAGTTCCCAGGGAAAATTGTAGTTCGGTCCCACCGCGTAGGAGACTCCCCAATGGGCCATGGCGCATCTTGGATCGATCTCCAGCGCCTTCTCGAAGCAGGCGACAGCCTCCTCGTGGTGGTAGCCGAAGCACCAGTTGAGACCGCGGTCGAACCAACGCTGGGCCTCCGCCGAAGCGGTGGTCACTTTGCGGGAATAGGAGCCCACATCATAGGGATAATCCATCTTTCCCCCTTGCCGTCTGGCAGTTCAGTTGGCGGATTTCTGCGGCGCAGCAGTTTCGCTCGTCCGTCGGATCCGCCTCATCGGGACAGAGCTTATTTTCTATTTCGCCCCCGCTCCAGATTCATGTACCCGTCGCGGGTCTGGGGCAGTTTGCGATCGAGGAGGCGGGAGGCGATCACGGTGCGCAGGATCTGCGCGGTGCCGCCGCCGATGGTGAACATCCGGGCGTCGCGCACCATCCGCTCGAGCGGCAGGTCGCGCCCGTAGCCCTCGGCCCCGAAGATCTGTAGCGCGTCGTTGGTGACCTTGATCGCCGTCTCCGAGGCAAACACCTTGGCCTGCGCCGCGAGCGTCGGATCGGGAAAGCCTGCGGGAATGCTGGCTGCCGCCTTGTAGATCAGCGCCTGCGCCGCGGCGATCCCGATCGACATGTCCGCGAGCATCCATTGCAGCCCCTGGAACTCCGCGATCGGCCGGCCGAACTGCTCGCGGGTCTTCGCGCGCTCGAGGGCGAGCTCGTAGGCGCCTTCCGCCAGACCGAGGGCGACCGTGGCGGCGCCGACACGCTGGCTGTTGTAGGCGTTCATCAGGCCCGCGAAGCCGCGCCGCACGCCCTCGGGCGGAATGAGCGCCATCGCACCCGGCACCTCCAGATCGCGGAAAAGGATCTCCGTCTCGGGAATGCCGCGGAGGCCCATGGCGTGGCTGCGGCGGCCGATCTCGAGGCCCTTCGATTCCCCGCGCACGGCGATGAAGCCCGCGATCCCCTGCTCCTCGCCGGCCTCGTCGAAGACGCGCGCGAAAATGAGATGGAGGCGCGAGACTCCGCCGCCAGTGATCCAGTGCTTCTTCCCGTTGAGGACGTAGACGTCGCCGCGTTTGTCGGCGCGCGTCGTCATCTCGGAAGCAGCACTCCCGGCCTCGGGCTCGGTGATGCAGATCGCGGGCTTGTCGCCCTCGAGGACGAGTTCCGCCGCGAGGCGCTTCTGCGTTTCGCTGCCGTAGCGCATGATCGCGGAGATCGCACCCATGTTCGCCTCGACGACGATGCGGCCGGTGACGCCGCAGACCTGCGCCATCTGCTCGATCGCGAGCACAGCCTCGAGGAAGCCGAGCCCCTTGCCGCCATAGGCGGTGGGGATCGTCATCCCCATGAGCCCCGCCTCCTTGAGGAGGCGTACGTTCTCCCAAGGGTATTGCTCGGTGCGATCGACCTCCGCCGCGCGCGCCGCAATCTCGCCGCGCGCCACCTCACGCACTTGCGCCTGGAGCGCCTTCTGCCCGGGGGCGAGATCCATCATGCCTCGCGCCTCAGGCTGATGCGCTCCTGGCCAAGAGCGCGTTCGACTCGTCAAAGCGGCGCAGGGTCTTCTGCACGTCGTAGGGCTGCTCTTTCAGCGTTTCGGAATCCCATTCGCTGCGCGGACGATTGAAGAAATCACCGCCGTACACGTGGATCGCACCGGTCAAGCGGGGGATCGGATTTGTCACGGAGTGGATGATGTCCTTCCCAAGGGGCTCGGCATCTCTTTCGCAAAGCGCCTTCGCACCTGCCGCTTCGACCTTGCTGCCTGCCCCGACGGGAAGCCGGCGCCAGAAGATGTTGTCTTCCCGACCCGTATAGATGCCTATGACCGCCCACATCTGATGATTGTGGGGGAAGATCGTCATATAGGGGCCCCACACCACATTGATGATGGTGAGCGTCTCCGACTGGTAGAGCTTTTGCACTTCGCCGCGCGTCGGCGTCCCCAGACCTTTGAGGACACTCGCGGGATCACTCACCGCACGGGAGACCACCTCGCGGACCGTCTTGTGGGAGGAATCACTCGCCACGGCTGCCTGACAGTCGGCGATGAACCGATCCCGATCAAACATTGCTCCCTCCCGTCCAGCTTATGGCCGGCCATTCTATCATTCGATCACGGAACTAACACGAGCCAGACTGGTACGGCACAATGGCGTCATGCTCGGGCTGTCCAGGACCATTGACCTCGAGCGAAAACGCCGCTGCATCCCAAGCCGACCCTGGCGAGCCCCGACATAAGGCGTTTTGGGAGAAGCCTATCGGAACAGAGCCTCGATTTGCGCTGCCCTCTTCCGTGATATCCTCGTCCGAGGTCGATCGGCGACAAACAACAACGATAGGCTAGAGAGAGGATGTCCGACGCGCAGACGACTGGAGCCAATACCCGTGCCACGGAATTTGATGTCGTCGTTGTAGGGGCCGGTTTTGCCGGGCTCTACATGCTGCACCGGCTGCGTGGACTTGGCCTGTCGGCGATCGTGTTCGAGGCTGGCGCCGGCGTCGGTGGCACCTGGTACTGGAACCGATATCCCGGTGCCCGCTGCGACGTCGAGAGCATGCAGTACTCGTTCTCGTTCGACGACGATCTGGAGCAGGAATGGCATTGGACGGAACTGTACGCGTCGCAGCCGGAAATCCTGAAGTACGCAAATCACGTCGCCGACCGATTCGATCTGCGCCGCGACATCCGGTTCGAGACTCGAGTAACCGCGGCCAACTTCGACGAGGTTGCGCAACGCTGGACGGTGCGGACCGACCGAGGCCACGTCGTGACCGCACGATTCTGCGTCATGGCGACGGGCTGTCTGTCCACCGCCAAGATCCCTGATTTTCCGGGGATCGAGACATTTCGCGGCGAGACCTATCATACCGGCGCCTGGCCGCATGAGGGCGTGGACTTCTCCGGCCAGGATGTCGGCGTGATCGGCACCGGTTCCTCCGCAATCCAGGCGATTCCGGTGATCGCCCGGCAGGCCCGTCATCTCACCGTCTTCCAGCGCACGCCGAACTACAGCGTGCCGGCGCAGAACCGGCCAATGTCGCCCGAGTACGAGCGGGCGTGGAAGGAGAACTACCCTGAGCGGCGGCGGCGTGCCATGGCAGTGCGTAACGCCATTCTTTACACGCTCAACGACAAGTCCGCCCTCGATGCCAGCGAAGAGGAACGCCGCCTCGAATATGAGGCGCGCTGGAACGCGGGCGGCATTCCCTTCATGGCGGCATTCAACGACCTGCTCCTGAACAAGCAGGCCAACGATACCGCGGCAGACTTCGTGTGCGCGAAGATCCGCTCGATCGTGCGTGATCCCGCCGTAGCGCAGTTGCTGACGCCGAAGGACTACCCGATCGGCACCAAGCGGATCTGCGTCGATACCGACTACTTCGACACCTTCAACCGCGACAATGTCACGCTGGTCGACGTGCGCCACGTACCGATCAAGGCGATCATGCCCGATGGCCTGCGCACAGGGACCACGACATATCGGCTGGACAGCATCGTGTTTGCGACCGGTTTCGACGCCATGACCGGCACGCTGCTCGCAATGGACATCACCGGGCGCGGCGGCTGCTCACTGCGGGAGAAGTGGTCTGCCGGACCGCTGACCTATCTGGGCCTGATGACCGCCGGCTTTCCCAACATGTTCATGATCACCGGCCCGGGCAGCCCCTCGGTTTTGACGAACATGATCGTGTCCATCGAGCAGCACGTCGACTGGATTGCCGCCTGCCTGGTGCATTTGCGCAGCCGCAACATGGCCACCATCGAGGCTGCCGCGGAAGCGGAGGATGCTTGGGTGGCGCATGTCCGTGAGGTCGGCGAGCGGACGCTCTATCCGCAAACCAGTTCCTGGTATGTCGGCGCCAACATCCCAGGTAAGCCGCGCGTGTTCATGCCCTACATCGGCGGCTTCCTGGTCTACAAAAGCAAGTGCGACGAGATCGCGGCGCAAAGCTACGCGGGCTTCCGGCTGTCCTCCGCTCCGGTCATCGCGGCCGCGGCGCAGTAATGCGCCGCGGCTCCCCGGCCCGCTTAGATCCGGTGCTCTCGCATTCTTCACACGCGACTCTCGAGCCGACCTCGGACCTTTCATCCGCGGCGTTCAGGCGGCACCACGTCACTTGTCGCGCTCAAAACGCCAAGCGAGCGATCCTCGGTCGGCTGTTATCCGCGTCCCCTGCCACCCATGAGCCCGGAAACAGGATATGGATGGGAACCGTCAGATTTTGAAAATCCGTCGCGCGTTGCCCTCGCGGATGGCGTGACAGACATCGGCGGGCAGCGCCGCCGTGTTCGCCATCGAGCCTTTCATGTCGTGCACCTGGTGCGGATAATCCGTGCCGAATAAGACCCTGTCTGCCCCGACGATCGAAATCAGGAACTGCAGGGCTCCCGGATGATAGGTGATGCAATCGTACCAGATACGTTTGAGGTATTCCGACGGCCTGGCCTTCATTCTGCGTCGTGAGGGAATTTCCACCTCGTCGCCCTTATCGAATCGGCCAACCAGATAAGGCAGCGCTCCGCCGCCATGCGAGGCGATTAGTTTCAGATTGGGGTAGAGATCGAGAAATCCATCGAAGATGATGCGGGTAAAGGCGAGCGTGGTGTCGGCGATGAAGCCGACCGACCAGCTCAGGTCATATTTCTTCATGTCCATCTGATCGATGCCGGGCAGATCGGTCGGATGGACCAGGACCGGCAGGGCGCGCCGGTCGATCTCGGCCCAGATCGGGGCGAACAGCGGGTCCGTCAGGCTGCGTCCGGCGATATTGGCCAGAACCATCACGCCAACCGCGCCAGCTTCGCAGCTCCGCTTCAACTCATCCACCGCCCGCCGCGGATATTCCCACGGCAACGAGGTGAACCAGCGGATGCGGTCGGGCCATCGCCTCTGGGCCGCAGCCATGCTGTCGTTCGACTCACGCGCGGCCTCGCAACTGACGTCCTCGGTTCCCCAGTAGACGTTCGGGCACGTCAACGAGACGATTGCCGTGTCGATATGCCCGGCATCCATGTCACGCAGGCGCAATTCGTAGTCGAAATGGCCGCGCTGCGGAATTGCGACGGGGGTATCGTGGCGAAAGATCTCGATCTGCCCGTCCGGCCGCGTCTGCAAATTGTATATTCCACCCTTGGCTTTCAGCAGGGCCATGAATTTGTCGGTGAACATGTGCGTGTGAACGTCGATGGTTGGCATTTTGATGTTTGCTCCTCCCAAGCTGGGGCCGGTTGTATCGGTCGTCTTGGCCCACCGTGTCAACCACGGCTCCCGCTTGAGTGCAGATGCGACGCATGGGCAACCTGGTCGGAGGACACTGCCCAGTCAGCGCACGAGGCGTGCCGCAGTCTTACAGGCGATATTGTCCGGACTGAGTGCCGGGATGCTGAGAGAAGCCCACTCCCCGACAAGTAGCCGCCGCTCTTTGGACCCGAGAGTCCTCAGCTCGCGCTGCCGCCGGCGCGGAGATCGGAAAACGCATGCCATGCAAAACGAATGCGCCTGCTATCAGATAGCGGGCGCATTGGTTGCGGGGACACGCAACCACCTTGATTTGCTACTCCTTGCCGCCGCGCGATCCGCGGCGATCAGCGCTGACACAAAGTGGCCGTAGTGACGTTCGATCGGTCGGAGATATCGGACGATCAGATATCCGACGATCTCCGTGGACCGACTTGAACGCCGAGTTCGTGCTTTGCCAAAGGCACCTGCATGTGCTGCGTCGCAATGACTGCGGCCTGGGTCCGATTCCTGACCCCGAGCTTGCGTATGATATCGCGCACGTGCACCTTCACCGTGCCTTGCATGATCCCGAGCCTTAGAGCAATTTCCTTGTTGGTATACCCCTCCGCTAGTGCGCGGAGTGTCTCGCGCTCTCTTGCGGTAAAGTTGCTCAGGAGAACGGTCGAGCCATCATTCAGTGAGTGCGTACCTGAGCTACGTTCGGTTGGTTCACCGCCGCGCGGCACTGCCAAATACGTCGCGCCGGCCAACACAAGCTGAAGGGCGCAACATAGAACATGAGCCGTTGAAGATTTCAGGACATAGCCTCGGGCACCGGCTGTGATCATATCCCGGATGTCGTGCTCATTGCTCGCGCTCGAAAGAACCATGAGCGTCGCCCCATGAGCGGTCTCGGCCATCCATCGAACAGTGGAGGCTCCCTTCACGCCACGCATCTCAATGTCGAGCAAGACAACGTCGAAGGGCGCCCCCTCCGAAAGTATTGTTGCTACATCTTCGATGGCGCCGCACGTGACCACGCTCGCATCGGGAAACGCCGCGCGGAGCGCAAGTGCCACGCCGTTTCCCAGGAGCCCTTCGTGAACAATGCATAGCGCTCGCATGAGCCCAGATTCCCAACTGGCACTCGCGCCATTTCCTGAGAGATCAACTTCGCTCTTGGATCGAGATGGCTCCAAATCAGCACTTACTTTGGGTTGAAAACCCTAAGCGTACATCGTATCCCAAGTGACTATTACAATTCAACGCGGGCCGCCCGAAAGCCGGTTACTAGTACTAGTTGAATACTCTTTGGCTGCTCATGGGGACACTTTCGTCCGTCAGTGGGGTTCAGTCATCCATGTCACCGAGATTTCTACAGCCGTGGGGCGACGGTGCCGTTTGACGAAGCGGTCGGGATCTACAACGAAAGTTTGTATTCGGTCTACCTCATTCGAATTAGCCAAATTTGTGTTTCGGTTCATTTGGCCTAGTCCGATTGGCTGGGAGACTGGCGGTTACCATTCGCCCTAGTTCGAATTCCCTGGACCTACTTACGTTTTATGACTCAAAGATTTGCTTAACCTACCCCTAAGATGAGTGACGGACGCGTACCCTATTCGGTGTCGGGTAACCGAAGGGTCCGGGGTCTGACCAAAATGTGAAACTCAATCGTCTGATGCTGGAGGCAGGCCATGCACCAAGACGACGTTCTGCTGATCGACAGGAGCAAACTGTTTCGGGAGGGGATGAAGAGGCTGCTCGCCGAGCACTCGTTCCGCGTGTGCGGCGAGGCGTCGTCCCTCGATGAAGCCATCCAACATATCGAAGACGGACGAGGACCGCGCCTGATATTGCTCGACTATCCCGGCAACGGCGTCAGCGCCGATGAAACCACCAAGCAGATGCAACGCCTGCATTCCCAGAGCCAATCAAAGCTCGTCGTACTCACGACGGAACTCAACTTCGACTGGCTCGTCACCGTCCTCTCCGCCGGCGCGGCCGGATATCTTCTGAAGGAGATGTCTCCCGATGCGTTCATTCAATCCCTTCGACTGATCTTGCTCGGGGAGAGGGTGCTGCCCACCGACGTGGCCCTGATGCTTCTGAGCGGCCACTTTCGGACGGAGCATCAAGTCAAGCCGCCGATTCCCACTCATGATTTGTCGCAAAGAGAAGTCCAGATCCTCCGTTGTCTTCTCCGCGGGGATTCCAACAAGCTGATCGCCAATCAGCTCAGCATCACAGAGGGCACCGTCAAGGTTCATCTCAAGGGCGTGCTTAAGAAGATCAATGTCCGGAACAGGACGCAGGCCGCCATCTGGGCTCTGAATAGCGGGCTCATAAATGGACCGCCACCCTCTCTTGCACCGGAACGCGCGGCGTCAGATTGAGATAGCGGCCGAACAAGCTCGACATTGGTCTACGTTCGGTCGTCACGAATCGCGTCTCGGCCGGACTTGGCATTCGATCCGCTGCGTGGCGTCCGCATTGCGTCCGAGCGGCCATCGATGGTCATGATTCGGCTGCGTGCCGCGAACACTGCGCCGGCGGTTCGGTTCTCGAGATGCAGCTTTATCAGAACCGCGCGCACAAGGGTCTTTGCCTGCGCATATGAGACGCCCAGCGCGCGTGCGATTGCGCGGGTCTGCGACGCGTCGGCAAGCAGCTCAAGGGTTCGCCGTTCTACGTCCGAAAGCCTGCTCAGATGCCGCATCCGAACCTCGTCGAGCGAGGGAGCGGTCGTCCGCTGGTCCGGGAGGACGCAATACCCGGTGGTCGCGAGCTCGAGAGCTCGAGCGATCAATTCCGGAGGGCCGCGACGAAAGACAATGCCTCCGATCCGTCGGACATGGCGCTGCAGATCGATCACCTCTGTCGGCTTCAGAAACACGACCAGTCTGCTCGGCATGCCGCGGGACGCGCGGACGATCGGATTACCTCGCGGAAACCAGTGCAGATCGGCCGCGGATGTGACGACTACGTCTACACCTCCGCGCCAATCCATCAGCCGATGCCTCAGACTGGGGTCCAGGACCCCCACCAACTGCAGGCTTGAGTGATCGACGTAGGTGCAGACTTCCTTGGCAACTACCGGATCCCGGATGGCGACCAATACTCTCCTCGACCCGATCATGCGGATCCCGCTCGAACCCCGGTTTTCCCGCCAGCCATCCTTAGCCCCCTGGCGCTTATCCGATCGTATTAGGCGAGTGTTGGGATACCTGACCGCCTCCGCGTGAAGCGTAACGGAGCTGCAATCCGTTCGGCAGAAATCATCGGACAGACCCCGAGAGATTAAGTATAAGCTTTGTCCGAAAGTTGCGCATGATGAATCCTAGCGGTGGTTTGGGTGCACCGTCGCCTGATCGGGCGCATCACGGGCCTGACCCGGTCGAGGAATGCTTCCCACGCTCGGTCCGGCAACACTGCCTGGCTCACTAGAATGAGGCATCTGCCGAGCTAGGTGCCCGAGGACGTCTGGCCGGAGCTCAAGGCCCGCGCCGTCTGCGACCAGGCAGTCTCGCCGGCGCTCGCGCGCCCGCTGCGCGACGACATCGTGGCGACCTGCGGTCGGGTCTGCCGTCGGCGGTCGCGTGCCCCGCTCGGGCCATCGCCGGGTCAGCAAGGACTGGACCTGATCGTGTGGATTGGAGGATGCTGCCTCTTTAGAGGTGCCACTTTTGGCCAGCTCAGCGCCGATTTTGCTGCGCTAGTATCTAATTTTGGCGTGGCCTACCGACCGCGCTATGAAGGATTCGGGGATCAACCCATGATCAAGCTTATTAAAGCCCTGTGCATGACTCTTGTCGTTTTCGGGCTCGCCCCGACGGCGATGGCGAAGGATTGGTCGCTGGTCCGCTTCTCTTACAGCTCCGGCTGGGACGCGCTGCCGGCCATCGTCGCGCAGGAGCGGGGCTTTTTCGCCGAGCAGGGATTGGTGGTCAGCGGCATGCCGGTTTCAGTGGCCAAGGCGGTCGCCGTCTCGCTCGGGGTTGGGACCACGGACCTCGCTGCTATACCTCAGGAAACGCTGCTGACCATATTGGGGGCCAAAGTTCCAGTGACAGTCGTCTCCATGGGCGGTTGCTGCGTGCCGATGGAACTCGTCGTCCCGGTCTCGGATACTCAGACGACGTCGCTAACGAATCTCAAGGGGAAAGCGATTGGTATCAGCGAAGCTTCGCCGGCGTACCCGGTATTGATCCGCCTTCTCAATCGCGCGCGGATGCGGCCATCCGACGTCCAGATCAAGTTCCTTCCCGCCGCGAGGCTCACACAGGCGTTCAAGCAGAAATTCGCGGACGCCGTGTTCGATACCCAACATTTCACGGCCACGCTGACTGAGACGAAACAAGGCCGCGTGGTGACCGCCGCGGAGACGGTCGCCAAGGAGCTCGGCAATATCGACGCCATGCCGCTGGTGGTGCGCACCGAGCTGATCGCGAAGGAGCCGGATGTCGTCCAGAAATTCGTCAACGCCTGGATAAGGGCCCAGGTCTACATCCGTCAGGATCCCGTGGACGCCGCCAAACTCCTGCAGATCTTCTTTCACCGGCAAGGAATCACGGTGGCCGATGGTCTCGCACTTTCCTGGGTCAAGATGATCAAGTACGACCACTACGTCTGGGGCAAAGCCGAGATCGCCGACGCGGAATACAACAGCTGGGCGATCAAGACCGGGGGACTCGCGAAGACGGAAGTCAAGTTGACAGGTGCAGTGAACAATACTTTCTCCGAGCGCGCATTTTCGCAACTCGAGAAGGAGTCCGGCGCAAATGCCGGAAAGGCCAAGCCTTAGAAGGCCTGCCCCGTGGGACCGCCAGGCCTAACGTCCGCTCGGATTGAGCTCGAGGTCGATTCTTGGCAAGACCCGGACCTCGGCCTTCTTACTGGGTGATACGGGCAGGATACTGTCGGTCCCAGATCGGTCGCCAATCGACCGTCTCGGCCGCATGGCAATCGAAAGGTTCCGTGACCATTAGCAAGTTCCGCGAGGGCACGTAGCGCGTCTGCCTTAGCAAAGCGAGTGCCGTCTGTTTCGCGCGCTCGAGAATCATGCCGATGCGATCCTCGACCGCTGAGCTCCGATCGAGGTAAATGAAGCGGCGACGGTCGCCCGGCTGATCGATTCGATCAAACCTCGGTCGGTCTTCAAAATTTATGCCGAGCGGCACGACTTGTATGTCGCGCGTGCATCCTGGCGCCTCGAAGACGAGGGATCTCAACGCGCCGGCCGTCACTTCTCGCGTTTCGCGATAGATGAACCCCTGAGATTGCAGAAATTCGATCACGCGAGATTCGATGTCGACGGACTTGCCAAACCAGTCGGCGCCCGATGGGCCGCCCAGCAAATTCGCCGCAACCGACGCGACTAGGAGCATTGCAAACGAGACGCGTAATGTCCCGGCACTCATGCGGTGCGCGGCCTTGCCGATGACCCATACAAGCTCAGCAACAGCGCGGTGAGCGAAGCGCCGAAGACGAATACGGTCGCTCCAAAACCGTCATGCCAAAAGTGAAAACCGTCCGGGCCAAGCGCCATCGCGTATAGCCTGGCCTCATTGAGGAGAATCATCGTTGCGCACACGATGCCCCCGATCAGGAAATCTCTTCGGAGCAGCCGAGGTCTGTTGAGCTTGGTCACTGTCACCCAGCAGAGCAACGCCAGGGAGACGTTATGAAAGGAGGAGCATCCTGAGAGGACCTCGATGCCATGCCCGCTGGCCAGCAAGATGACGTTGTCATGGCGAGTGACCCCTTCGTGCATCGCCGCCACCACAGCGCCGACAACGGCGGCGTCCGCGCGCAACAAATCGGCAGCGAAGAGGTTGAACAGGCCACGACCCCAGAATGCCTGTACCGCGAGCGCCCCCAATATGGTCGCGGCTGCCCGTAGCTTCGGGTTGTCGGCGCTCGTAGCGAAGAAGTAGATGGCAACGGCGGTGGCGGCCGACCACAGGACCGCGTCCATCGGCATGCCGCTGACCAGACAGAGCGCTGCGGCAACCGTGACATCGAGCCGCGTCGACGACCTCTTGGATTCGCTCTCGAGCGGCAGCCGAAACACCGCGTACCAGGCAAGACACTGAAATATGCTGATCGACGCGAACTCATACGAGACGGCGCTGCTGAGGGCTGCACTGATCAGCCTGATGGCGTTCTGCGCACACAAGATCGCGGCAGTCCACAGAAACAGCTCTTCGCGGCGTGCCGGCTCTGAACAGACGAGCCACGAGGCAGATATCCCGAGCTTCGCGATCACTTCCGGCCGCTGAGGAATTCCTCTCGGTTTCCAGATGTCGTTGCTCATCGTACCGAATCTAGTCGACCCCGATATTTATGGTTAACATCTCAAATCTCGACAACATTATCGCAAACTCATATGATTTTTGATATCTGGATCAGGAGCACTGTGATGAGAGCATTCTTTGGCGCTTTTGCTCTATTGAGCACCGCCACACCGGCCATGGCGGAGGGAACTTTTGGCGCCCCAGCGCCACTGATCGGCGCTGGTATTCCAGTCGCCCTCGTCGTTGGCGCAGCCTTCGTGGTTTCGGAGCTGCGGCGGCGGCGCCGACGCTAGGCCGCATAGATGCGGCGGGAGCTCAGAGGCCGGCAGCAGGCGATAGCGAAAAGCGTGGCCGGCCTACGACTCCAGTGCGGGAGGGCGTCCTAAGGGCGCCATTCGCCCTGGCTTGCGTGACGGCGAGCTGCGAGAGGATGGGCCACAAGCGACCCGCAAGTATCGCTCGGCCCAATCAGAACCGCGGAAGAAAATCAAAACTAGAAGCTGAACGGCAGACTCACGGTTACGCCGTAGGCCGGTGCGTCGGTCGTCAGACCGACAGTGCCCGTGATGAGCAGGGTCATATTTCTCGTAATTCCGATCGAGGTGCCCAGCAAAAGTCGGGCATCGGAGGATTCACTGCCGAGCACCTTCGTCCCGTTCTGGAAGGAGGCGAAGGATTGCGATGCCTGCAGCGAGAGGTTCAACGAGACCGTGTCGTTGAGGGCAACGACGGCTCCACCGACCCAATTCACGGTATTTCCAGGTTTGATTTCGCCAAACTGCGCACCCGGATTGAATGGGAAGTTGTAAGTGAATCCTGCACCCGCATAGAGCACCAGCGGATCGGTGCGCCAGACTCCGGTCGCCTGCAGGCCAGCCGCGTAGTAGCCATTACCGGTCGGGGCGGTCTTGAGAATCTTCCGACCGTTGATCGTCTGCGTGCCGACATCGAAGGGACTGATGCCGGTGGGGATGACGCCCCGCGCCCGCACGATGACATTCGGGATGGCTCCGCTGCCGATCAGCGGCTGATAAGAGAGCCCTACTTCCGTATCGCCCATTCCATTGCCCGAAATCGAGACGTCGGACACAGTCGACGTACCCACGCCGAAGATCGTGGAGTCCGTCCGATAGACGTAGGGCACACGCACATCCGCCTGCAGCCGGTTGAAGATGCCGTATCGGCCGGTGACCGACCCCGTAACGATGGTGCGGTCGACCTTGTCGACGTCGATGGTGCCGATGACGATCGCATTGAAGATCGTGAAGCCCGCAATGTTGACCGAGTTGTTGTAGTAGTGCTGATAGTCGAGACCGGGCTCGATCTGGATGGTACCCGCGGGCAGCAGGATCGCGTTCTGCTGCACCAGCAGCTGCTCGGTGGGCTTTTCCGCTTTCGGCCGCTCCTCTTCGGCGGGAAGTGCCTGCGGCGGCTGCGGCCCGCCGGGACTCGGCGCCCCCTGCGGCTGCGATCCACCGGCGGCTGGCGGAGTGGGCTGCGGCCCCGGCGGAGTCTCCGGGCCGGTCTCCTCGTTCGGCAGCTCGATCGGCGCTGCCGGCACCTGCGCTTGGTTCACGCTGGCTTGGCGCTTGAAAGGCGCTCCTGGCAAGGAGGCCGGCACGGCTTGCAGGCCGGTGCCGCTTCGCAGCTCGGTCGGCGCCGTCGGCTGCGCCGGCGCGGCCCCATTGCCTCGGGATTTTAGAGCGATCCCGGGCACCGAAGCCTGCACGACCTTCGCGGTTGGACCCCCGCTGCCCGGGCTCTTGTCGGCGGCATAGGCCTTGTTCTTCTCGAGCGCCTCGAGCCGCTTCTTGAGCGCGTCGATCTCTGTCTGTTGCTGTCTGACGACGCCGAGCAGATCCCGGTACGAGATGCCCAGATCCTGCCCCGATAGGTTGGGAACCTGGATGGCCGCGGACTGGGGTGTCCCTTGCGCGTTCGCAATGGAAGCCGTGCCCAGCACGCTCCCCATCAGGAATAGCGGCAACCCAAGGCGCTTGTAGCCTCTCATGTCCCCCCGCCGCCCGACTACACCGAACCTAGCAGACAAGCCCCGCAACGGCATCAATTATCGAGAACAAATCTGCTCCCGGGAATGTCATTTTCGCAACTATTTTATCGACTCGTCGCTTCGAACCGCGGGCAAAGCCGCTCCAGGAGCCAATCCCGGAGGTCGCCGCTCGACCCGAGACGCTGGGATTTGGCCCCGTGCTGACGATCATGCCGAGGAGTTGCCTTCACGGAAAAACGCTCAGAGCAGCCTGCGGCCGCAGCGAGACCTTGCCGGATTGCGGGAAGGCGGCGCGGGAGAGCGGCGAGTGCCGCTCTCCCGCACGCGAGCCCTTACGGGCTGATCGATACCGAGCTCGTCAGCACCGAGATGCTGAATGCCGACGCCTGGTTGTTCATGTTGCCCACGGACTGGTTGACCTGCACGATGCCGGTATTCCCGTTGACGGATCCGGTGATCGTGTCGGCCTTGCCCGTGTTGAGCTCCATGACGATGTTGTGCGCGTTCTCCTGGCCGAGGTTGGCCTCGGCGAGCGCATAGACGGCGTCAGGCCCAACCGCCAGCGCCAGGCTGTTGGTCTGGTTGTTCATGTTGCCGGCGTTCTGATTGACGCCGACCACGCCGATGTTGTCGTTGATCGAGCCGTCGATCGTGGCCGAGAGGTTGGTCGGCGGTCCCCCTTCCCCAAACGGCGGCTCCACGTGCCAGACGAAGTTGTTGTGGTCGTCCTGGGAGATGTCGGCCTGGGAGTTCGCGAAGGTCGAGCCCGTGGGCGAGGTGACGTCGGTCGCGAACGCCACGATGTTCGCCTGGTTGGCCATGTTGCCGACGTCTTGGTTGACGCCGACGATGCCCTGGTTGTTGTTGATCGAGTCCGTGATGGAGGCGGACTTGAAGATCAACATCGCCGTGCTGGCACCGTTCTGGCCGTTGAAGAAGTTCGTGGCGATCGCACCCAGGGTCGAGCCCAAGGCGCTTTCGAGGAAGCTCGCGCTTCCAACCGCGAACGAGACGATGTTGTTCGAGTTCGTCACGTTGGCCACCGCATTCGCTTGCGCGGCGCCGACGAGATCGGACCGGTTGAACACCACGTTGATCACCGCCAGCTTGGTCTTCGCCAGGCTCTCGCTGACGCTGATCGTCTCGGTCTTGTCGATCGTCGCCGTCACGAAGACGTCGGCCATCGCACCTGTCGCCGGGAGGAGCCCAAGGGCCAGCCCGACCGCTGTCGTCGCAAGTAGCTTTTTCATGGCTGATCCTCCTCCTTACTGGGGAACCATGACGGCCGAGAACGAGACAATGTTGGCCTGGTTGGCCATGTTGCCCGCCGCCTGGTTCACGCCGACGATGCCGGTGTTGCCGTTGATCGACCCGATGATCGACGCGGTCTTGTTGACGCCCACGCCGTCGCCCACCACCGACTCTCCGACCACGTGCTGGCCATCGGACTCGAGGGACACGTTGGTCTGATTGAACTGGCCGAGATCGGCCTCGGCGAGGGCGACGCCGCCCGGCCGCTCCGAGAAAGCCAGTGCCAGGACGTTCGACTGGTTGTTCATCTGGCCCGGCGACTGGTTGACCTGCACCACGCCTTTGTTGGCGTTGATGGCGTTGGTGATCAACGCCGTCCGGAACACGATGTTGATGGAGTCCACGATGTTCGGATCGCTCGCGATAACCGGCGGACCCTCTGTCGCAGTCGAGTTGAAACCGCCGTTGATCTGCTCGATGGAGGCATTCGCCTCCGCGAAGCCGACGCCACCCGTGGTCGGTTGCACGACCGGCGCGCCGCCGAAGGCACCGCTGTCGATGGCGACGGAGACCGCGTTGCCCTGGTTGTTCATGTTGCCGGCCGCCTGGTTCACGCTCACGTAGCCGGTGTTGCCGCTGATCGAATCATTGGGCGCTGCGCTCGGGTCGGTCGAGCCGATCTGATCGGTCTTCTCGGCGCAGTTCTCGCAGGCGCGATTGCCGTGGTTCGACTGGTTCACGATCGCATCCGCCTCCGCGAACTTGTCGGCGGTCACGTCGATGAACGATTGCGCCGAGACGTTCGTGGAGATCGTGATGGATTCGTTGACGGTGATGTCCTTCGTCTTGCTGATCGTCGCGGTCACGGTGACATCGGCATAAGCCGGTGCGCCCGCGAGCAGCGCGACCGACGCCACGCTGAGCATCAGTAGTTTCCGCATGAGTGGCTCCCTTCCCTAATGTTGTCGAAGCCGAGGCGTCCTACGCAAACGGAACCGGGGAGCGCCCGTCACCTTCGTCAGCACAACGCTACGCCCCCTGATGCACAACGGTCGTCACCCAGATTGGTGAGGCGAGCAGATAACGTTCAAATTCCGCTCAGAAATTCGTGAAGGGACAGCGCCGAAGTGCGCCGCATATCGCAAATCACCCGTCGGGAGAGCTCGGCGCGGCCGCGCTCGACCGCATCGTCTGGCCGCGCTGCCACACCGCTGCGGTCCTTCGGCACCCGCCGCATTCAACCCCCGGCCAGCCTGGATCTAACCCCAAAGAGTGAGCGTCACGCCTCCGCCATCACCGAGAGCTGCTTGCCGCTCAGGGCACCTTTGGACCGAGCAGGCTGGATATGCTCGAAAGCGCCGCCTGGTTGGTGACGTTGATCAGCGCGACCTGGATGAAGAGGTTGTTGTTGACGACGTTGAAGCTTCCGGGAACCTGCGCGATCTGAAAGATGCCGTTGGCGCCCTGGAAGTTGCCGACGACGGTACTGATCGTCACGTTGCCGTTGGAAGTGGTCACGCTCGGAGGCGGAACACTTCCCCCCGTCGTGGTGCCGCCCGAGATCGAGGAATTGCCGAGGCTGTCAACCGTGCCCGTGAAGAAGATGCTGAAGGCGATCCCGTCGAACCCGCCGCGCAGCTCACCCATCTCGTGATCGCTCAAGGGCTGCGCCCACGCCACCATCGGCATCGCCGAGAGATTACCGGATTGCGCGAAGGCGGGGCCCGAAGCCACCGCCGCGACCGCCGACAGCAGGAGCATTCTCGTCGTTTTCTTCATGATGGCCTCCACTCTCCTTGCATTTCGTTGAAGCGGCATCTCGACCCTCCTGATGCCCGCTCAGAATCGGTTGGTCTGGACCGCCGGCGTCGTCAGCTGCTGCTGAATGAACGGGATGGCGACCCCGGGAGCGGGGGCCTTGGCTCCCGTCCCCAAGGGGAGCCCCCCCTCGGTCGGACTGCGGTTCGGGCTCACCGCCACGAGAATCACGTGGTCCCAATCGGCCGCGAAGCTCTCGATCGTGCGCGACCGGTTGCCGAACGCGGGATCCGCGATATAGACGCGGCCGTCCGAGATCCCCTTGACGACGACGAAATGGTTGTAGCCGCGCACGCTCATCAGCGTGATCACCGGAACCTTCAAATTGGCGAGCTTCTCGACGTCGGGAATGCGGAATCCGCCGGCCTGATAACCGCGCTTCTCGGCGATCCTCTTGAGCTCGAGCATCGAGAAGCCGTCGCGGCGGATCTTGTCGGCGTCACCGGCCTTGAATCCCTCGTCGATGATCTGCTCCTCGCTGACGTCCTCGCCATAGTAGTACCTGAGGATGGTCCCGAGCGCGGCCGCCCCGCAGCTCAGATCTCGCGTCTGGTGCATGACGTTCTTGAAACGCATCGCCATCAGCGTCGTGGTCGGGACCGAGACCAGGGACGCCGGGCCGGCGTTGAATTGGGTGGCGTGGGCCGGCGTGGCGGACCCGATCAGAGCGAGGACGGCGGCCGCCGCGGCGATGGCCCGCATCATGGCCCCACCTGCGACGTAACGGAGATCGCGATCCGGTTGGAGATCATGTTGAGATCGCCCGAGGACTGCGTGACCTGAGCGATGCCGTTGAAGTTCGCGAACGAATTCGAGATGGTGTCCGTGCGCGTCCCGGTGCCGTTCGTCGTGACCGTGTTGTTCGAGCTCTCGCTGCTGAGCGTCGAATCGCCCATCACGGTCACGTTTGATCCCAGCGTGGCGCCGATCCCTACCACCAGCACGTTGGCTTCCTGGTTCAGGCTGCCCGCGGATTGATTGATGCCGACGACCCCGCTCGTGCCGGTGAAGCTGTCGGTGATGTGATCCTCGTGGTTGCTGCCGGGGATCGTCACCGTGTTGTCTTTGCTCACCTGAACCACATCGAGGTTCAGGATTTGGACCTGCTGCCCGTTGAGGGCCACGGCGATCGCGCGCACGTTCGCCTGGTTGTTGAGGAGTCCCGCCTCCTGGTTCACGCCGACGATGCCCTGGTCGTTGTTGCCCGAGCCCTCGAAGCCCACGCTCGTCGCGTAACTCGGCAGGGTGACGGTGTTGCCGACCAGGGACTGGGTGACCAGCGCCGACGCACTGGCGCCGCCGGTCAAGGCATCGACCACGGCGCCGGCGGAGTCGACACCGGGCAATGTGAACGTGAAGCCGTCGGGATTGGGGGTGAACACGAAGGGCGAGGCCGTCTGCGCGTGCGCGGAAGCCCACGTCATGAACGTGACGAGGACGCCGACGACCGCTCGCTGCAGCGATTGCCTCGCGCGCATCACGATCTCCCGCAACAGAAGCCGATGCATCCGGCAAAACCGCAATCACTACAAAAAGACGCGGGAGAGCGGCGAGTGCCGCTCTCCCGCACGCGAGCCCTTACGGGCTGATCGATACCGAGCTCGTCAGCACCGAGATGCTGAATGCCGACGCCTGGTTGTTCATGTTGCCCACGGACTGGTTGACCTGCACGATGCCGGTATTCCCGTTGACGGATCCGGTGATCGTGTCGGCCTTGCCCGTGTTGAGCTCCATGACGATGTTGTGCGCGTTCTCCTGGCCGAGGTTGGCCTCGGCGAGCGCATAGACGGCGTCAGGCCCAACCGCCAGCGCCAGGCTGTTGGTCTGGTTGTTCATGTTGCCGGCGTTCTGATTGACGCCGACCACGCCGATGTTGTCGTTGATCGAGCCGTCGATCGTGGCCGAGAGGTTGGTCGGCGGTCCCCCTTCCCCAAACGGCGGCTCCACGTGCCAGACGAAGTTGTTGTGGTCGTCCTGGGAGATGTCGGCCTGGGAGTTCGCGAAGGTCGAGCCCGTGGGCGAGGTGACGTCGGTCGCGAACGCCACGATGTTCGCCTGGTTGGCCATGTTGCCGACGTCTTGGTTGACGCCGACGATGCCCTGGTTGTTGTTGATCGAGTCCGTGATGGAGGCGGACTTGAAGATCAACATCGCCGTGCTGGCACCGTTCTGGCCGTTGAAGAAGTTCGTGGCGATCGCACCCAGGGTCGAGCCCAAGGCGCTTTCGAGGAAGCTCGCGCTTCCAACCGCGAACGAGACGATGTTGTTCGAGTTCGTCACGTTGGCCACCGCATTCGCTTGCGCGGCGCCGACGAGATCGGACCGGTTGAACACCACGTTGATCACCGCCAGCTTGGTCTTCGCCAGGCTCTCGCTGACGCTGATCGTCTCGGTCTTGTCGATCGTCGCCGTCACGAAGACGTCGGCCATCGCACCTGTCGCCGGGAGGAGCCCAAGGGCCAGCCCGACCGCTGTCGTCGCAAGTAGCTTTTTCATGGCTGATCCTCCTTATGGGCCCACGCCAACGGGAACCAGGACGGCCGAGAACGAGACAATGTTGGCCTGGTTGGCCATATTGCCCGCCCCCTGGTTCACGCCGACGATACCGGTGTTGGTGTTGATCGACCCGACGATCGACGCGGTCTTGTGGACGCCCACGCCGTCGCCCACCACCGACTCTCCGACCACCTGCTGGCCATCGGACTCGAGGGACACGTTGGTCTGATTGAACTGGCCGAGATCGGCCTCGGCGAGGGCGACGCCGCCCGGCCGCTCCGAGAAAGCCAGTGCCAGAACGTTCGACTGGTTGTTCATCTGGCCCGGCGACTGGTTGACCTGCACCACGCCTTGGTTGTGGTTGATGGCGTTCGTGATCAACGCCGTCCGGAACACGATGTTGATGGAGTCCACGATGTTCGGATCGCTCGCGACTTCACCACGTGACCCCGTGACACCGTTGTTCTGCTGGACGGAGGCGTTCGCCTCGGCGAAGCCCACGCCACTGACGTCCTGCTGGCCAGTGCCGGTCGGTGGAGGCGGAGGCGGTCCGCCGCCGAACGAGCCGCTGTCGATGGCGACAGAGACCGCGTTCCCCTGGTTGTTCATGTTGCCGGCCGCCTGGTTCACGCTCACGTAGCCGGCGTTGTTGCTGACCGAATCAGTAGCCGACCCGCTGGCTGAGCCGATCTGATCGGTCTTCTCGGCGCAGTTCTCGCAGGCGCGATTGCCGTGGTTCGCCTGGTTCACGATCGCATCCGCCTCCGCGAACTTGTCGGCGGTCACGCCGATGAACGATTGCGCCGAGACGTTCGTGGAGATCGTGATGGACTCGGTGACGGTGATGTCCTTCTCCTTGCTGATCGTCGCCCTCACGGTGACATCGGCATAAGCCGTTGTGCCCGCGAGCAGCGCGACGGACGCCACGCTGAGCATCAGTAGTTTCCGCATAAGTGGCTCCCTTCCCTGAAAGTTGTCGAAGCCCAAACCCTGCCGCCCTTGCGAGCCGAGGCCCGCAAACGCCGCTTTCACCGAGGCCGGCGCGTCATCTTCTTCGTGTCGAAGAAGCGGCGGACGGCTTCGGAACCAGGGAGCGTTTCTCCCCCTCCAATGGGAAACGCGTCGGGACGAGAACAGCCTCCTCAGTTGACGCGACGGTACGCCGCCTGTGCGTAACGGTCGTCACCCAGATTGGTGAGAGAGGGCCGGAAACTCTTAAATTTCATTAACCAACATCCCGGGTGTGCCGCGAAATGGGCACTTTTGCGGCTTCGACACGAAAATGGGCGCCGTAATATCTTTCGGGGTATGACCATGGTGGTAGAAAGTCCTACCACACATGAGCACATGTAATCGATCATGGTTCGTTGATTGGCGACGCGAAATGCCCCTATGAATCAAGAGCGGTGTCTTGCGCCGTATTGCAGTTTCTTTGCAAGCAACTGCCGTGTTTTATTTGTGTCATGGCCAATACGCTTTCTGATCGAGTTATCGTAGCGCAGATGCCGCAGTAGGCTGCCTGAGACCGAGGAGCCGCGAAGGCAAGAGAAGCGAAGGAGGGGCGATACCAGGCGTTCGCAAACTCGTGGTTTGCGACCGACGCCGGGAGGGAGGAGCAAGCCGTTGGCCATCTCAGAGGACTTGAGGGTCGCGTTGCTCGCGGCGCGCGCCTTTGAAGCCGCGCGTAACGGCACCGCTACTCCGCGTTTCATCGGGGAACTCTGCGAGGCTTTTGGGGCCGAGCTCGGCTTCGTCGGCACGCACGACTTTGCGGCCGGCACGTGCGATTTGCTGATGCACACCAAACCGGTACCCGCAGCGCTCTCGGATTATGCCAGAGCTTGGTACCGCCTGGACCCCTGGCTCGCGTCGGCTCGCTTCTTTCACCTGCCGTACTCGGTTTGGTGCGGCGACGAGGTCGTGCCCGAAGCCGATCTCTTACGATCCGATTTCTATCGCTCCTGGCTCGAGGGCGCCGGGCTTCGGTACTGGCTTGGCGGCACCATCGCCCGCCAAGGCGAGAAGCTTACCTATGTGGCGCTGCTGAGATCGCCCACCACGGGGCCGTTCGCACGCGTCGATAAGGTGCGCCTGCGCCGCCTGCTTCCCCATCTGGAGGCGTGCCGTCGTCTCAGCGTCGAGCCGATTCTGGTGGAGATGGTATCGAGCGTTGCGCTCGACGCGCTTGAACACGTGCCGTTCGGCGTCATTGCCCTCGATAGAGACGCCAAGGTCCGTTACACCTCGACCTCGGCGAGCAAGATCCTGAAGCACAACGACGGCCTCTTCCTGCACGGGGAGTCGTTGCGGGCGGCTTCGAGTGACGACAGCGCTCGCCTCACGGACCTTATTTCCTCGGTACTCGAGGGGCGAAGCCAGCCCGAAGCCGATTCCTGCCGTGTTCTCGCAATCAGCCGCCCGTCTGGAGCCAGACCCTACGTGCTGAACGTTTTCGCCCACGGGCCCGATCTTTCCCCCAATGCATCGTGGGCGCTGGCGGCGATGGTCTTCATCCATGATCTCGAGGCAGACGCCGGCATGGACGGCGAAATTCTGCAAACGCTCTATCAACTGACACCCTCGGAAGCGAAGCTCGCGGGCCTGTTGAGCCTCGGGCGCAGCGTCTCGGACGCCGCAGGCGAATTGGGCGTCACCGTCAACACGGCGCGTACACATCTGAAGCATGTCTATAGCAAGACCGACACGAGCCGCCAGCCGGAGCTGGTCCGCCTGCTGGTGAGCATGCTGGCGATCGGCTCGTCCATGCGGCGTCCATTGCCCGACGCGCCGAAAGACGATCAGGCTCGGCCTGCGCAAGGTCGCTTTGTCGGCGTCGGCTGACGGGCGCGAGAAGCGGAAGACGGCCGGAAGGAAGAGCGCGAGGGGTTCGCACTGCAATGAGCCCAGAGGTTCAGCCCGCCGAGGCGATCGAGCAGGCGATCGCCCTTCAAGTGCGGGGCAATCTCAAGGCGGCGGAGCGACGCTACCGTGCCGTCCTGAGGGACGACCCTACCCAATTCGACGCGCTGCACCTCCTCGGCGTCGTCCGCCAAAAGCAAGGACGACACCTGGAGGCGGTCGAGATGATCGGCGCCGCGTTGCGGCAGGATCCGTCCTCCGCGGAGGCGCACTACAATCTCGGAATCTCGCTCACGGCACTCGGCCGTTACGAGGAGGCAGTCGACAACTATTTAGCGGCGCTCGCGATACAGCCGGAGCTTGCCCGCGCCTGCAACAACCTCGGCAATGTATTGTGCAAATTAAAGCGGTTCGAGGAGGCAATCCCGTATCTTTCCCGCGCCATCTCGATCGATCCAGAATTCGCGGATGCCCACAACAACCTGGGCGCCGCGGCCGCCGCGCTGAACCGGCACGAGGAAGCGATCGCGAGTTACCGTAGGGCGCTTGCGCTCAAACCGCTGTCCGCGCATGCGCACAACAACCTGGCCAACGCGCTACGCGCGCTCAGACGCCACGATGAGGCGCTCGCGCACTACCACAAGGCGCTCTCGATCAGTCCGCGTGACGCGGAAATCCATGGCAATCTCGGCGCCGCCCTTTTTGAAACCGACCGGCGCAACGAGGCTATTGCAAGCTATCGCCGGGCGATTGGGTTCGCACCTCGCTACGTCGTCCCGCACATAAGCCTGGGAGACGCGCTCTCCAGGCTGAAGCGGCTGCCCGAGGCCATCCAGAGCTATCGCAAGGCGCTCGATATCGATCCCCATCGCCACAACGCACGCTCGGCCTGCATCCGATTGAGTTACCAGATGTGCGATTGGCCCGAGGCAGAGCGGCACGAGCGGGCGCTCCCCGAGGTAGTGGAGGCCGGCGACTTCGCGGTTTCGCCTTACGTTCTTCAGACCGGGACCGACGATCCGCTGCGGCAATTCGATGGTGCGCGCCGTTTCGCGGGCGACAGCAGCGCCGGGCAGTTCACCGCCCTCTGGGACGGCTTCGTCAATCGGCACGATCGGCTCCGGATCGGGTATCTGTCTGCGGACTTTCACGAGCACGCGACGGCATATTTGGTGGCGGAGCTGATCGAGCGGCACGACCGCGGTCGGTTCGAGATCACGGCGTTTTCCTGGGGCCGCGACGACAA
>Ga0209581_1000363_pt1:0-2500 | contig 108385 bp, 105 predicted proteins | sample Coa_R2_FD_187160 | JGI IMG/M metagenome (GOLD analysis project Ga0209581, IMG submission 187160) | Surface soil microbial communities from Centralia Pennsylvania, which are recovering from an underground coalmine fire - Coalmine... | ecosystem: Environmental > Terrestrial > Soil >...
GAGCCACCTGCGGGTGCGCAAGACAAAGCTCTTGAAAATCCTTCTTGCGAATGTGGAGCAGCGTGGATTCGGTCAGAGCCGCTGCCGAGGCGGGATAATTTCCCCCGTCAAAAACCGGCAATTCCGCTGCTGCGCGTGCAAAGGCTGCTCGTGATTATCAGAGAGGGGCGCGCACAAAGCCCTCGCCCAAGCGATCTTGTGCGAGACTCAGGGCACTTCAACCGGAAGGGCGAAAACCGGCCAGCTATCAGGCCTTGGCGAAACAGGCGCATGCGAGCGCCATGAGACGTGGGAGCGCTGACCGACGCCGGGGGGCGGCGAAAGCGGCTCATACCCGAGCGATTAAATCTGCTGCGTAAGCTGCACAAGTTCGGTCTAAGCGTAACTCCTTGAGGCAGAGCCAGAATATCTTAGCGCGGAGCATTTCGGCGAGCTTTTGTGTATCCATTCAGTCATTCCTAGGGTCAACTTCAGCCACTCCGTACCCATAGCCCCACCAATAGACGCAACGGGTTAGGATCCTCTAAAAAGGTCGCGCGAATATTACTGTAATTGTGGAAGACTCTGCCAGCCTTTTCAATTGGCGGAGGGCTGATTTTCGCCTCTTGATATTACTTGTATTATGCAAGCAAGGTTGATATAGTGCATGGAGTGGCCGGGGGGTTCAAATCAAAGCGGTCCCGTTGTCCGGTGAGTATTTCCCTTGAGATATTCGGAGACCGCTGGTCACTGCTGATCATCCGCGACTTGATGGTTCGGGGCTTCCGGACCTTCAAAGAATTCTTAGGGTCCGGTGAAGGGATTTCGACGAACATTCTGGCGGATCGTCTGCGGAAGCTCGAAACAGCTGGGATCATCATCGCGGAACCGGAAGAGGAGGATGCGCGAAGGGTGAACTACCGGTTGACGGAGAAGGGAATTGATCTGGCTCCGGTGCTCCTGGAGTTGCTGATATGGGGTGCGCGACACGAGGAGACGGGCCTTCCTTGCACACTCATTGAGGAGATGGCAAGCCATCGCGAAGAAGTCCTTGCCGAAGTAAGGCGGCGGTGGCGGGAACGCGATTCGACTCCACTGATGCCGAAATTTCGAGGCTATAGCACTGGCAGTAACCCGGGGCGACCGCGGAAACAGGTCTGACTTTCGTCATCAGCCGACCCTGCTTTTGTGCAAAAACTGGCGAAAGTTTGCGTCAGGGAAGCCGTGCGTGGACCAATATTTTTTATCAGAGCTGTCGATTTCAAGCGAGTCCAAACGACAATAGCGTGGAGGAGAAGGAGAGCGCGCAAGCGCGGTTGCGGATAGTCTTGTAAGGCGTGGTTGAAAGGCCCATTCATACAAAAGATTCATTCGAAGTTTAAGAAGGAGGTGAAGCATGAGCAAGGTGCGAGTACTGGTTGGGACACGGAAAGGCGCATTTATCCTGGAATCAGATGGTAAGCGTGAAAAGTGGGAGGTGAACGGCCCCTATTTTACAGGATGGGAGATTTACCACATTAAAGGGTCGCCCGCGGATCCGAACCGGCTGTACGCATCGCAGTCCAGCGCCTGGTTCGGGCAGGTGATTCAGCGCTCGAACGATGGCGGGAAGACCTGGGAGGCGCCCGGCGGGGGAGTGACTGTGAGTCCGGAGGGTTTTCCCAAAGGTGAGAGCAACAAGTTCGTCTATGACACAACTTCCGAAACCGGCAAGCCCCTCACGACGCATCAGTGGTACGACGGCACGCAGCACCCCTGGGAATTCAAACGCGTCTGGCATCTCGAGCCGTCACTGGACGATCCGGACACCGTTTATGCGGGAGTCGAAGACGCTGGTCTGTTCCGCTCGACCGATGGTGGACATTCATGGCAGGAGCTTTCCGGGCTGCGCGGACATGGCACGGGACCCAAATGGCAACCAGGCGCGGGTGGCATGTGCCTGCATTCGATTATTCTCGATCCAAACAATCCGGAACGCATCTATATTGCGATCTCGGCGGCAGGGGCTTTTCGCACCGATGATGGAGGCAAAACGTGGAAACCGATCAATCGCGGCCTTCATTCACAGTACATTCCGGATCCCAATGCGGAAGTGGGTCACTGCGTGCATCATATTGCCATGAACCCCTCGCGACCCGGTGTGCTCTTCATGCAAAAACATTGGGACGTGATGCGCAGCGATAATGCCGGCGAGTCCTGGGAGGAGGTCAGCGGGAACCTGCCGACTGACTTTGGTTTCGTGATTGACGTTCACGCGCACGAGCCCGAAACCATCTACGTTGTGCCGATCAAGAGTGATTCGGAACACTTCCCGATGGATGGCAAGCTCCGCGTTTATCGCAGCCGCACGGGCGGAAATGAGTGGGAACCGCTTACCAAAGGTCTGCCGCAACAGAACTGCTACGTCAACGTTCTGCGCGATGCGATGGCTGTGGATACGCTCGATCAATGCGGAGTATATTTCGGTACCACCGGTGGGCAGGTCTACGCATCGGCTGACGCAGGGGACACATGGAATCCC